>Ga0316617_100000628_pt1 | contig 9945 bp, 8 predicted proteins | sample OWC_Aug_M1_C1_D2_FD_207801 | JGI IMG/M metagenome (GOLD analysis project Ga0316617, IMG submission 207801) | Wetland soil microbial communities from Old Woman Creek delta, Ohio, United States - OWC_Aug_M1_C1_D2_B | ecosystem: Environmental > Terrestrial > Soil > Wetlands | place: USA: Ohio... | reverse complement strand
CCAGCACATCGGCGGCGTCGGAGCCTGCGCGTTGCCGGTGGCCGGCGAGTTGGCCTGCGTCGGAAGCGATCGCTACGGCGACGGCGCCCGGTCCGGAGGCAAGCCGAGCTACTCCTTCATGGCCTACGGCTTTCGCTCCTTCTCCGACGCCTCGTATGCGATCTGGGACATCTCCACGGAGTGGCGCCAGGTACTCAAGCAGACATTCGGCATCTCGAACATCCCAGGATCGATCTACCCGGTCATCTCGGCGGGGGCGGTCAAGGACGACCGCGAGCTGCTCGACTTGATGGTTGAGACCGTGAACCGTCTCGGGTACGAAGGGCGGGTGGGCTTCCACGTGGACGTGGCCGCGGCCACCTACTACGACCGGGGCCGGGACCGGTTCGTCGGACTGTTCTCGACGGCCGAGAAGTCGCGGGACGAGATGATGCGGCTGTACCAGGACTGGGTCCGGCAGTACCCGTTCGTGAATATCGAGGATCCGCTGGACGAGGAGGACTACGAGGGGCACACCATCCTGACCCGGGAGTTGGGGATCCAAATCACGGGCGACGATCTCTTCACCACAGATCCGGAGCGCGTGCGAAAGGGAATCGAGCTGGGCGCCTGTAACGCCGTTCTTCTGAAGGTCAATCAGATCGGGACGATCAGCGAGGCGTTCGACATGGTGCGCCTTGCCTATCGCTACGGTTATGGGGTCATGCCTTGCAGCAGCCGTGGGGAGGGCGCGGAGATCGCCGATTACGCCGTCGGCCTGAATTGCGGCGTGGTCCGCGAGTGCGCTACGGGACCGCGCGGGAATCGTCTCCTGCAAATTGAGGCCGAATTGGCCGCGCGCGCGGTGTTTCCGGGCCGCGCCGGCCTCAGAGGGACCGCATCCCGATGAAGCAGGCTGCGCGCTGTCGCTAGGGAATAGTCCGGATTGATGTTCCAATCAATCATGAGGCTTGTCCCCCGGCACCCTCCCCGTACCACCACGAGATGGGGCAGTCGGCGGACCTCACGTTGCCCACTCCCCGGCAAAGGGAACCAGAAGTTCCGGCCGGAGTGCAAAAATACCCTGAGGTCCGCGCCCCCGGACCCAACCCTCATGGCCTCTGCATTACGCCGCCACCATCCCTTCGAGCCGTATCGTCATGCCGAGGTGTTTCACAGGGTCCGGGGTGATATATTTGGAGAAAATCCCCCTGGGGAATGGAGACAGATATCAGGAATATTCCCCCCCGCCCCCGATATATAATGTCGGGGGAGAAATCAAAAATCGCCGTCTCGTGTCCCTACACCTCCGAGAGGTCCAGGCAGCAGGGGCAAGGCCCCAAGCGAGGCAACGGGCCTGGTCCAGACAAGGCGGGGCGACCCGAAGGCCGCCCCATCCCATCACTCCTTCCCATAGCCTGCGGGCGCCGGGCCCGACGCGTGGTGTCGCGCCCGGCAAGGCAAGCGTTACTCGGTGTCGAGTTCGTAGATAAGTTGCGAAATCGTTTCCTCGTCGAGGGTCTCGCCCGGGCCTGGCGCCCCCGGCTCGAACGGGAACGGCGGCAGCGTGGTTACCGGGCTCAATTCATACTTCTCGCGGCAGAAGTTGTAGTTTTCGAGGGTGTACGGCCGCGCCACCACGCACTTCCAGAAGAGCGAGGCGTTGTCGGGCGCGATCACGAGCGCCTCGGCCCTGGCAGTGCTGGTTGTGTAGAGGCTCCCGTCGGCGAGCGCCTCCACGATCGCCATCACGGTCCGGAACGAGATGTTCGCCATGTAGCCGGCCGCCTTCTGGCCCACAACGCGATGCTCGAAGAGGACCGAGGCCGAGCCGAGGAGGCCGTAGGCATTCCTATTGATCCCAGGCTCCGGCCCGCCGACATACTTGCTAGTGTTTGCGTGCGCGATCTTGTCCCGAGCCATGAGGGCCACCGATATTACCCGCTTGGACAGTTCCGCGGCCGCGTCGAACTGGGGCCTGATCCCGAGTGCATCCGCAGTGGGCGTGGCGGTCGGCCAGAGGGTCGAGCTGAATACCATGTCGCGGTTCGCGTCGAGTGGCGTCCCTTGCCCGTGGAGGTCGAGCACCACCTCAACCGTGTCGGCCCCGCCGGCAGCGTCGTAGACGGCACGGATATTGAGCGATTCAGGCACGGGGTTGTCCCCTTGCCCCACACCAACCGGGCCGGTATTGGGGTCGTCGAGCGGGTCGCTGACAAGGTAGGGATTGTACCGGTTGGTATCGTACCCCCGGTCGCGCGAGTAAAATGCGGGACAAGGGGTGGGGCTCGGGCAGACGTTCGGGTCGACATTGTACCGCCACGGCACGCCGGTCGGCGTCGCATCGAAGCCGTCGATGTTCACGCGCGGAATGACAATGACGGTGAGTTCATTGCGGATGAATATCGCCGCCTTGGCGTTCGAGGACAGAGCCAGGATCAAGAAGATCATCCCGTTGCTGGAGATCCACTCGTCGCCATGGTGCTGGGCGACGACCATCAGCTTCCGCGGCCCGCTGCCGATGGTGACGTAGGGCACGAGGCGGCCACTTCCCTTCGCGGGGTATGGCGCGTACGCGAGCGTGGCAGCACCCTGGCTCGAGTTCACAATATTGTCGAGGGTAGCTACCAGCTGAGGATAGTCACGGATCGCCGCAAGCGACTCCTCCTGTTGCGGCACCACCCAGGGTCCGTTCGGCCAGCTCTGCGGGGCGGCCGCCGCCGGAGCGACCTGCAGGATCGCCAGAAGGCCGACAACGGCCACCACCGCGAGAAGTCTCAGCGTCCTTTCCGGCTTCATCTTTGCCTCCTTCCCCCCCTCGTGAAGGTTCCCTCTGGTAAGGCCTTCCGGCTGAATCCGCGCTCTTTCAATGTGGGGTTGAGGATGGGTGAGGCCCGCTGGGCGCGGACGCCAGGCCGGATCGGCAGCGGGGGGGGTCGGGCGCCAGGATGAATCAATTGTGGCCGCTGGAGCCGGCGGCCAAACCGAGGAGGGACGATCGCCGTACGGCGACTGTCGGCGCGCCCCATGTTGGCGGGAGCTCTCTGGGGGGGAGGAACGCGGGCATTCAATGGATAAAGCAAGCAGTGTGCCGGGTCACTCGCCGGTCTTCTGGGCTGCAATCGGGCCCCACCCCTGGTGAGGGTAAGGGTGTTGACCAAAGTGCTCTCGATGCGTTGCCGCCCCCAGGCTGTCGAGGAACCGGGTTGTCTGGCCTGAGCCAGCCCGCCTGAAAACAGAACGGCCCCCGCGGGGCTTGGTGACCCACAGAGGCCCAGGCATACCACCACCCCAGGACCCCCGGTCCTTCTGGTCCGGGGCAGTGGTACGGCATACATAACCGTAAGTCCCCCCCCAACTCTCGTCGGGCGGTCCTGCTCCCTGCTGAAAAATATGGTACAAGCGCCTGTTAACGTCAAGAGGCAATCGGGACCCATCCCCGGGAAGCTGTGAGATTGACCTTCCCATAACTTACGGCCGCGGGGCCGTCCGCTTTCTCCTGATCATGCTGACCCGAATCGCGAGCAGCCAGATCTTGATTCTGGCACGCTCTCCCTGGAGAGTGCGCCGGAGGCGGAGCCGCCCGTCGGGTCCGGGTTGACCACGCTGGTCGACTTCCCCGGCGGCCCAGGGGAAAGTAGTGGGTCGGACACTCTTCACAGCGCTGGGTCCTCCCCAATGTTCCCTGTGGTTACCGGTGACCGCCCCTCACGCTTCCTCCGATGTTGACCTTCCAAAGGCCGCCGAGCCCCTCGGGCAATGTGACCCTGCGTCAGGCGACGGATTCGAGGTTTTCCTTTGCGCAATTGACGGTCCGGGCCCACGGCACCCTCCTCTAAGCACCAGAGACGGGCCAGTTGGCCGACCTCACGCCGCCCACTCCCCGGTGAAGGGAACGCGAAGCTCAGCCCGGACTGTAAAAATACCCTGAGGTCCGCCCCCCCCGGCACCAACCCGAGTGAGTCGCGCCGATTGCGGTTTGCCTGGGCTGACTTCCTGATATCCGGCTCTGCGTGCCACACCGTCGCTTGTCCAGAGGATTCGCGCCAGTGCGCCGCAGGCGTCCTATGGGGCGTTCCTCTAACTCCAATTTCCGCTGGGTAGAGACGAACGGGTGCGGGGCGACATCGGGCGCGACGTCGACGCGCCTCTCTCGTTTTTCAAGCTCAGGTAGGCGGTTGACGGCGTTTCGCAACGACGACCCCGGGCGGAATCACAACGATGGGCCCGAGGAATCGGGGCAACAGCAAAGCTTCACCATGCGGTCAAGACGTTTCGAGGAGGGGTCCGCCTGGACCCCGAGAAGACGGCTGGGTTCCCTATTCTGACCGCCAGGAGATTTCGGATCCAGTCCGCCGACGCGCTGGGAAAAGTGAATGCGGAGGAGGGCGGGAGACCGATGCCCTATCGATCGGGGGCGTCGCACCGCGGCTCCCCGAGGCCATCCGCCAAGGCATCCCGGCAGGCGGCCCGAAGGGGTTCCAGTTTGGATTGGACAATGTCCCACACCACCCTGGTGCTGACGGCGAAATATTCATGAAGGAGCAGATTCCGCAGAGCAACGATTTTCCGCCAATCGGTCTGCGGTATGGCTTCCTTGATCTCGGCCGACAAGCTGCGCGAGGCCTCACCGATGATTTCGAGGTTTCTGACGACGGCGTCCATCGTTCTCTGGTCGGCGGCGAACCGGGAGTGATCCATACCCTCCACGTAGCTGTGGATTCGATCAATCGCTTCCACGATGTCGTCCAGGTAGAGGCGGTGGTCTCTAGGCATAGACGACCTCCTGCGCAATGATCGGCTGCAGGCGCGGCTTGACGCAGTCGGCCAGGACGAGATCCACGGGCCCGCCAAAAAGATCCTCCAGGTAAAACTTCAAATCCATGTAATGGTCGAAGGTGGGCTCGTCAAACTCCACCAGGATGTCAATATCGCTGTCGGGGCGGGCAACCCCCCGGACGCAGGACCCGAACAGACCGATCCGCTGCGCCGAGAACCGATGGCGGAGCACATCTTTGTGCGCCTGGAGCACCGCAAGAATCGCCTCACCGGACCGCATCGTACCCTCCGCCCTTTCCTTCACGCCCTGAGCCTTATAGATGCTACCATCCATTCTGTCCCCTTACAACATGAGCCTGGCGACCCGCGGTGGGTTCGGGAGGAAGAGGGCAAGGTCGAGCAGGGGGCTGGCAAAACGACAAGAACCCCGCCGCCGTCGGACGTGCCCTCAGCGTGCGTCCGGCGTTTTAGGCGATCCACGGTGTCCGCCGGAGGCAGGCTTGACGGAAGACCGACTACTCCCCGGTCGCGGTCAGATTCCGACCCGCTTGAGCATGGACGGCGGGTAGCGGTCGCCCGCGGCGGCCCCCGGCGGAAACGCGCGGTTCAGCCGCCCCAGCTCTTCCGTGCTGAGGCTGATCTCGGCCGCCTTGGCATTTTCCTCGAGATACGATACCCGCTTCGTGCCCGGGATGGGTACGATATCAATTCCCTGCGCCAGCACCCATACGAGGGCGATCTGTGCCGGCGTGCTCCCTTTGACCAGCGCAAGCTCTTCCAGGGCGTGGAGGAGCTTCAGATTGCGCGAGAGGTTCTCGCGCTGGTACCGGGGCATCCCGCGCCGGTTGTCGGAAACGGAGAGCGCGTCCGGGTCGTGGATCTTGCCGCCCAAGAAGCCGCGACCGAGCGGCGCGTAGGCAACATACCCGATCCCCAGCTCCCGGCAGGTCGGCAGAATCTGGGTCTCGGCATCCCGCGTCCAGAGCGAGTATTCGGTCTGTAGGGCGGCAATCGGATGCACCGCGTGGGCGCGTCGGATGGTGGTGGGCGCCGCCTCGGAGAGGCCGAGGTACCGGGCCTTTCCCTGTCTGACCAGCACGGCCATGGCGCCGACCGTCTCCTCGATGGGAACGTTGGGGTCCACGCGGTGCTGGTAGTAGAGGTCCACGCAGTCGACGCGCAGGCGCCGGAGGCTGGCCTCGCAGGCCGCCGCCACGTACTCGGGCCGACCGTTGACGCCCGTGGTGCCGTCCGGATGGCGAATGTTGCCGAACTTCGTCGCCAGCAGGACCCGATCGCGCCGGTCGGCGATCGCCCGGCCCACCAGTTCCTCGTTGTGACCGTTGCCGTACATATCCGAGGTGTCCAGGAAGTCCATGCCGAGCTCGATGGCTCGATGGAGCGTGGCGATGGACTCCGCCTCGTCCGAGGCGCCGTACATCGCGCTCATGCCCATGCACCCCAGACCGATCGCCGAAACCTCCAGACCGCTCCTGCCCAGACGTCGTCGTTGCATGGGTCCTCCTCGGGCGATCGCCCGCGCGGGCTTGTCCTCGTGCACGACGCTATGTATAAGGGGGCGCTTGCATTGTCAAGGGCAAAGGGGTAGAGAGAACATGGCGCCGTCATCTCGAGGCATCCGGTTCGAATTGTCGTAGGGGTGTTTTTTGCATCGCATGAATGGAGGGCGCATGAACATCGTCGATAGCTTTCGACTGGATGGCCGCGTGGCGCTGGTCACGGGGGCGGGCAAGGGGATCGGCGAAGGGATCGCGATCGGCCTGGCCGAGGCGGGGGCCGATCTCGCGCTGCTGGCTCGAACCCGCTCGGATCTCGATCGCGTGGCGGAACGGGTGCGCGCGCTCGGTCGGCGGGCGCTCGTAGTTCCCTGCGATGTGGGGGACGTCGCGGCGATTCCCTCCGCGGTTCAGCAGATCGTGGACGGCTTCGGACGGCTCGACATCCTGGTCAACTGCGCCGGCATCCAGCGCCGCATGACCGTCCTGGAGGCCACCGTCGAGGGCTGGGAGCAGGTGATCAACACCAATCTGCGTAGCGTTTACTTCATGACCCAAGCGGCCGGCAAGGTCATGGTCGGGCAGCGGCGCGGCAAGGTCATCAGCATCTCCTCCATGACGGCCTACCGCGGTTTCCATATGATCTCGCCCTACGGGATCTCCAAGGCGAGCATCGCCAATTTCACCAAATACCTCGCGGTGGAGTGGGCTCCCCACAACATCCAGGCAAATGCGATCGCCCCCGGCTGGATCGAGACCCCCATGACCGCCCAGATGGGTGCCGAACGCGTCCAGTGGGTTCGCGAGCACGTCCCCCAGGGGAAGTTCGGCCAACCGCGTGACGTCGCCGGCCTGGCGGTTTTCCTTGCCAGCCCAGCCTCGGACTACATCACCGGCCAAACCATCCCAGTGGATGGCGGCTTCCTGGCCGGAAATCCGTGGCCGACGGCACAATACTAAGATCCGTGGCGCCCGGTGGTGGCCTTTGAGGTCAAACTGCTTTCGAGGGAGAGATCCGGGGCGATTGTCGCGAATGCCAAGCGGACATTGATCGAGGCGTGGGCGGGGGGCTGAACATTCCGACGGCGAAGCGGATCACTAGTGTAGGAACAGCTTCGGCAGTACCAGGGTGAACCAGGGGATGTAGGTGATCACCAGGAGCCCCAGGAATAGGATCACAAGATACGGGGCCATGAACTTGGTGGAGTCCACGATGTTGAGCTTGGCGATGGCGCAGGCGATGAAGAGGGCCACGCCGATGGGCGGCAGGAACACCCCGATCCCGATGGAGGCAATGATCAGGATCCCGTAATGCAGCGGGTCGATCCCGAACTGCATGGCGATGGGGTACATCACCGGGACGAAAACGATCATCGCCGGGAGCCCCTCCAGGACGGCCCCGAACACGACGAAGATGATATTACTGAGCAGCAGGAAGAACCATGGCGAGCTCGAGATACCCATCACCAGCGTGGCGATGCCCTGCGGCACCCGCTCCACGGTCATGACCCAGGAAAAGGCGGTGGCGCAGCCGATGAGGAGCATGCACATGGCGGTGTTGACGGTGCTGGCCAGGATGATCTTGGGCAGGTCTGCGACCGCGATCCGTTTGTAGATGGCCATCCCGACGAAGGCGGAATAGAGCACCGCGATGACGGCCGCTTCGGTGACGGTGGTGATCCCGCCGAAGATCGCCCCGAAGATGATCCCGGGCATCACCATGGCGATCACGCCGTCCCCGATGGCGCGCCAGCGCTCCGCCCAGGAGGCCTTGGCTTCCCGCGGGATGCCGAGCTGGCCGGCTTTCCAGTAGATGTAGCCCCCCAGTCCCAACCCAATGACGATGGCCGGCAGGAACCCGGCCACGAACATCGCCCCGATGGACTGGTTGGTCATGCTGGCCAGGACGATCATGAAGATGCACGGGGGCACCAGGATGCCCATGGCCGTGGCCGCGCTGATGATGGCGACGGCCTCGCCCTTCTTGTAGCCCGCCCGCTCCATGGGGGCGATGAGCAGCGACCCGATGGCCGAGATGTCGGCGGCGGTGGAGCCCGAGATGCCGGAGAACAGGTACTCCCCCACCAGCACCACCAAGCCCAGCCCGCCCCTGATGTGCCCGACCATGACCTTGGCCAGGTGCACCAATTTCTCGGAGATGCCCGCCCGCTCCATCAATTCGCCCGCCAGGATGAAGAAGGGGATGGCCATGAGCGGGAACGAGTCCATCCCCGAGACCATCTGGGTGACGACTGCGTTGATGGGCGCCTTCCCGCCCCACAGGATGGCGACGGCGGCGGCCAGGCCCATGGCGATCGAGACGGGGGTGGCGATGGCCACGAGGGCGACGAACGCGACGACCAACGGAACGATCATGCGGTCCTCCCCGCTCGCATCGCGGCCCAGGTGCGGGCCACGAGCCTGAGGGTCTCCACGCCGATGAGGATGCATCCGACGGGGGCGGCGATGTAGACCCAACTCATGGGGATGTCCGTGGCAGTCGCCCGCGTCTCGCTGGTCAGCTCGATGACCGGGAGGCTGGCCCAGAAGACCACGCCCAGAAAGACGAGCACGCAGCCCTGCGCCATCAGCGCCAGCCGGTGGTGCCAGGCGGGCGACACGTAGCGCAAGAGCAGGTCCACCGCGATGTGGGCCTTGTGGCGCATGGTGATCGAGGCCCCCACGAAGGCCAGCCAGATGAAGAGATACCGGTCGGCTTCCTCCGCCCAGGGCAAGGCGTTGTTCAGCACGTACCGAAAGAAGACCCCCAGCGTCGTGACCGTGACCATGGCGCCGAACAACCCCACGGCTGTCCAGTTGACGATGCCCTCGTAGATCGGCCAGATGCGCTGTCCCATGTGTCCGCCTGATGCAGCGATGCGGGCGGCCTGGCCGCCCGCATCGCGTCTGGGGTTAGGAGCCGTTACGAAATAACGTGGCCAATTCTTATGATTTCGTTACGGCTCCTTATGCCGTTTCAGGATGTCTCCGCTCAAGTGCTTCTTTGACGACGGCTTGCCGCGCGGCGCTACGCCTCGCGGATCTTCTTGATCAAGTCGTTTCCCGCGTACTTGTCTCCCCACTCCTTGTAGAAGGGCTCGACCGCCTTCTGGAAGGCGACGCGATCGGGGCTCGTGAACGTCATCCCGGCGTCCTTCAGCTTCTGCTCGAAGGCCTTCTCGCTGATCGGGGCCTCCTTGCGCTGCCACTCCAAGGACTCCTTGCCTCCCTCCACGATGGCCTGCTGCACATTCTTGGACAGCTTGGCGAACCAGCGCTCGCTGCACAGGAACGGGTTGGGGCAGAAGATGTGGCCCGTGTAGGCGGCGAACTTCGTCTGCTCGTGGAGCTTGGCGTTGAAGGCCGCCTCGCACTTGTTCTCGAAGCCCTCCACCACACCCATTTGCAGGGCGGTGTACAGCTCGCCCCACGGCACCGGGGTGGGGTTCGCCCCGAGGAACTGCATGCAGCGGACGTAGTTCTGGGCCTCGGGGACGCGGATCTTCAGGCCCTTCATGTCAGCGAGGCTGTTGATGGCCTTGGCCTTGGTGAAGATCTTGCGGAAGGTGGTGTCGTACACGGCGACGGTCCGCACCTTGGCCTTGTCCATGAGCTGCTTCTCTAGGTCCTGCCCGATCGGCCCGTCGAAGACTTTGTGGACGTGGTCCAG
>Ga0316617_100000627_pt1 | contig 9955 bp, 11 predicted proteins | sample OWC_Aug_M1_C1_D2_FD_207801 | JGI IMG/M metagenome (GOLD analysis project Ga0316617, IMG submission 207801) | Wetland soil microbial communities from Old Woman Creek delta, Ohio, United States - OWC_Aug_M1_C1_D2_B | ecosystem: Environmental > Terrestrial > Soil > Wetlands | place: USA: Ohio... | reverse complement strand
GCTGCCTGGTGGCCGCTTCTATGATGACACCATCTGGAGCACCCAGTACCCACCTGGAGAACATGCGATGTATGCCAATGTCGGCTTTGACCTCATCTCATACCTCGTGGAACTCATCTCAGGGGAACCCTTCCTGGACTACTGCGACACCCACATCTTCCATCCTTTGCAGATGTATAACACCAGCTTCAACCTCTCCCGGCTCAACCTCGAGCAGGTCGCCGTCCCCTACCAACGATACGCAGGCAGATACTACCTGCTCAACGACCTTGATTTCCTCATGGGGAACCAAACCCCACCAGACCTGTACTGGCGGCCACGGTTCTACCCCGCCGGGGGACTCTACAGCAGCGTCTCAGACCTGTCTCATTTCCTCATTGCCCACATGAACGACGGTGTGTACAACGGAACACGGATCCTCCAAAAAGAAACCATCGACCTGATGCATCAGATAGCACCAGACAACACCATCGGCTACGGGCTTGCCTGGATGCAGACACAGATCACCAGACGACTCACCGCCACCGGACATGCCGGAGACCTTGCTGGCACTGACACCTGGATGCTGTTCAACCAAACACAACAGAAAGGAATCATCTATCTTGCCAATGGAAACCCATCGGGTGGATTCCTCCCCTTCCAAGGCTCCCTTATCGTCCATTACCTCCTGTATTCCTTATTCACAAAACAAATCATTAATGGATAAAAATAAAAAATAAAAAAAAAAGTACTGTCTTTCTTGAGTAAAAAAGAATTGTATTGTATAGTGTTTCATATCTAGGGAACCATATATCAGATAGATTTTTTTCAGACGAACCTGACCATACTAGTTTTATGTTATCCGGAGCGCAAAACGTCCGATTAAAAAAGCTGATTTCGTCACAGAGATCTTGTCAGCGTTTGCTGCTTGTGCAGTAATCACGATACTGATTTTTCCCAATCCCGGAAAAGGTGGAAGAAGTATTGGAATAGACGCTCCACCGTTAAGCAGAGGAGTACTTCCCATGCTCGATGCATTGACTCTCTTAAAGAAACCTCCCCTTGCAGCTATTGTCCATTCAACATTTTCTGCCTCGTAAACACCCGTGTTTGACACAATCGCCTGTACCCCGAGTGGTCCTCTAATCCCCGCAATTGATAACTCCGTGCGATAGGTGCCTTCGATGATCGCCCCGATACCCCAACGGCCATCGACCTCGGGTAACAGGACATGCAACTGGCTCCAACTAGTCCCTAGTTTACAGAAATCACTTTTATTGGGGACATGGGGACCAGAGAGGGTGTCAATCCAGGCATAATACCCCATCGTGTTCTCTGTCCACTCCACAGACACCCACAGCTCCTCATGACCGCTCAGATTGACTGGCGTCAGTAAAGGAATCGTATGCACCCCTGATGAATTCAAACGACAGGCGGTATCACTGACGAGCAGAGAGCCTGGAGTGGTTTCTGTTCCGATATCATAAATATAGATTCGTATATCAACAAAAGGACATCCCTCATCTGCATTGTACGCCACCTTGATCTTCGTCAGTGTCCAGTCCTGGTAGGCTGCCATTTCATCCTGGGTGAGTCGAATCGCTGCTTGCCATGTTGCATTGACACAGACCCCTATAGCTTGATCAAGGTTTTCCTCGATATAATATTTTAATTCTACCTCACCTCGGGTGAGAGTATCAGACGATGCTGCAGATGGTATCATTGGAAAATGTGTGTTTTTATGAGAGATGGCCAGGATTGTATCCGTAGATGATACCGAAAGAATGCTTACTAAAAATAAACCAACTATGATGAAGGATAGAATGGTTCGATTATCCATATACTTTCCCCTTTATTAACAATTTAAATGAATATTCAACTATAAAAAACCGATTGTACTGGTATAAAAATCATATTGAGATATTGTTACCAACTCAAAAAAGATAGTCATTGTAAACGGTGTTCTCCTTCTCCAAAATCATAGCGTGAATGGATAATTTTTGAGAGATGATCTGAGCCGGTCGTTATCGTCTCGTAGGCTTCTGGTTTGTTTTTGAGGAAATAGTCGAACCAACCGATCGCATAGCGCAGGCAGACTTCCTTTTGCCATGGTGGGCAGAGACAGTATTTTCCAAAAGCCGCGGTAAAACCTATATGTGTCCCTGCTTGTATCGCAATCAGCTCCTTGGGAGACTGTACTTTCTTATAGCAGATAAAAGAGATAGGGAAACTGCAGGTGATATCAAAACACCCGAACTGGAATTGCACGGGGACGTCGATTTCTTTTGCATGAAGGATATTTCCTTGAGAGAGGGCGACGACGGCATCGATCCGTTCATCAAATACCGCGGTCTCCGTATCCGTAAAACTTCCCAAGGAATGACCAATCAGACCTATTTTTTCACTATCAACTAAAGTATTCACTGGGCTTTCGTTTATGAGATAGGTTACAGCATCCATGGTGGTTTTTACTAACGTGTTTGTGACATAATAATATCCTTCTTCGAAGATTGCGCTGAATCTGAAGAAGAAATTCAAAGCCGGTATCGATATGTTCCTCTGCCCGAGGAATCCTTCTGATCGGCCTTGACCAGGGTAATCATAGAGTAGCACCACGTATCCTTGTGCTGCCAATGCCTGTGGTATCCAGCTGTAGGCTTCGACATACCCTGCGAGTCCCTCACAAAAGACTATCCCTGGGTAGGTTTCAGATTGCTCTGAGGGATAGAATATCACACCGTACAACGTGTAATTGTTGCTTTCAAAGGTGATGTTCATCGATTCAATATCCCCTCTTTTTGTTCCGGGAGAGGAAAAAGGTTTTTCTGTGGTTGTTTCCAATGAGTCATCAGCATTGAAAGCGTTGACCAACCGTTGGTTGATACTAGGTGCGACGATGACGCTGATGAACAAGAGGATGACACTTACTGCTAGGAGTCTTGTTGCCATCATCGTCCTCCAGGGACGTCATAGGATTCTAGCGCAGGATGCCAATCGAAGTTTATCCATTTGACTGGAATCGTATACACCGCACCTGGACGAAGGACAAATAAAATCAATTCCTTCGTTCCTTTAATCGGTTTGGGCAGCTTCGAGTGCCAGGTGTCCCAATAGTTCCCATTCCAGTTATTATGAGGGAAGATTTGAAGGAAGAAGAAATACTCAAAGAAGCTTTGATTTGTATTGTTTATGAAGTTATTCTGATTGATAGTGCAGTCGCTAGCTAGAAAAAGAGAGATCCCAAGGTCATTGTTCAAAAAGATATTCCCGGTGACTCTCGCGTTGTGTACATTCTGCAGGACAACCCCATTTTTGTTTCCTTTAATACAGTTCCCAACGATATGAATGGTGTAGGGTTTTTCATTGGGGACAAAGTTTATTATCCCAGCATCATGGTTTAACAGATGACCGCTCTGTTGAATCGTGAATTTGCTGATGGTCACATTTGCACCAATTTTTACAACACTACCGTTTCCCCCACCATCGATGATCGTTGAACCCATGTCTTCCCCAAGTAAAAATATTGCTTTGTCCACCCGAATATGTTCATAATATGTTCCCTTATACACAAAGATGGTGTCACCATCGGAAGATGCATTCACCGCATCCTGAATCTTCGTATAGTTATTCGGCCCCACACCTCCAACATATAACATCTCCCCTTTGGTTACAGACTGAGACGTTTTTTCAGATGATGTTATCCCAGTAATAGGAAGAACCGTGCTTCCAAACAACAGCATACAAATACAAATACCAATCAAGGAGTCTTTTACCATTCTCTTTCCCCCATATATTATATTTAATAAAGTATTTCTCCTATAAAAAGGATGTCGTTCATTATCAGAATGGTGAGGATTTTTTCCGATTTTTTTATCATAATCTTGTCTATATACTCAATGAATCAACATTTTTTTTGAACGAACAATCAATTTTATTTATTTTAATTATCATTATGGTCAAATACCTGTTGAATAATTTTTTAAGTTCTCGTCCCCTTAATGAAATAGAGATATTGAGGGAAAGAATATGTGGAACGAAAAAAAGAGAGTAGTAAAAGCAAGTATCATACTCTGTCTTCTGCTGGGAGGATGCTTTGTGACTGCACAAGCAACATCACCTACGGTTACCACAAATCATGTCAACACACCAGCAGCCAAAGCCTGGACGGTGCTCTATTACCTTGATAATGATTACGAAGGATACTGCAATAATCCGTTAGAGGAGGTCTTCCTTGATGAAATCGCATCGACAGCGACTGTCAATGTTGTCGTGATTCAGGATAACCTCGACGATCCTGCTTTCATCTACTATATTGATGAGAACCACAGCGCGATAGTCCTTGAGGAGCTTGGTGAGGTGAACATGGGAGATCCCTTAGTCCTGAAAAACTTCATCATGTATGGAAAAGAACAGTATCCAGCGGAACGGTACCTGCTTTGGGTGTACGACCATGGTGGTGCCTGGAAAGGCGCCTGTCTTGATGAAACAGACAATTCTCGTGGAATGACACTGGATAACTTCCAAAAGGCTCTATCTGAGACAGGTGGCGTGGATGTCATCTGTTTTTTAGCCTGCCTGATGAGCTCTATTGAGGCGGTCTATGAGCTTCGAGACTGTGTCGATGTTCTCGTGGGAAGTGAGGACCTCGCGTATGGATCATGGTTTGATGATATCTGTGGTGAGACCAACCAACTCCTCACGGAAACACCAGATGTGTCAAACGAGGGACTCGGGGTGAAGATTGTGCAATTCTTCGATGAGAGCAACAATCCACCAACCAATACACTCACCATCAGTGCATTACGGACTTCCACTGTTGAATCCTTAGCAGCGGCTATTGATGATTTGACCAGATATTATAGCAAGCATTGGTTCAAGTATTATCCTTCTATCGTTGATGCGTTTGACAACACGTTCCTGTTATCTGAGGTCGATGAATGGGCGAAGGTCTTCGAGGTGTACGATCTGCGAGGATTTCTTGAGAACCTCCCCCCATGCACAAAAACAGAGGCAGCACTTGAGGCATTGAATACTGTGGTTATCACCGAGGTCCATGGGCCAGACATGGAAGGAACGCATGGGTTGTCAATCTTTTTCCAACCGCATCTCTCAGAATACAAGTTGTATAAGCAGTATCGAGACAAGACCTATGGTCTTGATTTTGTACAGGACACCTTTTGGAACGAATTTCTCTTCCTCTTCATCCTCTCTAATGTACTCATGAGAAAATAACACGACAACAAGAGAAAAGATTCTGTTCACTAAACATTCGGTTTTTTTTTTTTCTTTTTCCTCCAAATGATATTTTAAATTTTTTTCCACCAAAACGAATATCCTTAAGAGAAAGTACAGGAACACATTTTTAAGAACCTGTGTTACATTTTCATCACATAATCAAGCTAAATTTTTTATACGAATAACACAATCAGTCATATGGATGGAACGAGGTGAGGAACAATGGGTTGTCCACTCTATGTTGATTTCACCCGGGAATGTATTTCAAAATTCCCTGATTTCTTAATGTTTCCCACATTTGATTTATGCAAATCAGATGACTATGAAGAATGCCTAGCGTACCTCATCGTCAGTAGTCCCTTCAATTGTTCATATCTGATAACCTGTGGGAATGAGTATAAAAAAAACATACCAAAGATCATCACCAAGTTACTCGCAGAAAAAGAGATACGAGATATTTATTACACATACACTTCTCAATACTGTATCTCCCCGGAGAACCATGTCACGTGCGCAAAATATAAACTGCTATCTGAAGGGAAAACTCCTCCGATAACCCTGTTCCCGGATGGATCCACTGTTCATCCGATGGAGATTATTTTGAAAAAAAAACTCATTGTCCATCCACCGGAGTAGTCAGGACAGAACATCCATCTCTCCAAAGAAAGTCACAGGAAGAGAGAATATTACCTCGTTTTATCTTTCCCTTTAAAGATTTAAAATATCTTCAAAACCTTCAAGGTATCTGAATTTTTATCCCCAGCATTGTTATACGCGACCGCGGTCAGTGTGTAGGAAGAGAATGGTTTTTTGTCTGACCAGATCCAAAAATAAGGTTCTGTAGTATCACTCCATCGCAAGACGTCATCTACAAAAAACTCGACCCGATTCACACCTGACTCAGTATCGGTTGCATTCACAGTCACATTTATTTTTCCAATGATCAAGATTACATCACGAATTGGTGATTTTCGTTCGAGACTGAAGAGATACCACCATCCTTTTTGCGGTTTCATCACCATCACATATGGAGGCGTTGAATCAATTTTTAATCTTGTTGTATCTCCAAAATTTTGAGAGGAGGGAGTCGCAATTGCATTAATTGGAACGACACAGGTTCCAACAAACAAGAGAAAAATTCCAACTGCTACCTGTTTCTTCTTCATAGATATGTCCTAATATTCCAAAATATCAAAGAAGCCAAATAAGAAGTGATTGGTGATTATCCTTGCTTTATAGGGAGTCGATATCCTGATGATATCCCCTGGCCGATACCGGAGGAGTTGATTGTATGGTTCGCCGCGTATCATCCAGAGACCAACCGCTTTCACGGTCATATATTCTCCTTTTGTTGCAACGCTTGTATATCGACCGAACAGGAACACTTTTGCCCAATAATTTGGGAGTGTATCTGCGAGCAATACTATCTTGTATGGTTGTGAAGTCACATTGATTTTGATGTATAAAGTTATTACACTGAGATTTTCGAAGATTTCCCCAGGGTTCACCAGGGGGAATGTGATGGAAAGGGTATCGTTGATGACTGTGAAATCAGAGGACGTTAGATTTATTTGACTGTCGTTAAAAATTAGGGCGCCGGATTGATTGACATAGCTAATTAAATATCCTTGCTCCGAGGTGGCGAATTCAAAGGTATATTCAATCAACTCAGTCGTCTCATTGTTGGAAACCCAATCATTCCAATGCCCTCGATTCTCGATATCGCCTGCTACTTGCATGCTGAGTGTCACAAGACCGTCTTCTTGCTCATAGGATGCTTGTATTACATCAATATTCTGGACATCGATGTCGGTGGAGTTTGTAATAATCGTCCATCTGTTGTTACGATAGTGAAATGAGCTAACATCGTTTATCCAATCTGTCAACGTCTCATCGGTGAAAAATCCGTTATTCTGTGGTAGTATGTGTCTCATTCGATCTTCCATCCTTGCAGGTATCGTGGGGATGAGAACTGCAAAGGCGAACAACAGAATCATTCCAATTGCTTCCGATTTCTTCACTATTTTTTTGTTCATTATTTTCCTCCTTTTCATTCTATGATCTGTTTAAGATGTCCCTGTCACAGGGGATCTGGCCGCTGTGCCAGCAAAACCAGGTGTACGTTGGCCATTGGAACCCGTTTTTGATAAAAGCGATGATCATGGCCAGAATCTCTTTTAGGTAGCATCCTGGCGCCCAGTTGCCACAGGCGGTAAAAGGATCGCAGGTGGGAAGAATCTGAGGTCCAATGTGAGAGAATTCCTCTAAGAGTAATCCCTTCAACGACTCTTGTGTCACCAATCGTTCAAATGTCTTTTTATCGATTTTCATGATGATACGAAGGAATGCTTCGGCTCCTTCCGCGCGGTCTTCCTGGATCTGCAAGTTCAAAAAGTCGTTAGTTCCCTTTCCGAGATACTCCGGGGTGATGGCATCTTGTTGTTGATTGGTGGCTCTAAGAGTTCTGGTGACAAAGAGTGGGGAATCTTGTTCAAGGGATGATTTGACGGATTGATCTCCAACCACTGCGCCTAGGAAGAAAAGCATACAAACAAGAAAGCATACAACTGTTTTCTTCAAACGTTCTTCCTCCTTAGAGGAAACATATACCCATCGTATATTTAAATTTTGTTTAAAACGAAACGAAAAACCAATATTTCAGTACATTTCTCCACAAAAATCTACACTACTGTCCTTTATTGATTCTTTAAGGAACGGAATAGATAAAACATGTCTTGAGGACCAAAGCGCACCTCAATTTTTTAGCTTGACCTCTGTGAGGTTACCGAGACAGCTCCACCAAGATACAACGCATTCTGCGAATTTAACAAAATCTTCAATCCGGAAAATCCTATGACCGCGCTGATATCATCAAACCCTGCACTGACACCTTGCAACCCCAGGGTGAAGTAAAACGCGACATCCGCATTTCCGGCTACGACGAGCATATTGAACAAGCGCAATGGTTTTACAATACCCACAAAAAAAAGGAAATATACCAACAGAATCAATGGTGAATCATACGCAATAAACGACGACAAAAAACCACCAGCGATCACCCAGATATTATAATCAATCACACCTTTCGTGATCGCAGCAAAAAGACAGAACGAGTTGAGGGAATCCTGCAGGGATGATTTCATCCAGTCCGTTTTAAGTTGTTTTTTGTATCCTCCTGTCACGAGACGTTGCGCCTCAGCAACACTCATCCCCTGCGGCAACAAACCATACGTCTTTAGCTGTATCACAGCGTCATTGAAAAGACAGACAGCGTCATCACGGGTTGATGTCTGATTCAACCCTGCTTTGAAACGAACCAGATACCTGTCTAATTCCTTATATTGTTCCCTGGTAAGTAGCACCGTAGTCTCGTTATAACCAGGAATCCCTCTTACCTGCGTAGTGACTTCAACCCCGTCGTTCTGAGTAACCGCTTTCACCGTATGAAGGGTGACCTGAGGCAATATTGTGACACTGAGAAATACAACAATGAAACCCACAGCTAAGATTTCTTTCGTCCCCATTCTCACCGCTCAGGGATTTCATAAGGTTCTTGTGCAGGAAACCAATCAAAATGGAACCGATTTTTCAATAATATCCCAGGAATCATGTAGGGTACTAATCGTGGTTCATCCCAATAGTTCGCTCTCCATATATTCCGGCGGAAGATCGGAAGACCAAGTTCCTTCCAGAACTTAATCTCTGGTATAAACCATTGAGACGATACCGCACTCTGATTATTCCCAATGAAATTATTCTGAAGAATCTTATTCGCGTTCGTACCAGAACTATAAAGACCAAATCGGCTGTTAAAAGAAATGTTATTACGATACACTATCGTATGATAGTCTATCATAATCCAGATGCCGATAAAATTCTCGGTGATGACATTCAAAGTGATGTTCGTATTCAAGGACATAATCAGCCATATTGCCTCCTCACACTGCGTGAAAACATTTCCGGTAATGGTAGTATCCCAGCCACACCACAGAGCGATCCCCATACCACAGGAATCAACGAGGTTATTGCTCATCGTATTATTACGAAGCCCCGTTAATGGGGATACTATGCCTGTACGAACCCCATAACAAGTCGATAGAAAAATATTCTCGGTAATGATGTTGTTATCAGAGTTGATAATGACCCCAGACTCGTTACTGTTCTGAAGAGTGAATCCCCTGATGGTTACATTATCAGCAGTGATATTCACAATATCACTTGTGTTTAAGGCATCGATGATGGTTGTCTCCTTCTTCTCACCAATCAACGACAACGAGGTATGAACCAGTAATGTCTCATGATAAGGTGAGGAATCATCAAAGACAAAAACCGTGTCACCGGGATTTGCTGCATCGATAGCATCCTGTATCGTTGAATAATTCCCAGGACCACCCCCACCGACATACAACCAGTTCTCTCCTAGACCAGGCATCGATGTACCCGTTTCGTGTGCCATAAGGGAAAAACCACTGATTTGCATCAAAAAGAGAATTATGACAACAACCAAACCTTTTCCATTCATGTACTTTCCCCCAGTTCCATATTTTACATGACTCTTCTCCTATAAAAATATGTTCATCTCTCATCGCTTATCAATTCTGATGAAAAATACACCCTTCGTTTATTGCTTTTAAATCTCTTCGTAGTTGATAAAATACAGTGTTTATGAATTCTATTGTCATCTTAAATCCGTTTAATATGAACAATACGACGACTTCTCCCAAGAACATCCTTGTAAGAA
>Ga0316617_100000626_pt1 | contig 9966 bp, 9 predicted proteins | sample OWC_Aug_M1_C1_D2_FD_207801 | JGI IMG/M metagenome (GOLD analysis project Ga0316617, IMG submission 207801) | Wetland soil microbial communities from Old Woman Creek delta, Ohio, United States - OWC_Aug_M1_C1_D2_B | ecosystem: Environmental > Terrestrial > Soil > Wetlands | place: USA: Ohio... | reverse complement strand
TCTCATCTCCTGCGGGATTTCAAACTGGGGAGGTTATGCCTTGTTGGCCGGAGTGGCTCTGGCCATGGGAAGATTGGACATTCTCGAAAAAGTGACTCCTGAACAAGAAGGAACCGTCCTCGATTATCTGGTCCGTCACGGCCCAGCCATTGACGGGATCACCTGCAAGCAAGATCACTCTGTGGATGGCATTGAGTTTGATGATTATATGAGGGTGATCGAACGAATCAAGGAAATCGCCTTTGAATAGGGTGGAGATCCTTCTGCTTTCCTCTCCTCTGGGTGAAGCCATGGGCTCATATTAAACCAATTTCTTTCAATGCATGCTGGATGGAAAGGTATTCGATATTCTTCCCGTATTTTTCTTGCCATCCAGCCTTTGATACCAGATCACGAACGGGCCCTTTCATTCCAGCGAATATAAATTGAATCCCTTGTTCGAGATAATTGTTCATGATTTCACTCAGCGTGTCGGTTGCGACCGCATCGATATCGTTCACACCGGAGAGGTCCATGATGACCCATCTGACATCCGGTTTTTCAACAATTCGTCTCCGGAGAAAATCTTCCAGAAAGGCCATGTTGGCAAAATATAAAGAGGCATCCACACGGAGAATAAGAGCCTCCGGATAGGTCTTTCCATCAGGAAACCGTTTGACATTTCGGAAAACATTTTCTTTCTCCAGATATCCCAATTCAGCTGCGTGAGGGTGGGAACTCCGCCAGATAAATACGAATAACGAGAACGCAACTCCGATCATAATCCCCTTTTCACTCCCCAACACCAGGGTTGCAATAAAAGTGAGGATCATCGTCCATCCATCAATTTTTTTTAAATTCAAGAGATGCTTTGCCCCCTTGACATCAATCAATCCGGCGACGGCAACTGCCACAATGGCAGCTAATACCGCATGGGGAAGGTGGTAAAAAAGGGAAGTGAAAAAGAGCAAGGTCAAGAGAATGATGACAGCGGTCATGAGGGATGCAACTCCTGTTTTAGCTCCTGCTTGGTAATTGATGGCCGTGCGAGAAAATCCCCCTGTGACCGGATAGGCTGAAAAAAAGGAGGCGGTTACATTAGCGAGGCCCAAGGCGACGAGTTCCTGGTTGGAGTCGATCTTATACTTTTCTCTGGCAGCAACCCACTCGGCTATGGAGATCGACTCCATGAAACCCACAAATAGAATGGTTGAAGCCGCAGGAAACAAAACTTCGAGGGATCCAAGGCTCCATTCAGGAATTGAAAGGGATGGGAGACCCTTTGGGACATAGCCAACAATTTTGACACCTGATTGATCGAGACCGAAAAAATAGACGACCAGTATGCTGGCAGTGACGACCACAATCGGAGCAGGGAAGTTCGGCATCTTCCGCTTGAAAATTACCAAAATAATCATGCTGGCCAATCCAATTCCCAAAGTGGCTGGGTGGACGTCTCCAATTCCCTGGACAACCCCTCTTAAAACGCTCATCGCTGAATTCCCACCAGACGACGTAATTCCAAATAAATGGTGCAATTGGCTTAATAAGATCAAAATGGCTGCGGCAGAAGTAAACCCGCGAATCACGGCGTGAGACAGAAAGTTCACAACAAATCCTGCCCGGAAAAGACCCATGAAAAATTGAATTACTCCAACCATCAAGGAAAGAAGTAATACAAGGCTAATGTATTTTTCTGACCCAGGTTGAGCAAGAGGTGAGACTCCCGAAAAAACAAGGAGAGACATCATGGCAACCGGTCCGACGGCCAGTTGCCGGGACGAACCCAAAAGGGCATAGATGATCAATGGGAGCGTGGAGGCATAAAGCCCTACGACGGGAGGCAACCCGGCAAGCATGGCATAGGCCATCCCCTGGGGAACCAGCATGATGGCAACGATCAATCCCGCTGTAAGATCGGCCCTCAGATCCTCTGGCTTATAGTTTCGAAGCCATCCGAAAGCAAGAATGATCTTCGGAAGCATACTCCTTCCCTCAAGAATGATGTTTCCTGTGCGTGAGGTGAAATAGATAAAGTGTTACAATCCCGATGTTTCAATCCATATCAGTAAAGCGATGATCCCTATAGCGAGGGGAATAATGAGAATCCAAGGATTCATCTTAAATAATTTAGGAAGGGTGAGATCGCCAAAATCTCCTATGAGGAGGACCTTCTTTTCTAAGGTTGGAAAGAACTCTGCGAAGAGACCCGCTCCAACGAGGAGGCCTACCATCCCGCCCAACAACGCATCGAGGGAACCTTGTCCAATAGCTCCGATCAAGGTCCCCGGACAATAACCTAAGATACCAAATCCAATACCGAAGAGGAGCCCGCCGATCACCGTTGAACCGAAAGAGCCTGGTTTAGGATGCAATTCGGCTTTCCCCAGACTTTTAAACAAATGGACGCCTATCTTTCCCGTAACGACAGCGGTCAGCATAACTTTTATCACCGTGAAATCTGTGAGGAGGAGTTGCCCTATAATCACATCATATCTTGTCACCCCCCCTTTTTGCAGAAAGAACCCAAATAGGATACCGATTAAAAGTCCAATGCCGAGTTGTACATCCTTCTTTGCATGAAGTGTCCTAAACATCGTTTCGCCCTTTCCTCCCCCGACTTAGAAAACATGGTAAATCAATAGAGCCGTGGCAATACCCCCCACAAAAAAACAGATGACTGCCAGCCAGCTACTGACAGCAAGTTGAAGGGTCCCGCTGATGCCATGACCACTGGTACACCCTCCCGCCCAGCGTGCGCCAATCCCCATGACCATTCCTCCTACCAAGGAAACCACCCATCTCAGGAAAACACTATTCCCAAAGGTAGATGACCATTTGGATGGGACCCATTCCGCTCGGAATTCTCCTGAAAGGCTTGCTGAGATAAAGGCCCCAACAAAAATCCCTATCACCAACATCCACTCCCAATCGATGGAAGGGGTAAATTTTTTATAATATGCTTTTTCTCCTACCTTTTCTCCCCGGAATAACCTCTCAATCATCCCGCTCGTCCGCGAATAGGCAGTGGAGCATCCAATCGGTTTATCAGATAGAAGAAACGCGACACAACTGAGAAGACCAATCCCAATCCCCACCACATAAGGGGACCACTGCTTTAAGCTTAGCCATTCCATATTCAAACCCTCCCAAATAGCAAAGTTATTCTCCTCTCCCCTGGTGGGAGAGGATTCACCCTGTTAAATATGAGCTATTTGACGTACCTCATCTTGAATCTATGCAATAGGATGCTGAGCATGCTTACCTATCTCCCTTATTTAACAGGGTAAAGGTAAGGGGGATATGAATTCAATTGTTCACCTCCACCCGGTCCCTCCCCCATCTCAAGGGAAGGGAGGACATTAGATCCTACGCACTTCTTTTACAGCGGGCAAATGCGGTGCCGTGCAGGTAGGGCAGGCACCGATCAGTCCGGCAGCGCTATAAGCCGTCATGCCACCCGCCACATTGACCACATGATGAAGCCCATGCTGCTTTAAAACACTGCCCGCCAAGCTCGAACGATGTCCTGAGTTACATATGATGTAGACGGTTTTATCTTTTGGGATCTCTCCGTATCGTTTTCTTGTATCTGGCGCTTGCATGTGGATTGCATCATCCAGATGAAGTGTCTCAAATTCTAACTTTCCTCGAACATCAAGAACCATCGGTTCCGGTTTTTGTTTTGACAACTCAGCCAATTCCCGTACAGAAATCTGTTGGACATGTTCCACCGGAAATCCTCCGACACTCCATGCATGCATGCCGCCTTCGAGCCATCCCACAACGCGATCCAGGCCCACGCGACGAAGCATGGTCACGGCTTCATGAACTCGTGTCTCACTTTCCAATACGAGAACGATAGGCTTATTCGAAGGGAGCATCCAACCGGAAAACGTCTGAAAATTTCCTGCCATATCAATGTTCCAGGCACCCGGGATGTGTGCCCCTCCAAAGGCGAGATAGTCGCGACCATCAAGAACAGTAGCTCCTTCCTTTGCAAGCTGGTTCACTTCGGTAGGAGAGAGAGGTTTGGGGATTTCCAACTCATTCAACTTCGACGGTCCTCTCCTGTTAACATCCGAACAGCGAGAAAAATGATCTGGGGCCTCTGGCATTCCACTGAGTAACGAAGCCCTAAATGCATCAACGGTCTTGTGCTGCAGCTCAACATTATAGCGTTTCTCATAACCAATCGTGGAATATCTCATGGCGCCCATGGCCCGGCCGCAGAGAGATCCTGCCCCATGGGCTGGCAAAACCAAGACATGATCGGGCAAGGCCTTGAGTTTTGAAAGGCTATCGAACAGCTTTCCAGCGAGTTCAACCGCCTGCCCGGGAAACAGGTCTGGACGACCAACATCGCCCACGAAGAGCGTATCGCCGCAAAAAATCGCAGCGGGTTCCGTTCCACGGCTTCGATCCGTCACCACATAGGTAATATGCTCCGGCGTATGTCCGGGGGTGTCGACCACCCGAATGTTCATGTCTTCGATCTGGAATTCATCTCCTTCTTTAACGGGCCGATGTAGAAATACACATTGGCCTGTTTTAGGGACGATGATTTCTGCACCTGTCCTTGCGGCCAGGTCCATGTGGCCCGAAATGAAGTCGGCGTGAAGATGTGTTTCGAGAATATGAGTAATTCGCATTCCCATTCCCTTTGCCACCGCAAGATACTCCTCAATATCTCTTCGCGGGTCGATGATGGCGCATGTCCCTTTACCCCCAAGAAGATAAGAGAGGTGAGCAAGACCCGGAACAAAAAAAGATTGGATAAACATAAACCATTACCCCCTTTCTACGATTTCTACATAGAATCGTATAAACAAATAAAATTTTAACAAGATAACCTCCTAAAAACAACCTTTTCAATAGTTTAGATTTTAGCGGATTTCCAGTGAGGCTTTTCTATTGTTGCAAGAGTATTTCCATTCAATTAAAAATATGCTATTAAATCCTTGGAGCTTTTCAATGGAACACTTCTTCGATACCTACCGATTAAAAACACCTTTGTCAAAAAACCTCTTCAAAAGGGCCAAGGAGGTGATGCCCGGAGGAATCTCCCATAACATTCACTATTTTCCGCCCTACCCTTTTTTTATCAAAAATGGAAGGGGCTCAAAGATCTGGGATGTGGATGGAAATGAGTATATAGACCTCTGGATGGGAAACTATACCCACATTCTGGGTCACCGTCCACAGGTTGTGATTCAGGCCATTCAACAACAATTAAAAGAGGGCATTCACTGGGGCATCCTCTATAAAAAACAGTTGGAGTGGGCAGAACTGATTCAAGAATTGGTACCCTCCGCAGAAATGGTCCGATTCTGCTGCTCTGGAACCGAGGCAACGATGTATGCGGTCAGGCTTGCCCGCGGGTTCACGGGTAAAAAAAGCATTTTAAAGATCGCCGGGGGTTGGCATGGAGCCAATCCCGATCTCTCCCTGGGCATCAAAATGCCTTATGAAAGGGAAGAGAGCCTCGGCTTATTTCCTGAACTACACAAGTACACGAAGGTGATTCCTTTTAATGACCTTTCTGGGTCTCTCAGGGTCATTCATCAGAACAAAAAAGATTTAGCTGGGATCATCCTTGAGCCAATTATCGGCGAAGGAGGCTTCACCCCCGCGACCAAGGAATATCTTCAGATGCTTCGCTCTGAAACCAAAAAGCTGGGAGCCCTCCTGATCTTCGACGAAGTGATTTCATGTTTTCGAGTCGCCTTAGGCGGTGCCCAGGAAAGGTTTCAGGTCACTCCAGACCTAACGACGTTGGGAAAGATTACAGGCGGAGGAATGCCGGTCGGAGCCCTCGTGGGGAAAAGAAAGATACTTGAGAGAACTTCACCTGAAAAGAAAAGAAATAAATGGGAGAAAATTTTAATCGGCGGCGGTACTTATTCTGCTTATCCTTTGACAGCCGCTGCAGGATTGGCCATGCTCAACTATTTAAAAAACCATCGTAAAGAGGTCTATCGCCTCTTAGAATCAAAAGGCGAGAAAGTTCGAAAAGGGATGCAGGAAATCTTTCATCGGGAAGAAGTGAATGCTCTGGTCACGGGAATCGGCTCACTCTTTCAAACCCATTTCCCTTTTCAAAAAAGGGAAACGCTAAACTCCCCTCATTCGATCCATCGCTTCACCGATTTAGAAAAAAGAGAGATCGAATTCCGAATCCGAATGCTTACCAAAGGGATCCATGTCATGCACGGTGGGGGTTGTCTCACCATGGCCCACTCTGATCAAGACATCGAAAAGATCATCAAGGCCACAAGAGAAGTAGCCAAGGAGATGGTAAAAAATTAATGGGGCTTTAAATGTTTAACGTTAAATCTCAAAGGAGGAGCTAAACCATGGGACACGCAGCAGGAAAAATATTGGTAGGGGCGTTATTGTTTACACTAATTTGGGGGGGGATGGCTATGGCACAGGAGAAAGCAAAAATGGGTGTCATTGTAGTAGATATTCAGGGAGATTTTACAAAACTCAAAAACGGCTCCTTGGCTGTTGACGGGACGGATGAAACTTACATTAAAGCGGTCGAAGAAAGTACGAAGAAACTGAAAGAAGCAGGGTTTCCAATTTTCGCAACTCAGGATTGGCACCCCAAAAACCATGCCTCCTTCTTTACCAACCATAAAGGGAAAAAAGCTTTTGATGTGATTAAACTTCACGGGAAAGATCAGGTGCTCTGGCCACCCCACTGCGTCCAAAAGACCCCTGGAGCAGATATCTTATTGGATAAGAAATACTTTACAGCCGTTGTGAAAAAGGGGATGGACTCACAATTTGACAGTTATTCTGGTTTCCAGGACGATGGCGGGAAAAAGACCGACATGGACAAACTGCTTAAAAAGGAACAGATCAAGAAAGTGGTCGTCTATGGCATTGCCACCGATTACTGTGTCAGGGCCACCGCAATCGATGCCGCCGCAGCAGGGTACAAAGTTATTATGATTAAGAATCTAAGCCGAGGAGTGGCCTCCGATACCTCTCAAAAGGCGATCGAGGAGATGAAAGCCAAGGGGATTGTGGTTCTGGATGATTTGGATTTAGAAAAGATCAAAGCGAATTGAACACCTCAAAGGGTCACTCGTTAAGGTGAAACGGAAGGACGATCCTCCTTGGTACCAATCGGGCAGATGGCCTTTTTATTTCTACCAGTTTCCATATTCGATCAGGCCTTTATACAAGGTCTGAAACGTTACCTTGATCGAACAGAAGAGAGGCACCGCCAAAAGCATCCCCAGGATACCATGGAAAAATCCCCCCAGCGTTATGACAATGATGACCATCAGGGTATGAACATGAACGCTTCTACTTAACACTAAAGGAGCGATGATAATATCATCCAGTATCCTAACGCACGCATACACTCCTACGAATTTAAGAAGATCCACGGTGGAACCCGTATCAATGAGGATGAACGAGCTGCCAATTGCGAATCCCGTTAAAGGCCCGATGAAAGGGATGATGTTAAATATCCCAAGAATGGCCCCTAATAAAAAAGAGTAATTTACCTCGAACAGATATAAGCCGATGATGGCTAAGAGACCCACGGAAAAGGCGTCAATGAGCTGCCCCCGGATATAATTGCTGATCTGTTCATCAATTTTATAGAACAGGACTAAGAAGGTTTCAAAATATTTATTGGGCACATAGGCGATGAGCGCTTTTTTTACCTTCCTGCCATCTTTCAAAAGAAAAAAAACAACGAAGGGGATGATAATGAAAGACGTCGCCAATTCTTTAACGATTTTTATTAAAGAATTTACGTCACTGGTCCCTGACATTAAGCTATTGATCTTTTCGTGCAGTGGTTTTCCCAAAGTGCCTTTGGGGAGGAGGCCGATATTCTTTTCTAACAGATCGACCGCCCTATCCAGGCCTGTCTGAATTCGATTGAGATAGAGAGGAGCATTCTCTTTAAGATCATTGATCTCTGATTGGAGCATGGGCCAAGTTAATTTCCATAGGATGAACAAAACAAAAATACTCAGAACAAAAAGGATCACGACGGCCAAGGTCCGACTGATTCCTCCCCCCTCCATGTAATTCACTATGGGATTAAGAAAAAAAACAATCACGAAGGCAATAATAAAGGGTGTCAGAAGTTCTCTGACGGAATACAAGATGACTAATATACTTAATAAAACAAATCCCAAGGCAATGATTTCAAATGTTTTCCATGCTTTTTGGAAATCCGTCTTTTCCATGCTATCCCATTTCTCTCAATTTTCTTTCTGTAGTCTCCCTGAGCCTGCTGGCAAGCCTTTTTGAAAGCCTTAATAAAATTTTATAGCCGAGTTTCGGATTGCTCTCGATCAAACCAAACAAGTCGGGTCTGAAGATTCCGAGCGCCTCTGTCTTTTCGACCGCGGTCGCCTCCGCAGAGCGTGGATACTCATCTAATAACGACATTTCCCCAAAAAATTCTCCATCCCTCAGTTCGCCTATTTTTACCCTTTCTTCATTGATGGTCTTGGTAAGTTTGATCACTCCCTTCTTAATGATATACATCCCTGTCCCAGGCTGTCTTTCATAAAAGATGATCTCCTCAGGCATAAAGTTTCTTTTATGGACGATCAATTCTATCTTTTTCAAATCATTGAAACCTAATCCTTCAAAAATGGGAATGGTTCGGAGGACTGGAATGATATCCCCTTCTCCTCCTCGTATCTTTTGTACAAGTAGGTGGAATAACCCTTTTTCACTCATCGGGATTCTCCTCTTTTACCCCGTTAGAAAGCCTAGACACCCCTGTCTATCGGCAGACAGGTATGCTGGGGATGGTGGAAATACCTGCAAAAACAGGAGCATCAGCTCCTTATTGAGGCGGTGTCAAAGCCCTACCCTTTCTAACGGGGTTTATTTGTAACCAACCTGCAGGAATGTTGGGACTATTTTAGGCGGGTTCTTTTTCGATGTCAAATGAAAAAGATTGGTTTTCGGGAATAAGTTTTGGATAGGTCCTTTTTAAGGAATAACCCGAAAAGAGAGGGTGCGGTGGCCCAGATTGCCGACCTGGTCGACAGCGAGGACCTGAAGACTCAGCTCCTCAAAGCCTTTGGGAGGGATGGTCTTTTCTTGGAAGAGGCTCGGCCTGCCAGCATAAGTTAGATTGAATTTCTCTGAAACCTGATTTCCATAAATCCATTGTCCCCATATTTCGAATTTATTTGAGTCCCAGAGACCTCCGGGGGTGAGGGGACATCCTCAAAGCATCCGAACTTCAGCCTTGATGATCACTTCCTCTCCCCTTTTCAAACCTTCTTTTGGAGAAGGACTCAAGATGTTCACAATCAATCCGTTCAGTTCAATAATGACTCCTTCGCCCAAGATATGTTTCCCAGGGATGAGGGTGAGGGTTTTTGAACCTTTCTGAATAGCATGGGGATAGGCAAGAGGGGCTTCCGTATAAATTTCTACGGGTGTTGGTTTTTCTAAGGAAATCTCTGCCTGGAAAAAGGCGGCATCAGGAGTCCCATAGAGTTTCTCCCCTCTCTTGTGTGGTTGGCCCATAATACGGTCGGTGTCACCCGTCCCTCCCTCCTGCTTCCCCTGGGCAAGGATTTCTCCGGTCTCAAGATTCTTAATTCGAACCAAGGCCCCCCCGACTCCTGAACCAATCACTTTGGCATCTTTTGATGTCACCCGGACGATGATTTTGGTTGGAATCTTTTCGGCAGAAAAAGACGGTTGGGTGAGAAAAATAACAAGAGAGACTAAAGTGAAAAAAGGCATAAAACATTTGAGTTTGGATCGCTTCATTCCACCCCTCACCCTCTCCCCCAAGGGGAGAGGGAATTATTGTTTACTTTGAGCTTTGAGCCTTTTCTATCTAGTAGTACCGCTTTTCCTCAACACGATCCTCAGCGAGGTCGATGCCCCATTCACCGATTATCTTCGAGACGGCTCGCTCACCACTCTCGATGCAATTCGGGACGCCCACTCCTCTGTAGCTGCCGCCGGCGAGGGCGAGGC
>Ga0316617_100000622_pt1 | contig 9970 bp, 13 predicted proteins | sample OWC_Aug_M1_C1_D2_FD_207801 | JGI IMG/M metagenome (GOLD analysis project Ga0316617, IMG submission 207801) | Wetland soil microbial communities from Old Woman Creek delta, Ohio, United States - OWC_Aug_M1_C1_D2_B | ecosystem: Environmental > Terrestrial > Soil > Wetlands | place: USA: Ohio... | reverse complement strand
TCTGGGCGGGGCCTCGTTCAATCTCGGCGATGCCGACGCGGCCGAGAGCCAGTTCGCGCAGGCGCTCGTGATCGCTCGCGAGATCGGCAGCCGGATCTGGGAGGGCAGCGCCTTGTGCAATCTGGGTGCGTTGCACCACGCAAGGGCTGGCCTCGAGGCCGCGCTCGCCGAGTCGGAAGCGGCGCTGTCGCTGGCAAGATCCATCGGCCACCTGCGGCTGGAATGCGTCGCTCGCTGCAATCTGGGTCTCGTGAGCTTTGCCCGGCAGGCTTTCGGCGAAGCCGAGAACCACTACCGATTGGCGCTCGATCTGGCTCGCCAATTGAATGACCAGCGTTCCGAGGGTCTGTTCCTCGGCTACCTGGGCCAGGTCCAGGCGCAACTCGGCCAGTTCGATGAGGCACGCGGCAGCTTACGCGATGGCGAGCGGCTGCTCCGTCAGGTTGACGACCGCTTCAGCCTTGGCGTGTTGCTGTGCCATCGTGTCGAGGCCGAGCATCTGGCCGGATCGCACGATGCCGCGCATGCCGCCCACTGTTTGGCCGGCGAAATCGCCACGGACCTGTCCGCACAGGGCGATTCGGAACTTGGCCAGGCACTGGCTCGGGCGGCAGCGCTGCTGGCGCGACCGGGCACGAGCGCGACCAGCGCAGCGCTACGCTGATCTGCCGTCGGGGCAGGGCCGGGCCGTCCCGGGCTCAGCCCGGCCCGCGGGCGCTCAGTAGTTGCGGTACCAAGGGTCGAGCGGGCAGCTCAGGCCCTTGCCCGGGTGCTCGACGTTGATCACGTAGGGAAACTCGCCGAAGCCGTCGGCCCGGCGATTCTTGTTGTGAATAGCGAAGCCCTGCAATCGTCCGTCCGGGCTGCTGACGACCCGTCCACCGCCAAACATGCGCATCGGATCGCGGCCGCGCTCGATCGCGATGCCGCCTTCTTCCTTGAAGCGGTAGCCGGCCGGCTGGGCCTCGAGTTGCGTGAGGATCCATAGCGGCCTGGAACCCAGCTCGAATGCCACGTCCGACTGGCCCTCGTCGACGAACACGACTTTGCAGCGCTTCTGATCCAGCTCGATCACCCGGAGCATGATCTTGCAGTCATTGCTGTTCCTGCCCATGCCGCGGCCGGCGCATTTGGGTGCGTCGTCCGGCGGTTTGCCGAACTCATTTTGGAAGTCTGCAGTCGATTGGCAAGCGCCGAGCAGTGCGGCGAGCATGAGCGGGTAGACACAGCGCATGGCCTTCTCCTTGTGCTCGAGTGCCGCGGCAGGTGCTGGGGGACGCGAGGCCTGCAGCAGCAGGCAGGGCCGGTCAGCGGTTGCGCACCCAGGGATCGTGCCGCAGGCAACCCTTGATGTTGACGAAGTAATAGAAGTCGCCGGACTGAAGCCTTTTGTTGTGTATGCGAAATTCGTTGGGCCGCGGACTGTTCTGCACCTCGAACTGGTCGTTGGGCGGTTCGAACTGGATGCCGTTGCTTTCGAACACGAAGCCCGGAGTGACGATCTCCCAGCGCATGTTCACTGCGCCGCTTGCCTCGACCAGTGGCTTGTCCAGGCGGATGCCATCGACGGCGCTGCACTGGTCGACGAAGACCTGGATCGTGCAGACTCCCGGCGTGCAAGGCGCGGCGGCCAGGCCCGGCGGAGGGCCTGGCCGGCCTGCAGGTTGCGCGCAACCGCTCAGGGCAAAGCACATCGGCACCAGCGACAGCGCGAGATGCCGCCAAAGCCGCTTCATCGAAGGATTCGTCATCGTGCAAAAGTCCAGCGGACGTCCCGAGAAAACGCAAGCCACATCCTGATTACGGCACCATCCGGCCGTGCAGGACGGACCCTCACAGACAAGTATCCGCAGCTTGCATCGAACGCGCAACACCTTTGCGGGTTCACGCGTTGCCGCGCCTCCACAACATTGCGGGTGCAGCGAGGGCCCGGCAATGCCCGATACAGTTGCGCCATGACCCGCCCCATCCTCGCCCTCGACGCCGACGGCGTGCTCGTCGACCTGCACATCGGCTATGCGCGTGCCTGGCAGCAGGCCTTCGGTCTGGCGCTGGCCGAGCGCGATCCTCTGGCCTACTGGCCCGCCGACCGCTGGGACACCGAGCGCCTGGACGCCGAGCAGCGGCTGCAGTTGCGCGCGCAGTTCGAACGGCAGGAACTGTGGGAAAGCCTGCCCGCCATCGCCGGGGCGGTCGAGGCCTGCCACCGGCTGCACGACGCCGGCTACGAACTGGTGTGTGTCACGGCGCTGGAGGCGCGCTTCCAGGTGGCGCGCCAGCGCAACCTCAAGGCGCTGGGCTTCCCGATCCGCCGCGTCGTGGCCACCGGCCACGTCGAAGGCGAGCGCAGCCCCAAGGCCGACGCCATTGCCGCGCTGCGGCCGGTGGCCTTCGTCGACGACTACATCGCCTACATGCGCGGCATGCCGACCGAGGTGCACACCGCGCTGGTGCTGCGTGCGCCCAACGGCAGCCCGAACGTCGGCGACGAGCTCAGGCTGGCGCGCTCGGTGCACCAGGACCTGGCCGACTTCGCCGACCACTGGCTGGGCCCGACGCCCGGGCGCTGAGCGCGTTGTCGATGCGGCCGGCGCCGGTCTTCGGCGGCGTGCCTTCGTGCGGCGTGGTGCGAATCATCGTGCTGGCGCCCCGGCCGCCGGCGCGTACTGCTCTGCGGCGCGCTGCAGCCGTCCGGCCACCTGCTCGACCAGGGCCTTCGGTGCCAGCACGCGCACCTGGTCGCCGTGGCGCAGGATGTCCATGCTGAGTTCGGTGCTGTCGGCGTAGGGCAGGCGCAACTGCAGGCTGCCGTCGGCCAGCCAACGGCTGCGCTGCTGGGGGTGCCACTGTTCGGTGGCCACCCACTGCGCTGCTTCGGCGCTGAACTGCAGCACCGCCCACTTGAGCCGGCGACCGGCGAACACGCCGTAACCACCGTCCAGCTCGGCCCGGACCGTGCCCATCGGCACGTTGCTGGCGGCTTGCGGCAACGCACTGGCGTCGCGCACCGCATCCAGCGCAAAGCGGCGAAGGCCCTCGCTGCGGTGGCACCAGGCGTCCAGGTACCAGGTGTTGCGGTAGTGGGTCAGCCGCTGCGGTGACACCTCGCGCCGGCTCTCGCTGCCGCGGCCGCGGCTGAAGTACAGCAGCTCGACGCGCCGCCGTTCCAGCAGCGCGCTGCCGATGAGCTCGAAGAATCGCGCGTTCACCGGCCGGCGCGCTGCGGCGACGATGTTCACGCGCTGCATCAGCTCGCGCGCCGCCACGTCGTTGCTGCCGAGCATGCCGTGCAGCTTGTCCAGCAGCGGCTGCAGGTGGCGGCCGAGCACGCCTTCGGCCTCCAGCCCCTGGATCAGCTGGTGCATCGTCAGCAGCGCATGGATCTCCTTGTCGCTGAACCACAGTCCGGGCAGCTCATGGGCCCTTGCGCGTGCGCTGCCGCCGAAGCGGTAGGCGTTGTCCATGCGATCGTAGACGATCGGCGCGTCCAGCCGCTCGCGCAGGTACTGCAGGTCGCGTTTAAGCGTCGCGCGCGAGACCTCCAGCTCGGCGCGCAGACCCTCGAAGCTGACCTGGCCGCGGTTGCGGATCAGCAGTTCGATCTTGTAGAAGCGTTCGGTACGGTCCATCGATCGGCATCATAGATCCACAGGCTCACGCCATGAGCCTGTGAGACGGGAGACTGCCTCCATGCGCCCGGCACGGGGCCAGGCGCTCTGACCGGAGTGACCCATGGCCCAGATGCTTGCCGCCTTCGACAACCTTCCCGCCGACCCGCAGGTCGGCTTCGACATCGGCTGGGACCACGCCCGCCACGGCCTGGTGCCTCCACCCGGACCGTGGCTCGACGGCAACCCGCTGCACCAGGGTTGGTGCGCCGGCAAGGCCTGTTTCGGCGAGCGCACGCTGGCGGCGTCGCGACGCGTGCGGCTGTGGCTGGCGCTTCGGCGGCATGCCTGGCTGCGCCACCGTGCCTTCGAGCTGGCGGAGCTGACGCCGCACTACCTGGGCCAGATCGAGAGCGCGTGGTGCCCGGTGACGCGGATGCCGTTGACACCGGCCGACACCTCGGTGGACCGGGTGTGCGACCGGGCCGGCTACGCCGCCGGCAATCTGGCGATGATGTCGGTGCAGGCCAATCGTGCCAAGGGCGCGCTCGGCTGGGACGAGGCCCGGGTGCAGGTGCAACGGGCCGAGACTGCCGATGACGGGAAGGTGGCCGGCCTCGAGGCTGCCGCCTGGGTGCGCATCGCGGTGCTGATCTCCTTCGTCACGCCGCTGTCTCACGAACAGGCCGCGCGTGTGCCGCTGCGCGTGCTGCCGCCCAACCGCCTGCGTCTGCTGAACCCGGTGCAGGGGCTGCAGGCGCTGGTGACGCGCGAACTGGGCCGACCCGACGGCACCCGCCGGCTGCGCGAACTGGCAGCACTGCTGCCGGGCGAGCCGCTGCGGCTGGACTTCCATCGCCTGCTGAGCGCGATCCTGCCGCGGCGCATCGAAGCCGGCCAGGACGCCGACACCCGGGTGCTGCGCCACGCGCTGGAGGATGCCTGGTGCGATGCTCGCGTCAACCGCTGCTGGCAGCGCTTTGCACTGCAACTGGACGAAGCGCTGATCGAGCGCCTGCTGCAGCGCTGCGCCGACGGCGCGCTGTCGGGCATGCGGGTGCTGCTGCACGAGAGGGCCACCGCCACCGAAGGCTGGGCGCTGGATCGCGGCGGTTGGGCTGCCGCCACCGGCCAGTCCGGGCGGCGGATCCTGCCGCGCACCTTGCCTGGCCTGCTGGCCGATCGAGCGAGAATCGCCGCTTCGCGTTCGAGGATCGCCGATGGCCATCTACCAGCTTGAAGATTGGATACCGCAGATCGCCGACACGGCCTGGGTCGCCGACAGCGCCAGCGTCATCGGACGGGTTCGCATGGACGAAGGCGCCAACGTCTGGTACGGCGCTGTGCTGCGCGGCGACAACGATCTCATCCACCTGGGCCGCGATACCAACGTGCAGGACGGCTGCATGCTGCACACCGACGCCGGCCTGCCGCTGCAGCTGGCCGACAGCGTCACCGTCGGCCACCAGGCCATGCTGCACGGCTGCAGCATCGGCGAAGGCACGCTGATCGGCATCCAGGCGGTGGTGCTCAACGGCGCGAAGATCGGCCGCCGCTGCATCGTCGGCGCCGGCACGGTCGTCACCGAAGGCAAGGAGTTTCCCGACGGTTCGCTGATCATCGGCTCGCCCGCGAAGCTGGTGCGCAGCCTGACGCCGGCGCACTTCGACATGCTGTCGCACCTGGCCGGGCATTACCTGCGGCAGACCCAGCGCCACCGCAACGGCATACGCCGCATCGGCTGAGGACCGGACCATGGCCGAGCTTCAGCGCTTTCTCTTCGACGGCCTGCCGGTGCGCGGCCAGCTGGTGCGCCTGGGTGCCAGCTGGCGGCAGATGCTGCAGCGCCGCGGCAGCAGTCCGTATCCGCAGCCGGTGCGCGCGCTGCTCGGCGAAATGGCCGCGGCCGGCGTGCTGATGCAGTCGAACATCAAGTTCAACGGCGCCTTGCTGCTGCAGGCCTATGGCGACGGCCCGGTCAAGCTGGCCGTGGCGGAGGTGCGCAGCGACCTGAGCTTCCGTGCCACCGCCAAGGTGGTGGGCGAGGTGCCGTCCGACGCGCGCCTGGAGGCGCTGCTCAACGTGCACGGCCAGGGGCGCTGCTCGATCACCCTCGACCCGAGCGACCGGTTGCCCGGTCAGCAGCCCTACCAGGGCGTGGTGCCGCTGCACGGCGACCAGCGCGAGCCGCTGCAGCAGCTGTCGCAGGTGCTGGAGCACTACATGCTGCAATCCGAGCAGCTGGACACGCGGCTGGTGCTGGCCGCCGACGACCAGATGGCCGCCGGTCTGCTGATCCAGCGCATGCCGGACGATGGCCCGGGCCGCGTGTCCGGCGAGCGCAACGAGGACCAGATCGGCCGCAACGAGGACTTCAACCGCATCGCCCACCTGACGGCCACGCTGACGCGCGACGAACTGCTGGGCCTGGACGCCGACACGCTGCTGCACCGGCTGTACTGGGAGGAGCCGCTGCGCCGCTTCGAGCCGCGCCGGCCGCGCTTTGCCTGCAGCTGTGGGCGCGAGCGCGTGCGCAACATGCTGCGCGGCCTGGGTGCCGACGAGGTTCGCGGCATCATCGCCGAGCGTGGGGAGGTCGAGGTCGGCTGCGAGTTCTGCGGCCAGCAGTACCGCTTCGACGCCGTCGACGTGGGCGAGATGTTCACGCCGGTGCGCGACCAGCCACGCAACCCGGCGCCGCTGCAGTAGCGCCAGCTACCCGCGCGGCAGCAGGTGGCGCTCGCAGGCGGGGTCGCCGCAGCGCTCGCACACCCACTGCCAGCGTGCCGCCTCGTTGGCGGCGGGTGTGGCCGCCGAGGCCGCCGGCTGCAGCGCCGCCAGTGCGGCGGCCAGGCGCGCCGGCCCCTGTCCGCCCACCACCGCATAGCCCGGGCCGTGGCGCTGCAGGGCGGCACGCAGCAGGCGGTCCACCGGCTCGCGCACATGCGGGCCATCGCGTTGCAGGCCATCGGCCACCCACGGCAGGTCGACCGCACACAGCAGCGTGTGGCGGCAGCGAGCCTGCGCCCGCAGTGCGTCGTCGTAGAGGCTGCGGTCGCCGAACACCAGTTCGCTGTAGACGGCGATCTGCACCGCCGTGGTGTCGGCGATGACGATGTCGTGCGCCCGTGCCGCCGCGTCGATGCGGCGCATCTGTTCGGCGGCGATGCCGGTCTGCTCGTGGCGCTGCGGCGTGCGTCCCCGCGCCGCGCAGAATTCGCGCAGCACCTCGCCGACGTGGGCCACGCGCCGGCCTTCGGTGGCCAGCGCCTGTTGCAGCGCCTGCACCAGCGTGCTCTTGCCGGTGCTCTCGGCGCCGAGCACGGCGATCACCGTGGCCTCAGCCATGGCCGCGGGCCAGCCGTAGCCAGGCGCGCCAGCCCCACAGCGCCATGAGCGTGAACAAGGCGTACAGCAGCACCGTCAGCCACAGTCCTTTCCACGCGAAGAGGCCGACGCTGACCGTGTTGACCGCGACCCACACCGGCCAGTTCTCGACGTACTTGCGGCCCAGCAGCCACTGCCCGGCCAGGCTGCCAGCTGTGGGCAGCGCATCCCACCAGGGCACGTCGGTGTCGGTCGCCTGGCGCAGGAAGGTGCCGAGCAGCGGCCAGGCCAGCGCCACCGCGGCGACCAGACCGATCCGCGCGCGGCCGGACAGGAGGCGCACGCGCAGCGCCGAGCCATCGGCCTGGTGGCCGCGCCACCATTGCCACCAACCCCAGCAGGCCACCAGCGCGAAGACGATCTGCAGCCCGGCCTCGCCATACAGACGGTTGTGCCAGAAGAGCACGAAGTACAGCAGCGACGCGACCATGGCCAGCGGCCAGGCCACGACGTTGACGCGGATGTTGCAGACCACCATCGCCAGCGACAGCACGAAGGCCAGCATCTCGACCCAGGTGACCGGGCTGCCCCACAGGCTGAAGGCGGGGGCGAGCAGCGGCATCGCCGGCTGCAGCAGTCCGTCCATGCGCTCGGCCTGTCAGGGGCGGCGCGGGCTCAGCTGCACCAGGATCTCGTTCGGCTTGACCATGCCGAGTTCGCTGCGCGCCTTTTCCTCGACCATCTCCAGGCCTTCCTTCAGGTCGCTGACCTCGGCCGTCAGGCGCTGGTTGCGCAGCCGCGCCGCGTCGTTGGCCTGCAGCTGCGACTGCAGCTGCGACTGCAGCTGCACCACGTAGCTGCGCCCGCCCTTGCCGGCCCACAACTCGGCATGCACCAGCGCCAGCAGCAGCAGCAAGCCCAAGGTGACGAGCTTCATGCCGCGTTCACTTGCAAAAGGCCGGACCGCTGGGGCAGGGGACCGGGCCACTCTGGCTGCCGGAGTCCTTGAAGCCGCCCAGGATGCTCTGGTTGCCCATGCGGGCGTTGTAGGAGGCAACGACCCGATTCAGCAACTCGGCATCGGCATGCGGCTGGCCTTGTGCGCTGAAACCGACGCGGATTGCTCCATCGAGCAGCGGGGTCAGCGTGGCTTCGACCTTGTCGCCGTTGCGTTCGGCCACGATCTGGCCGCGGCGGCGGTCGACCACACTGGCGGTCATCTTCTGGTCGGACATCGCGCCCACCACCGCGTCGAAGGTGCGGTTGAAGCTGGCGTGGCTGTCGAACTCGGTGCGTTGAGCCGTCGCTCCGCAGCCGGCCAGCAAGGCCAGGGTCATCCAGAGCCACAGGGGGCCAGGCCACGATCGCATGCCCGGGCCGGCCTTCAGCGCAGGTTGTAGAAGGCCGCGCGGCCAGGGTAGCTGGCGACGTCGCCCAGGTCTTCTTCGATGCGCAACAGCTGGTTGTACTTGGCGATGCGGTCACTGCGGCTCATCGAGCCGGTCTTGATCTGCCCGGCGTTGCTGCCCACGGCAATGTCGGCGATGGTCGAGTCCTCGGTCTCGCCGCTGCGGTGGCTGATGACGTTGGTCCAGCCGGCGCGCTTGGCCATCTCGATGGCGGCAAAGGTCTCGGTCAACGTTCCGATCTGGTTGATCTTGATGAGGATTGAGTTGGCCACGCCCTTCTCGATGCCTTCCTTCAGGATCTTGGTGTTGGTGACGAACAGGTCGTCGCCCACCAGCTGCACCTTCTTGCCCAGGCGTTCGGACAGGTGCTTCCATCCGTCCCAGTCGCTTTCGGCCATGCCGTCCTCGATGCTGAGGATCGGGTACTTGTCCACCCAGGTGGCGAGGATGTCGGTCCAGCCGGCCGCCGACAGCTTCATGCCGCCTTCGCCTTCGAGCACATACTGGCCGTCCTTGTAGAACTCGCTGGCCGCGCAGTCCAGGCCGAGCGCAATCTGCTCGCCGGCGGTGTAGCCGGCCTTGTCGATGGCTTCCAGGATCAGCTGGATCGCCGCCTCGTGGCTGGCCACGCTGGGCGCGAAGCCGCCTTCGTCACCGACCGAGGTAGACATGCCCTTGGCATCGATGATCTTCTTCAGCGCATGGAAGACCTCGGCACCGTAGCGCACCGCTTCGCGGAACGATGGCGCACCCACTGGGATGATCATGAACTCCTGCAGGTCGAGCGTGTTGTTCGCGTGCGCCCCGCCGTTGATGACGTTCATCATCGGCACCGGCATCTGCATGCCGCCCATGCCGCCGAAGTAGCGGTACAGCGGCAGGCCGGACTCTTCGGCCGCGGCACGTGCCACGGCCATGCTCACCGCCAGCGTCGCGTTGGCGCCCAGGCGGCTCTTGTTGTCGGTGCCGTCCAGGTCGATCAGCGTGCGGTCCAGGAAAGCCTGCTCCGACGCGTCCAGGCCGAGCACGGCCTCGCTGATCTCGGTGTTGATGTGCTCCACCGCACGCAGCACGCCCTTGCCCAGGTAACGGCTCTTGTCGCCGTCGCGCAGTTCGATGGCTTCGCGCGAGCCGGTGGACGCGCCCGACGGCACGGCCGCGCGGCCCATGGTGCCGCTTTCCAGCAGCACGTCGCACTCGACGGTGGGGTTGCCGCGGCTGTCGAGGATCTCTCGGCCGACGATGTCGACGATGGCGCTCATGGCTTTCCTTGGGTGGTTTCGAAAAGGGGTCGTTCAGGTTGGCGGGGCGTCCACGCCCTCGACCAGCACCATGTTGAAGCAGGCGGTGGCGCCGGCACGCAGCGCGCGTGCCGCGCGGTAGGCCGGGCTGTCGTACATCTTCTGCGCGACCTCGAAGCTCGGGTAGCGCAGCACGGTCAGCCGCGGCGGGGTCCAGTCGCCTTCCAGCACGGCTGTTCGGCCGCCGCGAACCAGGTACTCGCCAGCAAATTCCTTGACCACCGCCGGCGCAGCGGACATGTAGGCCTTGAACTTCTCGGGGTCGCTGATGTTGGATTCGACGATCAGGTAGGCGGCAGGCATCGTGCGGTCCTCAGCAGGAAAA
>Ga0316617_100000620_pt1 | contig 9983 bp, 9 predicted proteins | sample OWC_Aug_M1_C1_D2_FD_207801 | JGI IMG/M metagenome (GOLD analysis project Ga0316617, IMG submission 207801) | Wetland soil microbial communities from Old Woman Creek delta, Ohio, United States - OWC_Aug_M1_C1_D2_B | ecosystem: Environmental > Terrestrial > Soil > Wetlands | place: USA: Ohio... | reverse complement strand
CCACGCGGCCGCCGCCCGATCGCCGGACCGGCGCGAGCGCGACGAGGCCGCCAGCGTCACCGACACGCCGGCGAGGAAGAGGAACATGGGCGCCGCGAGGCCCCCGATGAAGTTTGCCGCCTTGTAAAGCGGTACGGTCCGCTCTGTCAGCACCGTCCACGCGTCGAACGTGTGCGCCTCGATCATGAAGAGCACACTGAGGCCCCGCATCCAGTCGATGTACGCGCGGCGGTTCGTGGGCGTTGCCACCTGCTCCCCCTCGATTGGGGTCAGACCCGGGTCTGACCCCGGCGTCAGCGGCGGGCCTCTGGGGTCAGACCCGGGTCTGACCCCAGGACGGAGACACTCGTGGTCAACTCGATGTCCTGGCGCAGCGAGTGCCAGACGGAGCAGTACTTCTCCCGCGAGAGCGCAATCGCTCGATCGATCTGGTCGGGCGGGGCGTCGCTGTCGAGCGTGAAACGCACGTCGATCGCCACGAACCGCCGCGGCTCGGTGTCGGCCCGCCGCCCGGTCAGCCTGGCGCTGAACGACCGCACGTCGAACCGGCATTTCGTCAGGATGTGGACCATGTCGATGGCCAGGCACCCGGCCAACGCCGACGCCAGCGCGGCTATCGGCGACGGTCCGGCCTCATTGCGCCCGTCGAGCACCCACTCGTGGCCGCTCTCCCTGGCCGTGAACATCAATCGGCCGTCCCACGTGAGGTCCAGCTCCGTCGAAGGTCTCGCGTCCGCCATCTGCGCCACCATCCCTCTCCAGGTGCCGCTCCCCGGCCCGTTCTCTCGGCGGGCCCGGGCCTGGGCATGAATGCGTGATTCTATACGATGGCGGCCGCTCGTCGGCGCGGCTATACTGGCCCCGGACAACATCGAAAGGACGGTCGCGTGACGAATCGAAGGCTGGTGGCAGCAGCATGCCTGGCGGCGGCCGCGGCATGGGCGGGCGTCGGCACCCTGGCGGCCGGACAGGCTGATGACCCGTTCCTCGCCCGCGCCCGGGCACTCCATCTGTCGGTCCCGATGTTCGACGGCCACAACGATTACCCGTGGGAGGTCCGGGAGCGGGCCGGCAAGGATCCCGCCAGACTCGACATCCGGAGCGCCCGTACCGACACGATGACCGACATCCCCCGGATGCGCCAGGGAGGCGTGGGTGCGCAGTTCTGGTCGGTGTACGTGCCGTCGGCGTTCGCGGGCCAGCAGGCGGTCACCGCCACCCTCGAGCAGATCGACATCGTCCACCGCATGATCGCGCGCTATCCCGACGACTTCGAACTCGCGACGACCGCCGACGATGTGCAGCGGATCTTCGGAGCGGGCAGGGTCGCCTCGCTCATCGGCATGGAAGGCGGCCACGCCATCGACTCCTCGCTCGGCGCGCTGCGGATGTTCGCCCGCCTGGGCGCGCGCTACATGACGCTCACGCACTCGAAGAACGTGCCGTGGGCCGACTCGGCGACCGATACGCCCGAGCACGGCGGCCTCACCGCGTTCGGTGAGGACGTAGTGCGCGAAATGAACCGGCTGGGCATGCTCGTCGACCTGAGCCACGTGTCGGAAGATACGATGGAGGACGTCCTGCGCGTGACACGCGCGCCGGTGATCTTCTCGCACTCGTCGGCGCGCGCGCTCTGCGACCATCCCCGCAACGTGCCGGACGCCATTCTCCGGCAGCTTCCCAAGAACGGCGGCGTCGTCATGGTCTCGTTCGTGCCGGGGTTCACGACACCGGAAGCCTCGGCCTGGGATTCGGCGCAGGAGGCCGAGCAGGCGAGGCTGGAGGGTCTCCCGGCAAAGGACGCCGACACCGTGAAGGCCGGGCTCGCGGCGTGGCTGGCGGCCCATCCGCGGCCGAAGGTCACGGTCGCGCAGGTAGCCGACCACGTTGACCACGTCCGCAAGGTGGCCGGAATCGACCATGTCGCGTACGGGAGCGATTTCGACGGCATCACGGCTGCGCCGGCGGGCCTCGAAGATGTGTCGCGGTTCCCGGCGCTGACCGCCGAACTGCTGCGGCGCGGCTACACCGAGCTCGAGGTGAAGAAGGTGCTCGGCCTGAACCTGCTGCGCGTGATGCGCGCCGCTGAAGCCGCCGCGCGCATGGCGGCGGCGCCGCCGGCCAAGGATGCGCCCCGCTAGAAACGCACGCTGTAGACGAGCTTGAAGGACCGGCCCTTCTCCGGCACGTAGTCCTTCACGTACGACAGGTGGTTCCGGTACAGCGTGTTCAAGGCGTTGTCGAGCCTCGCCGTGATCGTGCTGACGCTCCTGCCGGCCGGCCACGAATACGATGAGAACAGCTTGAGCAGGCCGTACCCGTCGGTCGGCGTCTCAGCACCGGACACACGTTCCTGCGCCGCGACGCCCGTCAACTCGGCTCCGGCATTGAACGCGCCCGCCTGGTAGCGGACGCTACCCCTGACGCGGAACGGCGGGATGCGGGGGAGCGGTGCGTCGCTCGCCAGCAACTCCCCGCGGACGTAGTCGACGCCGAAGTCCGCGAGAAGGCTCGAGGTCACCTGGAGGTCGCCGTGCAGCTCGACGCCCTGGAGCAGGCTGTCGGCCCCCACGTATCGGATGACTGGGTAATCCTCTTCGTGCCCGTGCTCGTCGTGAGGCCCGAAGTCGACGTCTCCCTCGACCGGGCTGCGGAAGATGTATTCGTCGATGCGGTTGCGGAAGTACGTGGCTTCGGCCGAGAAGCGCGCCGACCTCCACCGGAACGACAGGTCGAGCCCGAGGGCGTGCTCGGGTTCGAGGTTCGGGTTGCCGATCTCGAACGCGAAGTTGCCGGGGTGCGGGCCGAAGAAGTAGAGCTCTTCAAGCGCCGGGTACCGCGACGTCCTGGCCACGCTGACGGCGATGCTCGACCGGTGATCGAAGGCCGGCGGCTGAATCAGCAGGCCCACGGATCCCGAGAACGTCGAGAAGTCCCGCGCAGGCAGGTCGGACCCGATCGGTGTGTAACTCGCGTAGTCGAACCGGCCGCCCACCTGGAGCGTCGCGTGGTGGAACGTGACCTCCTCGTAGACGTGCGCGGCGGCGCCGGTCTGGTCCACCGGGGGCGACAGGGCCTCGTCGCCCGTGGCGGCGAAGCTCCGATCGAGCGCCCACCCCCCCAGGCTGCCGCTGAACCGGCCGTAGGTCCGGTGTGTGCCCAGGACCTCGAACTCGTTGGTATCGTTCTTGAACTGCGTGCCCGTCTCGCCGGCGACGATTTCCTCGTGCTTGTACCGGCGGCCGGCGAACGACCCGCGGACCGACCTGAAGAAGCCCGCGAGGTCCTTCATCTCTCCGCGCACGTTCACCATGGATCGTCGCGGCGTGAGCTCGACTTGCCCGTCCTCGACGTACGGCAGACCGTAGCGCGTGTCCTCGTAGGCGTAGTTCGCTCCGAGGTGGCCGCGGTCGCCTGTCCAGGCCAGCCCGAGCGTCCCGAAGCCGCTGCGGGCGTGCGTGTTGTCGACCGCGCCTTCGGGCGTCGAGTAATCCCCGCTTCTCTGGCCTCCGCCCCCGGCGTGCAGGGCCCAGGTCTTGTTCCCCCACAGCAGGTCCGCCGCCCCCTGCGCCTGGCCGCCGTTGGTGGCCAGGTCGCCCGTGAAACCGCCCTTCATGCCGCTGAACGGCTCCGACGGCACCGCGTCCGAGATCACGTTCACGAGCCCGCCGATGGCATTCGCGCCGTAGATCAGCGTGGCCGGACCGCGGACGACCTCGATCTTCGTCGCGGACGCGGGGTTCACGGTGATGCCGTGGTCCCCGGACTGGCTCGAGAGGTCGCCCATCCGCTGGCCGTCCTCGAGAATCAGCACCCGGTCGCCGTCGAGTCCGCGGATGACGGGACGAGCCGGCGCGGCGCCGAAGGACCGTTCGGCGACTCCCGGCTGCCGGGCGAGCGTGGCCGCCAGCGTCCCGCCGAGTTCCTTCGTCAGGTCCTGCCCGGTGAGCACCGACGTCGGCTGGTACGAGTTGAACTGATCGCGCGGCTCCGCGCTGACCGACACGATCTCCTCGAAGTGCAGTTCAGGGTCGACGAGCAGGTTGATGATCGTGTCGGGCGCCGCCGCTGTGAATTCCTGGTGCCGCGCGGAGAACCCCTGCGCCTCGACCGAGAGATGGTAGGTGCCCGGCCTCACCTTCTCGAACTGAAAACGGCCTTCGGGCCCGGACAGCGTCTGCCGGCGGTCTTCCTGGAAGATCACCTTCGCCCCGATCACGGGCTCGCCTGTCAGCGAGTGCAGGACCTGGCCCCTGACGAGAACGTCCGCCTGCGGCGTCGCGGCGGCCGCGCCCGCCGACAGCAGGATGGCGGCGAGGATCGCGACTGCGGCGCGCACAGGCCGCCGGGCAAAGGAAACCGCGCGGAACCGCGTACCGAAACCGACAGAAGTGCGGGACATGAAACCTCCGGGAGCGAGAGATCTGACACCTGCGCCGCGGCCGTCGTGTCGCCTGCCGACAGCCGCTTCGCGCGGTTCCCGCCAGGGCCATAACGCGGCCCTTGGCCTGAACTGCGGATATTCGGGAGCGTGACGGGAACGATCTCTACGCCGGAGGAGCGCGCGCGCCGGCGGTAAGGCTCGCCCTGACGGCGGTGCCGCAGGGGGCGCCCGAGGCGAACGGGCGGTCCGCGCCGGCGTCGGGGACGATGACACCTTCGGCTATCAGCGCAGACCGGAGGCTCTGGAACCAGTGGCACGTGAAGCAGTGCCCGTGGCCGCTTCGCCCACCGGACGGCTCAACCCGCGGGCTGTCAGGACCCTGGCTCAGGAGAGACACGTCACACGGATCGGAGCCCGCGTGGAACGAGTGGGCGATGCCGAGAGGGGTCGCGAGAAACCCGGCGAGGAGCGCCAGCGCAAGCGCTGACCGGAGCACGTGCGGCCGCAGGAGCCTCTGGTACATCGGGAGAATCTCAGGCTACTGTATGACTCCCGTTTCGTCAAACAGGTTGCCGGCCCCCGGCGCCCTTGCTAGGCTGGACACATGCGTGACCTTCTGCGTATCGCGAGTGCGGCAGGCGTGGCGGGCGTGATGCTCGCGGCGGCCCCGATGCAGTCCGCCCCGGCCGCCGGCTCCGACGGCCAGCAAGCCGGGGTGTTCCGCAGCGGCGCCAAGATGGTCCCGATCTATGCCACCGTGACCGATTCGCAAGGCGCGCTGGTCCCGAACCTCACTCGCGAGGACTTCGAGATCCTCGACAACAACGTGCGGCAGGAACTGGTCGTCTTCGAGAACCAGACGCAGCCCATCACCGCCATAGTCATGCTCGACAGCAGCGGCAGCATGACCAACTCGCTGAAGCTCGTGTACGCCGGCGCCGAGCAGTTCATCATCCGCCTGCTGCCCCAGGACAAGGCCCAGGTCGGCGCGTTCAACGACAAGGTGGAGTTCAGCGGGTCGTTCACGTCGGACCGGGACGAGCTGGTCGCCGCGCTCAGGGAGCTGGACTTCGGCAACCCGACTCGCCTCTACGACGCCATCGACCAGTCGCTCGACCGGCTGGCCGCCGTCGAGGGCCGCCGCGTCATCGTGGTGCTCACCGACGGCGACGACAACTCCAGCAAGGTCGGGCAGGGCGATGTGCTGAGCAGGGCGCTGGCCGACGAGGTGATGATCTACGGCATCGGCCTGGAGTCGGACTACTTCGACGGCATGCGCCGCGTCCGGACCAATCCCGACAGGGTCGTGCGGCGCCTGGCCGAGGAAACAGGCGGCGGCTACTACCTGCTGAAGGCGACCGCCGACCTCAACAGCACCTTCACCCGCATCGCGCAGGAGCTGCACAGTCAGTACGTGCTCGGCTTCAGCCCCGCCGTCCTGGACGGAAAGGTCCACAAGCTCATCGTCAACGTGAAACGCCCGGGCATGAAGGCCCGGGCGCGCAAGTCGTACGTGGCGTCGTCGGACGCGGCACCGGGCCGCGTGAAGTGAGCCCGACGGACGCCTACACGAGGGCCGCGACGACCGTGACGGCGAGCAGGACGGCGACGATCCAGTCCGCGTTGCTCGAGAAATTCAGTTCGAACATCAAAGCCTCCTGGAGACAGGGAAAACGGCTCTACTTGCGTCCGGACAGGGCCGGGAAGAGACAGCTCACGCCTGAGATCGGCGCCATCCGCGCCTGACCGGGTCAGCTGCGCTCGGCCTTGAAGTCCGGGGCGTTCGAGCCCACCTGCATACTTAGACGCAGCGGAGGGCTGATCGGTTTAGCCAGGAGTGTGACAAGAGTATGCGCGCGCCGCGGGGCCCAGGTGAGGCACCCGGCCCTACCGGGGCGCCTGCTTGGCGAACGGGTTGTCGAGGACCAGGTCGGGCCGCTGGCGGCGGAACGTCTCGGCGACGTGGCAATCCCAGCAGATCGCCTGGTGCGTGCGCATCACCTCGGACATCGTCTCCGGCCTGACGTCGCTCCATTCGAGCGTGGCGCCGTCCGGCGTCCGCAGGGCCGGCTTGTGGGACGCCCATTCCACCTCACCGAGCGCCTTGCCGCAGACGGCGCACGCTTTGTCGGCGTACCAGCGGCTCACCTGCGCCTTCACCAGGCAGTCCATCGGCTGCGCCTCGATCTGCCTGAGGCACTCCTGCCCGCAGCCGGCCTTCTCGGGCCAGCGGGAGCAGGAATCGAGCCGCAGGTCTTCGTGACCGCCGGCGGCCGTGAATGCCGCGTGGCGCGCGTCGACGGTGACCGCGGCAGGCTGCTGGTTGTCCGGGCAGGTGATGACGCGCGCGCCGCGCATCCTGATGTACTCGCTGATGGGCCGCCGCAGCAGGCCATACAACACTCCCACCACCACGATGGTGACGACGAAGTACAGCAACGCAGTCATGGCCGGCCCTCCTCTGGCCTTATCCTACACCGGCGCTCGCGTGTCCGGAACGGGCGCCGTTTGGTATCATCGCCGCATGTCGCACACGCTGACCGACCAGGAGTTCGCCGCCAGGGCCGACGAGGCCCTCGAATCGCTGCAGCGCGGGCTGATGGACCTGGCCGACCGCGAGGGGTTCGAGGTGGAGCTCCAGGGCGGCGTCCTGAACGTCTTCTTCGAGGAGCCGACCGAGACGAGGTTCGTCGTGAGCCCGAATGCCCCCGTCAGGCAGATCTGGGTGTCGGCCCTCGTGCGCAGCTACAAGCTCTCGTGGTCGGCGGATCGCGGCGCCTTCGAACTGGACGGCGAAACCCTGCCCGCCCTCATCGAGCGTCTCATTCACGTCCATCTGGGGCGGTGACCGGCCGCGTCAGAGGCGGAAGCCCCCCTTGAGCGGGTCCTCGTCGTCGACGAGGAACACGTGCTCGCCGGTGATCCAGGCCGATCCTTCGAGTTCGGGCAGGATGGCGTCGAAGCCGGCAACCCGCGTCCTGCCGGTGATCCTGCCGCTGAACAGCGTCCCGATCAGGCTCTCGTGCCCAAAGGGGCGGTCCGGCGGCATCAGGCCCATGGCGTCGATCACGGCCATCACCGCGCAGGTACCGGTGCCGCAGGGCGAGCGGTCCACTTCCGCGTCCGCGAAGATCGTCACGTTCTTCAGGTCCGCGTCGCCCCGGTCCGGCGGCCCGGTGAAGATGGTGCCGTAGATGCCGTTGAGCCCGCTGTCGAGCGGATGGACGACCGTGGCGGCGGCCTCGACCGCGTGTTTGATCTCCATGCCCGCGCGCCTCAGCTCGGGCAGCCGCGCAGGCGTGATCGGCAGCCCCGCAGCCTCGGCATCGACGATCGCGTAAAACGCGCCGCCGAAGGCGACATCGACGCGCACCTCGCGTGCGCCGAGGCGGACGGACAACCCGGGCGCGAGGACGAACGACGGCACGTTGTCGAACGCCACGCGGTCGACGCGGACGCCACGTCCGCCGTCCGCAGCGGCCGGGCTCGTGAAGGCGCGGGCGTGCACGGGGCCTGCGGGCGAGTCGTAGACGATCCGGTCCGGCGCCTTCGGGTGGATCAGGCCCCGCTCGATTGCGATCGTCGTCACGGCCACGATGCCGTGGCCGCACATCGTGCTGTAGCCCTCGTTGTGCATGAAGAGGACGCCCGCGTCGGCGCCGGGGGTGACCGGCTCGGTCAGGACCGCGCCATACATGTCGGCGTGGCCCCTCGGCTCGAGCATCAGCGCCCGCCGGATCCCGTCGGCATGCCGCTTCACCCACGCGCGCTTCTCGAGCATGGTCCGGCCCTTCGGAGCCGGATACCCTTCGATGATGAGCCTGAGGGGCTCGCCGGCGGCATGGGCGTCGAGCGTCCGGTAACGGCGAATCGCGGATGGCTTCGGCACGGCACCTCGCTTGAGTCGGCTGGACGGCAATTATAAGCTGGCATTACATATGTGGTTCCCAGGGGCACGCGAGACGGTGGCCGTGGTGGCCCTCTTCCTGGCGGCTGCGGGTTCGGCCGGCAACGCGGCCGGCAACGAGCGTTCCGCCGAACTGCTGCGGGCCGGCTACCAGGCCGCCTATAACCTCGACCACGAAGAGGCGCTTGCGGCCTTCCGCCGGGCGGTGGATGCCGACCCCGGCGATCCCGCTGCCTACAGGGCGATTGCGGCCATCACCTGGCTGAACCTGATGTTCTCGCGCGGCGCGCTGTCCGCGGACGAGTTCCTGAGCTCGCTCCCCGAATCCAACGTGAAGACGAAGGCGCCGCCGGCCGACATGGAGGCGACGTTCCGGACCAACGTCCAGAAAGCCATCAGCCTGGCGGAGGCCCAGGTCCGTCAGCACCCCCGCGATGCCGGCGCGCACATCAACCTCGGCGCGGCGCGGGGCCTGCTGGCCGCCTACACGGTGACAATCGAGGGGTCCCTGTTCGAGGCCGTCGGCCTCGCGCGCAGCGCGTTCAAAGTGATCGAGAACGTGCTCAAGATCGATCCGTCCCGCAAGGACGCGTCGTTCTTCGCGGGGTCCTACCGCTATGCGGTCGCCAACCTGAGCGCGGTCAAGCGCTGGCTGGCGTACCTCGCGGGATTCGGCGGGGACCGCGAACGCGCCATCAGGCTGCTCGAGGAGAGCGCGGCGTATCCCAGCGACATCCAGGCCGACGCCAAGGTCCTCCTCGTGCTGGTCTACAACAAGGAACGCCGGTACGACGATGCCCTGCGCCTGCTGGAAGAGCTGCGCCGGGATTTCCCGAGGAACCGCCTGCTGTGGCTGGAGTCCGGCGCAACCGATTTGAGGGCGGGGCGTCCGGCGCGCGCCCTCGAGTTTCTCGATGCCGGCATCGCGATGTTCGAGCGCGACGCGAGGCCGAAGGCCTTTGGCGAAGCCGCCCTGTGGTACGCCAAGCGCGGGGCTGCGCATGCCGTACTTGGCGACAGGGCGGAGGCCGAAGCGGACCTCCGGAAGGCGCTGGCCGCCGAGGGGCGCGGCTGGGTTCATGGGCGGTGCCATCTCGAACTCGGCAAACTCGCCGACCTGTCAGGCAACAGGGCGGCCGCCGTGGCCGAGTACCGGCGTGCGGCGGCGCTGTGCGGCGGGGATCGCGACCCGGTCGGCCGGGCAGAGGCCGAACGCCTGCTGAAGCAGCCGTTCTCCGGAACAAATGCCGCCCGGGGCCGTCAGTGAGGGTAGCGCGGGTGCGCGGATCGAGCCAGAATAGGCATTGAAGAGCCAGATGGCCAAGAAAACCTCGTGGGCCGTCATCATCGTCGGGATCAGCGCGTTCGTGCTGATTGTCGGGGCGGGGCTCGTCGGCGTTGTCGGTTACGTCATCTACCAGCAGTTCGCATTCCAGGCGAAGAGCGCCACCGAGATGAGCGCCGATGAGGAGTTCGCGCACATCGTCGCGAAGTTCGAGGGCCAGAAGCCCTACCTCATCATCAAGGACGGCGAACCGGTCGTCACCTCCGAGCCCGCGGCGGCGCCGGGGAAGCCGGTCGAAGCGCTCCACATCATCGTGTGGGACCCCGACGAACGGAAGGTCATCAAGCTGAACATGCCGTTCTGGCTACTTCGCATGACGAACGGCCAGCCGATCAGGATCTCGTCGA
>Ga0316617_100000619_pt1 | contig 9987 bp, 7 predicted proteins | sample OWC_Aug_M1_C1_D2_FD_207801 | JGI IMG/M metagenome (GOLD analysis project Ga0316617, IMG submission 207801) | Wetland soil microbial communities from Old Woman Creek delta, Ohio, United States - OWC_Aug_M1_C1_D2_B | ecosystem: Environmental > Terrestrial > Soil > Wetlands | place: USA: Ohio... | reverse complement strand
GACCGTGCTCCGGATCATGGCCGGCGTCGACAAGGAATTCGATGGCGAGGTCCAGCACCTGGCCGGTGTCTCGATCGGCTACCTGCCGCAGGAACCGCAGCTCGATCCCGAGAAGACCGTCAGGGAAGAAGTCGAATCGGCCCTCGGCGAGATCATGCAGGCGCAGGCCAAGCTGGACGAAGTCTATGCCGCCTACGCCGATCCGGAAGCCGATTTCGACAAGCTGGCCGAGGAACAGGCGCGGCTCGAGGCGATCATCGCCACCGCCGGTTCGGATACCGAACATCAGATGGAACTGGCCGCCGATGCCCTGCGCCTGCCGCCCTGGGATGCCGCCATCAAGCACCTGTCCGGCGGCGAAAAGCGCCGCGTCGCGCTGTGCAAGCTGCTGCTGGCCAGGCCGGACATGCTGCTACTCGACGAACCGACTAACCACCTCGACGCCGAATCGGTCGACTGGCTGGAACAGTTCCTCGTCCGCTTCCCCGGCACGGTGGTCGCTGTCACCCATGACCGTTACTTCCTCGACAACGCCGCCGAGTGGATTCTCGAACTCGACCGCGGCCACGGCATTCCCTGGAAGGGCAACTATTCGAGCTGGCTGGAGCAGAAGGAGGCGCGGCTGGAAAGCGAATCGAAGCAGGTCGACGCGCACATGAAGGCGATGAAGCAGGAACTCGAATGGGTGCGCTCCAACCCGAAGGCGCGCCAGGCCAAGAGCAAGGCCCGCCTGTCGCGTTTCGAGGAGTTGTCCAGCCACGAGTACCAGAAGCGCAACGAAACCCAGGAAATCTTCATTCCGGTCGGCGAGCGTCTCGGCGACAAGGTCATCGAGTTCAACGGCGTCAGCAAGTCCTTCGGCGACAAGCTGCTGATGGACAAGCTTTCCTTCAACATTCCGCCGGGCGCCATCGTCGGCATCATTGGTCCCAACGGCGCCGGCAAATCGACGCTGTTCAAGATGATCACCGGGCAGCAGCAGCCGGATTCCGGCGATATCGTCATCGGGCCGACAGTGAAGATGGCCTACGTGGACCAGTCGCGCGACTGCCTCGACGGCAGCAAGACCGTCTTCGACGAACTGGCGCAGGGCCGCGACATCCTGCAGATCGGCAAGTTCGAGATGCCTAGCCGTGCCTACATCGGCCGCTTCAACTTCAAGGGCGGCGATCAGGGCAAGCAGGTCGGCAATCTCTCAGGCGGTGAACGCGGCCGCCTGCACCTGGCCAAGACGCTGATGGCCGGGGCCAACGTTCTGTTGCTCGACGAACCGTCGAACGACCTCGACGTCGAAACCCTGCGCGCCCTCGAAGACGCCCTGCTCGAATTTCCCGGCTGCGCGCTGGTCATCTCGCACGACCGCTGGTTCCTCGACCGCATCTGCACGCACATTCTGGCCGCCGAAGGCGATTCGCAGTGGAACTTCTTCGCCGGCAATTATCAGGAATACGAGGAAGACAAGCGCAAGCGCCTGGGTGAAGAGGGCGCCAAGCCGAAGCGCATCCGCTACAAGCCGATTGCCCGCTGATTGTCACTCCCCTGCTCCCGGCAATGCCGGGAACTCCGCGCCTCGGCGACGGGGTGCGGTAAACGCTACCACTGAAGGCAGGACGGGCGCCGTCTGGCGCCCGTCCTTTTTTCCGCTCCCCGCCAAGGCGGAAAGCCGAAACCTGTGATCTAGTGCTTGAGGTTGGCCGAGAAGACCGCCCTGGTCTTTTCCGGAAACTGGAATTCGTTGAAGGCGCGGCTGATTTCCGCTTCGTTGCGCCCGGCGGAATGATCCTCGAAACAGATGCCGATGACCTTGCCATTGGCTGCCAGTGTCTGGAAGGCATAGCGCCAGCGCTGAGCCTCGGCCAGGCGTTCCCGCAGTTCGATCTCGTTGGAGATTGCGATACCGGCTTTTTTCAGCGAATCAAGGAACTGTTCGAACGATTCGGTGCTCAGACTGCCCATTTTATGTCTCCGTTTGAAGTGTGGTGTTGCATGACCATGAGGCTAATAACGACCCTCCGCGGATTCGGTTGACACGGAAGTGACGGAAGATTGAGTGCGATAATCCGCTCCAATGAAAAAGCAGGGCAACGCCGTCACGATTCCGGAGATTCGTCCCGGGCAGTCGATCGAACTGCTCAAGGAACTGCACATCCTGACCCGCGACGGCAAACTGAACCAGGACACGCGGCGCAAACTTAAACAGGTCTATCACCTCTACCAGTTCATCGAGCCGCTGCTGGATGGCGCCGAAACGCTGGTTGACCACGGGGCCGGCAAGTCCTATCTCGGTTTCATCCTGTACGATCTCTTCAGCAAGGAACGTGCCAATGGCGAAATCATCGGCATCGAGACGCGTCCGGAACTTGTCGACAAATCACGCGAATTAGCCAGCCGGCTTGGTTTTTCGCGAATGCGCTTCCTCGCCTGCAGCGTCGAGGATTCGCTGACCGCCCCCGAAGTGCCGGATCGTGTCGATGTCGTGACCGCGCTACACGCCTGCAACACGGCGACGGACGATGCGATCCGTTTCGCGCTGGCCAAGCAGGCCCGGCACATCGTCCTCGTCCCTTGCTGCCAGGCCGAAGTTGCCACCGCGATGCGCGCGAAAAAGAACGAATCACTGGCCAGAACCCCGCTGTCCGAACTTTGGCGACACCCTATCCACACCCGCGAACTCGGCAGCCACCTGACCAACGTGCTGCGCTGCCTGCTGCTGGAATCGCACGGCTACGACGTCACCGTCACCGAACTGGTCGGCTGGGAGCATTCGATGAAGAACGAGCTGATCATCGCTTCAAAAACGGGCAAAAAAGGCGGTCGACCGCGCCCCGCAGGAAGTACCCCTGGGGTGCAACAGATCGCCCGCGAGCGTGCCGAAGCCATCCTGCGCGAATTCAACATCGAAGAACTCGCCCCGCGTTTCACGTATTAACGCGCCATGACCCGCCCCAACCACCCCCTTGAACTCCTCGCCCCGGCCAGGAACGCCGATTTCGGCATCGAGGCGATCAAGCACGGCGCCGATGCCGTCTATATCGGCGGCCCGGCCTTCGGCGCCCGTTACGGCGCCGGCAACGATGTCGCCGAAATCCGACGCTTGTGCGATTTCGCCCACCGCTACCGCGCCAGGGTCTTCGTCGCGCTGAACACCATCCTCCGCGACGACGAGCTGGAACACGCCCGCCGGCTGGCCTGGCAGTCGTGGGAGGCGGGGGCCGATGCCTTGATCGTTCAGGACATGGGCCTGCTGGAAATGGACCTGCCGCCGATCCAGCTCCACGCCAGCACGCAGACCGACAACCGCAGCCCGGAAAAGATTCGCTTTCTCGAAGACGCCGGATTCTCCCAAGTTGTCCTGGCGCGCGAACTGTCGTTAAACGAAATTCTCATGATATCTTCGCAAACGACTGTTACATTGGAATATTTTGTTCACGGCGCACTCTGTGTCGCCTATTCCGGCCAGTGCTACATCAGCCACGCCCACACCGGGCGCAGTGCCAATCGCGGCGAGTGTTCGCAGGCCTGTCGCCTGCCCTACACGCTGGTCGACGACAAGGGCAAGACGATCACCGAAAACCAGCACCTGCTGTCGATGAAGGACAACAACCAGACCGGGAACATCCTGGCGCTCGCCCAGGCCGGCGTCAGCTCGTTCAAGATCGAGGGCCGGCTGAAGGACCTCTCCTACGTCAAGAACATCACCGCGCACTACCGCATCCTGCTCGACGCGGTAATCGCGGCGCACCCGGAATTTACCCGCGCCTCCAGCGGCAAAAGCGCCTATACCTTCGAACCGCAGCCGGACAAGACCTTCAACCGCGGCTATACCGACTATTTCGCCAACGACCGGCAGGACGACATCGGCGCCTTCGACTCGCCGGCATTCGTCGGGGAACAGATCGGCGACGTGGCCGAGATCGGCGACGCCTGGCTCGTCGTCAATAGCGACCAGACCTTTCACAACGGCGACGGCGTCTGCTTCCACGACGGCCACGGCGGAATCTCCGGGATGCGCATCAACCGCGCCGAGGGCAACAAGCTGTTCCCCGCCGAAATACCCGCAGAACTGAGCGAAGGCGCCACCCTCTTCCGCAACCGCGACCAGGAATTCGAACGGGCGCTCGAAAAGGACTCGGCCGACCGCCGCGTCGCCGTGCGGCCGCTGCTCTCGGAAACGGCTGCCGGCTTCCGCCTGACGCTGACCGACGAGGACGGCGTCTCGGTTGCGGTCGACACCCCGGAGATGGCCAAAACTCCAGCGGAGAACCCGGAGCGCGCGCTGGCGACGCTGCGCGACAACCTCGGCAAGTTCGGCAACACGATGTTCGTCGCCGGCCCGGTGCAACTGGAGCTGTCGCAGCCGTGGTTTCTGCCCGTCGCCGCCGTCAACGCCTTGCGCCGCGAGGCGGCCGAAAAGCTGCAGGCCGCGCGCATAGCGACCCACCCGCGTCCGCCGCGCGCGGCGCCGGCCGCCGAACCCCACCCGTACCCGCAGGAAGAACTCACCTACCTCGGCAACGTCTTCAATGCCAGGGCGCGCCAGTTCTACGAGCGCCACGGCGTCCGCCTGATCGAGGACGCCTACGAGGCCGGCAACGAGAAGGGCCTGGTCTCGCTGATGATCACCCGCCACTGCCTGCGCTACAGCTTCAATTTGTGCCCGAAAGAGGTCAAGCACCTCAAGCCCGATCCGATGAGTTTGATCAACGGCAACGAAAAACTGATCCTCAGGTTCGACTGCAAGGCCTGCGAGATGCACGTCATCGGCAAGATGAAAAAGGGGGTGAAGTTGAGCCTGGGGACGGTGCGCACGGAGACCTGCGGGTGATCGCGGCGCGCCCGACGAAGCGTCCGGCCGGCTCGTCGGCCGCCCTCGCCGCACCGGGCCGGGAAACAGCCGGCATTTCCGGTACCAACCGCGGCCGGATTCCCTGGAGGTAATGAACGATGGACGCTGATTTCTGGCACCGCAAGTGGGCGAACGACGACATCGGCTTCCATGAAGGCGCGGTCAACCCGCTGCTGGTCAAGCACTGGCCGGCCCTGTCGCTGGGGGAAGGGGCGCGCGTGTTCTTGCCGCTGTGCGGCAAGACCCACGACATCCACTGGCTCCTTGGCAACGGTTACCGGGTCGTGGGGGCCGAGCTGAGCCAACTCGCCGTCGAACAACTGTTCGCCGAACTGGGCGCCGAGCCCACGGTCTCCCGTTGCGGCCCCGTCGAGCACCATGGCGCACCCGGCATCGATATCTTCGTCGGCGACATCTTCGAGGTTTCGGCCCAACTGCTGGGCCAAGTCGACGCCATCTACGACCGCGCCGCGCTGGTCGCCCTGCCCGAGGAAATGCGCCGGCGCTACACGGCGCACCTGACGGCGATCACCGCCGGCACCCCGCAACTCCTGATCTGCTTCGAATACGACCAGAGCCTGATGGCGGGGCCGCCGTTCTCGATCGCCGGTGAGGAAGTCATCCGCCACTACCACGAAGCGTACGAGGTGACGCTCCTCGACCGCGTGGACATCCCCGGCGGGTTCAAAGGCAAGCTGCCCGCGACGGAGGCCATCTGGCTACTGGAGCGGCAGGTGGCGGGGAATACGCGGTCTGTCGCCGGCCGCGTCGATCGCGACCGAGCCCGCTGATTGCGCTGCGACCCGGTCACCGCCCGACACGGCCGGCTGCCGGTCGATGCGAGGTATCGGGTACGGTCGACGCCGGAGAAATACCCATTTTTTGGGCGTCGACCGCAACTGGCAGTCGCCGCGATGCGCCTCGTGCCTTGGCCGCCCCGGAGCGGCGCATGGGCTGGACAGGCGAGTTCCGGTTCCTTAAGCTGGCACGCATGAAACGCCTCCGCTCCCCCACCCGATCCGCCAATCTTGGCCCATGCCCACCTGCGGGGCGTTTGCCCTATGAATTCGGAGGGCCAACTTCGCGCCATACTGTTGAATTAACGAGAATTTTTGTTGCTGGCTTGACGCAATTGCCTCCCGGTTTGGGAGGCTTACTTAATAGTTAGGCATACAAGTAAACGCCCATGAAAATTGACAGCCTTGATCACTTGGTACTCACCGTAAAAGACATTGAGGCCACCGCGTCCTTCTATTCAAGAGTCTTGGGCATGGACATCATTACTTTCGGTGGCGGTCGAAAAGCTCTTTCTTTTGGCGCGCAGAAAATCAACCTGCACCAGCATAGAAAAGAGTTCGAACCAAAAGCGCAACAGCCCACGCCCGGCTCGGCTGATTTGTGCTTTATCACGTCAGTCCCGATACCTGAAGTGGTAAGCCACCTCTCTTCGTGCAACGTTGCTGTAATTGAGGGGCCGGTTCAGCGCACCGGAGCAACAGGCCCAATTCTTTCTGTTTATTTCCGCGATCCAGACATGAATCTGATTGAGGTTTCAAATCGTGTGCATGCCTAACACTGCGTATATGGACTCCCCCAGAAAGCAAGGAAACTGATCGATAGTTCTGGCCGTTGGATAGCGCATGCAGTCGTATATCCGGCATCGATAGTGGGTTCTAGTTGACCCGTGCCGACATGGAATCTGCCCACGGAGCGCCAATCGTTCCAAGCGGCACGCAAGCTGCCGGAAGAGTTATCGACGTCAATCCGTGTGGGTGCGACCCAATTAGCCATGATGGGCGATCAGTCTCAAAGCAAATGCGAGGAGGGGGAACAACGGAACACAGTTTCTCCTTTCAGGCAGCAATGGCAAACGCTGTGCGGGTGAGCTTCTTTTCCTGACGGGGCTGGGGGTTGCCGTAAGGCGTGTGATCCCGCAGCACGGCATAACAGACCCTGGCCAACTTGTTGGCCAGGGCACATGCTGCCTTGTTGTGATGGGTGCGCGCCTGGATTTCGGTGGCCCAGGTTCGCAGACCATCCAACACTTTGCCGGATCGGCGTGCCAGTTCAGCGGCGCGCAAGATGGCACGAGCGCCATGAGTCAGTAGCATGCGCAGGTAGCGATCTCCCTTCTTGGAAATCCGGCCCAGTTTGCGGCTGCTGCCCGAGGAGAACTCCTTCGGCGTCAGTCCGAACCAACTGGCGAAATGCCGGGCATCCTTGAAGTGGCTGACACTACCGCCGGTAGCGGCAACCATCGCAGTAGCGGTAAGCAGGCCGATACCGGGAATAGTCAGCAGCTCGGTACACGCCGGGCTTTGCCTGGCCAGCGAAGTCAGTTCCTTCTCCAGTTGGGCAGTACGTAGTTCGAGCAGGCGAATTTCCTCGATCAGCAGTTTCATCGACTCGCGGATCAGCAGCGGAATCGCCGAGTTCGGATCGGCCAGCGCCCGACTCATCGCTTCGACGCCAGTACGGGCGCCTTGCGGTACAACCAGCCCGAACTCTCGGCAAAAGCCGCGCAGGGTGTTGATCCGCGAGGTTCGCGTGCCCATCCAGCGAGAGCGGATGCGGTGCAAGCCCTGTAGCGCCTGCTGCTCGACGGACTTTACCCGTACCGGCACGATGTCGGCACAGCGGGCAGCTTCGAGCAAGGCACAGGCATCAGCAGCATCGGTCTTGTTGCGTTTCACGTAGGCCCGAATATAGGCGGCAGGTAGAAGCTTGACCTCGATACCCTGTCCATTGAGCCAGCGGCCCCAGTGGTGCGCAGAACCGCAGGCTTCCATGATGACCAACCCCACATCCCGGTTGTGAAACCAGCGTTCGAACTGGCTACGAGTCAGGCGCAACTGCTCGACAACTTTCCACTTGTCATCGGCAACAGCGATTTGGAATACACTCTTGGCCAGATCAACAGCAACAGTAGTAGCATGCATTTCGGACTCCTTTCGTCGAAGACCGATCCCCATCCCCATGAGCACCGGCAACGCCAATTGGGCGCTGAAAAGACGGGGGAGTCCATCCCATCAGTCGAGAGGGACTGGTCAAAAGCTGCGCTTTTGCCCAGCCCCTCACCTTAAACGTTGGGGCTCAACACAATGACCTACTCTGTCCTCAAGCTAGCGCACATCATCGGTGCCATGTTGATCGGTGCGGGGTTGATTGGCGTCTGGCTCGCCGACATGCGCTCTCGCCAATCGCGAGAACTCGTGAGGTTTGCCGAAGCTGTGCGCAACATCGCGGTGTTCTACGATGGCGTTGTGGTGCCGGGCGCCGTAGTGTTGTTGGCTTCAGGGACGTGGATGATTGTCGAGTTCTTCGGCGGCTGGGGTTTCCTCAGTATCCCCTGGCTTGCGGGGATGGTGTTCTTGTTTGTCTTCGAGTTTGTCGAGGGCAACACGGTTACCCGTCTGTACTTTATGCGGCTACGCCGATTGACCCAGGAGGCGTTGTCAGTTGGCAGCTTCACGCCCGAGCTGGAGAAAGCCCGCGCTGAGAACATTCCCACCTTCACGCACTTTCTGGATCTGCCCATGTTGTTCTTGATCGTCAGCCTGGGTGCGCTCAAGCCGGATACCTGGACCTTATTCTTCGTAGGTTCATTGGTTGCGCTAGCTGTCGCCACGGCTCTGACGATTGTCATTCCTCGCATCTACCAGTGGTCGGGGCAGCAGTGAGGCGGTCATGAGCCCCAACCCCGCATTCCAGGGGACCGTCCACAAGCGGCGCTGCACTTGCTTGTGTTCGGACCCTGAACCCGAACTTTCGGTGTCTCGATAATCGTTGTCTCGTTAGGTGAAGAAGAATCCATGTCAAATCCAATCCTCCTGGGCAAACGCGTGCTCGTCACCCATGCCGACGCGTTCATGGGCCCCGTTCTTTGCGAAGTGTTCGCCGATCACGGGGCCACGGTTATCCCGAGTACCGACCCTCTCACGAGCGCAGATGCGCCCGCCGCCATCGTCGCTGCGGCAGGACACGTCGATATCCTCGTTGCCAACCTGGCAATACCGGCCCCGACCACTGCGGCCACGGAAGCGTCGGACGAAGAGTGGAACGATACATTCGCTGCCCTCGTGACCCCCCTGCCACGATTGTTCCGTGCCGTCTTGCCAGCCATGATCGAGCGCCGCGCGGGCAAGATTCTCGTCATGGGCAGCGCATCGGCACTGCGGGGGATGAAGCGGACCTCGACCTACAGCGCTGCCCGTGGCGCCCAGCTTGCCTACGTGCAGGCCGTCGGCGTGGAGGTCGCCCCCCACAATGTTCAAGTGAATGCGATCGCGCAGAATTTCGTTGATAACCCGACCTATTTTCCGCCCGACGTGCAGAGCAACCCACGGTTCCAGGAGCGTCTGAGGCGCGAGGTTCCTCTGGGACGCCTCGTGGGCGCCAGAGAAGACGCCGAATTTGCGGCGTACCTTTGTAGCGAAGCAGCGAGTTGCTTTGTCGGGCAAGTATTTCCTGTTTGCGGCGGCTGGGTGGTCCGATAGCGCAGACCATCGAATGGGTCAGAGATTTGTTTGCTGAAACCCGAATGTCCCTGCCCGCCTTCACCCGGATTTTGATGGCGGTGGCGGGGCGGGTTGGAGCCTGCCATTTTGCCGATGCCGATATTCCCCGCAGCAGCGCCGCCGGAAATCAGCCGTTTGCAGGATGTCGACCGCGGCAGGCCGGCGCCGGTGCGCTCGACATCAACGGGAACGGCGCTGGCAAGAAAACAGCCCGCCGGGCGGCGGGCTGTTCAAGCTGAACACCAGGGACAGGAACCGATTCCGGCCTGCCTGAGCCCCGGCTAGGACGCTTCCTTGACGGCGGGAACCTTCCAGCTGCCATCCAGGATCGACGGCGCATGTTCCTTCGGCCAGTACAGACGCATCATCAGGACAAAGTCACCCTTGGGCGCCGGCAACCAGTTCGACTCCTTGGTCTTGCCAGGCGATTCGTTCTGGATGTAGAGATCGACCGATCCGTCCGGGTTCGCCTTGAGCTTGTTGCGCTGGCTCAGGTTGTAGCGGTTGAGCTTGTTGTCGACAAAGAAATAGTCGGCGTCGTACATCGTCAGCGACCAGAAGCCGTTCACAGGTGGCAGTTGGCCTTTTTCGAAGCGCAGGACGTACTTCTTCTCGCCGCTGTTC
>Ga0316617_100000618_pt1 | contig 9989 bp, 9 predicted proteins | sample OWC_Aug_M1_C1_D2_FD_207801 | JGI IMG/M metagenome (GOLD analysis project Ga0316617, IMG submission 207801) | Wetland soil microbial communities from Old Woman Creek delta, Ohio, United States - OWC_Aug_M1_C1_D2_B | ecosystem: Environmental > Terrestrial > Soil > Wetlands | place: USA: Ohio... | reverse complement strand
TCTGGTCGGCCACACCCACGTCGACCACGTGAGGCAGGTTGTACTTGGCCGCGGCCTGCGTGGTGGCCAGGCAGATGGCCGAGGCATAGGCGCCCAGCACCGACGCGACGCCGGCCTCGTTCATCTTCTCGACCTCGGACGCGCCCACCTGCGGCTGCGACTGCGCGTCGCCAAGCACCGCGTCGATCCTGGCGCCGCCCAGGCCCTTGAGGCCGCCGGCCTTGTTGATGTCCTCGATGGCCATCAGCGCACCTTCGCGGCACTGCTGGCCCGAGAAGGCCAGCGCACCGGTCACCGGGTGCAGCACGCCGATCTTGACGGCCGCCGGCTGCGCGCCGCCGATCAGCGGAAAGGCCAGCGTGGACGCGGCCGCGGCCGACTGCTGGATGAATGTGCGACGGTTCTTCATGGCGATCTCCTTCAGTGAAACTGTGCCGACAATTCTTCGCTGACCCACAGCTTGGCATCGATGGCGCCGACGCGCGACAGCTGCATCTCGTACTGGTAACGGTCGGGCCGGTACAGGCCCTGCAGCCATTGCACCGGCCGCTCGTTGGCATCGAACACCAGGCGCTGCACGGCCAGCAGCGCCGAGCCGACGTCGACCTGCAGCAGCCGCGCCACCTCGGCATCGGCCAGACGGGCCGAGATGCTCTGCCGCGCCCGGCCGATGACCACGCCCGAGGCTTCCAGCAGCATCAGGATCGGCTTGCGCGCCAGCTCGCGCCGGCCGAATCCCTTGGCGATGGCCTGCGGCACATGGGTGGTGATGTGCGACAGCGGCCCCAGCCGCGTGGAACGCACACGAACCGCCTTCTGCACCGGCGTGCCGGGCTCGACGTCGAGCTGCCGTGCGACCCCATCGGAGGCGGGCAGCACCTCGCACCGCAGCACCTTGACCGAGGTGCGCAGACCCATGTCGACGATGTTCTCCAGCAGCCCGGTGAACTGCGGTGCGCCGCGGCCCAGTCTTGTGCGCGGCGCCACCGGCACCGTGCCGCGGCCGGGCGAACGCTCGATCAGCCCGTCGGCCACCAGCCGCTCCAGCGCCTTGCGCACGGTGACGCGGGCCACGCCGAATTCCTTCATCAGGTGAATCTCGCCGGGCACGCCACGCTCGAAGCGGCCGTCGGCCAGCTGCTCGCGCAGCACCAGGTAGACCTGGTGGTACTTGGGCAGCGGCAGGTCGTCAGTCATCGCCGGCCAGTGTGCACCGCTTCCATTGTCCTGGCAATAGGACAAATGTCGGTGCGCCGCGGTCACCCGCTGGATCAGCGGCCCGCGCTCGCGTGCAGCAGCGAATCCACCTCGGCCGCCACCTGCGGAGCGTGGCCCAACAGCAGGTGCCCGCCGGCATCGAAACCCAGGAAACGGGCGCCCGGGATGTGCTGGCAGCTGTAGCGCGCCGACTCATAGGTGCCGAAACCGTCGTCGCGCGCGCTGATGCACAGCGTGGGCGCGTGGATCGATTCCAGCGCCACCCGCGCCGCGCCGGTGGTCAGCCGCGAATCGTTGAGCAGGCCCTGGCGGCGCAGGCTCACCGGCTGGATCCGCTCGAGCATGGTGTCGGCGCGGCGCTGTTCCTCTGGCGGGGCCGCCGCATAGGCCTTCGGCGGCGTCGCCAGCACCAGCTGACGGGCGGTCGACGGCGCCAGCCGCGCCAGCAGCCACAACGGCAGGTCGGCGCCGAGGGCGGCATCCAGCAGGCGCAGCGCCCAGGTCGGCATCGGCACCGCCGGGTCGGGCCGGTACACCGCAGGCACCACCAGCACCAGCGCACGCGTGCGCCGCGGGTGCCGCACGGCGAAATGCAGCGCCGACACGGCGCCGGCCGACACGCCCATCACCACGGCATCGGGCAAACCCAGCGCGTCGAGCAGGCAGGCCAGGTGGTCGGCCTGGCGCTCGCCCGACGGGTCGGCGGGAAAGGGGCTGCGCAGGTAGCCGAATCGCGAGGGCGCGATCAGCCGGACGCCCGGCGGCGCCAGGATCCGACCCAGCATCAGGCCCTGGTCGAAGCCACCGCCGCTGCCATGCACCAGCAGCAGGGTCGGTGCGCCGATGGGGCCGGTTGCGGCGAACTCGATGTCGCCGCAGCCGGTGTGCAGCACGCGGCTGCCGCCTTGCACCCGCTGGTGCTGCGCGTGCAGGTCGCGCCGGTACTCGAGTGCCAGCGTGCCGAATCCCAGCGCCAGCCCCACCAGCAGCATGCCCGCCGAGACTCGCGTCCACTTCATGGCCGCGCTGCCCTGGCGTCGCCGTTGGTCAGGCCTTCGGCACGATCAGGATCTTGCCGTCGCGCTCGCCGGCGGCGGCTGCGGCCACGGCGTCCTTGATCTGCGGCAGGTCGTAGGTGGCGTGGATGCGAGCTTTCAACTGGCCGGCGGCGATCAGCTTTCCGATCTCGCCGAACATCGCCATCTGCTGCTGCGGCGTGGCCTTGCGAAACCACAGGGCCAGCCAGAAGCCGCGCAGCGCGACGTCGCGGAAGATGAACGAGCGCGGCGATACCACGCAGTCCTCTCCGCTCATCATGCCGTAGTTGACCAGCGTGCCGCCCTCGGCCACGCAGCCGGCCAGCCGGTTGGTGGCCTGCCCGCCGACGGCATCGATGGCCAGGCGGATCGCGGCCTGGCCGGTGGCCTCGGCCACGCGCTGCTCGAGGCCGGGGCCGTCGACCAGCACCACGTCGCCGCCGGCTGACCGCACCGCGGCAACGGCGGATTCGCGACGCACGACATTCACCGTCTTCAGGCCCCTGAGCTTGGCCAGCTGTACCAGGTAGCCGCCGACGCCGGAGTTGGCGGCGTTCTGGATCACCCACTCGCCGGGCTTCAGGTCGACGAACTCGCTGAGCATCAGCGACGCGGTCGGGGGGTTGACCACCATCATCGCCAGCTGCTGCGGGTCGGCCTCGTTGGGCAGCGGGATCAAGCGCCGCGCCTCGCCCACCACGTGCGTGGACCAACTGCCCGCGCCGCGCGGCAGCAGCACGGTCTGCCCGATCGCAGGCGCGCTGACGCCCGGCCCGTGGGCGACCACCTTGCCCACGCCTTCGTTGCCGCCGATCGCGGGCAGCGGTGGCAGCGTGCCGTACTCGCCGGTGAGCGTCAGCACGTCCGACGGGTTGATCGGCGCGGCCAGCACCTGCACCAGCACCTGGCCTTCGGCCAGCACGGGATCGGGAAAGTCCACGCATTCGATCGATGCCTGCGGCACCGGGCCGCGTGCGGTGTATTGCGCCTTCTTCATGTTGGAGTCTCCGGTTTGTACCAACGGGGAAAGAACTGGGCCACCTGCGGGCTGGACGACTTCAGCGCATGGCAGCCGTCGATGCTGAAGGGTTTTTCTTCCGGGTCCTGCGTCATCACTTCCCACATCGCCTGCAGCGCGGCACTGCCCATCACGCCGGCCAGTTCGTTCATGTGGGTGCAGCCGGCCGTGCGGCCGAACAGCCGGCGGATCGCATCACGATAGCCGCGCGACACGCGCACGCCCACCAGCTGGCTGTAATCGGGCGCAATCGCGCCGCAGGCTTCGCCGTAGGGCCCGGCATCGGTGGCGGCCTGTGCGGCGACGATGGTGGCCGTGCGGTCCAGCGTCAGGCGCAGCCGCATCGAGTGCATCGGCTGACCGGGCGGCAGCATGCCGCCGGCACAGGGCACCGGCTTGGTCCAGGCATCGGTGAGGTGGCCTTCGATGTCCCACAGCCCATCGCTGCGGGCGTAGGCGGTGATGGTGATCGAGCGCTGGTGCGAGGCTTCGCGCGGGCAGTCGGGCGGTGGCAGGGGCATGGGTCCGGGGGAGGCTGGTGAAAGAAAGTGCAAGATACACCGTCGCCAGGATCATCGCCGCCGCACCATGTCGCCACAGGAAACCATCGAACGCATCGGTCCCTATGTCTACCGCCACTGCGCGCCGGCGCCGCTGCCGCCGCAGCAGCAGGTACGCGCGGCCATCGTTGGCGGTGGGCCGGTGGGACTGGCCACCGCGCTGGGCCTGGCACGGCAGGGCGTGGCCAGCGTGGTGATCGAGGCCGACGACAGCGTGTGCATCGGCAGCCGCGCCATCTGCATCTCGCGTCGCAGCCTGGAGATCTGCGGCCGGCTGGGCGCGTTGCCCGAGATGATGGTGCGCGGCCTGCCCTGGTCGGGCGGGCGCAGCTTCTGGCAGGACCAGGAAGTGTTCCGCTTCGCGATGCCGCTGTACGACGGCCAGCGCCTGCCGCCGATGACCAACCTTCAGCAGTACTACATCGAGGACGCGCTGCTCGGCGCCGTGGCCCGCGCCAATGCCACGCATCCCGGCTGCATTGACATCCGCTGGGCCACCGCGGTGGACGCGATCGAGCCGCAGGCGCAGGGCGTCTCGCTGAGCCTGGCCAATGCCCTGGGCCGGGGCACCTTGACGGCCGACTGGGTGGTGGCCTGCGACGGCGGCCAGAGCTTCGTGCGCAACGCGCTGGGCCTGGCGCTGGAAGGCACGGCCTACGCCGGCCGCTACGTCATCGTCGACATCCTGCTGCCCAGCACGCACCCCACCGAACGCCGCGCGTGGTTCGACCCACCCTGGCACCGCGGCGCCACCGTGCTGATGCACCGCCAGCCCGACGACCTGTGGCGCATCGACTGGCAACTGCGCCACGGCGACGACACCGAAGAGGCGATGCAGCCCGAGAACGTGCGCGCCTTCGTGCAAAGGCACCTGGACGCCATCGGCGAAGGCCACCTGCCCTGGCAGCCGGCCTGGAGTTCGGTCTACCGCGCCGGCGCGATGACGCTGCAGCGCTACCGCCACGGCCGCGTGCTCTTCGCCGGCAATGCCGCGCATGCCATGCCGATCTTCGGCGTGCGCGGATTGAACTCCGGCCTGGACGATGCCGACAACCTGGCCTGGAAGCTGGCGGCCGTGGTGCAGGGCGGGCCCGAGGCACTGCTCGACAGCTACAGCGCCGAGCGCGTGCAGGCCTTCCATGTGAACGCCGAAAGCGCGCGGCGCAGCACCGAGTTCATGTCGCCGCCGTCGCGCGGCTTCGACGTGCTGCGCGAGGCGGTGCTGTCGCTGGCCGCCGAGCATCGCGACATCGCCGAGCTGATCAACCCGCGCCAAACCGCCGCCGTGGCCTACACCGCATCGTCGCTGTCCACGCCCGATGCCGAGCCCTGGCAAGGCGGGCCGCCGCCCGGTGCGGTGCTGTCCGAGGTGCCGGTGGGCGGGCCGGTGGGCCATGTCACCGAGGCGGTGGGCCCGGGCTTCGTGCTGCTGCACTTCGGCGCAGCGCCGGCCTGGGCCGCGGTCGAGGGGCTGCGCTTGGTGCCGGTGCTGGCCCACGCCGATGCAGGCTGCCCGCAGGCGCTGCTGGATGGCGGCGGCCGGCTGGCGCGCGAGTTCGATGCCGCCGAAGGCAGCGCCTACCTGCTGCGCCCCGACGGGCACGTGGCTGCGCGCTGGAAGCAGTGCCGTGCCGCCGTGCTGCAAGCTGCGCTGCGCCGCGCGCAGGGGTTGGACGGTGCCGCTCGCGACGCACCGGCTCCGCCGCACACCGGCAGCGCCCGCGATCGGCTCTACAGCCGGCTGGCGCAGGGCGTCAGCGAAGCCGGCACGTCGCGCGAGACGCTGTTCCTGGCGCGGCTGGCGCTGCTGTTGTGCGAACGGCTGGCCGACGAGGCGGCAGTCGGCGCTGCCATCGACGCCGCGCTGAAGGATCTGCCCGAACCGTCGCTGTCCGCGGCGAACGCCACCTACTGAAGCCGGAACGCCGATCAAGGCGCAGGCCCGCTGAAGCACGACGTCGGTCCAACGCGCCGCGATCCACGTCCACGCCCATGGCCCGGCGCGTCCGGCCCCTCGACCCAGCCATCGACCATCTGCAGCGGCCGGGCCACCGGTTGCTGGCAGAAGGGGCGTGACGAGCGGTCGTGCGCCAGCACCGGCTCGGTCGCGAACAGCGAGTGGTGCGCCAGCGGCAGTGAGGCGATGTGCCGGCCGACGCTCGAGCCTGCGCAGGTGCCGAGGTCGGGCTGCGCCAGGTCGACGCAGTCAACGCCCAGCAGCTCGGCAAAGCCGAACAGCATGTGCGCGTTTTCGCCGCCGGCCACGGGCATGGGCAGCGTCCGGCGCATCTCCCGATAGCGGTGCCGGCCCTCGGGCGTCACCGGCTCTGCGTAACAGCGCAACTCGTACTCGGCCAGCACGCGGCCCAGGCGCGCGGCCTCGCCGTGGCCCTGGATGCGGTGGACGTCGGTGGCACTGGGCAATGTTCCACAGAGCCGTGTCCTCCGCACTGAGGGCGGCAATGACCGAGCCCTTGCGGCCGTAGTCGCGGCTGCGGCGATACATGCGGTGCCACAGCAGCTCGGTGTCCAGCGGTTTCTCGCCCACCACCAGCGGCTTCAGTACATGTTCGATGACCGCAACGGCGACTTCCAGAGGCTCCAGCCCCCCGCGCGAAGGCCTCGCCCCAGCCGACCCATCACTCGTCGGAGAGCAGCTCCACCAGCGTGGCACCGCGCTGGCGCACTCAGCCCTGCGAGAACGCAAAGTGCTCGGCCAGCGGGCTCGTCAGTGCATGGACCATCAGCGGCGATCTTCATCAAGTGGCGCCTCGGGGCGGAAGCCCACGGTCTGCGCCAGCCCGACCCAGGGCAAACCCGCCGCGCAGTTCCACGGGCCCACGCCCTGTGCGCCTTCAGGTGCGGCGCAGCCACGGCATTTCCGGCGCGGTGCGACACTGCATACGTACCCAACATCCGATGACGCCGATGCTTCATGCCACCCTGCTCTGCCTTCACCTGCTGGCTGCCACCGTGTGGGTGGGCGGCATGGCGGTGATGCACTTCGCCGTGCGCCCGGCTGCCGTGCAAACGCTGGAACCGCCGCTGCGCCTGCCCTTTATGGCTGCGGCGCTGGGCCGCTTCTTCGCCTGGGTGAGCGTGGCGGTGCCGGTGCTGTTGCTCACCGGCCTGGCGATGATGCTGGGCGGCGGCGGTTTTGCCGCGGCGCATTGGAGCGTGCACGCGATGTTCGGTATCGGCCTGGCGATGATGGCGGTTTACGGTCACATTCGCTTTGCCTGCTATCGGCGGCTGCAGCGCGCGGTGGCTGCGCACGATGGGCCGGCCGCTGCGGCCCAGCTGAACGGCATCCGCCAGCGCGTGGCGCTGAATCTGGCCCTGGGCACGGCGGTGTTCGTGCTGGCCATCGTCGGCCGTGTGCTGTGAGCGCCGCCGCCATGCCCGACACGCCGCTGTATGCGCTGCTGCTGACCGCGGTCGAGGCCTTGGCCACCATCGCCTTCGCGCTGTCGGGCCTGCTCGAGGCGGCGCGCAAGCGGCTCGATGCGGTGGGCGTGTGCGTGGTCGCCGGGCTCACCGCCTTCGGCGGCGGCACGCTGCGCGACGTGCTGCTGGACCGCCGGCCCTTCTTCTGGGTGGAGCATGCCACCTGGCTGTGGGCGTTGCTGGCGCTGTGCATCGCAGCGATGTTCGTGCTGCATGCGCGCCACTTCGAGCCCACCGAGCGGGCCATGCAGTGGCCCGACGCGCTGGGCCTGGGCCTGTTCAGCGCCAGCGGCACCCAGCTGGCGCTGGCCCAGGACATGCCAGCCATCGTGGCGGTGCTCATGGGCGTCGTCACCGCAGCCTTCGGCGGCGTGCTGCGCGACATCGTGGTCAACGAGATCCCGCGCGCCTTCAAGGACCGCCAGCCCTATGCCGTGTGTGCCTTCGTCGGCGGCTGGGTGGTGGTGGGCGCGCAGTCGGCGGGCCTGCACGACGGCTGGAGCCTGCTGGCCGGCGCGACCGTGGGCAGCGGCATGCGCGCGATGGCCATGATCAGCGGCCTGCGACTGCCGCGCTGGGGCACCGGCGTCGAGCCGCCGGGCTGAACGCAGCCATTGCCCGCGGTGGCGCCGCGCATTAAGCTCTTGGTCCCCGTTCGCGGGAGTGTGGAGGTGTCGTGATGTTCGACGAACCTGTGCACGTGCAGCCGGCGTCATGGCGTGGCGGCCTGCTGGCCCTGCTGCTGGCCTTCGCCGCGACTGAGGCGGCGGCCGCCGACGAGATCGACCCGCAGGCCTTGGCGCGGCGCCCATTGGGCCAGTGGACCCAGGCGGAGCGCGAGTTCGGCTTTGCGCATTGGGACCGCCTGTATCCAGCGCGGCTCATCGCGCGCGGCCCGTCGGTACACATCCTGTCCCAGGACGCCCCACTGGCCGGCTTTGCGCCGGGCGGCGCGGGCGCGCTGCTGTTGCAGCGCAGCGTCGACGATGCCAAGTTGGCGGGCATCGTCGTGCTTCATCTCGGCCGAGTTCGCCTGGAGCACTATGCCCATGGCTTCGGTGCGGGCGGTCGCTGGGTGTCGTTCTCGCTGGCCAAGTCGCTGACCAGCACCCTGGTCGGTGCCGCGATCAAGGACGGATTCATCGGCAGCGTCGACGATGCCGTCACGCGCTACATCCCCGAGCTGCAGGGCAGCGTGTACGACGGCGTCACGCTGCGGCAGTTGCTCACGATGTCCTCGGGCGTCCAGTGGAACGAGGACCTCCGCGACCCCGCGTCCGACTTGGCTCTGCTGGACCAGATGCCCGTCGCGTCCGGCATGGACGCCGCCTCCAGCTACATGAGGACGCTGCGCCGCGCGGCCGCGCCCGGTACCCGCTGGAACTACAACACTGGGGAGAGCGATCTGCTCGGCGTGGTGGTGTCGCGGGCCGCGCGCAAGACCCTGGCCCGCTATGCGTCGGAGAAGATCTGGGCCGCCTACGGCATGGAAAGCGACGCGTCGTGGACGCTCGACCGCTCGGAGCACGAGCACGGCGGAGGCCGAATGCAGGCGAGCACGCGCGACTACGCTCGCTTCGGCCAGTTCATCCTCGAAGGGGGCCGTGTGGATGGCCGCCCGATCCTGCCCGAGGGCTGGCTGCACGTGGCCACTCGCAAACAGGTCGACATCGGGCGGCCCGGCTTCGGTTATGGCTACCAGTGGTGGACGCGCGACGACGGCAGCTTCAGCGCCTTGGGCATCCACGGCCAGGTGATCCACATCGACCCGGCGCGCGGCCTGGTCATCGCGGTGAACAGCGCGGCGCCGGAGGCCGACTTCAGTGCGGCCTCGATCGCGCAGCGCGTTGCGCTCTTCAACGCCATCCGCGCCGCGATCGATGCCGAGCCGCAGGCGGCGCTCAAGCCTCGATGACGATCACTGCGTCGGACGGCGGCTCGGCGTAGAGCTGGTGCACCAGCCCGGCGCGTCGGTGCAGCGCGGCGCGCTGGTTGATGTAGCCCTTGTCCGTGAGCTCGTTGCCATCGATCGAAGGTGGCTCGGCCATCAGCAGCACGCGCTGGATGCGCTGGCTGCTGCCGGACTGCGCGCCGTTGTGCGCGGCCAGGCCCTCGCGCACGCGCTGGCGGATGGCCGGGTGCTGCATCAGTTGCTCCGGTGTGGCCTCGGGCTGGCCGGCCAGCTGGCGGCAGGCCAGAAGATTCGGCCAGGCCAGCAGCGCGACGTAGGCCTTGTCCTGCCCGGCTACCAGCGCGTCCTGGATCACCGGCGAGGCGGCGGCGATGGCGGCCACGCGCAGCGGGCCGACATGCACGAAGGTGCCCGATTCGAGCTTGAAGTCCTCGACCACGCGACCGGCGAAGATCAGCCCCTGCGCCGGATCATCGGGGTCGACGAAGGTGGCGGCATCGCCGATCTTGTAGAAGCCCTCCTCGTCGAAGGCGGCCTTCGTCAGCTCGGGCTGGCGGTGGTAGCCGGGCGTGACGATCACGCCGCGCAGCCGGGCCTCGTACTTCGGCCCGGCGGGCACCAGCTTCAGCTCCACGCCCGGGTGCGGCAGGCCGATCAGGCCGACGCGCTCGGTCTCCCAGTACGTGGAGGTGGCGGTGGGCGCGGTCTCGGTGGAGCCCCAGCCGGTGAAGAAGACGATGCGTTGGCCGGTGTACTGGACCGCCAGTGCCTGCATGCGGCGGTACAGATCGTCGCTG
>Ga0316617_100000617_pt1 | contig 10003 bp, 7 predicted proteins | sample OWC_Aug_M1_C1_D2_FD_207801 | JGI IMG/M metagenome (GOLD analysis project Ga0316617, IMG submission 207801) | Wetland soil microbial communities from Old Woman Creek delta, Ohio, United States - OWC_Aug_M1_C1_D2_B | ecosystem: Environmental > Terrestrial > Soil > Wetlands | place: USA: Ohio... | reverse complement strand
CCCGCATCGATGCGGGTTGCTGGTGGTGGCGTACCCCGGTGTGGCTCTGTGTGACGCCCGCGGAGGTGATTCTCCTGGCGGTTGCGCGGCGGCGTCATGTGGAACGGGCGCCGCTCAAGGCGTGTTCCGGGAGTAGCTATTGCGCGGCGACCGGCCAGCTTTTGCTTGCGCCGGTGGAAGGCTTAGAGGTGAGTCGTATTAATCTTTCGCCTGCAGAGGCGCTGCAGGTGTTGGCTGTGCTTAATAGGTAAGGGAGGTAGTTATGTTGGAGCAGATTCTAAAGGGTGGTTCGATGATGGTCCCGCTGATGGCGTTGAGCTTTGTGGCTCTCGCGGTCGTCTATGAGCGGTGGATGGCATTCCGGGCCAATCGGCAAATTGATACGCGTGCCATGCGGGCGAAGATCATCGCATCTCTGCGGGCAGGCGATCCGGATGGTGCGATTGCGGTGTGTGCCGCGACCGGTGGTCCGGTTGCCTCGGTCCTGCTCGTCGGACTCCGCTCCTATATCCAGTTGCGTGATAAGAAGGAGAATGCGGAAACCATGCGTATGGTGGTTGGCCAAGTCATGGAGGACTACTCCGCACAGGCCATGGGTATCGTGAATAAGCGCTTGGATGTCTTGACGACGGTCGGTACCGCGGCACCCCTCTTTGGTATGACCGGTACCGTGACCGGTATGATCACCTCCTTTGCCAGCATGGCGGAAGCGGGGAGCTCCGGTGGCGGCGGCGCGGTGGCGGGCGGTATTGCAGAGGCCTTGATCACCACGGCCGCAGGCTTGCTCATCGCCTTGATGGCCGTTATCCCGCAAAGCGTCTTCAACCGCTGGAGCGACGAGATCGAACTCCAGATCGAAGAGGGTTCGGCTGACGTGCTCGAGTTCATCTTAACGCACCACTAGAGGCAGGGCTCCCGGGAATAAACGGACGAGCAACTTTTTTATCAACGAATTAAACGAATTGAACGAAGTGAGAGTAGAGTAGGTAGTTGCTTGCAAAGCATTATAAAAGATTAGTTGAATTAGTTTAATTCGTTGAGAAACTCTTTAAGTTAGCAGGTAAGAAGTTTATGTCGAGGAAAAGCAGAGGACAAGAGAAAAAGCATCGGAGCGGGACCATCCCGACCGATTCGTTCTCGGATATTGCCTTTTTGCTGATTATCTATTTCTTGGTGGCCACGAGTTTAGTGAAGGTGAAGAGTATCACGGCGGATCTTCCGTCAGGGGAGAAGGCGGCGCAGGCCCAAACAGAGAAGACCCCGAGCGTGAACCTTCGCGGCTCTGAGATTTTCTTTAATGACAAGCAGGTCTCCTTTGATGAACTGGAGGCGCGGTTGGCGGCGCTTGATCTTCCCGCCCAGGAGGGGTCCAAGCGAGTTATCCTGCTCGAGTCCACCCGCGACACGCCCTATAGTTCCTATTTCCAGACCCTGGCCGCGATCAGTGCCAGCGGCGGGGTTGTCGCCCTTGTGCAGGAGGATGAGAAGAAATGAAGCGTAAAAAGAAACGGCGCAGCGTACCGGTTCCCACAGCCAGCATGGGCGATATCGCCTTTTTGCTGATTATCTTCTTCCTGGTCTGCAGCGACACCTCCAAGGAGCGTTCCCTGTCGCTCGACCTGCCCCAGTCGGGTTACGTTGAAAAGACAAAGGTGGGTGTCGCCGCCCGCATCTCCATGGACAAGGATGGAATTCTCTATTTTGACGGTCAGCCGGTGGAAAGCGCCAAGGATGTCGAGTGGGGCGTGCGGGCTGTGTTGGCCAATACCGTGGCGGATGATCAGCGGCATGTGCAGTTTACGTGTGATGCGGCCTTGCCGAAAGAGCAGTTCGAGCCTGTCATTCAGGCGATTGCCGAGGCAGGGGGTATCCTGGAGGCCGTAGGTGAGAAGAGGCAGTGAGAAGAAGGTCTAGCCGGCTTCGCTGAGGCTACGCCGCGCCGGAGAAGTTGGAGAGTTGTAGAAATGAATCGTGCTGTCCGTGCTGAACGCGCTATCCGCGCTATCCGGCAGACGATGAGAGATTGTTAAGCGAGTGATGGAGGAGCAGATTATGAGTAGCGAAAATGTGACGCAGAAGATGGACGAGGTGACCCCTGAAGCCCTGATGGAGCATTTCCAGGGGCCGGGGCTCGTGAAGATGGTTCTGGTGACGGTCATTTTTCACGTCGTGCTCATTCTGGGGACGAGTGTTGCCTTCATCAAGAAAGAGTTTCTGGGCGAGGATGTCAGCAAACTGACCAAGGAGCAGCGCGTTGAAAAGGCCTTGGCGGACGCAACAGCTTCGTTGCGCAAGATCGCGACAGCCAACGGTGTGAACCCGCAGGACATCAGCGATAAAATGGGGAGTGGCGCTGCGCGTGCCCTGAAGAAGGATGCCGCGGCCGCGGGTGCTCAGCCTGCTTCGGGTGCGACAAACAATGTGGCGACAGAGAAGCCGGGCGCAGAGGCTCCAACGCCTCCCGCGACGACGAACGAGGCCCCCGCCAAGCCGGAATCGCAGATCGAAAAGGATTTGAAGAAGGCTGTTGACGGACCCAAGGCGCCTCCTGCGGCCGTGACCGATGATATTTTCTAAGACCTGCCTGTCCGCCGTAGGCTTCGCGAAGGCGGAAACCCAGAACCCCGAATCATGTTTAAAGCTCGACCCATAACGTTGCCGCAAGAAAGGATTCATGAGATCCCCACACGGCCTTCCTTTGCCAAGGCGCGGGTGGTCAGTGTGGCGACCTTGTTGCTCGGCCTCCTCGGGGTCGGTGCCTCGTGGCTCTTGCCAAAAGCGCTGAATGCGTTTTTGGGACGCCAGGCGCTGTTGGCCACCGCGCTGGATGAGCAGCAGATTACACCGATCCTGTTGGTGATTTTTGAGTTGATGAAGGTGACGGGCCTCCTCTGCGGCGTGATTGGACTGATGAGCCTCTTCCGAAATCTGCACACCTATCGTCTCGTGCGGGCTGTTCTGGTTGTCGGCTTTCTCGTCATCACGTCATATATCGTGGTGACCTGGCTGGCGGCGGGCGTGGTGCTGGATTTAAACTTGGAAGTGGATGGGCAGAAACAAGACCGCGCCACGCTCGGACTCTTCTGGTGGAGTGTCGCTTGGCAGGCCCTGGCCCTGCTGGTCTATGTCTTCTGGCTTCAGGTGATGCTCCGGAGTCGCTCGGTTTATGCGGCCTTTACACGCGAGGAAGGTGTTCCGCTTGATGGCGACTTGAAACTCGAAGACCTTCGGACGCACGGTCAGGATCCCCGGGCGCGCCTCAGTTTCTATGCCAGTGTCGTGACCCATATTTTGGTCATTATCATCATCCCCTGGCTGGTCCAGCTGGGCGGCTGCGTGGAGGCCTACAAGGTTCCGAAGGGCAGCGGCAATCCGGTGGTGGCCATGGTCAAGATGGTCAAGCCCGAGAAGAAGAAGAAAAAGACCATGACCCTGCGTCCCAGCTCGGCTATCATCTATGAGATTCCTGACCTGGATGACACTGAGGTGGATCGGGTCATGGAGGATAAGACCCAGGTCCAGTACCAGGCCCTCGCGAATGCCAAGGCCGGCAAGATGGGCAAGGGCGGCGGGGATAAGGGTGGTTGGCCAGAGGGCATGGATGATTACAAGATCCGCTTTATCCGCTTGGATCATGGCGGCAACGGCTGGGATGACGGCATGGACGCCTCCGGCGCGGACATCAACTTCCTCCGTGCCTTTGCAAAGAATACCGGTTTTAAGAACATCGCCCCCAAAGGTGAAAAACACTCGATTGCCCTGCTGGCCAAATATCCGAAGGATGGCTTCCCGCCCTTTGTCTATCTCACGGGTAACGGAGGCATGGGCTCGGTCTCCTCCTCGGATCGCAAGATCCTGCGCGAGTACTGTCTCAAGGGCGGCATGTTGGTCGCGGATGCGGGTAGCCCCGAGTTCCATCGCTCGTTTACCCATTTCATCCAGCAGGTTTTCCCGGATAAACCGCTCCTGGATATTGCTGACGATGACATGCTCTATCAGATGCCGTACGGTTTCCCCGAAGGCGCGCCCGCGTTCTGGCATCATGGCGGCCGCCGCGCCCTGGGCATGAAGCATGAGAACCGTTGGATGGTCTTCTACCACCCGGGCGACATGAATGACGCCTGGAAGTCGCCGGGTTATACGGATGTGAGCCCCGAGATGCGCGATGCCGCGATGCAGCTCGGTATCAACATCGTCTATTATGCCTTCAATCAATGGGATGACGCTGTCGCGAAAGCAAGGAAGTAGGATGAAAGTGAGAAGTGAAAAGTTGAAAATGAAAAGTCAGGCAGAGTCGCTCTGTCGTTCTTATCGTTCCCTCGCTCAGTCGTTCAATCGCTTAATCGTTCAGTCGTTAATTAGTCATGGATTACTTTAGCATCATAGGATACGTGAGCGTTGTGCTCTGGCTGTTGGTGCCAGTGCTCTGGTTCCTGTATTTCAAGCAGCGCGCGTCAAAAGGTACAACGCCGCCACGCGGCCTCCGTCGCTGGCTCGGTCTCGTGTCGCTCGTTGTGGCGCTGGTCGCTGCGATTCTGGCGAAGGTTAATTCCGTGACGTATGTCAACCGGATCCAGTTGGATCAGAGCGCTGAAGTTCACGCTGCCCAGGCGAAGCAGGAGGCGGCCCGCAAGCTGGCGGAAAAGTCGCGCAGCGGCGAGGTGGCGCAGGTCCGTTTCGCGGAAGACGCCTCCGGGGACTATTTGGATGAGGGCGGCATGGATAGCGCCGACTTGAAGTATATGGAGAAGATCCGCGAGTCGGAGGAGCCGGAGTGGAAGAAGGCGAAGAAGACGCGCACCGCAGGCGGGAAGCCGGATGACTCCCTGGAGGCCCAGGTGGGTGGCCAGGAGGAGAAGAAGAGTGTGACCGTTGCGCCGGAGGCGGAAGAGAAGGTCATCATGATGGTGGCTTCGAAAAAGGTGGTTGTCGACCGCCTTGACAATGCGAATCTCAAAATGACGCGTCTCATCGTCCTGCTCGCCTTGCTGCTGGTGCTCTATGATTATTTGTGGCGTGCCAACCGCTATGACGAGGCCTTCCTGCCGCTGCCGGTTCCCAGCAGCTGGGTCACGGCCTTCTCCCCGCTGGCGCCCCTGGTGGAGCAGCCGGTCCCGCCGCGTCGGACCTTGTTGGAGGAGTTGGCCTGGATCACCAAGCGGGGTGATGTCTTTGTTTATCTGACCGATGATCCCTTCGCCGCTGCGAAACTGCCGTCCCAGCTGCCGCGTGTGGGTAAGCGTAGGAGGCCGGTGGAGGTTGTTCATGTGAAGGCCGGCGACAACCTTATTTCAGATGAGTTTATCTTTGAGTCGCTCTGGTATGGCCGCGCCTGCTTTGCGGTGGATGCCTCCGAACGGGTTCAGCGCCTACTCGAGAAGTTCCTCGTGTTGTTGGCGGATCGCAAGACTTGTCGCGCCAAGGTTGCACAGTCGGTCCATATCGTGTGGCATAGCCAGTCGCCTTTGCCGGAGCAATGGCAGTCCGACGGCCTGCGCCTGATGCAGTCAACAGGCTTCTCCGTCTTGGTCTGCAAGGGATGAGTATTTTTATTCCCGCAGAGGCATGGAGGCGCAGAGGGGATTTTTCGACAGGATGAACAAGATTTAAAGGATTGATGTATGAGGTTTTTATCTTGTCAATCCTGTCAGTCTTGTCAATCCTGTCAAAAAGAATAGAATTTTAGAACAAGAAAGAGATAGACCATGAAGAATACTAAATTGAGTGTGTTAGGATTTATTGTCAGTCTCCTCACTGTCGGGCCGCTCTGGGCCGCGGAGCGTGATGCGAGTGAGGCCGCGAATGCGGCGATATCCGACGCCACGGATTCCGAGGGTAGTGCGTATGTGCCGAAGCGTCCGCCTAAGATGGCGGATCTGACAAAAGGCGAGCCCATCCCTCCTCCTAGAAAGGGTGAAATTCCTACCTGGAATATGGGTGCCACCGGAATTATCGGCATCAAGAATGGTGGAAATGAAGGTGATCAAATTCAAGTGATCGCGGTACTGCCCGGCTCTCCTGCAGAAGGCAATATCTTTCCCGGTGATGTCCTCCTGGGTGTGCAGGGAAAACCGTTCTTTGTGGGCGGCGACATCAACAAGCTGGTCGGCGATGCTATCATCAAGGCCGAAGAGGAGGCTGGCAAGGGAATTTTCCAGATCAACCTCTGGCGCGACCGGAACTGGGTGAAGCGTGCAGCCCCCAAGGATGTCTTCGGCGTTGACATTGATCAGCTCTTCAAGGAGGCGACGGCCAGTGACAATGAGATTTATGATTGGCAGGGCGAAAAAGAGAAGAAGGCTTCCGTCACAAAGATGGCCTTTGACAAATTTCCGATTGACGGTGTGAAGACGAATATCACCCTTCAGTTGCGGGTGATCGGCACCTACAGCGACACCTCGCCCTGGGATTGCCCCGTCGTGACCAAAGTGAGGGAAGAGGCTTGGAAAGTGCTCGCGGCCGAGGCCACGGCTGCCAAGAAGAAGAAGAGGGGGATTGACTGGCCGGCTGTTCTCGCCTTGGTGGCCTCAGGCAAGCCCGAGTATGTCCAGTTGGCGAAAGAGTGGGTCCACACGCAGAAACTCGAGACGAATATGAACGCGCGCATCGTGTTTTCTGCTAAGAACTATCCGGGAAAGCAGTCTTGGTACCATGGTTTTGATTCGCTTGAGATGGCGATTTACTATGATGCCACAAAAGATCCGTATATACTCCCTGAGGTTCGCAAGCGCGCGATTGCCGTGGCGATGGGCCAGAGTGGTGGCGGTTCGTGGGGCCACGGCTTCGCCCTCCCCGAGTTCAACGGCGGCATGTTGCATGGCGTCAACCCTGGCTATGGCGGTATGAACAATGCCGGTTCACGCTGCTTCTTCCTGATGACACTCGCGCGCAAAGCGGGCATCAAGGATCCCGAGTTGGATGCGGCGATCTTCAGATCCTCGCGTTTCTTCAGCACCTACATTGACAAGGGGTGTATCCCGTACGGCGACCACTCGCCCTGGCCCTCGGATGACAGCAACGGCAAGAACTACGGGGTCGCGTATGCCTTCTACACCTTGGGACGCAAATATGAGGGTCAGTATTTCTCCATGTGTTCCGCCAATGCCTCCTTCACCCGCCGCGGGGGCCATGGCAGTCCGACGCTCTGGTATTACACGCCGCTCTCCGCGAATATCGCCGGACCTCGCGCGACCCAGGCCAGCATGCGTAACATGCGTCCCTTCTACACCCTCTCCCGCCGGCATGACGGCACGTTCGTCTTCCTGGGCGAGCAGGATCCCGGCATCACCGGCAGCGGCCATGGCATGCGCAATCCGACCGCAACCGTGGCGCTGCATCTCTCGGCGCCGCTCAAGCAGTTGATGATCACCGGTAAGGATGCGGATGAAAATTTCTGGATGAACGACAAAGAGCTGAATGAGCTGCTCATCAGCGCACGCGGCCAGGTCACAGATAAAACATTGCTTGAAAAGATCGGGAAACCCTGGAATGAACGGGATTCGAAAGAGTTGATCACGCTCCTGGGCCACTTCTATCCGGTCATGCGCAGGAACATCGCAAAAGAGCTGGGCAAGCGGTATGTCGCCGGGGAGAAGGCGATTCTCTCCCAGATCCTGCCGTTGTTCGCAAGTCCGGATGCCCGGGTCCGCGACGGTGCCTGCCAGACGCTCTCCGCCTGTGGCACGGAGTCGGTGCTCGAGAATCTTTCGAAAGTGACAGCCTTGCTGAAAGACGACAAAGAGTTTGTGCGCATGTCCGCGCTGAGCACGATCGGTGGCGCAACCGAGCCGGGTGACCCCAGGCGGGAGGTTGCGCTGCTGGGGTCGGTCGCTGAAGACTATGCAGGCCTGACCATGGACCATGGCAATGTGCGGAATGTGGTAAAGGATATTCTCTTCTCGAAACCCAGGAGAGGCGACAAGGTGAAGCCCTCCCTATTGAATACCGAACCGTTCAAGGCCGGGTATGACGAGGATGTGGTGCGCACGGCGCTTGAAAGGATCGTCACCATGGATCCGCAAGGGATGACGCCGGGCGGTTGGAGCAAGGAGACCCTGCTCAAACTGGCCGGACCGATCGTCTTTGCTGCCGAGGAGCTGCAGATCAATGACGCGATGTTCAGTGGCGCCCGAAAATCAACGGCGCAGGCGCTCCTGCGGAAGTACGGCTACCGTGAGGCCAGCGACGGTGATTCCAATAATCTGGCCAAGCGCAGCCGTTTGCTGCGCGACATGCGTTTAAAGGTGACGTTTAAGGATGCGTTCCTGACGCCCACGCTGGTCAAGAAGAACCCCGGTTTCTATCGCGAACGCCTTGATGATCTCTATCTCTGGCTCCAGGAGTCGCCGGTTGCAGTGCTCTCGGAGAAGGCTGGTGAAGGCGAGCCGCCGATCATCACCCCGCTCAACGAGCTGATCGAGCTGATTGAGAAAGACAAGACCACCCAGCCGCTTCCCAGCATTGAGTCGGATGTGCAACGCATGTTCCAGGAGGAGCTCGCGCGCGCCGGCGATGCCGCGGCGCAACTGAAACTCTGCCGTAAGGAACTGGAGAACATTGACCGTAAGAACACCTATCGCAAGATGTTCGCCATGTCCCACCTGACCCAGGCCCTGGGTGTCAAGGCCCTCGAGGATGTCAGTGTATTTCTGGGTCATTCAAACATCCGGCTGGGCAACCGTGCCGAGGCATTGACAATCGAGTTGATTAAGCAGGGTGCAACTCCCCAGCTGCTCGAGCTCTTCAAGGCGTCCACGGCGAAAGAGAGTGGCTTGCTCGGGAACTGTCAGGCCGCCGGCATGCTCGCCGCGCTGGTCAAGGCGGAACAGAAGGCCGCGCTCCCGGTCGCACAGGCCGCGCTGAAGCATCCCGATCCCGTGGTCCGCAGGGCCGCGATTCAGGCCGTCTTCGCGCTTGGCGGCGATGCGGAGCTCAAGACCGTCTTCGCCTTCGTGGGGCAGGCGGCGGAGAAGGAGGATTTCGACGGGGTTGAAAAGGCCCTGCTCTCCCTGAGCGACGATCCTCAGCATGTCAAGCGTGTCAGTGAACAGGCGCGGGCTCTGGTCTCCTCGGGCAGTGACGGCCAGCGCCGGTCACTCGCCTGGGTGCTGGGCCAGTTCGGCGGTGCGGAGAATCTGGCCGCCTTGCAGAAGGCGGCCTCAACCGCCCAGAGTCCGGAACAGGCCCAAGAAGTGATCCTCGCGCTCGCCTTCTCGCCTGACCGCGGTGCGGACCAGGTCATGATCGCCCTGGCCAAGCAGGATAAGAAACTGTGCGAGGTGGTCTCCGCGAATAGCGTCTACCGCATGGTGGGACGCCATGGGACAGGGGATGTCACCGACACCCAGCGCATGGATTTCGCAGAGCCGATGCTCAAGCTCAAACCCGACAACCAGTTGATCGCCTATCTCGGCAAGGTCTATACCGGCCGCGCGGTCAAGGCTCTCTTTGATGTCATGAAGCTCGGCAACACAGAGGCAGCGGTCAAGGCCATCATCAATGCCGCGGATAATATGGAGAAGAAGCCCGAGGCTGATCGGGCGATGGCAGCTGAAGCGCTCGCCAGCGTGATCGAATATATCGAGGTCACACGGCTCCGTGGCGGTTATGCGGCACACTCGGCTGTCGAAGACAACTACGCCGGCTGGAAAGTCATCCAGGCGCAGGCCGGCAGGGCCCTCCTCAAGGTGCACAAACCCAAGACCGCGCCCATCCCCACCTTCGACGACAAGGCTCTCGACCTGTAATACCCCCTGTCGAAACGTATTTATAAGCTGTTTACATGTTTATCACTTTTAAGTTATGAACAGGTTATATTAAACTGTTAATAAGAGCTAAATAGTTTATTTATAAATAGTTATATTGTTGATAATTTGTTGATATCACAACCTTGTTAAAAAGAGCCGCTTCCCTCATACTACTCTTCATTCACACCTGAAGAGCAGGACCAAAGTATGACGACACTGCCAACCGATATTTGTAAACAGATCGCCCATGCCCGTCG
>Ga0316617_100000616_pt1 | contig 10008 bp, 9 predicted proteins | sample OWC_Aug_M1_C1_D2_FD_207801 | JGI IMG/M metagenome (GOLD analysis project Ga0316617, IMG submission 207801) | Wetland soil microbial communities from Old Woman Creek delta, Ohio, United States - OWC_Aug_M1_C1_D2_B | ecosystem: Environmental > Terrestrial > Soil > Wetlands | place: USA: Ohio... | reverse complement strand
TAAAAAACTGATGGGAGATTATGTGAACCCCAAAAGCTATAATTACATATCGTGGGGTACGGTCATTGCCATTACGCTTCTTACGGGTTTTCTAATTGTCGCAACAATTTTCCCCTCTCAGAGATTGGTGGTATCGAATTGATGAAATATCTCATTTTTCATCGCCGCTGCCCCGCATCTTCAAGATTTTTTTTGCAGCTGGTGCGTATAATGGCGGGATTTAGTTTATAATATTCAAAACACCTCTGGAGAACCAAATGGTCAAGACAATTGAATGGTCAAACGGAAAAGTAGTCATGCTTGATCAAACACGCCTGCCAATCGAGGTTGTTTATAAAGAATGCGACAATTACCTTATGGTTGCTGAAGGCATAAAGAAGCTCTGGATCAGAGGGGCTCCGGCGATCGGGATAGCAGCCGCAATGGGCATAGCACTCGCAGCCCAGGAGATAGAAGCTGACAATATCGAAGCCTTCACAAAAAAACTGGGGCCTGTCATGATCACCCTGCTTGCTACCAGGCCGACAGCCGTCAACATAAAATGGGCCATTGACAGGTTCCGGGCCTTTATTGAAAACCACAAATACGCCTCAGTGCAAGACCTTAAGGAACTCCTGATACAGGAGGCGAAAAAGGTGCTTGAGGAGGACGTCCTGATAAACAGGTCTATAGGGCTATGGGGTGCCCAATTTATAAATGACGGAGACACTATACTTACTCACTGCAATGCAGGCTCACTTGCAACCGGCGGTTATGGCACTGCCACAGCCCCGATGCTTATTGCAAAAGAACAGGGCAAAAAATTCAGCGTCTTTGCCGATGAGACAAGGCCTGTGCTTCAGGGTGCAAGGCTTACTGCCTGGGAGCTGATGGAATCCGGCATTGATGTGACACTCATAACAGACAATTCAGCCGGGGCCTTCATGCAGAAAGGGCAGATAGACCTTGCCATTGTCGGCACTGACAGGACCGTGCTGAACGGCGACGTGGCCAACAAGATCGGGACTTACACAGTAGCCGTACTCTGCAAAGAGCACAATATCCCGTTTTATGTTGCCGCTCCTTTAAGCAGCATTGATTTTTCGATCCCTTCAGGGGACCTTATCCCGATTGAGGAGAGAGGCCCCGAGGAAGTAACGAATGTCTTCGGAAAATGCAGGATAGCTCCTGAGGGTGTAAAGGTCAGAAATCTTGCCTTTGATGTCACCCCTGCAAGATACGTTACTGCGATCATAACGGAGAAAGGCGCATTCCGGCCAAATAATCTGAGAGAACTTGCAGATCCTGATGCTGATATAGAAAACCTTAGAATACGGACCGCTCAATGAAAGGGTATTCAGCTTGACATCAAAATCTCCTCTGTCCTATCATCAACAAATGAATCTGCAGGAAGTCTTCAGTCTCTATGAAGAAAAGCTCCATCGTGTGGAGCTGAATATGAAAGAGCTCTTCAGGAACAAAATCCCTTTTGTCCCGTTGATCGGTAACCATATTATTTCAAGCGGCGGCAAAAGACTGAGGCCGCTTTTTCATCTGATCAGCGCGGACTTGGCCGGCTATACGGGTAACGCGCATATTGAGATTGCAGGAATTATTGAGTCAATTCATACAGCGTCCCTGCTTCACGATGATGTCGTGGATATGGCCGACCTGAGAAGAGGCCACCCCACAGCTAATTCCATATGGGGCAATCAGATCGTTGTCCTGGTCGGAGACTTTTTGTATTCCAATGCCTTGAGGACTGCTGTTTTGCAAAAGAACCAGAGGATTATGGAAGTCCTTTCGAGCGCCACTACCAGGATGACCGAAGGAGAATTGCTGCAGCTTACACGGATAGGGAATCCGGACATAACAGAAGAGGAATATATTGAGATCATCTCTGCAAAGACCGGGGCCCTTATTTCCGCGGCCTGCAGATTAGGCGCTATTTTGGGGGAACTGCCTGAAGAGCAGGAAAACGCCCTGGCAAATTTCGGCATGAAAATCGGCATAGTATTTCAGATGGCCGATGACATACTTGATTACATGGCAGATGAACACGAACTCGGCAAAAAACTTTGCAAAGACCTGGAAGAGGGCAAGATAACCCTTCCTTTGCTCTATCTTTTGACTGCTGCAGGAGAAGATGGGAAGGACGAAGTAAAAAAGATCATCAAGGATTTTTCAGACAAGGGGTTGTCGAGGATCATGGTACTTTTGAAGGACCACCGTTCGATTGAACTGTCCCTGAAAAAGGCCCGTGCTCTGGTAGATGAAGCAACAGCAGAACTTGCTGTCTTTCCGGACAGCCGGGCAAAGGATGCCCTGCTCGCAATTTCCGAGTATTCACTTCATAGAGAAAAATAATGCACAAACTCGCGGAACTTGCCCGGAAGAGCGTCGAAGAGTTTGTAAAAAATGGAAAAGAAGTACTCCCTCCTCAAGAACTCACCCCTGAAATGAACGAGAAGGCAGGAGTCTTTGTATGCATAAAAAAAGGGGGGGACCTGCGCGGATGCATAGGAACGTTCCTGCCGTGCACTGAAAATGTGGCTGATGAAATAATCAAGAATGCCATATCTGCCGCAACCAAAGACCCGCGCTTTGATCCGGTCACCGAGGATATATTGAATGATCTGGAATATTCCGTGGATGTACTCTCACCGCCCGAAAAGGTCTCTCATATAAGTGAGCTCGATCCGAAAAAATACGGTGTCATTGTTGTGCATGGGTCACGCAAGGGGCTTCTGCTCCCTGATCTGGAAGGCGTGGACTCTGCCGAAGAACAACTGCGGATAGCGAAGATGAAGGCATGGATCAACCCTGAGGAAAAAGTGGAAATATTCCGCTTTAGGGTTTCCAGGTACAGGTAACTTTTCTTGACAGAGCACGCCAGTAAAGAAAAAGCTGACCTCGCATCTCTTAAAAGCAGTAGGGTGAAACATTTCCTTATGTTTTTGCTGGTAGTTTCAATCATTGTCGAAGGGTTTTATATTTACCTTTTAAAGGACAAGATAGAGAAGCAGGACGATGAATTAAAGGACATCTCCGTCCAGCTGCAATTCCTAAAGAATGAGAGAGAAGATCTGAAAGCAAGCCTTTCTTCCGCTAATAAAACAACAGGAGACCCAGGCAATGGAAATACCACTGAAAGGTAAAATAAAGGACATAAGTGTTGCAAAAATGCTCGTCCTGCTGAACAGGAACAGTAAAACAGGGACTCTTTCTGTTTCAAACGGCTCGATCACGAAGAACATATATCTGAAAATGGGCGATGTCATATTCGCGTCTTCAACATATGCTGATGACAGATTAGGCGAAATGCTCCTCAAAGCCGGCAAAATAACCATAGAGCAATATGACAAATCCGTAGAAATATTAAAAACCTCAGGCAAGAAGCAGGGCGCCATTCTGGTCGAACTCGGCTATCTTACCCCAAAAGAAATTTTTTGGGGACTCAAGTACCAGGTGAATGAGATTATCCAGAGTATGTTTCTCCTGGAAGATGCGGTGTACGAATTCAGAGAAGGGGACATCCCTGCCCAGGAAGTCATTGCGCTGAAGATGAGCATGGGGAACCTTATATATGCTGGAATCAACAGGATTACAAACTGGACGAGGATCCGGAATGATATGCCTGACACTGATTCCGTCCTGAAGCTCACTGAAGATCCGCTCAGCCTTTTCCAGGACATTGAGCTGAGTCCTCAGGACAAGAAGATCCTCTCTCTGGTCGATGGCAAAAGAACGATTAAGGAGATCATTGACAGTTCCTGGTTGGGGTCCTTCGAGGCGTTAAGAATTCTTTATGTCCTCTGGTCTATAGGCATGATCGAGGAAGCTGCTCCCCGGAAGGAAGCCGGGAAAGCCGCAAAAACCAGAGGGAAACCCGAAGAGTCGGCTTTGAATGAAATCCTGCGGCCTCTCACTGAAGAAGACGAGGCAATGATCACAAACATCAACTCCCTTTATTCTCAGCTGGGGAACTTGCATATGCATGAACTGCTCGAGGTTGACGAAAGGGCGAAAAACGAAACAATAAAGAAAAACTACTACCGCCTTACAAAGGAATATCATCCTGACAGACACCTCACCTCTCCAGACCCTGACACCAAAATGAAACTGACCAGGATATTCGATGAACTGACAAAGGCCTATAACATCTTGATAGACGATAAACTCAGGGCAAAATATTTCCAGTCTCTTGCCCCTCTGAAAAAAGAACCGGTGCTTACAGCCGGCGACAGGGCCGAAGACCTGTTTAAACAGGGTATCAAGGAATTCAAAAAAGGCGACTTCCCGGGCGCGATCCAAAATTTTACCAGTGCGATTAAATTGAAACCGGAGGCCGCAACTTATTTGAGTTACCTTTCCCTCGCTTACTCAAAAGTCCCCGACAAATTAAAAGAAGCCGAAGAGGCGCTTCAGCAGGCAATAAAACTTGAGCCTTTCAACGCCGACCTCCACGCAAACCTCGGGCTTATCTATGTCAAGGCAGGCCTGAAGAAAAAGGCCCTCAGTAGCTTCCAGAAAGCGCTGAAGATCGACCCTGAGCATGATAAGGCGAGGAAAGGACTGCAACAGACCAGGGAATAGTCAGGCAGGTAAAAGTTATTTCCACGTGGCCACGTTAGAGTTAGGGGAGTGTATGCGTAAATAAAATCGCCACCTTTGAGCCCGCCTTGAAAATCAGCTTCCCCTGTGCTATTCTTTTCCATGTTTGGAAAGCTGTTCCCTGTCAGTCCGGAATCAACCTAAAAACAGCAGTTGGCGGGGCTGACTTGAGCGACTTTGCCCTCTTTTCGTTGCCGTTATTAGCGAAATGGAGTGTTAAGCAGCTGTGAGTGTCTGAACCCGGAGGGTGAGTTTCACAGCTGTAGCGAAGTGAGCTTAGAACGGCAGAAAAAGGGCGTCCGGAGCGAAAGGCAGCTTCGCCAACTGCCGAATGTAGGATCAAAGGAGATTTTATCAAATTGCATATAACGATCATATTATTCTCTGAGGCGTCATGGCTCAGGCCAGATTTTCACACATAACCCCTGAAGGGGATCTGCAGTCTAAATCTGACCTGACAGAGGCACTGGGCAGCCTGAAGTCCGGGGGATATATCTGGTTGGATTATACGGACCCTGACAGGAGCGATCTTGAGGCGCTCATAGCTCCGCTCGGCATTCACCCTCTGTGGGTAGAGGACTCCCTGGATGAGGCCCAGGTGCCCAAGGTCGATATTTTCCCTGGTGCTACCTTCATGTTGTTCAACAGCTACAAGTACCTTGACGGCAAACTATCAGTGGGGGAAGTCAATCTGATCATCGGGAAAGATTTCCTTATCACTGTCAGCGGACATAGCGGCGAGGACCAGCGGCTTTACGACCGCCTGATTGAGTGGATCGGTCTCGAAGAGGGAAATCTGAACCAGGGACCTGATTTCCTTCTCCATCTGCTGCTGGACGGTATTGTCGACAGGAAGCACATTGCGATCGAAGCAGTGCAGGGAGAACTGAATACCGCGGAGGAGAGCATCATCAGTGAAAGTCCCGCGTTTAAACTGAGCAGCCTTGTCTCCATTCGCAGGGACCTCCTTAACTTGCGCAGAAGCCTCTTTCACGAACGCGAGAGCCTGACCAAAATCTGCCGCCGTGATTCTCCATTTATCGGAGAGAAGACGATCTATCACTTCCGCGACATCTACGACCATCTGACGAAATATTTTGAAGAGATCGAGATCAGCCGCGAAATGCTGATGAGTCTCATGGAGATGTACCTGTCATTAGTCAACAACAAAATAGCCCTGACGGCAAACCGGACAAACAACACTGTTCGCAGGCTGACTTTTATCACGACTATATTTATGCCACTGACTCTGCTGGCCGGGATCGGCGGGATGTCTGAATGGTCCATGATGACCGGACCTCAGAATTGGAGGATTGCCTACCCTGCTTTCCTTGTCCTAACAGGAGCTATTGGCGTTGTCTCATACTTCATACTTCGTCATATAGATAAAGAGAACCGCAACATCCCTTCCGACGATCGATAATCTAAAGAAAAGCATTAACCACAGAGAAGACCCCATGAATATTAAATCAAAAATAACAGGGCACAGAGTAATAACCACGAAGAGGAGATAAAACTCTGTGAACTCGTGTTATGTCTATAATCTCTGTGAACTCTGTGGTTAAACTGCCGTTTTTAGGATACTAGGGTAATGCAGGCACGTATTGAATTAACAGACTATCTTTTTCAGCGCCTTCAGAAAAGCTGTATTCTCTTTGGGGGTCCCGACAGTAACGCGGAGGCAGCCTTTCACAGCATCGTTTAAGTTCCTGACAAGAATACCCTTCCTGAGGAGCGAGTTGTAAACATGGGCAGGGTCGTCCACTCTTAGGAGGATGAAGTTCGCCTCAGAAGGAAAAGGTTTAATACCCGCTATTCTCTCCAGCTCTTCCCACAACCTGCTTCTTTCCGCGACAATTGTTCGTATGGAGGCCCTGAACTCCTTCTTCCTCTTCAGCGCAGAAACGGCAATCGCCTGTGAAAAAGCATTGACATTGAAGGGAAGCCTCACCTTGTTCACTTCTTCGATGATTCCGGGGGCGGCGACCATGAAGCCGAGCCGCAGCGCCGCAAGCCCGATCTTGCTGAGGGTCCTCATAAAGATAAGGTTCTCGTAATCCTTCAGCAAGGGCAACATTCCTCTCTCACTTGAGAAGGGCTGGTACGCCTCATCAATGACGACGATACCCTTTGACGCCTCAAGGACCTTCAATATACGGTCCGTCGAAAAGCAGTTGCCTGTCGGGTTGTTCGGGCTGCTGAGGAAGACGAGTTTTGGTTTTTTCTTTCTGACAGTAGTCAGAAATACGTCTGTATCAAGATCAAAATCTTTATCAAGTGGTACCTCTATTTTCTCTTCCCCGAGCGCCTGGCCGATGATCCCGTACATCGAAAACGTAGGCACAGGATATAAGACCGGCCCACCGAAGGTTGTGATGAGATAGTAGATCAGTTCATCAGAGCCATTTCCAAAGAGGATGTCCCCTGTCCCCACCTTAAGGTCTTTTGCGATGAGCTGCCGCAGCACCTTTGCCTCCGGGTCAGGGTATCTGTTGGTCCTAATCCCGGTTATACGCTTCGCCGCATCTGCAAACCCGTAGGGGCTTTCATTAGCATCAAGCTTGATCCTGCAGGGGATTTCTTTAGCGTTGTACGCCTTCAGTCCAACGACTTCGTTCTTGACCAGCTTCCTGATATCCATTGCGTTGGATTATAGCATACTCGCAGTGCCCATGGGGCCTCCGGCCAGAATATGATAAGCTATACAAAATTAACTTTGGCAGAATACAATAGATAAAAAGGTAGCAAGATATGATAAGAAATTGGGTTAAGACCCGGAAAAGGACAGGGGCGTCCATGAACGAGATCCTGAAGGCATGAGTAAGGGCAGCATTGACGCAATCGGGCTTATCAGTAAATATTATGAGCCGGGTTCTCTTGCTTTCAATTTATTGATTGGCCACAGCAGAGCTGTTGCCCAAAAGGCACTTGAGGTTGCTGAGCAGCTGAATAATCTAAACCCTGACAGAGTGTTTATCGAAGAGGCGGCGTTGCTCCACGATATCGGCATGTTTTGGACGAACGCACCCGATATCGGCTGCTATGGCGACAAGCCTTATATCTGCCACGGATATCTGGGAAGAGAACTCCTCGAAAAAGAAGGCCTGCCTGCACACGCGCTTGTCTGCGAAAGGCATGTGGTAGTCGGGATCAGCATTGCCGACATCGACAGGCACAGACTGCCGATACCTAGACGTGACATGCTGCCGCTAACGCTCGAAGAGAAGATAATCTGCTTTGCCGACAAGTTCTTTTCGAAAAAAGGGGATGCCCTTGCAGAGGAGAAACCGCTTGAGGAGGTGAAAAGAAGCATCGCCAGGTACGGAGCCGATAAGCTGGAGATGTTCGATGATATGTTGAGGGCCTTTGTGGTCTGAAGACGAATTACCCCGGAAAACGAAAGTTTATTTATCGCAGGGGTAAGAAGGCGTATAGCCCCCGGGTGCCCCTACTTTACCCGCCTGCGGTCCATGATGTATATGCTCTTTGCAAAGGTCTTCGCGTACTGCTTGAGTTCCGAGACCTTCTGGGTCACTTCTTTTGGTTCGCTGACAAGCGTCCTGTCTGTGTTGACGACCGCTATTGATATCGTCATTATCCCGAACATCGCGGGCTTGTCGTTTCTGTCGATAGAGATGATAAAGCCCTTTTTTGCGTCCTCAGGGTCATAATGCTCTATAATCCCCCTGTCAAACTCCTCTATGATCTTGCTGCATAAGGGTTGCACCCTGTCGGGAGAGCAGATTAGGATAAAATCATCCCCGCCGATATGCCCGAGGAAATCGCCTTCCGCTCCGTAATCGTTTTTTATCCTGATCAGGAGGTTCGCAAGCCATTCAATGAGATCGCTGCCCCTGGCATAGCTGTAACGATCGTTAAAGGCCTTGAAATTATCAAGGTCTATAAGGCAGAAGGAAAAGCTCTGCGTCTCATTGAGCCGCGTAAAGAGTTCTTTTTCTATAGCAAGGTTGCCGGGGAGCTTTGTGAGTGGATTGGCGTCGAGGTTCATCGCCTCTAGCTCCTTCAGCCGACCGGACATCTGTTTGAACGACAGCGCCAGGTCTGCAAGTTCGTCGGCCCCCTTGATCTCAGGCAGGTTGTCAAAATCACCGCTCTTGATGGAATCCGCTGCCTCCTTTAACCTGACTATCGCGGTATTGAGGTGTTCGCTGATAAGATAGGCGAACAAGATGCCGAATACAAGAGAAATAAAACTCAGCACGCTGGTTATCACCAGTGATCTTTCGCTCAATACGTTTGTCTGGTTTATGTAAGAATTCTGCTGGGCCTTGATCTTGAGGTCCATGTCCTTGAGTGATGAAAGAAGTCCGCTAAAGGCCGCCTTCATCTCGTTTGAAGACATTTCCTCAGCCTCTCTGCCCCTCCCCTCCCCGACGAGTGAAACCTCGTTGGCAAAAAGGGAATTGTATTTATTGTGGCTTGCTGCAATGTTCTCTGTCACGCTGCTCTCATAAACGCCTGTCTTGACCAGCTCCGCAAGGTAGAACTTGAATTCTCTTGCACGGTCCCAAAACATGTTCTCAGCATCACGCTGATGGAGCATCAGGTATCGCTTTTCATACAGGTCCTGCGCCAGAGCGCTGTCATTTATCTTCGTCAGTTTCTCACTCACTGTGGCATAGTTGAACAATATGGTTGTCGTGATGCTGTTGAGGTTTTTTAAAGTGGAAATAGCATATACACCTACGAGCAGCGTAAAAGCTATCATGACGATATAACTGAGGAATATCTTCTGTCTTATGCTAAAGTTCATTTAACGATATAATACACTGGGCTGATCAAAAAATCCCTGTCGTATCTCAACAGCATTTGGAATAGCAGTCTTCATTATCATATTTATCGTTCTATTCAATGGCATATAAACCATAATATATTTTGCATTGATATTCCCCGCAGTCCTGCCGGAGGGGGTCTTCAATATAAAGGGATTTTATCCTGCATTTCCGGTAAAATGTAAAAAAAGTATAACAGATGCTGAAAGAACGTTCAATAACTACATGACGCAGCTGAAAGAGAAAATAACAGGCAGCACAATACCGGAAAACTTTTTTAACATTGCCGGGACGCATCCGCACAACACCCTTTTCCATTCTTTCAGAGACAGGTGGGAGACCATACCCTATAAAGCCTTTGCGGAAGAGGTGTCTGTCAATGCTTCTTATCTTATGCTTATGGGACTGAAAAAGGGGGACCGCGCTGAGATAATAGGAGAAAACAGCCCTGCCTGGTGCTCCGCGTATCTGGCTATTCTGACAGCAGGCGGTGTGGCGGTCCCGATGGACTCCCAACTCGGACCAGGGGAGATACAGAACCTCCTGTACGATTCAGGTTCAAAGATGATATTCCACAGCCGGATGACCGAAGCAGCAGTGAAGACAGCTGTTGATAGGTTGT
>Ga0316617_100000615_pt1 | contig 10009 bp, 9 predicted proteins | sample OWC_Aug_M1_C1_D2_FD_207801 | JGI IMG/M metagenome (GOLD analysis project Ga0316617, IMG submission 207801) | Wetland soil microbial communities from Old Woman Creek delta, Ohio, United States - OWC_Aug_M1_C1_D2_B | ecosystem: Environmental > Terrestrial > Soil > Wetlands | place: USA: Ohio... | reverse complement strand
CCCGACCCCAAGGGCAACCGGAGAGGCGGGGAGCGGCGGGGGGAAGTCGGATCGGCCCGTAGTACCGGGGAAGCGGGGGAAAGCCCCGTGGAGGGAAGGGGCCGACAGACCAGCGCGTCGGCGGCGCGGCGCATGGCGGGCACACAGAGGCCCAGTCCCATGTCCCTGTCGCTCCGTCGGCTCGCCCGCAAGGCGAAGGAGGAGCCACAGACACAGTTCACGGCCATTGCGCATCTCCTGACGGAAGAGGTGTACTGGGCCGCCTGGCGGCGGCTGAGGAAGGGAGCGAGCACCGGGGTCGATGGGGTCACGGCCACAGCCTACGCGACGGGCCTGGCGGAGAACCTCCGGGCACTGCGTGGGCGGGTCCAAGCCAAGCAGTACCGTCCCCAGCCGGTGCGGCGAGTCCACCTCCCGAAAGACGGAGGCGGAACGCGCCCGATCGGGGTGCCGGCCCTGGAGGATAAGCTCGTCCAAGGGGCGGTCCGAATCGTGCTGGAAGCCATCTACGAGCAGGACTTCCTGCCCTGCTCCCACGGTTTCCGGCCGCAGCGCTCCCCGCAGCAGGCGCTGGCCGCGCTCGCACAGGCCCTCGTCCAGCAGAAGGTGAGCTACGTGCTGGACATCGACATCAAGCGCTGCTTCGACAGTTTGGATCGGGCACACCTGATGCGCTTTGTCCAGCACCGGGTGAAGGATCGGAGCATCCTGCGGCTGCTCCGCGGCTGGCTGCGTGCCGGCGTCCTGGAGGGGGGCGGACTCGTCCCCTCCGACACTGGCACCCCGCAAGGGGGCGTCATCAGCCCGCTGCTCGCCAACATCTACCTCCACTACGTGCTCGACCTCTGGGCCGAGCGCCGCATGCGGAAGGCACTGCGGGGGGAGTTGGTGTTGGTGCGGTACGCGGACGATGTGGTGGTGGGCTTCCAGTACCGAGATGATGCCGAGGCGTTCCGGCAGGCGCTGGCCGCCCGGCTGGCGCAGTTCGGCCTGGAACTCAACACCGCCAAAACGCGGCTCCTGGAGTTCGGGCGCTTCGCGGTGGAGCGGGCGGCGCGGCACGGCGGCAAGCCGGAGACGTTCGACTTCCTGGGCTTCACGCACATCTGCGGGCGCACCCGCCGCGGGGCGTTCCAGGTGCGGCGGAAGACCAGTCGGACGCGCCTGCGACGGTTCCTCACGGCGACCGGCCAGTGGTGCAAGGTGAACCGCCATGTACCCGTCCGGGCGCAGTGGGCGATCCTCGGGGCAAAGCTCCGGGGCCACTATCAGTACTATGGCGTCGCCGGCAACCGGAACGCCCTGCAGGTCGTCTACGAGCGGGTGGTCCGGGCCTGGCGGCAGTGGCTCAACCGGCGGAGTCAGCGGGCGCGCATGCACTGGCGTACGTTCACCGCGCTCCTTCGTCGCTATCCCCTCCCGCGGCCTGTCCTGTTGCCCGTGCCCTCCGGTGTCGTGCAAGGCGTGCTGTTCTGAAGAGCCCGGTGCGGGAAATCCGCACGCCGGGTTCCGTGGGGGGGCGCCGGGGTAACCCGGCGCTCTACCCGACCAGGTTAGACAGGTTGCGCCGTACCCCGGCTGATCGGGTCACCTGGACCCCGGGGCCCCCGTCCGCCTCCTTGGCCGGCAGCGGAGCAGGGGCCTGCAGGAACGTCCCGCCCCCACAGCCCCCAGCTCCCGCGCCCCTCAGCCCCTCCGCTCCTCTGCTCCGGTGCCCTTCCAGTTGCCCAATTGCCTCGCTGCCAAGTTGCCCTTCCCGGAGCCCCGGTCTCCACCTCGCGCTTTCCCTTTCACGCAGAGGCCACTATAATCGTCATCGAAATTTCACCGCGGTCTGGTATGGGTATGAAGATCCTTGCCCTCAGCGATCAAGTCGTCGAGCACCTGTACAGCCCCAGCATCAAGGAGCGCTTCGAGGGCGTGAACCTCGTCGTGGGGTGCGGGGATCTGCCGGCCTTCTACCTGGAGTTCGTGGTCTCGATGCTCAACGTGCCCCTGATCCACGTGCCCGGGAACCACGACCCGGCGGTCTCGCGCCGGGACGTTGACCTGGGCCGTCCCGCCTGTGCCAACAACATCGACGGGCTCACGGTCGAGGAACAGGGCGTCCTCATCGCCGGCCTGGGCGGCAGCATCCGGTACCGGCCCGATGGGGTCAACCAGTACACCCAGGGGGAGATGGCCTGGCGGATCCTGGCCATGACACCTCGCCTGTGCTGGAACCGCGCGCGCCGGGGCCGCTACCTCGATGTCCTGGTGACCCATGCGCCGCCGCGGGGGATTCACGACGCCGAGGACCCGGCCCACGTGGGCTTCGAGCCGTTCAACCGGTTCATCGCTCGGTTCCGGCCGCGCTACCTCCTGCACGGCCACTCCCATCTCTATCGGCGGGATACCCTGACAAAGACGCAGATCGGATCCACCACCGTGATCAACGTGTATCCCTATCGGGTGATCGACCTTGCAGGTTGAGCGGCCCAGCGACATTGACTCCCGCGTCCACCAGGACTTCGCGCGCGCGCGCTCCAAGTCCTTCCTGCGCGATCTCTGGGCCCTGCTCTCCGGCAAGCGCAATGCCCTCCTGTCCTATGACGAGGTCAAGGAGAAGCTGCACATCGGCGGCCCCATCCACCGGGGAGTCCAGACCGTCGAGGTGGGCAAGATCGTGGGCAGCGTGAATCGCTACCTGGACTTCGACCAGGCGTTCCTCCCCGCCCGCAACAGCCTCGCCGACCGCTGGCAGCGGGTAGACCGGGCCTTCTACGAGGACGTGGGCCTGCCCCCCGTGGTCCTGTTCAAGGTGGGCGACATCTATTTCGTGGTCGACGGACACCACCGGGTCTCGGTGGCACGCGAGCAGGGGCAGGAGTTCATCGAGGCCGAGGTCCGCGAGTGCAAGGTGAAGGTTCCGGTCGGGCCGGATCTCCGGCCCGAGGACCTGGAGATCCTGGGCGCCCGGGTCGAGTTTCTCGAGCGGACCGGACTCGACCGGGTGCGCCCCGGGGCCAGCATCGAGGTGACCGTGCCGGACGGCTACAGCCGGATGCTCGAGCACATCGCCGTGCACCGCTACTTCATGGGGCTGGAACAGAAGCGGGACATCTCGGACGACGAGGCCGTCGCGCATTGGTACGACACCGTGTACCTGCCGATCGTGCGGGTCATCCGGGAGTGCGGCGCCCTCGAGGAGTTCCCGGGCCGGACCGAAGCCGACCTGTACCTGTGGGTGCTGGACCGCCAGCAGTTCCTGCACGACCACGGCAGGGAGCTGGCCCCGCCCGAGGAAGCCGCGCAGGAATTCGTGCAGCAGCTGGAGGCCACTCCGTACCCCACCCAGCTGTAGCGCGTGAGACCATCGGGCCTCTGGACGGTCCGGCCATCAGACAATCGGATCGCGAGCAGCTGCGATCCGCCCAGGTGCTGAATCACCCACCTGCCCTCCGCCGGCTCCTTCCGCTTTGTCCACCTTCTCCCACCTTGGTGACGCCTCCGGCTTGACGAACCGCGGCTCCGGGGCGAAAGTGATGCCACGGGAGGGCGCATGCCCTGCCCCCGACCCCCACCCCTTCACACAGGAGGCGTCGCGATGGCCGAGCACAAGGACAAGGAGTGGCACGAGAGCAAGCTCTGCTCCAAGGCGTGCTGCGAGTGCCGGGTGGACCTGAACGAACTGCGCCCACTGGTGCGGAACGCCAAGTTCATCTGCAAAGAGTGCGGCCGCGCCGCCGCGTATGCCGACAATCTCTGTGCCCCGGAGCCGCTGTAGCCCCCGGGTGCTCCTGCGAATCGACGCGCTGCGGAAAACAGAACGGGGTGAGATCGACCCGGCCGACCCCACCCCGTTCTGCTTGCGGATTGCGCGACTCCCGGGACACCGCCTCGCTCTTCCCCGCCCCCCAACCCCTGATCCCCGACCCCTACCCGAGCTGCCGCCCCCCGTCCACGACCATGACGTCCCCGGTCATGAACTCCCCGCGGGTCGCCAGGAACAGCGCGGCCTCGGCGATGTCCTCCGGTGTCCCCACCCGCTTGAGCGGCGCCGTCTGCCCCGCCTTCTGGATGGTCGCCTCCAGGTTGGGCCGCCCTTCGTTCCAGCGCGTCTCCGCGATGAAGCCCGGCGCGATGACGTTGAGGCGGATCTCCGGTCCCAGCGTCCGCGCCAGGCACTTGCTCAGATGAATCACCGCCGCCTTGGAGGTAGAATAGGCGATGGAGCTGCCCTGGGGCGCGATGCCCGCCAGGGACGCGATGTTGATGATGCGCCCGGAACCCTGCTTGCGCATGGCCGGCACGACAGCCCGGCAGCAGAAGAACGTGCCCTTGACGTTCACGGCGTAGAGGCGATCCCAGACATCGTCGGTCAGCCCCTCCAGGTCCGGGAAGTCCACGAAGGCCGTGATAGCGGCGTTGTTGACCAGGATGTCGACGTGCCCGAACCGGCTCAACGTCTGCTCCACCATGGCCCGGACCTGGCGGTCCTGCGCCACATCCGCCTGGATGAGCAGGGGCTCGCCGCCGGCCCCCTTGGTCAGCCGGGCGGTCTCTTCGGCCTCCGCCTTTGACTTCGAGTAGTTCACGACGACCTTGGCCCCTTCCCGCCCGTAGGCCACGGCGATGGACCGGCCGATCCCTACGGCCGCCCCGGTGACGATGGCGACTTTTCCGTCCAGCTGTCCCATGATTGGCCTCCCTGATCGGCGAAAGGACCCAGCCCGGATTATTCACGAAGGACACGTGAATAATCCGGGCTTACCTGAGCGGGAATGACCAAATCCCAATTCTCAATGACCAAAGAGGAGCAGCATCAAATTGGCGGGCCGTGAGAGCGCGTGAGACGCTGTTCCGCCATTGGGATTTGCAGAATTGACCATTGGTTCAATTAGGCAGGAGAATTCCCGGGCACCTTCGGGAATTCTCCGGCCTAGTGGACGCCGAGGTAGGCCTCGCGAACGCGCGGGCTCTCCCGCACCTCCTGGCTGCTCCCCTCCAGGACGATGCGGCCCGTCTCCAGCACGTAGGCGCGGTGGGCGACGTTCAGCGCCATGAGGGCGTTCTGCTCCACCAGCAGGATGCTCGTCCCCTGGGCGTTGATCTCGCGGATGATCCGGAAGATCTCCTCCACCAGGATCGGGCTGAGGCCCATGGACGGCTCGTCCATCAGCAGCAGGCTCGGCCGGCTCATCAGGCCCCGGGCCGTCGCCAGCATCTGTTGCTCGCCGCCCGACAGCGTTCCGCCCAGCTGCTCCGTGCGCTCCCGCAACCGGGGGAAGCTGGCGAAGACGCGCTGTATGGAGCGCTCGATCTCGTCCGAATCGGTCCGGGTGTAGGCCCCCATCTCCAGGTTCTCGCGCACGGTGAGCGGCGCGAAGATCTTCCGCCCCTCCGGCACCTGCCCGATGCCGAGGCGCACGATCTGCTCGGCGGGCGTCATGGTGATGTCCTGCCCTTTGAAATGGACGGACCCCCGCCGGGGCCGCAGCAGCCCCGAAATGGTCCGCAGGGTGGTGGACTTGCCCGCGCCGTTGGCCCCGATGAGGGTGACGATCTCGCCCTCGCTGACGCGGAAGGAGATGCCTTGCAGGGCGTGGATGGCGCCGTAGTAGACGTTCAGGTCGCGGACCTCAAGCAGCATTCGCGCTTCCCTTGCCCAGGTAGGCCTCGATGACCTTCGGGTTGTCCTGGATCTCCCTCGGGTTGCCGCGGGCGATCACCTCGCCGAAGTCCATCACGGTGATGTGCTCGCAGATCCCCATCACCACCCGCATCTGGTGCTCGATCAGCAGGATCGTCAGCTCGAAGCGGTCCCGGATGAAATGGATCAGCTCCATCAGCGTCACGATCTCGGCCGGGTTCATGCCCGCCGCCGGCTCGTCCAGGAGCAGGAGGTTCGGCGTGCAGGCGAGCGCCCGGGCGATCTCCACCCGCCGCTGCTGGCCATAGGGCAGGTTCTTGGCCAGCTCGTTCTGGATGCCTTCCAGCTTGAAGATGGACAGGAAGTGCCGGGCCCGATCCGTGATCTCCCGCTCCCCCAGGTGGAACTTGGGTCGCCGCAAGATGGCGTCCATCACGCCGTAGCCGGCGTGCGGGTGGTAGGCGATGCGGACGTTGTCCAGGACCGTCAGGTTGGGAAAGAGCCGGATGTTCTGGAAGGTCCGGCCCACGCCGAGCTGGGTGATCTCGAACGGCTCCAGCCCGGCGGTGCTCGTCCCCTGGAACAGCACCTCGCCCCCGGACGCGAGGTACAGGCCGCTGACCATGTTGAACACGGTCGTCTTGCCCGCGCCGTTGGGGCCGATCAGGCCGGCCAGATCGCCGCGGCGCACGGTCAGGTCGAACCCGTTCACCGCGCGCAGCCCCCCGAAGTACTTGGTCAGCCCGCGGATCTCCAGCGTGGGGACCACCATCTCCGACGTGGTGTGCCGTAGCTCCATGGATGCCTGCCTACTGCTTCGCGGGGGCCGGTGCCGGGTGCCCTTCGCGGGGTGCGGTCGGCTCCTCCCGGGCCTTCAGGAAGCCCCACTCCACCGTGCCCAGCAGCCCCTGCGGCCGGAGCAACATCAGCAGGAGGAGGGCGATGGGATAGAGCACGAAGCGCCAGGTGGGCGCCTCGGTCCCCAACTGCCCCAGGATGACCCGCAGCAGCCCCTCCAGGAAGAAGATCCAGCCGAAGGAGGCGGTGATCGTCCCGCTCATGCTTCCCAGCCCGCCGAAGACCACGATGATCAGCGGGTTGAAGCCGATCAGGAAGTCGAAGGTGCCGGGGCTGAGAAACCCGATGAAGTGGGCGTACACCCCGCCCCCAACACCGGCAAAGAGGCTGCCCATCGCGAAGGCCATCAGCTTGTAGCGGGCCACGTCGATGCCCATGACGCGGGCCGCCGTCTCGTCTTCGCGCACCGACAGGATGGCCCGGCCGGTGCTGGAGTGGATCAGGTTTCGCATGATCACGATCACCAGCACCAGGAACAGGAAGGCCCAGAACCAGGTGGTCAGCTTGGGGATGCCGATCATCCCCCGTCCGCCCTTCATCTCGGGGAACGGCAGGATGGTGTCCGAGTTCACCATCAGGGTCTGGATCACGATCGAGAAGCCCAGGGTGGCGATGCCGAAGTAGTCGCTGCCCAGGGTGAGCACCGGCAGCCCGAAAAGGAACCCAATCCCCGCCGCAAAGACCCCGGCGATCAGGACGGACAGGAAGAAGACCACCTGCACGGCCACCCCGCTGTTCAGCGGCCCGGGCGCGTTGCTCTGCCCCAGCAGGGGCATGAACAGGGGATTCAGCAGATTCCCGATGAAGACGGCGACGGCGCCGGCCACGACGGTGCCGAGCAGGTAGAGGGTGAACGCCGACAGCACGGGCACCCCGCGGTAGCGCTGCAGGTAGCGGCCGATGTACAGGATCACCAGCCATCCCAGGATGGAGCCGATGCCCAGGACCAGCAGCCCCCGCGCGTCTCCATTCGTCCAGCGGTAGGTGATGTCCGCCGAGGCATAGGCCCCGATGCCGTAGAAGCCCCACTGCCCCAGGCTGAACTGGCCGTTGAAGCCGTAGATCAGGTTGAGGCCCAGGGCCACCATCGCCATGGTGGCGGCCTGGTACAGCAGTCCCAGGTCGAAGTCGTTGAGGACGACCGTGTCGCCGACGGGCACGGCGATGGCGAGTTGGATGATGCCGAAGGCCGCGAGGAGCCCGCCCAGCCGGGCCCAGGTGGACCGCAGGCCCAGGACCTGGATGAGGCCGTACACCCAGGCCAGGACAGCGCTGATCTTGACCAGCGAGAGGAGCAGGAAGCCGACGTTGAGGTCCACGCTCGCCCCCTAGGCCTTTTCCTTCTCCGGCTCGCCAAAGATGCCCGTCGGCCGCACCAGCAGGACGAGGATCAGGATGGTGAAGGCCACCGCATCCCGCATGGGGGTGGAGATGTAGCCCATGGTCAGGGCCTCGGCCTGTCCCATGATCATCGCCCCCACGAAGGCCCCGGGGATGCTGCCGATGCCGCCCAGCACCGCCGCCACGAAGGCCTTCAGGCCCGGCAGGATGCCCATCTGCGACCAGATGGAGGAGTAGGCGATGGCGTAGAGCACACCCCCCAGCCCGGCAAAGGCCGCCCCCACGGCAAACGTGAACGAGATCACCCGGTCCACGTTGATGCCCATCAAGCGCGCCGCCGGCTTGTCGAAGGCCGCGGCGCGCATGGCCTTGCCGATCTTGGTGCGCCGGACCAGGAACTGCAGCAGCACCTGCATCAGGATCGAGGCCGCCGCGATGATCAGGAAGATGTTGGAGAACGTGATGCTGCCGTCGGGCGGGCTCTTGCCCTCGGTGACCAGGTGGATCCCGTCCTTCATGTACCAGGTCACCACCTCGAAGGGCCGCTGGTAGGGGATGAATCGCGGCGAGAAGACAAAGCTCAGCGCGCCGAAGAACTCCAGGAAGAAGGATACGCCGATCGCGGTGATGAGCGCCGCGATGCGGGGGGCGTCGCGGAGCGGCTTGTAGGCCACCCGCTCGATCGTCACCGCCATCGCCATGCACACCACCATGGACAGCAGCATCACCGTGATGGGGCCGACCACCACGGTCACCACCGGGGAGATCCCCGGAAACACGATCGCCGGCCAGCGGTGCAGCTCGAAGCGGGTGACGGCGTAGAAGCTGACGAAGGCCCCGACCATGAAGACGTCGCCGTGGGCGAAGTTGATCAGCTTCACGATGCCGTAGACCATCGTGTAGCCCAGGGCGATCAGGGCGTAGACGAAGCCGAGCTGAAGCCCGCTGAGGACGATCTGGGCGAACAGGGCAGGATCTTTCAGCAGGTCCCGCCCCAGGACGAACACGGCCAGCGCCGCGAGCAGCCAGAGGAATCCCTGGCCGATCCACGCCAGGTGGGCACCCGACGTGCGGGAGGCGTTCGATGTGGACTGGACTGGCGGCTGGTCGGGCATGAGCGCCGGCCTCACGGGCGGGTTGCAGACAGCCAGATGGAGCCGCGGGGTGGGGACGGGCGAACCGCCTCCACCCCGCGGGGACACCAGGACGGCCGTGCTACGGGTTGACCACGGAGTTGAACGCGACCTTCCCGTCCTTGACCGCCAGGATAGTGGCCGACTTCACCGGGTTGTTGCTGGCGTCGAACTTGATGGTGCCGGAGACGCCGTTGAAGGAGATCTTCTTCAACGCCTCGGCCACCTTCGTCGTATCGTCGGAGTTGGCCTCCTTGATGGCCGTCAGCAGGAGGTTCGTGGCATCGTAGGCCAGGGCCGCCAGGGCATCCGGGACCTTGGGCTGCTGCTTGTCGTCCTTGAACTTGGCCCCGAAGGCCTTGACCAGGTTCTGGACCTCGGCGCGGGTGTCCTGCGGCGAGTAGTGGTTGGTGAAGAAGCCGCCGTCCGCCGCCTTCAGGTCGAGATCGGAGGAGTCCCAGCCGTCCCCGCCGATGAACGGGGCCTTGATGCCCTTCTCCTTGGCCTGCTTGGTGGCCAGGTTCACGATGTTGTAGTAGTCGGGCAGGTAGATCACCTCCGGCTTGGCTGCGGCCACCTTGGCCAGGATGGCGGAGAAGTCGGTGTCCTTCGCGGTGTAGGTCTCCTTGCCCACGATCTGGCCGCCGCCGGCGGTGAAGGACTTCTCGAAGAACTCGGCGAGGCCCTTCACGTAGTCGTTGGCCTGGTCCAGCATGATGAAGGCCGTCTTGGCCTTCAGCGTGTCGAGGGCGAACTTGGCGCCCACCTGCCCCTGGAACGGATCGATGAAGCAGGCGCGGAAGATGAACGGCTTGACCTTGCCGTCCTTGCCCACCGTCACGTCCGGGTTGGTCGAGGTCGGGCTGATCTGGACCACCTTCTTGCTGTTGGCGATCTCGGAGACCGGGATCGAGGCCTTGGAGCAGACCTCGCCGATGATGAACTTGACCTTGTCCTGATCGATGACCTTGTTGGCGGCGTTGACGGCCGGGTCAGGCGTGCACTGGCTGTCCTCGACCACGGTGGTGATCTTCTTGTTGAGGAC
>Ga0316617_100000612_pt1 | contig 10020 bp, 8 predicted proteins | sample OWC_Aug_M1_C1_D2_FD_207801 | JGI IMG/M metagenome (GOLD analysis project Ga0316617, IMG submission 207801) | Wetland soil microbial communities from Old Woman Creek delta, Ohio, United States - OWC_Aug_M1_C1_D2_B | ecosystem: Environmental > Terrestrial > Soil > Wetlands | place: USA: Ohio... | reverse complement strand
GCTGCAACGCAGCGCGGTTCCGGACAAGCCCCCAAGCAGACAGTCCGGGCGGCGATTCGGTTCAATCGGCCGCCGGATCCTCCGGGCGGACGGCAAGAAAAAAGCCCGCGCGCGGCGGGCCTTTTTCGGGCCGGGTGCGGGCTACTTTATTCCGAGCGCGTTCCTGATCTGCTCCAGCGTGCCCGGATCGTCGATGGTGGTCAGGTCGCCCGGATCGCGACCCTCCGCCAGGGCCTGGATCGAGCGGCGCAGCATCTTGCCGGAGCGGGTCTTGGGCAGTCCGGTGACGAAATGCACCCGGCCGGGCCGGGCGATCGCGCCGAGGATGCCGTCCACCGTGGCCATCACCTCCTTTTCCAGCGCCTTGGTCAGCTCGGGCGTGGCGACCTTCGCCGCGTCCTTGACCACCGCGAAGGCCACCGGCACCTGGCCCTTCAACTGGTCGGCCACGCCGACCACCGCCACCTCGGCGATCGCCGCGTGCGCCTGCACCGCCTCCTCGATCTCGCGGGTGCCCAGCCGGTGGCCGGCCACGTTGATCACGTCGTCGGTGCGACCGAGGATGTAGTAGTAGCCCTGCTCGTCGCGTATGCCCCAGTCGAAGGAGGAATAGACCAGCGGCGACTTGAACAGCGAGAAGTAGGTGGACACGAAGCGCTCGTCCTGGCCCCAGACGGTCGTCAGGCAGCCCGGCGGCAGCGGCGGCACGACGCCGACGATGCCCTTCTCGTTCGGCGCGCACTCGCTGCCGTCCTCGCGGAAGATCTTCAGGTTGTAGCCATAGACCGGGAAGGACGGCGTGCCGAACTTGAGCGGCGTCTTCTCCACCCCGTGCACCGCCGAGAGCATCGGCCAGCCGGTCTCGGTCTGCCAGTAGTTGTCGATCACCGGCAGGCCGAGCTCGCCCATGATCCACTCGTGGGTCGGCTGGTCGAGCGGCTCGCCGGCGAGGAACAGGTGCTTGAGCGAGGACAGGTCGTACTTGTGCATGTAGGCCGGGTCCTGCTTCTTCAGCACGCGCGCCGCGGTCGGCGCCGAGAACATGACGTTGACCTTGTACTGCTCGACGATCTTCCACCAGATGCCGGCGTCCGGGCGCAGCGGCGTGCCCTCGTACATCACGGTGGCCATGCCGGCGATCAGCGGCCCGTAGATGATGTAGGAATGGCCGACCACCCAGCCGATGTCCGAGGTGGAGAACATGGTCTCGCCCTCGAAGCCGGTGAAGATGTACTTCATCGAGGCGGCCAGCGCCACCGCGTAGCCGCCGGTATCGCGCTGCACGCCCTTCGGTTTCCCCGTGGTGCCCGAGGTGTAGAGGATGTACGACGGCTCGGAGGACTCCAGCCAGGTGCAGGGCACCTGCGCGTCCATGTGCTGCGCGCGCAGGGATGCGTAATCGACGTCGCGGTCCGCGACCCGCGGCCAGCCCTTGTCCAGGCCGCGGTCGATCATCAGCACCTTCTGCGGCGGGAACTGCGCCAGCTTGCAGGCCTCGTCCAGCAGGTTCTTGTAGGGCACCGCCTTGCCGCCGCGCATGCCGGCGTCCGAGGACACGACCAGCTTGGGCTTGGCATCGTCGATGCGCGTGGCCAGCGAACCGGAGGCGAAGCCGCCGAACACCACCGAGTGGATCGCGCCGATGCGCGCGCAGGCCAGCATGGCGAAGCAGGCCTCGGCGATCATCGGCATGTAGATCAGCACCCGGTCGCCCTTGCCCACGCCGAGCGACTGCATGATCGCCGCCATGCGCATCACCTCGGTCTTCAGCTCGGCGAAGCTGTAGGTCTTCTCCTCGTCGGTCTCGGTCGAGATGTAGATCAGCGCCGGCGCGTCCGGCCGCTTCGCGGCATGGCGGTCGACCGCGTTGTGGCAGAGGTTGGTCTCGCCGCCGACGAACCACTTCACGAAGGGCGGCTTGCTGTAGTCGCAGATCTTCTGCGGCGGCTTGTGCCAGTCCACCATCCCGGCCTGCTCGCCCCAGAAGGCATCCGGCTGTTCGATGGAACGCTTGTGGAACTCCTGATACGTCGTCATCTTCTCCTCACTCCTGTGTCCCTGCTCCGTCTGTCGGCATTTATTCGTTCTTGGGTTTTTCCGGCTGGGCCCCGCACTTGTCGGCCAGGGCCTTCAAGGGGATGCCCACCCGGTATTCGGACTCGATGAACTCGAGCACCGGCAGCAGCCGCTGGGTCAGCGCGGCGAGCTGCGGCTTGAGTTCCGCGAAAGACTTGTTCTGCAGCATGGCATGGGCGCGCTCCAGGTTGGCCGGCTCGACCGCCGGGCGCACCACCGCGCCCTCGGCGCCGATTACCCGGTTGCCGCCCTCGGCCTGTCCCTTGCGGATGCGGCCGACCGCCGTGCCGATCAGCTCGTCGATCGAATCGCAACCGTCGCTGGCGCTGTTGGCCAGCCCGATGGTCAGGCTGATGCGGATCAGCTCGCCGCGGTAGCCGAGCGCGATCTGCTCGATCGCCCCGCGCAGCCGCATGGCGAACGCGCCGCACTGCTGGATGCTGATGCTCGGCGTGATGATGCCGAAGCGCGCCTCGGCAAGCTGGGCCACGGTGTCTTCCTTGCGCACCTTAGTGCCGAGAATCTTGGCCAGCTTCCGGATGATCAGGGCGGAAACCTGCAGCCCGTATTTCTGGCCCAGTTCGTCGAAGTGGTCGACCTCGATCACCATCGCCGAGACTTCGCCGGCCTGGCGTTTCGCGAGCGAGAGCATCTGCGCTCCGTGCATCAGCAGGTACTGGGCGGTGACCAGCCCGTATTTCGGATCCACCGGCTTCTGGTCGGCCAGCGCCTGGCGGGATTCGTCCAGTTCGCGGCGCATCTGCGCGGCCTGGATGGCGCCCTGCAGCCGGGTGAGCAGCTCGACCGTGCCGATGCCCTTGGTGATGAAATCGGTGGCGCCCAGGTCCTTGGCCTTGGCGCGGGCGGCGTCGTCCTCGTCGCCGGAGATCATGATCACCGGGATCGACTGGATGCGCGAGATCTTCGAGGCGCGGATGCGCTCGAGCAGGCCGTAGCCGTCGAGCTTGGGCATCGACAGGTCGGAGATCACCACCTGCAGCGTCGGGTCGAGCAGCAGCGTCTGCCAGCCCGCCTCGCCGTCGCCCTCCTCGCGCACCTCGTAGGCGTCGCGGATCAGTCGGGTGATCGACGCCCGCACCATGCGGGAGTCGTCGACGATGAGCACCCGCGGGTGCGCTGCCGGCTCGTTGTCGGACATGGCCTCTTTCTGTCAGCCCGCGATGTCGACCACGACCCGGCCGCGCGCCCTGCCCTGGAGGAACTCGTCGAACAGGCCGGGGATCGCGTCGAAACCGACGGTGCGCGTGAGTTCCGCCAGGTGCGGCGGGCGCAGGTCGCCGGCCAGCCGCTCCCAGACCCGGCGGCGAAGCGGCATGGCGCAGTAGCCGGAATCGATGCCGAGCAGGCTGGCGCCGCGCAGGATGAACGGGGCGACCGTGGTGTTCAGGCTCATGCTCGCGGCCAGGCCGATGCTGGCGATGGTGCCGTTCTGCTTCATGGTGCTGGCGATCCAGGCGAGCACGTCCCCGCCCAGGTTGTCCACCGCGCCGGCCCACAGCGCCCGGTCGAGCGGGCGGATCTTCGACAGGTCGAGGCCGCCGCGCAGCATGACCTCGGCCGCGCCCAGGCCCTTCAGGTAGCCGGTCTCGGCCTCCTTGCCGGTCAGCGCGGTCACCGCGTAGCCGAGGCGGGCCAGCATGTCGATCGCCAGGCTGCCCACGCCGCCGGTGGCGCCGGTGACGATCACCGGTCCGTTCGCCGGCGCCAGGCCGTTGTCCTCCATGCGCACGATGCCCAGGGCGGCGGTGAACCCGGCGGTGCCCAGCGCCATCGACTCGTACAAGCTCATGCCGGCCGGCAGCGGCACCACCCAGTCGGCGGGCACCCGGCCGTACTCGGCATAGCCGCCGTGATGGGCCACGCCGATGTCGTAGCTGGTGGCGATCACCTGGTCGCCCGGCTTGAACCGGCCGTCGGCACTCTCGACCACGGTGCCGGCCATGTCGATGCCGGCCACGCAGGGGTAGCGGCGGATTATCTTGCCCGCCCCGGTGGCGGCCAGTGCGTCCTTGTAGTTGATGCTGGAATAGGCGACGCGCAGCGTGACCTCGCCCCGGTCGAACTGCTCGGGCGAGAACTGCACGAAGCGGCCCGCGATCTTGCCGTCCTGCTGCTCGACCAGATAAGCCTTGAACGGATCCATGAGCCTGTCTCCTCCTCCGGGTCCCGATTCCCATCGAGCGCCCTTATGGCGCACCGCAGAATTATTTGGGCGATTATACCCAAACAGGTTGCGGGACTCCGGGAAACGCGAATCGTCCGCCCGTCGCGGCGCCCGATCGCCGCGAACCGCGGCCGGCACGCCCGGTCGAACGGCGAGAGCGCGCCGCCGCGGCCGCGCCCGCACGAAGGAAGCGACCATGTTTCGACCCCTCGCCACGTTCCTCTGCGTCCTCGGGTTGCTCGCCGCGTCTGCGGCGGCCGAGGAACCCGGGGCGGAGGAAGCCGAGGCGCTGCTCGACGCACCCCCGGCCTCCCGGGTCAGCGATGGCGAACTGAGCTTCCTGCCCCGGCTGCCGGACAAGCCGGTCCATCACCACCAGAACCACGTCGTGATCGCCGCGACCAGCCTGGCCGACGGCTGGGTGGCGATCGAGCAGTGCCACGACGCCCTGGACGCGGTGCCGAGCAGCCAGATCGTGTTCAGCCGGGACCGCATCCGCGACATCCGGGTGGTAGCTGCCGAGGGCATCGGCGAGGTCTGGGTGGAGGGCCACACCGTCCAGTTGCGCCAGACGCAGCGCGGCGCGCGGCTGTGCCTGCAGGCGCAGAGCCGGGCGCTGCGGCACGAAGCCGACGGCAGCTACGTGCTGCGCAACGGCCCGTTCCTGCGGCGCTTCCTGGACGGCTATTACCCGATGCGGGTGTCGATGCGGGTCACGCTGGAAGCCCCGAACCTGCGCTACGGCGATGCGAACGTCCGGGAGCAGCCGGGATTCCGCATCTGGAGGGCGGCGAACGAAGTGTTCTACGACGCCCAGTTCGAGGGCCGCCTGACCACCGAACTGCGCTTCCTTTCCTCGGAGCCCTAGCCGGGGCGGCGCGGGCAGGCGGCGCAGCTCGCCTCGCCGGCAGCCAGGGCCTGGCGCAGGCTACACACCGAGCGCCGGCAGCACACCAGCGGGACGCCCTCCTCCCGGGCGGCGGAGCGGAAGCTCTGCATCACGTTGTGGCCGAGAAAATCGGTGAACAGGATGACCATCTGTATGCCCTTGGGCAGGCTGGGCAGCTTGCGCTGGTGGGAGCGGTCGCGGCCGGAGACGTGCTGCCGGATGGTGATGCCATGGTCGGCGAGCACGTCCGGGATGTTGCCGAGCCGGTCGGCGCCGACGAGTAGGGCCTGCATGGGGACTCCCCGAGCGATTGGACGAGAAGATGATAAATATTCTCATCTCTAATTGTCAAGAATGATTCGCATTTGCGGACAAGAATATTTCCTGATACAATTCCACACTCAACTATCAACAATTGATCCAGGAGAAAGCATGAAGCGCTATCTGGTCGCGTTCGGCGCCGTCGCCGCGCTGCTCGCGGGTCCGATCCGAGCCGAGGACAAGGAACTCAACCTCTATTCCGCACGCCACTACCAGACGGACGAGGCGCTCTATGAAAACTTCACCAAGCAGACCGGGATCCGGATCAAGCGCATCGAGGGCAAGGAGGACGAACTGCTCGAGCGCATCAAGAACGAAGGCGCCAACAGCCCGGCCGACGTGTTCATCACCGTGGATGCCGCCCGGCTGGCCCAGGCCGACGCGCTAGGCCTGTTCGCCCCGGTGAAATCGAAGGTGCTCGAGGAGCGCATCCCGGCCAACCTGCGTACCGCGGACTGGTTCGCCTTCTCCACCCGCGCAAGGGTGATCATCTACGGCAAGGCCAAGGTGAATCCGGCGGATGTGCAGAACTACGAGGACCTGGCGAACCCGAAGCTGAAGGGCAAGCTCTGCTCGCGCTCAGGCTCCCACCCTTACAACCTGTCGCTCGGCTCGGCCCTGATCGCCCACCTCGGCGAACAGAAGACCGAGGAATGGGCGCGCGGCGTGGTCGCCAACTTCGCCCGCCCGCCCAAGGGCGGCGACACCGACCAGATCAAGGCCGTGGCCGCCGGCGAGTGCGAGGTGGCGGTGTCGAACACCTATTACCTGGTGCGGCTGATGCGCTCGGACAAGCCCGAGGACAAGAAGGTGATGGAGCAGATCGGCATCGTCTGGCCGAACCAGAAGACCTGGGGCGCGCACATCAACATCTCGGGCGGCGGCATGCTCAAGACCGCGCCGCACAAGGAGGCGGCCGTGAAGTTCCTGGAATACCTGGCGAGCGACGAGGCCCAGGCCTATTTCGCCAACGGCAACAACGAATGGCCGGTGGTCGCCTCGGCCGTGACCAAGAACCCGGCGCTGGAGTCGCTGGGCAAGTTCAAGCCGGACCCGATGAACGTCGGGGAACTGTCGAAGAACACGGCGCTGGCCCAGAAGGTGTTCGACCGGGCCGGCTATCGGTAAGGGCGCAGCGCCCGGCGCAACGCTTTTTCCCTCCCGGGAATACCCCGCGCAAGCGGGGTTTTTTTCCAGCGGCTGCAGGCGCTACCGGCGCGCCGAGGGAATCGCCGGCGGGCGCCGGCAGTCGTCGCGACCGTCGGCGGCGGGCGCATCCTGGCAGGGCGCGGCCCCGGACGCCTTGATCGCGGCGGGAGTTTTCGGGGAGGCCGCGGCGCGCGCATCCGGCCGGTCCGCCGGCGCGCAGGCGATGTCGCTGTAGGTGACCTTGCCGGACGCGTCGGTGCATTTGTAGATCCGGGCGTGCGCGGCGCCGTCGACGAACGCGGCAAGCACGACCGCGGCGGCGATACTGACGACTCGACTGCTTTTCATGGACATCCTCACGAGGACCGCTGACGACGACGGGCATGTTAGGCCCTCTGGCGCCGGCAAGTCCGTGATTCACGTCATCGCCGCGCCCGCCGCGCATCCTCCCGCGCCAAATTCGCCACGCTCGCCCGCTTTGGCGGCGCGAAATCTGAGCGCGCCGGGGGCGGCCTTCAGCGCCGGCTGCTCGCGATCTGCCGCGAAAGCACGATCAGCGGCAGCAGGCCGACCGCCACGATCGCCAGCGCCGCCACCGAAGCCTCGGCCAGGCGCTCGTCGGCGGCCAGGGTATAGGTCTGGGTCGCCAACGTGTCGAAGTCGAACGGCCGCATCACCAGCGTGGCCGGAAGCTCCTTCATCACGTCGACGAATACCAGCAGGCCGGCGGTGAGCAGGCTGCCGCGCAGCAGCGGGATGTGCACCCGCTTGAGCGTCGCGCCGCGACCGCAGCCGAGGATGCGCGCCGCGTCGTCCATGCTCGGCGTGATCTTGCCCAGGCTCGCCTCGACCGAGTGCAGCGCCACCGCCAGGAAGCGCACCAGATAGGCATAGATCAGCGCCGCGATGCCGCCGGTGAGCAGCAGGCCGGGGTGGCTGCCGAAAACCGTCTCGAAGACGCCGCCCAGCCAGTTGTCCAGGCGGGTCACCGGGATCAGGACGCCGACGGCGATCACCGATCCGGGCACCGCGTAGCCCAGGCCCACCACCCGGTTGAGCAGCCGCGGCAGCCGGCCCCGGTTCATCCGCGCCGCATAGGCCAGCAACACCGCCAGGCCGACCGCCAGCGTCGCCGTCACCGCCGCCAGCGTGAAGCTGTTGCGGGCCAGATGGACGAAGCGCTCGCCGAACTGCGCGCCCTCCTCGCCCAGGGCAAGCCGCAGCAGCACGCCCGCCGGGATCAGGAAACCGATCAGCATCGGCGCGGCGCACACGGCGACCGCGGCGGCCGCCTTGAATCCCCTGAGCCTGCGACCGGGGAAGGGACGGTTGCGCCCGGTGGTGTCGTGGAAGCGCGCCCGGCCCCGGCTCGTGCGTTCGAGCAGCAGCACCACGATGACGAAGCCGAGCAGCGCCGCCGACAGTTGCGCGGCGGCGATCCGGTCGCCCAGAGAGAACCAGGCCCGGTAGATGCCGGTGGTGAAGGTCTGCACCGCGAAGTAGGACACCGTGCCGTAATCGGCCAGCGTCTCCATCAGCGCCAGCGCCGCGCCGGCCGCCACCGCCGGGCGGGCCAGCGGCAGCGAGACCTTGAAGAAGCTCGCCCACGGCCCGTAGCCGAAGGTCCTGGACACCTCGAGCATGCCGCTGGCCCGTTCGAGGAAGGCGGTGCGCGCCAGCATGTACACGTACGGATAGAGCACGAAGACGAACATCACGATCGCCCCGCCCACGCTGCGCACGTCCGGGAACCAGTAGTCGCCCTTCTGCCAGCCGAAGCTCTCGCGCAGCCAGGTCTGCACCGGGCCGACGAACTGCAGCAGGTCGGTGTATGCGTAGGCCATGACGTAGGCCGGCATGGCCAGCGGCAGGATCAGCGCCCACTGGAAGATCCGCCGGCCGGGGAAATCGTGCATCACGGTCAGCCAGGCGGTGGCCACCCCGCCGAAGATCACCCCGACCGACACGCCTGCGATCAGCTTCACTGTGTTGGCCACGTACTCCGGCAGCACGGTGTCGGCCAGGTGCGCCCAGGTCTCGCCGGTGCCGCCGGCGAAGATGTTGCCACCGACCGCCAGGATCGGCACCGCGGCGAGCGCCGCCACGGCCAGGGCCAAGGCGGTGAGCCAGTCGATGCCCGCGCCGCCTTCGCGCCCGCTCGCCGCCGCCTGCATGTTTTGGTTTCGTTGGTCTGATGTGATCGCCGCCAGGGAGCGGCGCAAATGCGAATTATAATTGACTGACGCCGGCCCACCCCGGATTTCAGGACGCCACCGCGCACCGATCCGCCATGTCCCTGCTGGAACTGCAAGACGTCTGCCATGCCTACGGCGGCCACCACGTGGTCGACCACCTGTCCCTGTGCCTGGAGCAGGGATCCATCGGCTGCCTGCTCGGCCCCTCGGGCTGCGGCAAGACCACGGTGCTGCGCTGCATCGCCGGCTTCGAGTCGCTGCAGCGCGGCGAGGTGCGGATCAAGGGCCGGGTGGTCAGCAGCGCCGGCCTGCACCTGCCGCCGGAGAAGCGCCGGATCGGGATGGTGTTCCAGGACTACGCCCTGTTCCCGCACCTGTCGGTGGCGGACAACATCGCCTTCGGCCTGCGCGCGACGCCGCGCGCCGAGCGGGCACGCCGCGCGGAGGAACTGCTCGCGACCATCGGCCTGCCCGGCCAGGGCGCGAAGTTTCCGCACGAACTGTCCGGCGGCCAGCAGCAGCGGGTGGCCCTGGCGCGCGCCCTGGCGCCGAACCCGGACCTGCTGCTGCTCGACGAGCCGTTCTCGAACCTCGACGTGGCGCTGCGCGAGCGCCTGTCCTACGAGGTGCGCGACATCATCAAGGCCACCGGCACCACCGCCATCCTGGTGACCCACGACCAGAACGAGGCCTTCGCCATCGCCGACGAGATCGGCATCATGAACGAGGGCCGCATCCAGCAGTGGGACACGCCCTACAACCTCTATCACCGGCCGGCCAACCGTTTCGTCGCCGATTTCGTCGGCCAGGGCGTGTTCGTGCCCGGAACGGTGCTGAACGCCCAGGAAGTGGCGATGGAACTCGGCGTGCTCAAGAGCAAGGTGCCGGTGGAATGCGGCGTCGGCTGCGCCGCCTGCGACCGGCTGTGCCGCGTCGAGGTGCTGCTGCGCCCGGACGACATCGTCCACGACGATGCCAGCGCTATGCAGGCCGAGGTGGTGCACAAGGCCTTCCGCGGCGCGGAAATCCTCTACACGCTCAGGCTCGCCAGCGGCGAGCGGGTGCTCTCGATGGTGCCCAGCCACCACAATCACGCGCTCGGCGAGAGGATCGGCATCCGCCTGGACGTCGACCACGTGGTGACCTTCCGGGTCGAGGAAGGCGCGCCGGCCTGCGCGGCGCCGGCCGAGGCCGTGCTGCTGGTC
>Ga0316617_100000611_pt1 | contig 10023 bp, 10 predicted proteins | sample OWC_Aug_M1_C1_D2_FD_207801 | JGI IMG/M metagenome (GOLD analysis project Ga0316617, IMG submission 207801) | Wetland soil microbial communities from Old Woman Creek delta, Ohio, United States - OWC_Aug_M1_C1_D2_B | ecosystem: Environmental > Terrestrial > Soil > Wetlands | place: USA: Ohio... | reverse complement strand
GACCTTCTGGCCGCGCTGGGTGGTGACGGTCACGCCGGTGGGCGCCGGGGGACGCGGGGTGGCCTTGCGGTCGGCTTCGGTGATGATCTTGTTGCCCATGTTCGGCTCCGGGTTCTGGAAACAAAGGCGCGATTAGGCCACAAGCGCCTTGCGCCGTCTGGCGACGCCGCGGGGCTGGCGCGGTGCCTCAGGGCCGGATCCGCTGCTGTCGAGCGTGCGTTGGCATGCGCCTGCGCCGTGACGGCTTTGCATAGAAGCGGCTCTTCACGAACTCGGTGGCGGCGCCGTAGGCCAGCACGATCAGCAGCACGCTGCCCAGCAGCGTCAGCGGCAGCCGCACCATGCCGAACAGGCCCGTCAGTGGGGTGATGTATGGCAGCGCCAGGGCCAGCGCGGCCACGACCGCGGTGCTGGTCCACAGCAGCGTGCTCGGCCGGCTGCGCCAGGCCCGGTGATGCGTGCGCAGCACCAGCAGCACCACCAGCTCGGTCAGCAGCGAGACCACGAACCAGGTGGTCTGGAACAAGGCCTCGGGGGCCTCGAAAACCTTCAGGAGCAAGCCGAAGGTCAGCAGGTCGAACACCGTGCTCGTCAGCCCGAACACCAGCATGTAGCGGCGCAGGTCGTGCACGTCCCAGTGCTGCGCGGTGGCGAGCCGGTCTTCGTCCACACGGTCGCTGGCGATCGTGATCGCCGGCAGGTCGGAGAGGAAGTTGTTCAGAAGGATCTGCTTGGCCGCCAGCGGCAGGAAGGGCAGCAGCGGTGCGGCCAGCGCCATGCTCACCATGTTGCCGAAGTTCGCGCTGGTGGTGATGCCGATGTACTTGAGCGTGTTCGAGAAGGTTCGCCGGCCGTCCTCCACGCCCTGGCACAGCACGCCCAGATCGGGACGCAGCAGCACCACGTCGGCGCTCTCGCGCGCCACGTCGGCCGCCTGGTCGACCGAGATGCCCACGTCGGCGGCATGCAGCGACGGCGCGTCGTTGATGCCGTCGCCGAGGTAGCCCACCGCGTGCCCGCCATGCTGAAGCGCGCGCACGATGCGCTCCTTCTGCTGCGGATCGACCTCGACGAACAGCGTCGTCTTCGGCGCGCGGTGCCACAGTGCCTCGTCGTTCATCGCGTTGATTTGCTCGCCGGTGAGCAGCGCCTTGGCATCGAGGCCCACGCTCTGCGCCACATGCGCAGCCACATGGCGGTTGTCGCCGGTGACGATCTTGACGCGAATGCCGCGTGCGGCGAGCCGGTGCAGCGTCGTCTTGGCCTCGGCCTTCGGCGGATCGACGAAGTGCAGGAAGCCGACCAGGCACATGTCGGTCTCGTCTGCCGGGCTGTAGGCCTCTTGCGCTGCGACGTCACGGGTGGCCAGGGCGAGCAGGCGCAGTCCTTGTGCACCCTGCGCGCCGAACCAGCTTTCCAGGCGCGCACGCTCGGCGTCGTCCAGCGCCACCACCTTGCCGTCGCGCTCGACCCGCGTGCAACTGCCCAGCACGTTGCCGAAGGCGCCCTTGGTGACGATGAGGTGCCGGTCGGCACGCTCGGGCGCGACCACGATGGTCAGCCGCTTGCGCTGGAAGTCGTACGGGATCTCGTCGATCTTGCGCACGCCTTCGGTGGACAGCCCGGCGCGCTCACCGGCGGCCACGATCGCGGCGTCGAGCGGGTTGTCGATGCCGGTCTCGAAGGCGGCGTTCAGGTAGGCCAGGCGCAATACCTCGGCGGCGGCGCCGCCGTCCGGCGCGGTGGCGGCCTGAAGCGACATCGTTCCCTCGGTCAGCGTGCCGGTCTTGTCGGTGCACAGCACGTCCATGCTGCCGAGGTTCTCGATCGCCTCGAGGTGGCGCACGATGACGCCGTCCTTGGCCATGCGGCGCGCCCCGGCCGACAGCGTCAGGCTCATGATCGCCGGCAGCAGCTCGGGCGACAGGCCCACGGCCAGCGCCACCGCGAACAACAGCGACTCGATCCAGGGCCGCCCCATCAGCTGGTTGACGATGAGGACGAACAGCACCATCAGCACCATCACGCGCACCAGCAACACGCCGAACTGCTGCACGCCCCGGGTGAATTCGGTCTCCGGCGCGGCGACACGCAGCCTGGCGCCGATGGCGCCGAACTCGGTGTGTTCGCCGGTATGCACGACCAGCACCGTCGCCGTGCCGCTGCGCACCGAGGTGCCCAGGAAGACCGCGTTCGTGCGCTGGCCCATCGGCGTGTCGGCGCTCAGCACACCCGGTTGCTTTTCCACCGGGTACGACTCGCCGGTGAGGCTGGCTTCGGTGACCAGGAAGTCGCGCGCCTGCAGCACCAGGCCGTCGGCGGGAATCAGGTTGCCGGCTGACACCTGCACGATGTCGCCCGGCACCAGGTGCCGTGCCTCGACCGTCTGAACTGCGCCGTCGCGCCTGGCCTTGACCGTCAACGCCAGCCGCTTGCGAAGTTGTGCCACGGCGTTCGACGCACGCAATTCCTGCGCGAAGCCCAGGCCGCAACTGCCCAGCACGATGGCCAGGATGATGGCCGCGTCCAGCCATTCGCGCAGCGTCGCCGACACGGCCGCGCCGAACACCAGGATCAGCACCAGCGGGCTCTTGAACTGGCGCGACGCCAGGCGCCAAAGGCTTGCCGTGGGTTCCTCGTCCAGCGCGTTCGCGCCATGTTCGCGCAAGCGCCGTTGGGCCTCGGCCGTGCTCAGCCCCTGCGCGCTGCTCTGTAGCGTCGCGAACATTTGCTCGCTGGTGCGGCTCCAGAAGCCGCCAGCATCCGCGTTGCCGAGCGTGGCGGGCGGGGTGTTGAGCATGTGGACATCGTAGTCCTGCTTCATCGTGCCCCGGGGGTGATCGGCGACAATCGCAGCCATGCTTCGGCAACGTACTTTGAAGTCCCTGACCCGTGCCGTCGGTCTGGGTGTGCACAGCGGCCAGAAGGTCGAACTGACGCTCAAACCCGCTCCGCCGGACAGCGGCATCGTCTTCCGCCGCATCGATCTGCCGGTGCCGGTGGACATTCCGGTGTCGGTCACGTCGGTCAGCGACACCCGCATGGCCACCACCATCTCGCCTGGCGGCCAGCCGGGCCTGCCCACGGTGCAGACCATCGAGCACCTGTTGTCGGCTTGCGCCGGGCTGGGGCTGGACAACCTGGCCATCGACATCAGCGGCGAGGAGGTACCGGTGCTCGACGGCTCGGCCGCCAGCTTCGTCTACCTGCTGCAAAGCGCCGGCATCGTCACACAGGATGCGCCCAAGCGCTTCCTGCGCGTGAAGAAGACGGTCGAGATCCGCGAAGGCGAGGGTGTGGCGCTGAAGTGGGCGCGGCTGGAGCCGTACCACGGCTACAAGCTCAGTTTCGAGATCGAGTTCAACCACCCGGCGGTGGACGAGACCGGCCAGCAGGTGGTGTTCGATTTCAGCGAAGGCCAGTACAAGCGCGACATCGCGCGCGCCCGTACCTTCGGCTTCACCAAGGACGTGGAGATGATGCGCGCGCGCGGCCTGGGTCTGGGCGGCAGCATGGACAACGTCATCGTCGTCGACGACAGCCGCGTGCTCAATGCCGAGGGATTGCGCTACGGCGACGAATTCGCCAAGCACAAGATCCTCGACGCCATCGGCGACCTGCATGTGCTCGGCCAGCCGCTGCTGGCCGCCTACAGCGCCTACCGCAGCGGCCATGCGCTGAACAACAAGCTGCTGCGCAAGCTGCTGGCCGACCCCGAGGCCTACGAGACCGTCACCTTCGACGAGGAGTCGCAGGCGCCGCCGCGTTTTGCCGAGCTGGTGCCGGCATGGTGATCTTCCGCCTGGTGTTCGGCGGCCTGCTGCTGGCCGCGCTGCTGTGCTTTGCGATGTACATCGGCACGCAGCAGCGGGTGTGGAAGCAGCGCGGCCTGATCGTGCTGAAGTGGACCGTGCTCGCCGGGCTGGGCTTCTTTGCGGTGATTGCGCTGGAGCGGCTGACGCCGCTGCTCTAGAACAGCGCGGTGGCCAGGAACTGCAGCGCGCGCCCGTGCGCCAGCGCGGCGCTCGCGGCTTGGTACGAGCCGCGCGCCCAGCAGTTGAAACCGTGGTCGGCGTTGGCGTAGACCCACACCTCGGCCGGCTGGCCGGCCATCGCCGCGCGCACTTTGTCGACCGCGCTCAGCGGGATGTTGGCGTCGAGCGCGCCGTAGTGGAACTGCATCGGGCAGGTGATGCGCGGTGCCAGTTCCAGCATGTCCTGGATGCCGCCGCCGTAGTAGGCCACCGCGGCGTCGATGCCGGCCGTGGCCGCCGCCAGGTAGGCCAGGCGCCCGCCCATGCAGTAGCCGATGGCACCGAGGCCGCGGCCCTGCACCTCGGGCCGCGCGCGCAGGTGCGCTACGGCATCGGCCAGGTCCCGCTGCATCGCGGCGCGGTCGGTGGCCATCGCCAGCGCGCGGCCGCGCTGGATGTCCTCGGGGGTGTAGCCGATGTCCAGCCGCCGCTGCTGCTGCCAGAACACGTCGGGCGCCAGCACCACGAAACCGTCCAGCGCGTACTGCTCGGCCACCGCGCGGATGTGCGCGTTGACGCCGAAGATCTCCTGCAACAGCAGCAGGCCCGGCCCGTGGCCGGCCGGCGGCAGCGCCAGGCAGGCGTCGAAGCTGCCGACGCTGCCGGCGATGGTGGTCCAGGACGTGGTGACCGGTTTGCTCATCGGGGCCCTCCTTCGGCTCAATAACTTCTGCCACGCCTGTACTGCGCATGGGCGCGCGGCGACAGCGTGGTGGCCTTGGCCATCGCCGCCAGCGACGCGCCGGCATGGGCATGGGTGATGGCCAGGCCCAGCGCGTCGGCCGCGTCCTTGCCGGGCAGGCCGGGCAGCTTGAGCAGCCGCATCACCATCTCCTGCACCTGGTGCTTCTTGGCATGGCCATGGCCAACGATGGCCTTCTTCAGTTGCAGCGCGGTGTACTCGGCCACCGGCAACCCGCCCGACACCAGCGAGGCCAGTGCGGCGCCTCGCGCCTGGCCGAGCAGCAGCGTACTCTGCGGGTTGACGTTGACGAAGACGATCTCCACCGACGCGCACATCGGCGCGTAGGTGTCGACCACCTCGCGCACGCCGTCGAAGATGATCTTCAGCCGCGCCGGCAGGTCGCTCAGCGCGGCTTCTGCGGTGCGGATGGTGCCGCTGGCCACGTAGGCCATCTCGCGGCCGTCGACTTCGACCACGCCGAAACCGGTGGTCTGCAGCCCGGGGTCAATGCCGAGGATGCGGCCCTTCACGGCTGAAGGCTTGCGTACCAGCGCACCGAATGGAAGAACACCGGCGCGGCAAAACACAGCGGTGCGACGCGGTCGAGCAGCCCGACCGCGCCGGTCACCGACGGGTGGTTGCCCCAGTAGCGCACGCCGGCGTCCTTCTTCAGCGCCTTCATCACGAACTCGCCGAGCGTGCCGCAGGCGCCGGCCACCAGCCCCATCAGCAGCGCCTGCCAGATGCGGAACGGCGTGATCCAAACCAGCAGTGCGCCCACCAGCGCGGCGGCCAGCGCGCCGGCCATCCAGGCGCGGTAAGAGAACGAGCGGTCGATGTGCCGCGCCACCGGGCGGCGGCGCAGCCAGCGGCTGGCCAGCTCCTGCACGATCTGCGCGGTGGCGGCGACGATGACCAGGAAGAACAGCAGGAAGGCGCCGCGTCCGGCGTAGTCGGGAAACTCCAGCAGCAGCAGCGCCGGCGCATGGCTCAGGCCGAACACGCACACGGTGATGCCCCACTGGATCTTGGCGTTGCGCTCGAGAAAGCGTTCGGGGTCGCCGGCCAGCGCGCTGAGCACCGGGATTGCCAGGAACACATAGACCGGGATGAACACGCTGAACAGGTCGAAGCTGCGCAGCCCCACCAGCACGTACTGCAGCGGCAGCACGACGAAGAAGGCCAGGATCAGGCTGCGGTGGTCGCTGCGCCGGGTGTGGGCCAGCGTGATGAACTCGCGCAACGCCAGGAACGAGAACACGCCGAACAGCAGCGTTGCGCCGACGGGCCCGGACATCCAGGACAGCCAGAACACGGTGGTGCCGATCCACAGCGCCCGCAGGTCGCGCAGCTGGCGCAGGTGCGGGTCGGCCTGCTCGCTGTGCTGGGCGCGCAGCGTGGGCACGAACACGGCGATGCTGGCCAGGCTGAGCAGGCCGAAGAGAATCAGGAACAGCAGCGCCACCTGCTGCTCGACGCCGAGCGAGCGCAGGGCGTTCATGTGATCAACGGCCGCAGCGCGACCACCGACGCGCGCGCGCGCTCGAGAAACTCGCGCTTGTCCTCGCCGGGCTGCAACTGCATCGGCGCGCCGAAGGTGGCGGTGCACAGGATCGGCACCGGCACCACTTCACCCTTGGGCATGACGCGCTGCACGTTGTCGATCCACACCGGCACCAGCTGCACGCCGGGAAACTGCTCGGCCAGGTGGTACAGCCCGCTCTTGAAGGGCAGCGGCTCGCCCTTGTTGCTGCGCGTGCCTTCGGGAAAGATGACCAGCGAGTCGCCGTTCGTCAGCGCCTCGGCCAGCGGTTCCAGCGGGTCCTGGTCATCGCTTCGCTGGCGGCTGACATACACCGCGTGGAAGACCTCGCGCGTCAGCCAGTGCTTGAACTTGTTGGCCGTCCAGTAGTCGCGCGCGGCGATCGGCCGCGTGCGCACGCGCAGGTCGTCGGGCAGCGCGGCCCAAATCAGCACCCAGTCGAGGTGGCTCTGGTGGTTGGCGAAGTAGATGCGCTGCAGCGCCTCGGGCGGACAGCCCTTCCAGTGGCCCTGGGCGCCGGTCACCAGGCGGGCCACGAAGGACACCAGCACGCCCATCACCTTGACCGCGATCGTCATGCGGCGATGGTAGCTTGAAGGCCGGGCGCGCCCGGCCTTCAAGCCGCGGCCTCAGCGTCCGTAGGTGGCGGTGAACGAGGCCTTGCCCAGCAGCCCCGGACCGATGCCCTTGTTCAGCACGAAGCCGTACAGCGCGGCGCTGCCGGTGCGGGGCACGCCGGCGGCCACCTCGAGCTTGTCGACCGCCAGCGCGTAGATCGTGAAGACATAGCGGTGCGGCTTGTCGCCCTGCGGCGGGCAGGGGCCACCGTAGTTGCCGTTGCCGCCGGTGGCCCCGGTGTCCATGAAATCGGTGTTGCCGCCGAAGGCGCCCGCGGGCAGCCGCTCGGGGCGGTTGCCCGCGCCCTGCGGCAGCGTCACCGTCGTCGGCGGGATGTTGTAGACGGCCCAGTGCCAGAAGCCGCTGCCGGTGGGCGCATCCGGGTCGTAGACCTGCAGCGCGAAGGACTTGGTGCCGGCCGGCGCATTGCGCCACACCAGTGCCGGCGAGAGGTTCTCGCCTTTGCAGCCGAAGCCGTTGAGCACGAACTTGTTGTCGAAGCTGCCGCCCTGCAGGTCGGGGCTGCTGAGCGTGAAATCGGTGGCCGGCGACGTGGTGCTGCAGCCGCTCAGGCCGGCGGCGGCCAGCGCCATCAGCAGGCCGCTCGGAACGAGGAATCTCTTCATGCGCTTGCCTCCTGGGGGTCAGTGACGGAAATGCCGTGTGCCGGTGAAGACCATCGCGATGCCGCGTTCGTCGGCGGCGGCGATGACCTCGTCGTCGCGCATCGAGCCGCCAGGCTGGATGACGCAGGCCGCGCCTTCGTCGATGACCACGTCCAGCCCGTCGCGGAACGGGAAGAAGGCGTCGCTGGCCACCGCCGAACCCGCCAGCGACAGCCCGGCGTTGCCGGCCTTGATGCGCGCGATGCGCGCCGAATCGATGCGACTCATCTGCCCGGCGCCGACGCCCAGCGTCATGCCGCCGCCGCAGAAGACGATGGCGTTGCTCTTGACGAACTTGGCCACCTTCCAGGCGAACAGCAGGTCGTCCATCTGCGCCGGGCTCGGCGCCAGCTTCGTGACCACGCGCAGTTCGGCGCGGGCGACGTTCTTCAGGTCCGGCGTCTGCAGCAGCATGCCGCCGCCGACGCGCTTGAAGTCCAGCGCATTGCTGCCGCTGCCCAGTGGCACCTCGAGCACGCGCAGGTTCTGCTTGGCGGCGAACAGCGCACGCGCCTCGGGCGTGAAGCCCGGCGCGATCAGCACCTCGACGAACTGCTTGTTCTCGCCGATCTGCCGTGCGGTGGCTTCGTCCACCGCGCGGTTGAAGGCCAGGATGCCGCCGTAGGCCGAAGTCGGGTCGGTCTTCCAGGCCTTGCCGTAGGCCTGCACGAGGTTGTCACCGACCGCCACGCCGCAGGGGTTGGCATGCTTGACGATGACGCAGGCCGGCGCGTCGAAGGTCCGCACGCATTCCCAGGCGGCATCGGCGTCGGCGATGTTGTTGTAGCTGAGCTCCTTGCCTTGGGCCTGGGTCCAGCCCGCCAGCAGGCCCGCGGCCGGCCGGCCTTCGCGGTAGAAGGCCGCGGCTTGGTGCGGGTTCTCGCCATAACGCATGTCCTGCGTTTTCGACAGCTGCAGGTTGTAGACAGCCGGGAAGGGCTCGCGCGCCGGCACCGCCGACACGCTCTGCTCAGCCCCGGCGGCGAGCGTGCCCAGGTAGTTGGAGATCATGCCGTCGTAGGCGGCGGTGTGGGCATAGACCTTCTTCGCCAGCATGAAACGCGTCTCGCGCCGGAGGCCGCTGCCGCCCAGTTCGGCCAGCACGCGCGCATAGTCGGCCGGGTCGATCAGCACCGCCACGTCGGCCCAGTTTTTGGCCGCGGCGCGCAGCATCGCCGGGCCGCCGATGTCGATGTTCTCGATGGCTTCTTCCAGCGTGCAATCGGGCCGCGCCGTGGCCTGTGCGAAGGGGTACAGGTTGACCACCAGCAGGTCGATGGTGCCGATGCCGTGCTCGCGCAGCGCCGCCATGTGCGCCGGCAAGTCGCGCCTCGCCAGCAGCCCGCCATGGATGCGCGGGTGCAGCGTCTTGACACGCCCATCGAGCATCTCCGGAGCGCCGGTGACTTCGGCCACTTCGGTGACGGCCAGTCCGGCTTCGGACAGCAGTCGCGCGGTGCCGCCGGTGGACAGCAGGCGCACGCCCAGACCGGCCAGCTGCCGTGCGAAGTCGACGATGCCGGTCTTGTCGGAGACGGAGAGCAGGGCGGTCAGTTCGGCCATGAGGGGTTCATTTGATCAGCTTGTGGTCGAGCAGCTTGCGGCGCAGCGTGTTGCGGTTGATGCCCAGCCACTGCGCGGCCTTGCTCTGGTTGCCTTCGGCGTGGCGCATGACGACGTCGAGCATCGGCTTTTCCACCGTGTGGATGACCATGTCGTGCACCGAATGCGGCTCGGCACCGCGCAGGTCCTTGAAGTACTGCTCGAGGCTGGCGCGAACGCATTCCTCGATATGTTTCTTGCTCATGCGCGGCAAGCCAGGATGGCTTCGTTGGCGGCCTCAGGCAGCAGCGGGTGCCGATCGGCCAGCGCGTCGAAGAAGGTGGAGACCGCACGCAGCTGCGCGTCGCTCGAGTCCAGCGTGTTCATGGCCGCGCGGAAGGCCTCGCCGCCGGGCAGCGCGCGCACCGCCCAGCCGATGTGCTTGCGCGCAGTGCGCACGCCGATGGGCTCGCCATAGAGCGCGTAGTGATCCTGCAGGTGCTCGAGCAGCCAGCCGCGCACCTCCTGTGTGGCCGGCGCTTTGGCCAGTGTGCCGTGCTGCAGGTGGTGCGCGATCTCGCGAAAGATCCACGGCCGCCCCATCGCGGCGCGGCCGATCATCAAGGCATCGCAGCCGGTGTGCCGAAGCACTTGCCGCGCCTTGTGCGGCGAGTCGATGTCGCCGTTGGCCACCACCGGAATGCGCAGCGCGGCCTTGACGGCGGCCACGGTGTCGTATTCGGCCAGACCCTTGTAGCCCTGTTCGCGGGTGCGGCCGTGCACCACCACCATGGCCACGCCGGCGTCCTGCGCAGCAAGCGCGATGCGCAGCGCATTGCGTTCGCCGTCGCACCAGCCGGTGCGCATCTTCAGCGTCACCGGCACGCCCTGCGGCGCGCAGGCCGCGACAACGGCCTCGATGATGTCCAGCGCCAA
>Ga0316617_100000610_pt1 | contig 10029 bp, 8 predicted proteins | sample OWC_Aug_M1_C1_D2_FD_207801 | JGI IMG/M metagenome (GOLD analysis project Ga0316617, IMG submission 207801) | Wetland soil microbial communities from Old Woman Creek delta, Ohio, United States - OWC_Aug_M1_C1_D2_B | ecosystem: Environmental > Terrestrial > Soil > Wetlands | place: USA: Ohio... | reverse complement strand
GGGCGAAGACGGCGGAGACCGCCACCACGGCGGCCAGGAGGGGTGTTCGTCTGAGCATACTGCTCCCCCAACGCCCCTCCCCAGCCGTGACAATGCGATACCGGTGCCACGGGTCCGGGATGGCCAGCACCGCATCGGACGGGACAGAAGATCAACAGCCGGCAAGATTCGGCATCGAGTCTGACAAAGATCGTCGTACGCCCCGACCCGACGGGAGCCCACCGCGCCGACTTGGAGGGGAGGCGCAACGGCAAGGAAGGTAACGGCAGGTGCGGGTGGATCTCTAGCTCTGGGACGCCGGTGATACCTGGTCAGTCCCGGACCGCCGACCGCAAGTGTTTCCCATGAGCCCGCAGTGTTCGCGAGCTTCATCCGCGAACCCTGCGGGCCAGGGCTACTGATTCCGCTCGAAGAGGATCCGGAGGCCGGTCAGGGTGAGCAGCGGGTCGACGTGATCCACAACCGTGGAGTCGGTGAGGAGCAGCTGGGCGAGACCCCCGGTGGCGATGGCTTTGGCCTCGGGCCCCAGCTCGGCCCGCATGCGCATGACTAGCCCTTCCACCAGGCCCAGGTAGCCATAGAAGAGCCCGGCCTGCATGCTGGCGACGGTGTTCCGGCCGATGACGACCCTGGGCTTTGTGATATCCACCCGCGGGAGCTTCGCCGCATGCTGGAAGAGCGCCTCGGCCGAGATGCCGATGCCCGGGCAGATCACCCCGCCCAGGTACTCGCCCTTGGCCGAGACTGCATCGAAGGTCGTGGCCGTCCCGAAGTCCACGACGATGCAGGGGCCCCCGTGCCCCTCGAAGGCGGCCACGGCGTTCACGATCCGGTCCGCGCCCACGTCCCGGGGCGACTCGTACAGGATGGGCATCCCCGTCTTGATGCCGGGTCCCACCACCAGGGCCTCCGTGCCGAAGTAGCGGCGGGTCATGTCCTCCAGCGGCCACTGCAGGGGCGGGACGACCGAGGAGAGGATGACGGCGGTCACCTGCCTCAGGGCGAGGCCGGCGAAGTCGAAGAGTCCCTTGATGAGCATGGCGTACTCGTCGCTGGTGCCCTCGCGCCGGGTGGACAGGCGCCAGTGATGCAGCAGCGACTTGCCGTCGAATACCCCGAGCACCGTGTTGGTGTTGCCGACGTCCAGGGCGAGCAGCATGGCCGCGGTCCCCTGAGCCCGCAGCATTCGTGAACCTACCCACGAATGCTGCGGGCTTCCCAATATTCCAGCTTGTCATGTTAGCCCGGAGCATTCACGATGCTCTTTCGTGAATGCTCCGGGCTGGCGGATGGAGACATCGCCGGCCACCACGCGCCGCATGGCGCCGGTCGCGTCCCGGACGATCAGGCTGCCGTCCCGGTCCAGGTCCCACGCCAGCCCGCACCACCGCTCGGCCCCGGAGTGCACCTCGACTGGCTGCCCCAGGACGGCGCTCCACTGTCGCCCGCGATCGAGGATCGCCCCCCATTCCTCGCCGCAGAGGACCCGGTACCAGTGCTCCAGCGTGTTGTAGAGTGTTGCGACGAGGGCCGCCCGCGAGACGCCGCGCCCCAGCGCCAGACGCAGCGACGTGGCGCCGCCCAGCCCGGGCGGGAAGTCCGCCGCCTCCTGGTTCACGTTGATGCCGATCCCGACCACCGCCTCGCCCAGCCTCCCTGCCAGCGTCGTCCCCTCGATCAGGATCCCGGCGACCTTCCGGCCGTCGAGCTGGACATCGTTGGGCCACTTGAGCCGGGCCGCGAGCCGTGTGACCTCCTGGATCGTCTCGGCGGCGGCGATCCCCGCCGCCAGCGTCAGCAGCGGCGCCAGGGAGGCGGGCAGCCGGGGCCTGAGCAGCACCGAGGTGTAGATGCCCACGCCCGGGGGCGATTCCCAGGTCCGTCCCAGGCGGCCGCGGCCCGCACTCTGGCGGTCCGCCAGTATGGCGACCCCCTCGGCTGCCCCGTCGCGTCCGGCCGCCAAGGCCACATCGTTGGTGGAGCTCACCTCGCCCAGTACCCGCAGATCGCGAGCCAGGACCGTGGTGCGGAGCAGGGACAGGATCATCTCGGGATTGAGATCTACCGGAAGGTCGGTCACCTCAGAAATGCCTCGAGGCGGGCGAGGCCCTCCTCCAGCTTCCCGACCGTATCGTGAAGCTCGGCCTGGGTCGCCCGCTCCTTGCCGACGACCGCCTCCGGCGCCTTGCGCACGAACTCCGCGTTGCCCAGCTTCTTGGTGACCCGATCCAGGTGCTGCCGCACCTTGGCCAGCTCGCGCCCGAGCCGCTGCCGTTCCGCCTCGAAATCGATGACGCCCTCGAGCGGCACCGAGAGCTCGATCCCCTGCACCACCGCGCTGGCCGCGACCCGGGGCTTGGCCGCCGTCTGCCCGAACTGCACGCACGACAGCCGGGCCAGGCTCTCCAGGTAGGGCCGGCCGGTCTCCAGGACGGCATCCTGTCCAGGGGCGGAGGTGCGCAGCACCAGCGGGAGCCGCTCGCCGGGGGAAATGTTGTAGGCGGAGCGAATGTTGCGCACCTCGCGGGTGATCTCCATGAGCAGTGTCATGGCCTCGGCCGCCTCGGGCCAGCGCAGGTCGGCATCCGCCGCCGGCCAGGGGGCCACCATGATGCTCTCCCCCCGGTGCGGGAGGCGCTGCCAGATCTCCTCGGTGAGGAAGGGCATGATGGGGTGCAGCAGCCGCATGGCCTGCTCCAGCACGTGCACCAGCAGGATCCGTCCGGCCCGCTTGGCCGCCTCGTCCTGATCAGACTGGAGCCGGGCCTTCACGATCTCGAGATACCAGTCGCAGTACTCGTGCCACAGGAACTGGTAGAGCGCCGAGGCCGCATCGTTGAAGCGATAGGCGCGGAAGGCCGCGCTGACCTCGGTCGTGATCTCGGTGAGCCGCGTCAGGATCCAGCGGTCGGGCAGGCTCAGCGCCAGATCCGCCACCGGGGCCGACCCCGCCTCGCCCTCCCGCAGATGGCCGGCCACGAACCGGTAGGCGTTCCAGATCTTGTTGCAGAAGTGCCGGTAGCCCTCGATCCGCTTGACGGAGAGCTTGATGTCGCTGCCCTGCCCCGCCAGCGCCGCCAGGGTGAAGCGCAGCGCGTCCGCCCCGAAGGCCGGGAAGCCCTCCGGGAACTGCCGCCGCAGGCTCTCCAGGACCGCCGGGGGCGCCCCGCCGGCCTTGGTCGCGGCCAGCAGCTCCTCCAGCGTCGCCCCGTTGATCACGTGGAGCGGATCGATGACGTTGCCCCGCGTCTTGGACATCTTCTCGCCCTGCTCGTCGCGGATCAGGCCGTGGATGACCACGTCGCGGAAGGGCACGTCCCCCCGGAAGCGGAGCCCCATCATGATCATCCGCGCCACCCAGAAGAACAGGATGTCGAACCCGGTCACCAGGCACGAGGTCGGGTAGTAGACGCTGAGCTCCCTCGTCTGCTGGGGCCAGCCCAGCGTCGAGAAGGGCCAGAGGGCCGAGCTGAACCAGGTGTCCAGGACATCCGTCTCCTGCCGCAGGCGCGCGCCCTGGCAGCGGCCGCAGGCGCCGGGCGCCGTCCGGGCGACGATCAGCTCGCCGCAGCCCTCGCACGTCCAGGCCGGGATCCGGTGCCCCCACCAGATCTGCCGCGAGACGCACCAGTCCCGGATGTTGCGCATCCACTCGAAGTAGGTCTTCTCCCACTGGGCGGGGATGATCCGGATCCGGCCCTGCTCTACCGCCTCGATGGCCGGCTCCGCCAGCGGCTGCATGCGGACGAACCATTGGCGGGACAGCGACGGCTCCACCGCCGTGCGGCAGCGGTAGCAGTGGCCGACGGCATGCCGGTGTTCTTCCACCTTGACCAGGAGCCCTTCGGACTGGAGCTGCTCCACCAGCCGCTTCCGGCACTCGAGCCGGTCCAGGCCCTGGTAGGGGCCCGCCTGCTCGTTCATCCGGCCGTCATCGGCCATGATCCTGATCTGGGGGAGCCCGTGCCGCAGCCCGCACTCGAAGTCCTTGGGATCGTGGGCCGGGGTCACCTTGACGAAGCCGGTCCCGAACTCCCGGTCCACGTAGCTGTCGGCGATGATGGGCAGCTCCCGGTTCAGGACCGGCAAGCGCACCGCCCCGCCGACCAGCGGGGCGTGCCGCGCGTCCTCGGGGTGCACCGCCACGGCCGTGTCTCCCAGCATGGTCTCGGGGCGCGTCGTGGCGACCACCACCTCCCCTGTCCCCCGCAGCACCGGATAGCGGATATACCAGAGCTTGCCATTCGTCTCCTCGTATTCCACCTCGAGGTCGGAGAGCGCCGTCTGGCAGCGGGGGCACCAGTTGATGATGTAGTCGCCCCGGTAGATCAGGCCGTCCTCGTAGAGGCGGCAGAAGACCTCCTTCACCGCCTCCGAGAGCCCCGGGTCCATGGTGAAGCGCTCGCGGGCCCAGTCGCACGAGGCCCCCAGCGTCTTGAGCTGCCGGATGATGGTGCCGCCCGACTCCCGGCGCCAGCGCCAGACGCGCTCGACGAAGGCCTCGCGGCCCAGGGCGTCGCGACTCAGCCCCTCCTGGGCAAGCTGCCGCTCGACCACGTTCTGTGTGGCGATGCCGGCGTGGTCGGTCCCCGGCATCCAGAGGGTGTTCTCCCCCTGCATTCGGTGCCAGCGGATCAGGATGTCCTGCAGCGTGTTGTTGAGCGCGTGCCCCATGTGCAGCGAGCCCGTCACATTGGGCGGCGGGATGACGATGCTGTAGGGGGGGGCGGCGGAGCCCTCGTCGGCGTGGAAGAGCCCCCGCGCCTCCCAGGTGCGGTACCAGCGCTCCTCCACCCCGCGGGGGTCGTACCCCTGCTTGGCCGCCGGGGTCTCCGGCGTGCTCGGCTGTGGCCGTTCCGGATCTGGTGTCATGCCGGTCTCCAAAGCAGAACGGGGATGCCGTCCTCGCCACTGGGGCTCGAGGGCGACATCCCCGTTGACCAACCGCGGGTGGATCCAGCGACGGTCGCCGGACGTCGGGCGTAGCATTCGGGGCGCCCCAGGGCGCTGAATTCTACACTGAAGCCCGGCGGCGCGGTACTAGGAAATGCTCTTGCCGTCCGCCATGGCCCGGATGCGCTCGATCTCCTTGGCGATCAGGATCTCGGCCATCTCGGGAACGACCTCCCAGACGATCCGTTCGATCCGCTCGACCAGCTTGTCGGAGAGGTCCCGGGCCAGCTCCCGCGCGACCCGCTCGGTGACGGCGTCGCGCATGGAGGCCATCTCCTCCACACCCAGGCCCGGGCCCCCGGCCACCGCTGCGGCCTGGGCAGGCTGCGGCGCCGGCGCCGACACCACCGGCTCGAAGAGAGATTCCGTCTCCAGGCCGGGAAGGGGCGGCGGCGGGCTCGGCTCGACGGCGGGCCGCTCGGCGTCGGTCGCCGGCGGCTCCATCCGCTCGATCCCCGGCAGCTCCACTAGCTGTGGCTGGGTGCCGGGGGGCGTCGCGTCGAAGGCCGGCTCGGCGGGTGGCGGCGGGGTTGCCGGCGCTGAGGCTTCGGGCGAGACGGCAGGCAGCTCGAGCTCCAGCTCGGGCCCGGCAGGCGGCGGCACCTCGACGAGCGCCGCTCCCGCCCCGCTCATCAGTTCCTCCACGGACAGGGCCGGCGGCTCCCCCTTCCCCACCTCGATCATGGGCAGCGCGGGTCCGCCTGCATCCGCGCTCAGGTCGAATGCGGCATCAACCTTCGGAACCCTCGAGGACGGCGGCTCCATCCCCAGGCCGACAGGCGCGAACGGCACCTGCTCGGGCGGCGGCTCGGATTTCGGGCCCTCGACGCCGATCAGGTCCTCGACCGACAAGGTCGGCGGCTCCCCCGTTCCCACCTCGATCATGGGCAGCCCGGGTCCCCCCATGTCGGCGCTGAGCTCGAAGACCGGCACCTCGGGGGCCGGCTCACTCGCCGCCTGGTCCGCCCGCGCCGCCAGCCCGGCGGCAGTCGGCGGGGAGGCCAGCAGGTCCTCGAGGGCGGCGCCCTGCGAGGGCGCGCCCAGGGTGCCGCTCGGGGGCGCCTCGGGTGGTGCCGGGATCGCTGGAGCGCTTGCCAGTGCGACCGGCTCCACCTCGAGCTGCGGCCCAGCCGCGGCGGCGGGCTCGGCCGGGCCGAGCAGGTCGTCCAGGGCGAGGGGCTCGGGCGCGGCGGCAGGGACCCGGTTGTCCAGGTGCGCCAGATCTTCGAGCCGAAGCTCCATGGGCCCAGACCCCACGGGGGGCGCCGGCTTCGCAGGAGCGGGGCGCTCCGGCACAGCGTCCGGCCTCGGGGCCTGGACCTCCCGGACCGGCTCGGGCCGCGGCGCTGAGGGCGGCTCGGGCGATCCCGGGCTGCCCGCCACCGTCGCAGCGGCCGCCGCCATCCCCAACGGTGACGGGGTCGGGGCGGGGATTCGTGCCGGGGGTATCGGGGGCGCCGCTCGTTCCGCCAGCCTCGTCGTCCGGGGTGGCATGGCAGCAGCGGCCGGGGGCTCGGGCGCGGGCCGCGGGGGTACGGGCCGGCGCACCGCCTCCCGGGGTGGCGCTTCCCTGGGTTCGTGGGACACCGAGGGCACCGCGGCAACGGGCGCGGCGGCAGCCTTCGGAGCGCTCGGGGGAACCGCGGCCTTCGGCGGAAGCGGCGGCGGCGCGGGCAGGCCGGTGTCCACGGTTCGCGAGAAGAGCTGCTGGCGGACCTTGCTGATCAGCTGCTGGGACTCGAACGGCTTCGTGACGAAGTCGTTGGCCCCCACTTGCACGGCCCGATCCCGGTCGAATGCCTCGAAGGTGCCGGTCAGCAAGATGATGGGCACCGCCTTCAGCATCGGCTCGGCCCGGAGCGCCGCACAGATCTCGTAGCCGTTCTTGTCCGGCATTACGAGGTCGAGCAGGATCAGGTCGGGGCGGTCCTCCTTGGCCTTGCGGATGGCATCTTCCCCGCTCCGCGCCTGCAGGAGGGTGACATTCTCCTTGCTGAACGTCAACTCCACCACTTTCTGAATGGTGACGCTGTCATCCGCGACCAGGATCCGAGGAGCCATGCGTTCCTCCACCGCGAGGCTGCCGCGTCGATCCCACGTGCGCCACGCAGCCTCGCGCTGCTGCAGCCAGGCCCACCCCGGGGCAGTCCCGCCTTACGCCAGCAATCCGATCGGCTCGGGGGAGAGCAGCAACTTCGCCTCCTCCAGCCACACCACCGGGCGACCGCCTTCGTTGGCGACGCCCCGGATGAACTCCGCCCGGATGCCGAACATCCTGGGGGGCGGGGCCACCCACCGATCGGCCGGCAGGGACAGCACCCGGAGCACGCGATCCACCACCAGCGCCACCACCGGATCCCGCTCTGTGCCCGCCACCAGCAGGAGGGCGGGGTTGGGGGGGCCGCTCTCCTCGACGCCCAGCCGCTTGCGCAGGTTGACGACCGGGAGGCACCGGGCCTTGTGGTGGATGATCCCCTCAACGAAAGGCGGCCGCCGCGGGGTCCGCGTCGGCGCCTGATACTCCAGGATGTGCTGCACGCGGTTGAGGTCCACCGCGAACTGGCGGCCGGCGACCAGAAACATCAGCGCGGCCGGCTGCCCCTCGATCACCTCGCCCGTCGTCGTTGCCGGTTCGGTCACGGTTCCCGATCTCTGGGTTCCGGCTGCGCTCACACGCTCCCCGCATAGAACGCCCCGACCTCATCGAATTCCGCCAGGCCGCGTTCGCTCAGCAACAGGATGAGTCGATCCTGCCGCACCACGACCCCCCGGAACAGGGCCGGGTCGAGCAGGGTCGCCATGGCCGGCAGCGGCCCGATGCGACCGGGGTCCACGTCGGCCACCCCCAGGACCTCGTCGACGAGCAGGCCGACGATTCGCTCGCCGCCGCCGACCACCAGCACGCGCGCCGTGCCGGCTGCCTGGTCGGGCATCACGTCAAACAGGGCCCGCATCCGGATCACCGGCAGGCGCCGCCCCCGGTGGGTCAGTGCCGCACACACCTGAAAGCGATCGGGCGGAAGCGCCGTCCACTCGGTCGGCTCCAGGACCTCCCGGATCCCCTGCAGGGTCGCCCCGTACGTCTCTTCGCCCACGCGGAACAGCAAGAAACTTTCCGTGGGCCCCGCCGCCAGCTTCTGGCGGTTCCGGCGTGTCGCCGGTCCCAGGAACTGCACCTGAACCCCCCTCGATGCCTCCAAGTGTGCGTTTTTCAAGAGGTGTGGCCACCATACCGACCGCCCCTGGGCTTGTCAAGGCATTTCCCGCCGCCGCCGAGCCGGCGTGCGGCGGGAAGACTGGGGGTCCTGCCCGGCGCAGCCCGGCACCCACCACCCCGCCCCGAAACCGGACCTCCCCCGCTGCTCGAACACCCGGCAGAGTGCCGAGGCCTTCGCCCGCAAGATCAACATCCCGCACGTGTACACCGACCACCGGGCCCTGCTCGAGCGCAAGGACATCCATCTGGTGAGCCTCCCTGTTGTGACCAGCCTGCACCACACGCTGGCCATCGACACAGCCAACGCGGGCAAGCACATCGTCATGGAGAAGCCGCTCTCCGGGCTGCTCCTGGCCCACGAGACGGTCGAGGTGATCTACGCCGGCTACGTCTCGGCCGAGGAGGGCCGCCGCGTGGACCTCGCGCGGCAGGGGCCGCGCTGAACGTTCCCTCGACCATGCGTGCGCCCGTTTCCAGTTGACAGGAAGGCCCTGCGGACGCTATCAACACAGCCAGAACGCGGGATATGGCCGGGCGCCGTGCAGTCGCGCGGGCGCCTTGCCCTGACACCTCACGCCTGCCCCAAGGAGGGTCCGCCATGCGGAGAATCGTAGGCCTTGCGTTGTGCGTCCTGGTGGCCGGCCTGGCCATCGGCCTGGTGGCCGGGAGCGCTCAGGCCCAGCAGAAGATCACGGCCAAGATCGCCGACATCCTCTCGCCGGATCACCCCCACTCTCTCACCATGAAGTTCTACGCCGACAAGGTGAAGGAGCGGACCAAGGGCCAGGTGGAGCTCCAGGTCTTCCCCGCCGCCCAGCTCGGCCAGACCAAGGACCTGTTCATGGGCGTCCAGACCGGCAGCATCGAGATGGCCAAGATGCCCATGTCCTTCTCGGGCGAGTGGATCCCCGAGTCCAAGACCTGGGATCTGCCCTACCTGTTCAACAGCCGGGACGAGCTCTGGAAGGTCATCCGCAGCAACGTGGGCAAGCGGTTCATGACCGAGTTCTACCCCAAGCTAGGCCTGGCGGGCGTGTTCTGGGTGGATGACGGGGGCCGGAGTATCTATGCCAGCAAGCCGGTCCGCAAGCCCGAGGACCTGAAGGGCATGAAGATCCGCGTCCAGCCCAGCGACATCCAGATCCAGGCCATCAACGAGATGGGCGGGATCGGCACCCCGCTCGCCTTCGGCGAGGTGTACCTGGCCTTGCAGCAGAAGGTCCTGGACGGCGCCGAGAACTCGCCGGCCCTCTACTGGACCTCGAAGCACTGGGAAGTCTCCAAGGTCTACTCCCTGACCGAGCAGTTCTGGTCGGTGAGCGCCTTCATCGCCAACAAGAAGTGGTGGGACGGCCTCCCCAAGGACATCCAGGCCGAGATGGTGGCGGCGGGGCAGGAGGCCGAGAAGTACTTCCTGGACACCTACATCGCCTTGGAAAACAAGGCCATCGGCTTCCTGAAGGAGAAGGGCGTGACGGTGGTGACGGACGTGGACAAGGCCACCTTCGAGAAGCGGATCCAGCCGGTCTACGACAACTTCATCAAGAAGTACGCCTTCGGCAAGGAACTGCTGGACCAGGCCCGCGCCGCCAAGAAGTAGACGGCGGGCACGACGGATCAGCCCGGGGGCGGTGCGGGACAGCGCATCGCCCCCGTTGCGTTCTCCGGAGCGGAGGGCCGGCGTGAAGAAGATTGGCGACAACCTCATCGAGGCGGTAAGTGCCGTCATTGTGGTGGCGTTGACGGTCATTGTCTTCGTCCAGGTGTTCAACCGCTTCGTCCTCAAGACCCCCCTGGCCTGGTCGGAGGATCTGGCCATGCTGCTGTTCCAGTGGGTGGTCTTCCTGGGGGCCGCCATC
>Ga0316617_100000607_pt1 | contig 10034 bp, 9 predicted proteins | sample OWC_Aug_M1_C1_D2_FD_207801 | JGI IMG/M metagenome (GOLD analysis project Ga0316617, IMG submission 207801) | Wetland soil microbial communities from Old Woman Creek delta, Ohio, United States - OWC_Aug_M1_C1_D2_B | ecosystem: Environmental > Terrestrial > Soil > Wetlands | place: USA: Ohio... | reverse complement strand
CACGATCTCGACGAGAGCGAAACCCCGGCGGGTACGCGTCCTGTTCCCGGCGTCCGGGTGGAGGTACAGGGGCTCAACAAGTTCTTCGGACCGAAACACGTCCTCCGCGATCTGACGCTCACGGTCGATCCGGGAGAGACCTTCGTCATCTTCGGCCCCTCGGGCTGCGGGAAGTCGGTCCTGCTGAAGCACATCTCGGGATTGCTGATACCCGACTCCGGGCGGATCCTGGTGGACGGGGAGGAGTTCAACGTGGGGGCGGGCGGCCGCCGCTTCCGCATGGCCATGGTCTTCCAATCCTCGGCGCTCTTCAACTCGCTCTCGGTCGCGGAGAACGTCGGGCTGTGGCTCAAGGAGCACCGCGTCTGCCGTGCCGTTGAGATCGCCCGCATCGTGGCGGAGAAGCTGGCGCTGGTGGGGCTGACGGGGACGGAGCGGTCCAGGCCGGCGGAGCTCTCCGGCGGCATGCGAAAACGGGTGGCCATCGCCCGCGCCCTGGCCATCGATCCGCACCTGATCCTGTACGACGAGCCGACGGCGGGACTGGACCCGGTCCTCACGGAGCAGATCGGCAGCGTGATCGCCGACTTGAAAAAGCTTCGGATCACGGCTATCGTCGTCACGCACGATCTCAATCTGGCGGCCGCCGTCGCGGACCGCTTGGGCATGATTCACGAAGGGCGCCTGATCGAGGCCGGCACGCCGGCGCAGGTCTGGGCCACCACCAATCCCGTCGTACGGGCGTTTCTCAACGCCCAGATGAAGATCCCGGGCCGCTGACGGTCCGGACAGGAGGCGAGACGTCATGGCCATGACGCGCGAGGTTCGGGTCGGGCTGTTCCTGGTGGTCGCCTTCCTCATTCTGATCGCGCTCTTCGAGCTCCTGGGGAAGGAGACGATCTTCGCCCGCATGGTGGAGTACAAGACCTCCTTCAAGTCCATTCCCGGCCTCAAACTCGGGGATCCTGTGCGGCTGGCGGGTGTGGACGTGGGCAGCGTGCGCGACATCCAGGTGATCGGGGCGCGCGTGGAAGTCAGCATCCGAGTCAAGCCCGGGACGCCGGTCAAGACCGATTCGATTGCTACGATCAAACTGACCAGTCTGCTGGGGACCAATTTCGTCGACCTGACGTTCGGCTCGCCCGCGGCGCAAAAGGCGCCACCCGGCAGCCTCCTGCAGAGCACCGAGCCTCCCGACCTCAACACGCTGCTGGCGCGGCTGAACGACGCCGCGGGCGACATACAGACCCTAGCCAAACAGCTCAACGAAGGCATGGGCAAGAGCTTCGAGCCGATCAGCAGCGCCTTCCAGAGCATGGACCGGATCGCCAAGCAGATCGAGAAGGGGCAGGGCACCCTCGGCAAGCTGATCTCCAGCGATGATCTCTACCGGGAGATGCAGGGGATCGCCACCAACATGAACAAGCTCAGCCAGCAGATGGCCCGCGGCGAGGGGACGCTGGGCAAACTGGCGAACGACGACGCCTTGTACAACGATCTGCGCTCGCTCACGGCGGATCTGAAGGTGGCCTCGCAGGGCCTGAGCCGCATCGCCAAGGACGTGGAGAGCGGCAAGGGCACCCTCGGGAAGTTGGTGAAGGACGAGGCGCTGTACAACGAAGCCAAGAACACGCTCGCGCAGGCTCGAGAGGCGCTCGGTGGGCTGCAGACGGTGTCCCGGCGCATCACCGAGGGGAAGGGCACGCTGGGGCGGCTGCTCAACGACGACGCGCTCTACACGGACATGCACGGCGCCGTCGCCAGCCTGAACAACATCATGAAGAAGGTGGAGCGCGGGGAAGGAACGCTGGGCAAGCTGCTCACCGACGACTCGCTGTACTTCACGACCAAGGACAATCTGAAGCGGGTCGGAAAGGCCGCCGACCAGCTCCGGGAGCAGGGGCCCCTCAGCATCATCGGGATCGGCATCCAGGCGCTGGGCGCGTTCTAGCAGGGCGGAGCGTGGGCCTGCGACATAGCCACTTCGAATGCCAACAGTGCGGCTACCAGACGCCGCGCTGGCTCGGGCGCTGCCCGGATTGCGGGGCCTGGGGCAGTTTGACGGAGGTCGTCCAGGCCCCGCCGGGTGCCGCCCAGCGCGCTCAGAGTGCGGCGCCGCCGACCGGGCCGCCCCCTGTGCCGCTGACCGAGGTGTCCGGCATCGCCCATCGGCTCGCGCCGACGGGCATCGGTGAGTTGGATCGGGTCCTGGGCGGAGGGCTGGTCCCGGGCGGCGTGATCCTGATAGGCGGCGATCCGGGCGTCGGGAAGTCGACGCTGGTGCTGCAGGCGGCGGGCGCCCTGGCCCACCGCCAACTCAAAGTCCTCTACGTCTCCGGCGAGGAGTCGCTGGCGCAGGTTGCCGAGCGCGGCCGCCGGCTTGGAGTGAACGCGCCGGACCTCTACCTGGCGGCCGAGACGTCCCTGGAGGCGGTGGTCGAGCAGATCGCCAGCCTGAAGCCCGCCGCGGTCATCGTCGATTCCATCCAGACGGTCTGGAGCCGATCCCTGGAGTCCGCCGCCGGCAGCCTGAGCCAGGTGCGCGAGGTGGCGGGGCGCCTCACCGAGGTCGCCAAGCGGGACGAGGTGGGCGTCTGGCTGATCGGCCACGTGACCAAGGACGGGGGCCTGGCGGGCCCCAGGGCGCTGGAGCACCTCGTGGACACGGTGGTCTATTTCGAGGGGGATCGTCAGCACAGCCACCGGATCCTGCGGGCAACCAAGAATCGCTTCGGGCCCACGGACGAGATCGGGGTCTTCGAGATGCGCTCCGACGGCCTGGCGCCCGTCGACAACCCCTCGGCCCTTTTCCTGGCCGAGCGGCCCCCACATGCCACGGGGTGCATCGTGGTGGCGACCCTGGAAGGGACGCGACCGATCCTCTTGGAGCTTCAGGCGCTGGTGACCCCGACCGGCGCAGCCGTCCCGCGGCGCGTCGCCAACGGGTTGGACTTCCAGCGAGTCGCGATGCTCCTGGCGGTGCTGGAGAAGCGATTGGACGTTCGCCTGGCGACCGCGGACGTCTTTCTGAACGTCGTGGGCGGGTTGGAGATCCGCGAGCCCGCCGCCGACCTCGGGGTGTTGGCGGCGGTCTTGTCCAGCGTGCGGAACGCACCGGTCGATCCCCACTGGGCATTCTTCGGGGAGGTCGGGCTGGGCGGGGAGGTGCGGGGGGTACCCCAGGCGGAGAAGCGTCTGCAGGAGCTCGCGCGCCTCGGGTTCACGCGGGCCGTGCTGCCGCGGGCGTCAGTCGACACCTTTCCCGGCGATCCGCCTCTGGAGGTCACCGGCCTCAGCCACGTGGGCGCCTTGGCCGAACTCCTGCTCCCCGCGCGTCCGGGACGCCGAAATCCGGTTTGACTGCATGCGCGCATTGTGGTTTAATCCAGGGATAACTCCGGTCCAGAAAAGGGGAACAGCGATGTTCCAGATTGGCCAGAAGGTCGTCTATCCGACGCACGGGGTTGGGCGGATCGAGTCCATCGAGCAGAAGGAGGTTTCGGGGAGCCTCCAATCGTATTACATCTTGCGCATCTTGGGCAACGACATGACGATCATGGTGCCCACCGGGAACGCCGAGCGCGTCGGCTTGCGCCGGTTGATCGGCCCGAAAGAGGTGCGCAAGGTGATGGAGATCCTGCGCAAGAAGGACGTCGACATCTGCCCCAACTGGAACCGGCGTTTCAAGGACAACCTGGAACGGATCAAGACCGGCTCGCTGTACGAGGTGGCGACGGTTCTCCGCAAGCTCGTCCTGCTGCAGAAAGAGCGCAACCTGTCGTTCGGTGAGAAGAAGATGCTGGAGACCGTGCGCCAGCTCCTGGTGAGCGAAATCTCCCACGCCGTGGGGATCAAAGAGGGGGACGCGCGCACCATGGTAGATCGGACCATCGCCAAGGCCTGAGACCTCCCGACTCGGGAGGAGGGGACCGCGTGTCGGAACAGGTGCTTCGCGTCGTCGTCGTCGCCCTGTGCGGTGTGGCCGGGTTCGTCGGTGTCAGCCTGCAACGGCCCGAGAATCTCTGGGGGCTGGTCGGGGCGCTGGCCGGCGTGGCCTTCGGCGTCGCATTGGTCGTCGCGGAACGGCATCTGCGCCGCGTGCCGGGTCGAACCATCCTGCAGGCCCTGGTCGGGCTGCTCCTCGGCCTCCTGGCGGGCGGCCTTTTCTTCACCGCCATCGCCAACCTCTTCGTGGCGTTTCCATCCGACATCGGACTGTTCGTCCAGACGCTGTGCCTCCTCGGCGGGGCCTATCTCGGAGTCCGGGTGGCCCTGGACAAGGGGTCCGAGTTCAGCCTGGCGGGATTCGTCCGCGTACTGAAGGAGCAACCTCGCGCCGAGAGCTACAAGCTCTTGGACACCTCGGTCATCATCGACGGCCGCATCGCCGACATTACGGAGACCGGGTTCCTGGAAGGGACGCTGGTCATCCCGCAGTTCATCCTGCGGGAGCTGCAGCACATCGCCGACTCGTCCGATCCGCTGAAGCGCAACCGGGGGCGGCGCGGCCTGGACATCCTGCAGAAGATCCAGAAGAACGTGGACATCCGGGTCGAGATCAGCGACATGGAGTTTCCGGAGATCCGGGAAGTGGACAACAAGCTGGTGGCCATGGCCAAGGCCCTGCACGCCAAGATCGTGACCAACGACTTCAACCTCAACAAGGTCGCCGAGCTCCACGGCGTGGGCGTCCTGAACATCAACGAGCTGACCAACGCGCTGCGCCCGGTGGTCCTGCCGGGCGAGGACATGCGCGTCTACGTGCTGAAAGAGGGGAAGGAGTACGGCCAGGGGATCGCCTATCTCGATGACGGGACGATGGTGGTGGTGGACAACGGGCGGCGGCACATCGGCCAGACCATCGACGTATGCGTGACCTCGGTCCTCCAGACCACCGCGGGCCGCATGATCTTCTCGCGCCTCAAGGAAGAGGCGGAGGCGGCCTGAGCGCGGAGATTCCCAATTCCCAATTGCCAATGTCCACGCCGGCGGCTCGGGCGTCCGCCCTGCTTGGGATTTGGTCATTGAGAATTGGGAATTTCTTTTGAGGTGCTCATGCGCGTGACGGCGATCGTGCCCGCGGCCGGCGCCGGCGTCCGCTTCGGCGGGGTCGTGCCAAAGCAGTACCTGCCGCTGGCGGGTCTCCCTCTCCTGGCGTGGACCCTCAAGGCGCTGGCGGCGTCCGGCCAGGTGGACCGCACCATCCTCGTGGTGGCCGCCGGCCACGAGGCCCGCTGCCGGGCCGAGATTCTCGAGCCGAACGGCCTGACCGTCGACCACGTGCTGCCCGGAGGCGCGGATCGCCAGGCCTCCGTGTACGCCGGGCTGTCGAGGGTGCCCGCCGACACCGACCTGGTTCTGGTGCACGACGGCGCCAGGCCGCTCATCACGTCCCCGATCATCCGAGCGGCCGTCCAGGCCGCCGGAGCCGAAGGGGCGGCGGTGGTCGCGATTCCGGTGACGGACACGATCAAGGCGGCTGACGCCGAGGGTCGGGTGGAGGAAACGCTTCCGCGCGGGCGGTTGTGGGCGGCGCAGACGCCGCAGGTGTTTCGCACGGCGTGGCTGCGCGAGGCGCACGCCAAGGCGCTGACGGATGGCTTCCGGGGGACGGACGACGGCGTCCTTGTGGAGCGACACGGTTACCCGGTCCGGCTGGTTCCAGGGTCCCCCGACAATCTCAAGGTTACGACGATGGCGGACCTCGCGCAGGCGGAGCAGATCCTGCGGGGACGACTGGCCAGCGACAGGGAAATGACCAATGACCGATGACCAGGTCCAAATGAACAGCGCATGGACACCCGTCCGATATTGGTCATTGGTCATTGGTCATTGGGATTTGCCATGATCCGGGTCGGCGTGGGCTTCGACGTGCACCGGTTGGTGATGGGGCGCCCGCTGATCCTGGGCGGTGTCCGCATTCCCTTCGACCGCGGGCTGGAGGGGGACTCGGATGCGGACGTGCTGACGCACGCCATCCTCGACGCCCTGCTCGGGGCGACCGGGTCGGGGGACATCGGGACACACTTCGGCGTCGGCCGACCGGAGAACATGGGAATCTCCAGCCTCCTGCTTCTCGAACACACGGTGGCCCTGGTGCGGGAACAGGGCTATGTGCCGCACAACGTGGATGCCACCGTCGTGGCCGAGGCGCCCAAGATCGGACCGCACATCCCGGCCATGCGAACTGCGCTGGCCAAGGTGCTCGAGATCGCGGCGGACCGGGTGAACGTGAAAGGCACCACGGCGAAAGGGCTGGGCGCGCTCGGCGCAGGGGAGGGGATCGCCGCCTTCGCGGTTGCAACCGTCCGCCGCCGCCGGGCGACGCGCGCGGCCTGATGCGGCGCAGTCAATGAGTCAATTGGTCAAGTGGTCAATTGGTCTCTCCGGCTCGGCGAGTTGACTAATTGACTCCTTGACGAATCGACAAGAGGTTCTCACCAGCATGCCACTGCGAGTCTACAACACGTTGACCCGGACGCTGGAGCCGTTCGAGCCGCTGGTCCCGGGCGAGGTCAGGATGTACGTCTGCGGCGTCACCGTCTACGACCTCTGTCATATCGGCCACGCGCGCTCGGCCCTGGCCTTCGAGGTCGTCCGACGCTACCTGGAGTACCTGGGGTACCGCGTCCTGATGGTGCGGAACTTCACCGACGTGGACGACAAGATCATCAACCGGGCGCGGGAACGAAAAGTGGCCTGGGATGCGCTGGCCCGCGAGTTCATCGCCGCCTTTCACGCCGACATGGACGCGCTGGGCGTGCGGCGGGCGGACGTGGAGCCAAAGGCCACCGACCACATTCCCGAGATGCTGGCGATCATCGGCCGCCTCGTCGCGCGTGGGCTGGCGTATCCCGTGGACGGCGATGTGTACTTCGCCGTGCGGGACTTCCAGGGGTATGGGAAGCTTTCGCACCGGAGCCCGGACGACCTGCGTTCCGGCGCCCGCATCGAGGTGGACGAGCGCAAGCGCGACCCGCTGGACTTCGCCCTGTGGAAGGCCTCGCGACCCGGCGAGCCGGCCTGGGACAGCCCCTGGGGGCCGGGCCGGCCCGGCTGGCACATCGAGTGCTCCGCCATGGCCGAGAAGTATCTCGGCGAGTCGTTCGACGTGCACGCCGGCGGAGAGGACCTGATCTTTCCCCATCACGAGAACGAGATCGCGCAGTCGGAGGGCGCCACCGGCAAGCCTTTCGCCCGCTACTGGCTTCACAACGGCTTCGTGACCGTGGGCGGGGAAAAGATGGCCAAGTCGCTGGGGAACTTCGTCACGATCCGGGATGCGCTCCGGCGCTTTCCCGCCGACGCCCTCAAGCTCTTGCTCGTCTCCACGAACTACCGTGGGCCGCTCGACTACACCGAGGCCGCGGTGGCGGAGAAACAGAAGGCGCTGCAAGGCTTCCAGGAATTCCTGCGCGCGGTCGACCGTTTGCGGGCCGAGACGGGCAGGGCAGCCATGCCGCCGCCCGTGCCGCCGGCTTCCCATCCTGCCGAGGCGGCATTCCGGGCGGCCATGGACGACGACTTCAACACGGCCCGGGCCACGGGTGTGCTGTTTGACCTGGTGCGGGACGGGAACCGTCTGCTCCAGGACGCACGGCAGGCGGACGGCCCGCCCGGGCCCACGATCGCCGCCATCGAAGAGGCCGCCGCACTCCTCAAGCGGCTTGGCGCGGTCCTGGCCATGGATCTGGCCGGCGCAGCGGCGGACGTCTCAACCGCCGGCGCCGTGACCGTTACGCGGTCGGCCGAGGAAGCGCTCGGCGACCTCGAGCGGCTCCTCGCCGCCGAAGCGCCATATCCCGCCGGCCTCGGCGCCGAGCTCGCCCGCGTCGTGCGGGAATTGTTGGCGTTGCGCGAGGCCGCCCGCAAGAACAAGGCGTGGGCCGAGGCGGACAGGATCCGACAGACCCTCGGTGCCCAGGGCATTCGAGTGGACGACACGCGGACGGCGTGCCACGCCGTCTCCGAGTTTCCGGTGGAGCGAGGCCTCCCCGCCGTCAACGTGAGCCTGGTCAAGGGATGAAGGACTACCGGGGCCTCGGCACCTCGCCGGAGGCGGAAATCGTGGCGGGGCCCCGCGCCGCGCTGGAAGTCTTGCGGGCGGGCAAGCGTGCCGTTCGCCGGTTGATCCTGGGCCGCCAAGAGGCGGGCGCTACCATCGAGACCATTCTGGGCCTGGCGCGGACGCGCCAGGTTCCGGTCGAGACCCGGCCGCGCGAGGACCTGGACCGGGTCGTCCATGGGGCCACGCACCAGGGCGTCCTCTTGGAGGTTGGGCCCTTTCCGTACGCCGAGCCGGAGGCGCTGGTCGCCCAGGCGTCCCAGGGATCCGCGCCCGGGTTCCTGCTGGCTCTCGACGGCATCCAGGACCCTCAGAATCTCGGCGCGATCATCCGGAGCGCCGAGGCCGCGGGCGTGCACGGCTGCATTCTCCCGCGCGACCGTGCCGCCGGCGTGACCGCCGCGGCCGTGCGGGCCTCCGCGGGGGCGACGGAACACCTTGCCATCGCCCAAGTCACCAACCTCGCCGCCTTCCTCGAGTTCGTCAAGTCGCAGGGCTTCTGGGTGGTGGGAGCGGATTCCACCGAAGGGCGCGATCTGTTCGCGGCGGACCTCACCGATCCCTTGATCCTCGTCATCGGGGGTGAGGAGCGGGGCCTCCGTCACCTCACCAAGACCCGCTGCGACCTGATGGTGCGGATCCCTTCCCGCGGGAAGGTGGCCTCCCTCAACGCCTCGGCAGCCGCCGCGGTCTGCCTCTTCGAGGCCGCCCGGCAGCGCCGCCAGCAGGCCCGCTGAATTCTCCGGAAGCCTCCCTCTGCGTTCGAGTACCCGCGGGTCGGCCCCCACAGAACAGGGACCCGGGCCGGCGCCGGCCGGGGGGCACCCATCCGAGAGTCGGGTCCGGCTCAGCGTCCTTGTGGCGACTCCACACCTTCACCCCGCTGGCCTCCTCTTTGCACCTGACACGACACCGAGGGCGCCCGTAGCCGTGCCCATCGACGTCGCGTGTCCAGGTGTACGTCCGTTCCGCGCTTATCTGGCAGAGTCTTCTGACGTTACCGTTTCTGACGGCAGCGGGCAGGGGCGGGTAGGTTTTACCGCGTCACGGGGAGGAAAATTCTCCTGCGCCCCTTCGCCACCAGGCGTGTGCGGCGCCGACGGCTCGGTGGAGATCGCATGTCCGAAATAGGCCGTAAGCCGTTGTCAAAGAGTAATGGGATCGTCCCGGCGCAAGACCTGCCGGGCGAGTGCCGGCGAGTGACGACGGGAAGGTAGCCGTGGAACAGGAGGGGGCGAGCATGACAGCACAGACAGGGAGCCTGGCGGCGGTCGTGGAACGACTGGAGAGGGTGGAGCGGCAGAATGGACGGCTGAAGTTCGCAGGGGCGGTAGTCCTGCTCCTCGCGGCAGCCGGCCTCGTGATGGCGCAGACGTTCCCGGCGAGCAGGACGGTGGAGGCAGAGGCGTTCGTCCTGAGGGACGGCGGGGGCACCGCGCGCGCGGTGTGGGCTCCGGTGCCGGAGGGCGGGGCGGCCCTGACCTTCTTCGACCAGGCCGGGAAGCCGCGCGCCCAGGTGCGCGTGGAGCGGGATGGGGCGCCCGGACTGTTCCTCTTTGACCAGGCCGGCTATGGCCGAGCGATGCTGAGGGCAGATCGGGACGGCGCACCGGAACTGGCGCTCACCGATCAGACCGCAAAGACCCGGGCGACCCTGCGGGTGGAACGCACGGGTTCGCCGGCCCTCGTGTTCTTCGACCAGATCGGACTGCCCCGCGCGACGCTGTACGTCGTGTCCGAAGGGTCGGCGACCCTCCAGCTCTCCGACAAGGACGAAAAGATTTTCTGGCGGGTTCCATAGCGGTTCGCCGGATGCGATCGTCGCGGGGCGGGCGCTACTGAAGAGGAGCTAAGCCGTTGTAAGAGAATAAGTTGAGCGGAGACGTTCCGAAACGGCATAAGGAGCCGTAACGAAATAGAAAAGGATGTACAAGTTATTTCGTAACGGCTCCTAAGGACGACAGGGTCG
>Ga0316617_100000606_pt1 | contig 10035 bp, 7 predicted proteins | sample OWC_Aug_M1_C1_D2_FD_207801 | JGI IMG/M metagenome (GOLD analysis project Ga0316617, IMG submission 207801) | Wetland soil microbial communities from Old Woman Creek delta, Ohio, United States - OWC_Aug_M1_C1_D2_B | ecosystem: Environmental > Terrestrial > Soil > Wetlands | place: USA: Ohio... | reverse complement strand
AACAAAACCTCTGCGGCGGGTGTGAGACGAATTTATGGGTAACAGGCGTGAATTTATCGTATTTCGTAAGGGCGATCCGGCTGGTCGCCCCTTCCTTGCCTGCGGGCCGTGCGCATCAGTGAGAGCGAGGCAACGCCTCGCCCTACAGGAGACATCCCTTGTCCCGAAAGCTTTCGGTGTTCCTACATCTAATTCCGGAGGAGTGTAATTCTTCGCGGATTTCAAGCCAGGTTTACTCTGTCTCCGGTCTTTTGTTAACATAGCATCCTTTTGGAACAGGAGAGAGAGGACATCAATTGAATACATCCCATATTACGAAGATAACCGGGGAGCTCGGTTTAACGGAAAAACAGGTTTTTGCGACTGCCGCGCTTCTTGAAGAAGGCGCTACAGTGCCGTTTATAGCCAGATACAGGAAGGAAGCCACAGACACCCTTGATGAGGTGGAGATTACTGCTATCCGTGACCGGCTTATTCAGCTTGCCGAGCTGGACAAGCGGCGTGAGGCGATATTGAAATCTCTGGAGGAGAGGGGCCAGCTTACAGAGCAGCTGAAAGACGATATCCTTGCTGCAGAGAGTATGACAGTGCTGGAGGATATCTATCTGCCCTATCGTCCGAAACGCAGGACAAAGGCGACCATAGCCGGAGAAAAAGGTCTTGAGCCTCTGGCGCTCAGGATATTTTCCCAGGAGGAGATGGATCCTGTCATGGAAGCGGTGGGTTTTGTAGACTCTGAAAAGGGCGTTGCCTCTCCTGAGGAAGCGCTTTCAGGTGCCAGGGATATTATCGCGGAATGGGTGAACGAAGACCAGGATGCACGCGCAAAAATCCGCGCCTTCTTTTTTGACAAAGGTGTCTTCAGGACAAAGGTAATTTCAGGCAAAGAGGAAGAGGGCATCAAATACAGGGACTATTATGAATGGGAAGAACCAGTGGCCAAGGCGCCTTCACACAGGATTCTGGCAATGCGGCGCGGGGAAAAAGAGGGCTTTCTGATCTTCAGGATAGCCCCGCCCGAAGACGAGGCCATAGAAATACTCGACCGCCTTTTCGTCAGGGGAGAAGGGCCTGCTTCAGAACAGGTCAAAACAGCTGTCCGCGACTGTTACAAAAGACTGTTGTCAGAGTCTATGGAGACTGAGGTCAGACTTGCAACGAAAAAGGCGGCTGATGTAGAGGCGATAAGGGTCTTTGCAGAGAACCTAAGGCAACTCCTTCTGGCCCCGCCTCTCGGACAAAAGAATGTTATGGCGCTCGATCCAGGTTTCCGTACAGGCTGCAAGCTGGTCTGCCTGGACAGGCAGGGGAAGCTTCTTCTGAACGAAACCATATATCCCCATCAGTCGGAAAAGCTGGCAGGAGAGGCCAGTACCAAGGTAATTGGGCTATGTGAAAGATTTGCCATTGAAGCGGTCGCGATTGGAAACGGCACCGCAGGAAGGGAAACCGAGACTTTCATCCGGGCCATCGGTCTGCCTGCAGGGATCAGAATTGTGATGGTTAATGAGAGCGGCGCGTCCATCTATTCAGCCTCGGAGGCGGCTCGGGAGGAATTCCCTGAGCATGATATAACAGTTCGGGGCGCTGTCTCTATAGGGAGACGTCTGACCGACCCTCTTGCAGAGCTGGTGAAGATAGACCCCAAGTCAATCGGCGTTGGCCAGTACCAGCATGATGTTGATCAGACTGCGCTCAAACAGAAGCTGGACGATGTTGTTATAAGCTGTGTGAATGCTGTCGGCGTGGAGGTGAACACAGCGAGCAGGCAGCTTCTTATGTATGTCTCGGGTCTGGGACCTCAACTGGCGAAAAATATTGTCGCATACCGGGACGAATTCGGGCCTTTTCATAGCAGGAAAGAGCTGCTGAAAGTTCCGAGGCTCGGACCAAAGGCCTTTGAACAGTCAGCTGGTTTTCTGCGGATCAGAGACGGCAAAAATGTCCTTGACGGGAGCGCGGTGCATCCTGAGAGCTATCATATCGTGGATGCCATGGCCGGCGAACTTGGCTGCTCTGTACTGGATTTGATGCAGAACAACGAACTTCGCAGCAGAGTGGACCTGTCAAAATATGTGACAGAGAACGTGGGGATGCCCACCTTGCAGGACATCATGAAGGAACTGGCAAAACCTGGCAGAGACCCGCGGGAGAGCTTTGAGGCCTTCAGTTTTCAGGAAGGGGTCGAAAAACTCGAAGACGTGAAGCCGGGGATGAGACTCCCCGGCATTGTGACCAACCTGACCGCCTTCGGGGCCTTTGTCGATATCGGAGTCCATCAGGACGGTCTGGTGCACATCAGCCAGTTGGCGGACCGGTTTGTAAGAAACCCGGCTGAAGTAGTCAAGGTCCAGCAGAAGGTCATGGTCACCGTGCTTGAAGTGGACCCAAAAAGAAAGAGGATTGCGCTGTCGCTGAAGAAACAGCCAGTAGTTGAGAAGTAAGTTTCGGAAGTTCGTAATGGTTTTCGATATGGGGCTTCGCCCCAAACCCCAGCCACCTTTCTTGACACCCAAGAAAGGTAACCCAAAGAAGGGTGCCCCAACGAAAATTGCTTAACGGTTTGCTCGGTCGGCTTCGGTAAATTTCAGGAACTCGCCTACGGCTCAAACAGCCTGAAATTTTTAACCCTCAGCCTCGGTCGCAAACCTACAATTTTCGAAGGGGTCAATTGATAAAGCTGCACGGCTCAACGCCAATCGTATGACGGATATCCCATGGGGGGTATGACACGCACCCTTAATTAGTAACCGAAGAATTTCTGCTTTCATGAAAAGGTAATGGTATAATACACAGCGGCAGGAAATATGAATGCGGAGATAAAATAACGATGGTAAAGAATGACCGTTGGATAACAGAGATGGCGCGGAAGGGGATGATCGAACCTTTCAATGAAGAACAGGTCAGAAAAGGCGTGATTTCCTATGGCGTAAGCGCCTACGGTTATGATATAAGGATTTTCGATGAATTCAAGGTTCCGGTCCCTGCACGACCCGGCGAAAAGAAAACCATAGACCCGAAAAACTTCGAAGAGAAGAACTTTCTGGATTATAAAGGCGAGGTCTGCGAGATACCTGCAAACAGTTACCTGATCTGCCGCTCCTTCGAATACCTGAGAATACCGAGGGATACCCATGTCCTCTGTTTCGGCAAGTCCACGTACGCAAGGTGCGGCGTGATCGTCAACATAACCCCTCTGGAGCCTGAATGGGAGGGTTTTATAACTATATCAGTCTCGAATACGTCCCCGTTTCCGGTAAAATTATATGCCAATGAAGGCATAGCCCAGATCGTCTTTCTCGGGGCTGCTGAGCAGTGCGTGACCTCTTATGCTGATAAAAAGGGGAAGTATCAGGCCCAGAAGGGGATCGTGCTGCCGAAGATATGATTTTTAAAGACGTTAACCATAGTGAGCACAGAGAAAACAGTTTGACATTTAAACAACAAAAAGATCACAGAGTAAGCTCCCGGAAGGCCAACAGAGGAGTCTCCGTATGGACTTGTTATAGCGTAAGTTCTCTGTGTTCTCTGTGGTTTAACTGCAGTTTATTAGGATGATGGAACAAGAGCAGACAGATAACAAAGCAAAATTAATACTTGCACTTGATGTTTCTGAATATGATTATGCGCTTGAACTGGTCGAAAGGTTCAGAGATGTCATCGAAATATTTAAAGTAGGCCTTGAACTCTATACAGTTGCAGGTCCTTCAATAATCAAGGAGATCCATAAGCGGGACCGCAAGGTGTTTCTGGACCTGAAATTCCACGACATCCCCACTACAGTTTCCAAGGCAGGTATTGCTGCTGCCAGGCTTGGGGTCTTCATGTTCAATGTCCACGCCTCCGGAGGGTTGGATATGATGAGGAAATGCCGCGAGGATGTTGTTAATCTCTGTCTTAAGGAAAACCTGGACAAGCCGAGGATTATAGCTGTTACAGTCCTGACGAGTATGTCCCAGGAAACTTTAAAAAGTGATGTTGGGGTGCAGCACAGCCTCAACACCCATGTCAGACACCTTGCCGGTCTCAGTCTGAAGGCCGGACTGGACGGAGTTGTAGCTTCAGGCAAGGAGGCAGCGATGATAAGGGGCCACTGCGGACGGGGATTTCTTATCGTGACCCCGGGAATCAGACCTTCCTGGAGCGCGGCTGACGACCAGAGCAGGACGATGACTCCCAGGCAGGCCTTGGCCCAGGGCGCGGATTATCTGGTGATGGGCAGGTCCATATTGAACCACAGCAATCCTATGAAGGCGATAGAGCTGATACATAAAGAGATAGCCTCGATATGATGTTTAACCGCAGTTAACGGAACCATATCCGCCATGTCTGAGATAATACCCAGCACAGAAGGTTTTCTGCCAGTTTTCAAAGAGATACCTTTTCAGGACCCTTTTAAAGTATACAGAGGCTTAAGGTCCGGCAACAGCTTCTTGTTCGAGAGCCTGAAGGGCCCGGAGAATATCTCACGCTATTCATTCATCGGCCTGGAGCCATATCTCATCGTTAAAGTAAATAACAGCGTGGTCGAAATTGAGTGCGACAACAGAAAAACATTGTCGAACAGACACCCGCTTCAGAGACTGAGAGAACTGGTGAATGCCTATAAGCAGCAGCAGGTGAGAGAACTCCCCCCTTTCCAGGGAGGGGCCGCAGGGATGTTCAGCTATGATTTTGTCCATTATCTCGAAAAACTTCCTGCAACTACGACAGACGACCTCGGTGTTCCTGATGCCCATTTTTTTATGATCGACAGGCTTATAGCGTTCGATCATGTCGAAAAAAAGAGCTGGATCATCGTATGTCCGGGAGCACGGCAGACTTCCCTTGGATTTTCAGAGATAATAAAACCCGTGGATGTACTGGTTGCCGAGGCTGAGAAGGTACTGGAAGATATTGAGAGAAAGATTGTTATTGAAGAAACAGCCGTGGAGAGAAGGGATTATATTTCAGACCGGAAGGGAAAGATATCCTGTGAAACGGAAAAAGAAAAGTATATGGACATGGTCAGGCAGGCCAAGGAGTACATTGCTGCCGGCGATATATTTCAGGCGAATCTTTCGCTTCGTGTCTCCGCGGACATAGGAAACTCCGATCCCCGAGACATCTATGCAATTCTGAGGAAAATTAACCCCTCGCCGTTCGCTGTATATATGGATTTCGGCAATTACCAAATCGTCAGTTCTTCACCTGAAAGGCTCGTCAGGGTGATGGGGAGGGTCGTGGACACCAGGCCGATCGCAGGGACAAGACCGAGGGGCAGGGACCTGGACGAGGATGACATGATGAGCGCCGAGCTGCTGCTGAATGAAAAGGAGCGCGCAGAGCATATCATGCTTATAGATCTCGAAAGGAACGACCTCGGGAAGATAGCTGACTACGGGACAGTCAATGTCGATGAGCTTATGATTACAGAGAAATATTCTCATGTGATCCATATTGTGTCGAATGTGAGGGGCCTTCTTGCAGAGGGTAAAGACTGTTTCAGCGTTATCAAGGCAGCGTTTCCAGGCGGCACGATAACCGGTGTGCCAAAGGTCAGATGCATGGAGATTATAGATGAGCTCGAACAGACCAGGAGAGGCCCTTATACCGGATCTATCGGGTATATAGGTTTTAACGGCAACATGGACCTGAATATCATCATAAGGACCTTTCTCATAAAAGGGGGGAGGGCCTATGTGCAGGCAGGCGCCGGCATTGTGGCTGATTCAGACCCTGAGCGTGAATATTACGAGAGCCTGAAAAAAGCCGAGGCCCTCATAAAAACACTGGAATATTTGTAATGGCTGTTTTATTTCTAAACGCAGAAGCGATAGGAAGACAGCAGTTGAAAAAGCTGTCTTTCGCTCCGGGAGCTCTCTTTCTGTCGTTCTAAGCTCATTTTGCTACAGCCGTGAAACTCGCCCTTCGGGCTCAGACCTGCCTACCGGCAGGCAGGTTTAACGCTCCATTTCGCTAGGAACGGCAACGAAAGGAGAGCTAAGTCGCTCAAACCAGCTCTTCCAACTGCTGACCGGGATGACCGGGATTTTGAAATCATTGGTGGTCAATTTGCGACATTATAAAAAATTTTCACATTGTTCCCACAGTAATTGATTTTTGGGTTAAAATATCTATCGAGCGTATTGAGCTATGAACTATAACCGAAATAAATATTTCCGGATGAGGGCATCGGAGATCATTATGATTGTCCTGTTCCTCCTCTTCTCTGTTGCATTACGGGCCACGGCTTATTCAGAGATGCTGACCTTGTCCGAAGGGTTAAAGCTTGTGACGGAAAACAGCAGAACCGTAAAAATGTTGCAGCATGAGGAGAAGATGTCCGAGGCCGACACACTGATCGCGCTGTCGAGGATGCTGCCCGAGGTGAACGCCTCATGGGGTTATACGTCGCTGGCCCATCAGCCTACTGCAATTTTTGGACTTCAGCAAGTGCCGATATCGGATAAGAATTTTGTTGCTTACAGTCTTAATATCCAGCAGACGCTCTATGATTTTCGAAAAAACGCATCGCGCTACGAGGCGAGCAAAAAAATGCTGAATGCAAAAAAAATGGACGCGGCCAGGACCAGGAACCTTGTTGCGATCAATTTTGTGCTGGTATATCTGGATCTTCTAGAAGCGGAGAACCTCGTCAAGGTGTCAGAGAAAGAGGTGCTGCAGCTTGAATCCCACCTGCACGACGCAAAAAGCCTTTACGAGGAAGGTGTGATTACAAAGAACGATCTCCTTCAGGCCGGGGTGAAGATCTCTGATGCGAGGCAGAGGCTGCTGACCGCAAGGAACCTCAGGGCAGTGACAGCCTCACAATTGAACAGTGTACTTTTAAGACCTTTGACTTCTGATATGCAGGTTGAGGATGTCAGGGAATCACCTGCCCGGTTTGTTGAAGCAGACATGGGGAAGGCCTGGGAGATTGCTGAAAAACAGCGGCCCGAGATACTGATCGCTGAAGAAACACTTAAGGCACTGGACCTCGAGAAAAAGGCAACAGAAGCGGAGTTTTTTCCGAGACTTTTTGTGAGAGGCGGATTCGATTTTACTGAAAACCAATATCAGGTCTACCAGGGGAATTGGTCTGCCACTCTCGGGCTGGGGATAAATCTTTTTCAGGGCGGTCTCACGAGGGCTGAACTTAAGAAGAACGAGAGTCAGAGATTAAGGCTGGTTGAGGAAAAAAATAAGTTGATTGATGATATAAAGCTTGAAGTCGAAAAATATCTGCTCAATGTGAGGACCGCAAAAGAGCGGGTGGATGTGACAAGGGACGCTGTTCAGCAGGCAGAGGAGAACCTCAGGATCAACAGGGTGAAATACGAAGAAGGCGCTGGTACTGCCACTGATGTCCTTGACGCGGTCACACTCCTGACTGTTGCAGAGACGAACAATTATAAGTCTGTCTACGACCTGAGAAGGTCGGAGGCCGCGGTCTTGTATGCGATAGGGACAGATCTTTCGGAGGTATATAGGTAATGCCCCCTCACCCTCGCCCTCTCCCTCCAGGGGAGAGGGTTGTAATATTTCCCCGACCTTGAGGGGAGGGGATTGAAGGGGAGGGTGATGTATGTGACTTTACTAATGAAACTATTAGTATCTTAAGAGGGGGCGAAGGGGAGTTAGCCTTGATGAATAAGTTGAAATAATGAGGATAAAATGGACGAGGTAAAACAGGAAGCAGAAACGCCGAACAATAACCATAAGCGAAAGGTGATGGCAGGGATAGTTTTTACGGGCCTATCGGTTGTTGGGATAGTCATCATTTATTTTTATCTGCAATATATACATACCCATATTACTACAGACGACGCCTTTATCGACGGCAATATCCACACGATCGCATCGAAGGTGCCGGGCACGGTAAAGGCAGTACTGGTGAAATCCAACCAGTTTGTAAAAACAGGAGTCGTCCTTGTAGAGATAGACCCTGTTGATTATGACGTAAAAGTCAATGAAGCCGAGGCAGGTCTCAATGCTGAAAAGGCGAAGCTCGGCGAGAGAGAATCTACTATTGAGTCCTCCAGGAGCATGCTTTCAGAGCTTCAGGCGCGCAGGGAATCGGCAAGGGCAAACCTTGAACTTCAGGAGGCAAACCTGAAGCAGTCGCATATGGATTTGAAAAGGGCGGAGTCCTTGTATAAGAAGGAAGCTGTATCAAGGGAAAAGTATGAAAGGCAGCAGACCTCCTATGATGTATCTGCTGCTCAGGTCAGGGCAGCCAAGGAACAGCTGAAACAGGCTGAAATGGCGATTCAGGCGCAGAGAGCGGTCGTGGGCCAGGCAGAGGCGTCAAAGACAGCTCAGGCTTCATCTATAAAACAAAAAGAGGCTGGTCTGGAAGCTGCAAAGCTCAGTTACGGTTATACGAGGATTTATGCGCCTGTCGACGGTTATGTCACAAAGAAGTCTGTCGAGGTGGGCAACCAGTTGCAGCCGGGCCAGCCGATTATGGCCCTTGTCCCGCTTGAGGGAATATATGTGACAGCGAATTATAAGGAGACGCAGCTTGAAAAGGTGAAGACTGGAATGAAAGTGGATATAAAGGTCGATACCTATCCGGGCAAGATATTCAAGGGCACTGTCGAAAGCATTATGGCGGGCACGGGCGCCGTATTTTCCCTTTTCCCGGCTGAAAATGCGACTGGGAATTTCGTCAAGGTCGTGCAGAGGGTACCTGTCAAGATCCTCCTGGATAAGGACACTGACAAGGAGCATGTGCTGAGGGTGGGGATGTCGGTTGTGCCGACGATTGTGATAGGAAAATAGCCCGGAAAATAGGGAGAGCGGAAGTGCTGAAGGCTTTCGATCTTATTCACCAGTAGTTGTTTGTCGATAGTGTGCCTCCGGGTTTTCTATCTAAGTGCTATCGATTTCCGGACTTCCGAGCCGACTTCCGCACTTTTCCCTGTCCACTTTTAAGCCGAATATTGACAGTCTAAAGCTTAAATGTTAAGCTTTTAACATGCGGAGAATTTCTGTCCTGCTATTGTTTTTGTTATTTATTGCTTCGACTGCATCAGGGGACGTCTATAAATATATAGATGAAAACGGTGTTATCTGCTATACCGACAAGCCTTTTGGGAAAAAGACCCAGGCGGAGGTTGTTTATAAAGAAAAGAAGGCCCCTGTTGTTAACCAAAGGCCTGAAAAAAGCCGGGGGATAAAGACCGACTATAGTCATTATGTCCAGAAGGCCGCGCTAAAGTATGAGATAGAGCCGGAGTTGATCCATGCTGTCATCAGGACTGAGTCTAACGGAAATTACAGGGCAGTGTCAAAAAAAGGCGCTATGGGACTGATGCAGCTGATGCCTTCGACTGCGAATGATATGAATGTCGGGAACCCCTTTAACCCTGAAGAGAACATAAACGGCGGGACCCGGTACCTCAGATTTCTTCTTGAAAAGTTTGACGGGAACGTGACCCTCGCCGTTGCAGCGTACAATTCAGGTCCGACTACTGTTGAGAGATACGGGAATATTCCTCCCATTGCTGAAACGAAGCAGTATGTCAACAGGGTCTTCACATTATATAATGGTAAAAGAAGTTATGCGGTTTCCGATTCAGCTGTAGATTATCAGGACAGACCTGCCCAGATCTACAAGGTCGTCCTCGAAGACGGCACTATTCTTTTCACGAATTCGGCGCTTGAGAGAAAAGGCAAACTAAGGTTCTAATGCCTCCCGGTACATCTTCTCTGCAGGAACAGATTCTGGAGTTCAAGGAACGAAAACGCGCGATCATCCTTTCTCACAATTACCAAAGAGATGAAGTCCAGGAGATCGCGGATTTTGTAGGTGATTCACTCGAGCTTTCGAGGATAGCCGCCACGAAAGACTGCGAAATGATCGTCTTCTGCGGAGTTCATTTCATGGCTGAGAGCGCTTCGATCCTTTCGCCTGATAAGATTGTTTTGCTGCCTGAGGAAGAGGCACTATGTCCGATGGCTGACATGATACGTGTTGATTCTCCCCGGCCGGTAAGGAAGAGGTTCCCTGGTTATGAAAACCCTCCTGCATATGTTTTCCCTCCGGAA
>Ga0316617_100000604_pt1 | contig 10037 bp, 11 predicted proteins | sample OWC_Aug_M1_C1_D2_FD_207801 | JGI IMG/M metagenome (GOLD analysis project Ga0316617, IMG submission 207801) | Wetland soil microbial communities from Old Woman Creek delta, Ohio, United States - OWC_Aug_M1_C1_D2_B | ecosystem: Environmental > Terrestrial > Soil > Wetlands | place: USA: Ohio... | reverse complement strand
GCCGCCGCGAGGCGGGCCGGGTGCTCAACGTGGACGAGCCCGAGCACCGGGCCCGGCTCTGGTCGGTCGGCGACTCGCAGGTGGCGTACCACGTCGCGAACCTCGCCGAGTCGAGGCGGCGCAAGCACGATGCTCACGTTCGGTGGATCGAGAGCTGGCGGCCGCGCCCCCGGTGAGGCCTGGAGGGAGCACCGGCCGATCAGGCCGACAGCCAGCCAAGGACCCGCTCCGCCACCTTCTCCGGCGTGAACCCGTAGGTCTCGGCGAGCGACTTCTCCGGCGCGCTGGCCCCGAAGCCGTCGATGCCGACGACCAGGCCGCCCGAGCCTGCGAGCTTCCACCACTCGAGCCCGCGCCCGGCCTCCACCACCGCGACGCGCTGGCCTGCCGGGAGGACCTCGCGCCGGACGGCCTCGGGCTGGGCCTCGAAGCAGGTGAGGCAGGGCACCGAGACGAGACGTGCGGCCACGCCTTTCGCGGCGAGCAGGGTCGCCGCGCCCTGGGCGGTGGCGAGCTCGCTGCCGGTGGCGACGAGGGTCACCTTCGCGCCGGGCGGGTCGGCGACCACGTAGCCGCCGCGCAGCGCCTTCGCCGCGTCGAAGCCCACCGGCCGCTCGATCTTCGCGAACTTCTGGCGGGTCAGCACGAGCGCGGTCGGCCCTTCACGGCGGGTGATGGCATGGGCCCAGGCGAGCGCCGTCTCGACGCCGTCGGCCGGGCGGACCACGTGCAGGTTGGGGATGGCGCGCAGCGCGGTGAGGTGCTCGACCGGCTGGTGGGTGGGGCCGTCCTCGCCGAGGAAGATCGAGTCGTGCGTCCAGACGTAGATGGTCCGGATCCCGGCCAGCGCGGCGATGCGCACCGGCGGGCGCATGTAGTCGGAGAACACGAGGAAGGTCCCGACGAACGGGATGTGGTTGCCGTCGTAGGCGAGCCCGTTGGCGATCGAGCCCATGGCGTGCTCGCGGATGCCGTAGTGGATGTTGCGCGCCGCATACTGCCCGGGGCCCACGCTCCCGGTGCCCTTGATGTCGGTGAGGTTCGACTCGGCCAGGTCGGCCGAGCCGCCCACGAGGGAGGGCACGAGCGCGGCCGCCTTCTGGATCATCGACTGGGAGAGCTTGCGGGTGGCGTCGGTGGCGTCGGCGCCCTCGAGCAGCCTGGCGGCCAGGTCGGCCGGGACGGTCCGGTCCACGTGGGCGTCGAGCAGCCTCGCCTGCTCCCCGTGGGTGGCCCGCCACGCCTCGGCCCGCTGCTTCCAGGCCGCGTGCTCGGCCTTCTTGCCGCCGATCACCTCGCCCCAGAAGGCCCGGACGTCGTCGGGCACGAGGAAGCGCGGTTCCTGGGGCCAGCCCAGGAACTCCTTCGTGGCCTTCAGCTCCTCCTCGCCGAGTGGCGCGCCGTGCACGCTCGACTTGCCCTGCTTGTTCGGCGAGCCGTAGCCGATGGTGGTGCGGACGCGGATGAGGCTGGGGCGGGAGAGGTCCCCCTTGGCGGCGTCGATGGCCTTCGAGATCCCGTCGTGGTCGCGGCCGTCCACGCCCTGGACCTGCCATCCCTGCGCCTCGAAGCGGCGCGTGACGTCCTCGCCCGAGAAGGCCAGGCTGGTGCGCCCGTCGATGGTGACCTCGTTGTCGTCGTAGAGGAAGATGAGCCGGCCCAGCCGGTTGTGGCCGGCGAAGCTGGCCGCCTCTGCGGCCACTCCCTCCATGAGGTCGCCGTCGGAGACGATGGCGTAGACCCAGTGGTCCTCGACGGGGTTCCCCGGCCCGAGCCGGGCCGAGAGCATGGCCTGGCCCAGCGCCATGCCCACCGCGTTGGCGAATCCCTGGCCGAGCGGGCCGCTCGTGACCTCGACGCCCGGGGTGTGGCCGAACTCGGGGTGCCCGGGGGTGCGGGAGCCGGCCTGGCGGAAGGACTTCAGATCCTCGACGGAGAGGTCGAAGCCGGCCAGGTGCAGGAGCGAGTAGAGGAGCATCGACCCGTGGCCCGCCGAGAGGACGAAGCGGTCCCGGTCGATCCAGCGCGGCTCCGACGGGTCGAAGCGCAGGTGGCGCGTCCAGAGCACGAAGGCCATGTCGGCCGCCCCCATGGGCATGCCGGGGTGGCCGCTGTTCGCCTTCTGCACGCCGTCGGCGGCGAGCATGCGGATGGTGTTCACGGCCTTCTCGGCGAGGGCGGTGCTCGGGATCTGGGACAAGGCTTCCTCCGGCGGGGGGAGCGGCGGCGGGGCGGAGCGGGGCCGCACGATCGCGCACCGGAGGGGGGAGATCAAGGGTGGAGCGCGGGGCCGTGGGCGGAGCGGTAGAGTGGCCGGGAATGCCGTCGATCCGGGTCGCCGCCGTCGTGGACGTGACCGAGGCCGAGGGGCCCGGCGCCCGCTTCGCCGTGTGGCTCCAGGGCTGCGCCATCCGCTGCCCGGCCTGCTGCAATCCGCACATGTTCGACCCGGCGGCAGGGATCCCGGTCGACGCCGGGGACCTGCTCGCGCGCCTCGACCGGGTCCGGGACCAGGTGGAGGGGGTCACCCTCCTCGGTGGCGAGCCCTTCGAGCAGGCGGCCGCTCTCGTCCCCTTCGCCCTGGGCGCGCGGGAGCGCGGCCTGTCGATCGTGGCCTTCACCGGCCACCTCGTCGAGGACCTGCGCTCCGGCTGGCCGCCGGGCTCCCGGGAGCTCCTCGCCCACGTCGACCTGCTCGTGGACGGGCCCTTCCGTGCCGACCTCCCGGAGCGGACCCGCCGGTGGTCGGGGTCGGCGAACCAGCGCTTCCACTTCCTGACGGGTCGCTATTCACCCGGAGTCGAAACGATCGCCTCCGGCGAGGTGGACCGAACGGTCGAGCTTCGCTTCCGCCTCGACGGGACGATGGAGCGCAGCGGCTGGCCGGAGGACTGACCGGCCGGCTCATCCCTGGCGCGTCGTGCCCTTCGTCGTCGCGGGCTGCTGGTAGTACTCGGAGGTCCTCTCCCGTTCCTTCACCGTGCCGAGGGCCTTCTCGAGCGACTCGGTCTCGGTGAGGCAGGTCTTTCCCTTGAGCCCCCGGGTCTGGAGGCGCACCTCGCCCTCGGGGGTGAAGACGAGCTCGATCTCGATCTTGTCGGCCACCATCACCTCCAGCGCTGCATGACCACCCGCACCGAGCCGTCGGCCTGCTTCTCCTCCTTGGCCACGGCGTATCCCTTGCGCTTCAGCTCGCCCACGGCCTTGGAGTAGGCCCAGCGCTGGGCGATGCGCCCCGCCAGCGCCTTCCCCGGCCCGGCGTCGCAGTCCCTGGGGATGAGGGTGACCTTCTCGGTCTTCCTGTCCACCTGCACCCCCACCTCGGCATCGCCGTCCTTCACCACGTAGTCGACCTCGTGGGAGGCGCCGTCGGCGGTGCGCATCCTCTTCTCGGCGCGGGCCTCGGCCCCCAGCTCGGCGATGACGTCGAGGAGGAGCGAGACCCCGTACACCACCACCGTGATCCCCGTCTCCTGCGACATCACCACCTCCGGAAGCGTCGCCGTCCCGGCGAGAAGAGCGCGATGACCAGGCCGAGCAGCATCATGCCCACCATCTGGATCTGGCCGCGCCCGAAGAGGAGGAGCAGCAGCGGGATGCCGATGGCCACGCAGGCGGCGGCGATTCGCCAGCCCAGCCCGGGCAGGAGCCTCAGCAGGCGCATCCCGGCGGTGTCGGCGCCCGGCCGCGCCACGGGTCCGCCACCGAAGGGACCGTCGGGGAGCTCGTCGTCGATGCGGTCCTTCTCCCGGCGGGCCAGCTCCTCGGCCACCTCGCGCCGCGCGCGGGCCTGATCGGCCGCGTCGCGCTGACGCGCCTGCTCCCGCTCCGCCATCGCGCGCCGCTCGGCCTCGGCCTGGGCCTGCCGCTCCTTCCAGAGCCGCTCGTTGAAGGCGCGCTGGGCGGGCGTGTCGAGCTCGGCGGCGCAGTTCTGGCACGTTGCCGCATAGACGGTGTTGTCCATCTGGCAGTCCATGCAGCGCGTGAAGGGCTGGGCCCCCGTCCGCGGGTCGGCGGTCTCCAGCGGCCGCTCGGGAGGCGGGCGAAACCGGTCGGTCGACGAGCTGGGGATGGAGTCGGGCGCTTCGCCGGTCCCGGGACGGGCGCGCTCCAGCTTGAGGAACCGGTCGCGGCGATCCGAGGACAAGGCGTCAGCCGAAGCGGGAGGCGAGGGGGCGGGGGACTTCCTCGGCCGGCACGGTGGAGGCGGGACGGGTGCGGGTCTTCGCCCACTCGCGCAGCTTCTGGATGTCCTCCCGCATGGTGGTGGCGAGCGGGAAGGTCTCGGCGACGGCCCGGGCGAGGTGACGCTGCTCGAGCTCCTTTCCCTCCGCGAAGGCGTCGTAGAGGGCCGCCACCACGACCTGCTCGATCTCGGCTCCGCTGAAGCCCTCGGCGGCCGCGGCCAGCGCGCCGAGGTCGAAGGTCTCCGGCTTGCGCCCGCGGCGACCCACGTGGATGCGGAAGATCTCCTCGCGCTCCGGCCGGGCCGGCAGGTCGATGAAGAAGATCTCGTCGAAGCGCCCCTTGCGCAGGAGCTCGGGGGGGAGCATGTCGATGCGGTTCGCGGTGGCCACCACGAAGACCGGCGCGGTCTTCTCCTGGAGCCAGGTGAGCATGGCGCCGAAGACGCGGGCCGTCACGCCGCCGTCGGAGAAGCCGGACGAGCCCGCGCCGGACAGCCCCTTCTCGATCTCGTCGGTCCAGAGCACGGCCGGGGCCACGCTCTCGGCGACGCGGATGGCCCGGCGCAGGTTCTCCTCCGACGAGCCCACCAGGCCGCTGAAGATGCGCCCCATGTCGAGCCGCAGGAGCGGCATCTTCCAGGAGGAGGCGATCGCCTTGGCCGTGAGGCTCTTGCCGCAGCCCTGCACGCCGAGGAGGAGCAGCCCCTTCGGCTCGGGCAGCCCGAAGCGGCGCGCCGGCTCGCTGAAGGCGTTGCCGCGCCGGGAGAGCCAGGTCTTGAGGTTCTCGAGGCCGCCCACGTTCGCGAACTGCTCCTCGGTCGGGTAGTACTCGAGCAGCCCGCTCTTGCGGATGACCTGCCGCTTCTCGTCGAGGATGAGGCCGATGTCCTCCTTGGCGAGGCGCGAGTCGGAGGCGATGGCCTTGGCGAAGGCGTTCTCGGCCTCGGAGAGCGTGAGCCCCTGGGCGGCCTTGGCGATCGCGTCGGCGTCATCGCGGCGCAGGCTCACCGAGGCCCGGTTGCCCTTGACCACCACCTCGGCGATCTCCTTGAGCAACCCGTAGAGCTCGTCGTGGGTGGGGAGAGGGACGTCGAGGACGGTCATCTCCTTCTCCAGCTCGGTGGGGATCTGCAGCACGGGCGAGAGCAGGATGACGGTGGTGTAGGTGGTCTTGAGCGACTGGGCCAGCTCGCGCAGCCCGCGGATGACCGCCGGGTCGTTCAGGTAGGGGTGGAAGTCCTTCAGCACGACCAGCGACGGCTCGGCGAGCTTCTCGATGGCGGCGAGCGCCTCCATGGGCTCGCGGGCTCCCTCGACGACGGCGCCGCCCCGCGTGCCGCCCAGGCGGCGCAACCCCTTCGTCACCGACCAGCCGATGAGCGCCTTGCCGTGCCGCTTGGCGAGCTCGTCGAGGACGGTGTCGAGCCGCTGCTCCTCCCAGGAGACGAGGTAGATGAGGGGGTAGCGGGCCCGGACGAGGGTGTCGAGCTCCTTCACGAAGCGGGGCTGCTCGACGGGGGGCGGGGCCGCGGCTGGTGGCGCAGGAGGTGCCGCGCCGGCGGGGGGAGGGGTGGGACCGGTGGCCATCCGGCCCAGCATATCAGGGGGAGCGAAGCCAGAGCAGGCGCGGCGCGGGTCCGGAGAGGTCGAACGCCGCCACCGTTCCGGGGGGCACCGGCGATCGCTTCCCCGAGGCGATCGCCACCGCCTCGGCGATCTCCGGGTTGTGCCCCACCAGCGCGGTCCCGGCTCCCTCGCGCCGGGCCAGCTCGAGGATCTCGCGGCCGCCAGCGTGGCCGGAGGCGAGGTCGTCCGAGGGTCCCGCGGGAGCGCCGGTGGCGCGAGCCAGGAGGTCGGCGGTCTCGCGTGCCCGGCGGAAGGGGCTCGCGAGGATCCGCTTCACGGTGAGCCTCGGGCCCAGGATCTGCAGCAATCCGGAGAAGGCCTCCTTTCCGGACGCCGAGAGCCTCCGGTCGGCGTCGACGCCTCCGGACTGGGCCTCGGCGTGCCGCACCAGGAAGACCGCCGAGGTCACGCCGCGCCTTCCCGGAGCCTTCCGGTCCGGCGGGCGAGCAGGGAGAGGCGCTCGGCCGCCGATCGGTCGGCGAGCAGCGTCGAGAGGAGCGCCGGGACCCGGTACGACCAGTTCTCGTCGCTGACGGTGCCGGGGACGTTCACCCGCTCCCGCGCTCCCATCGCGTCCTGGAAGGGCAGGAGCAGGAGATCCGAACCGGAGGCGGAGACGAGGCCGAGGAGCGCGTCGCGCACCTCCTCGTCGAAGGCGACGGGCGCCCGCTTCGCGAGGGACTCGAGCCCGGGCAGGGCCAGGAGCGCCTTCCGCTCGGCGGCCGGGAGGGACTCCCACCAGTCGGCGAGCGAGTCGGTGTCGTGGGTGCCGGTGGTGGCGAGCGAGACGGCCGGCCACTTCGCCGGGTCGCGGAAGACCTCGTCGTCCTTCTCCCAGCGCAGCACGCGGTAGCCGGGGACGCCGAGCCGGTCGAGCGAGGCCCGCACGAAATCGGGCACCGTGCCGAGGTCCTCGGCGATGACCCGGGCCTCCTTGGAGAAGGCGGCCAGGACCCGCTCGCCGTTCAGGATCTGGGCCGGCTCGGTGTCGGGCACGAAGCCCGGAGGGCCGCCGTCGTTGGGGCGGAAGTAGCTCCGGTAGAAGCCGACCACGTGGTCGACCCGGTAGGCGCCGTAGAGCTCGGCGGCGCGGCGGGCCCGGGCGGCGATCCAGGCGTAGCCGTTCTTCGCCATCACGTCCCAGCGGTAGACGGGAAGCCCCCAGTCCTGCCCGTCGGCGCTGAAGGCATCGGGAGGAACCCCGGCGCGGGCGTCGAGGCGGAAGTCGAAGGGGCGGGCCCAGACGTCGGCAGAGTCGGTGGCCACCATGAAGGGCAGGTCGCCCATGAGATCGGCCCCCGCCGCCACCACGGCGCGACGCGCCTCCTGCCACTGCTCGTCGAGGTGCCACTGCAGCCAGGAGCGGTAGAGGATCCGCTCGGAGAGCGACGCGCGCGCCTCGGCGAGGGCCTCGGGGTCGCGGCTGGCCAGCGGCTCGGGCCACTCCAGCCAGCTCCGCCCACCCTGCACGTCGTCGTGCAGCGAGACGAAGAGCGCGTAGTCGGCGAGCCAGGAGGCGTGCTCGCGCCGGTAGGCCCGCAGCGCGGCTGCGCGCGCGGTGCTGGCGTGCCACTCCCGGTCCAGGAAGGCGCGGAAGGCGATCTCGCTGGCCCGCTCCTTGAGTCCGCGCACGTCGTGCCAGCGCACCGCCGGCGAGGCCCGCAGCGCGGCGAGGAGCGCCCGGTCCTCCGGGGAGAGCGCGTCCACGCCGCCGGCGGCCTGGAAGTCCTCCGAGGCGTCGAGGGCCAGGTAGATGGGGTCGATGGCGAAGGCGGAGATGGCCGAGTACGGGCTGTTCTGCCCCCGGGCCGCCTCGTTCACAGGGAGCACCTGGACGAGCGAGAAGCCCGCCGAGACCGCCCAGCGCGCGAAGGGGACGAGGTCCGGGATCTCCCCCAGGCCCCAGCCGCACGGGGAGCGGATCGAGAAGAGCGGGAGGAGGACGCCGGATTCGCGCATCGGGATGGCTTCTTGTAGCCGGGGGGGAGGCGGGTTATCCAGGGGATGTTGTCGCACGCCCCCGAGATCCGCGGAAGATTCGCCCCGAGCCCCACCGGCTCCCTCCATGTGGGGAACGCTCGCACCGCGCTGCTGGCCTGGCTCGACGTCCGGTCCCGGGGGGGCCTCCTGGCGATGCGGGTCGAGGATCTGGACGGCCCGCGGGTCCGGCCGGGGCTCGAGGCCCGCATCCTCGACGAGCTGCGCTGGCTCGGACTCGACTGGGACGAGGGGCCCGACGTGGGCGGCCCTCGCGGCCCCTATCGACAGTCGGAGCGGGGCGCCATCCACGCCGCGGCGCTCGACCGCCTCCGCGGCGCGGGGCTCGCCTATCCCTGCTTCTGCTCCCGCGCCGAGATCGCCCAGGCTTCCCAGGCGCCCCACCTCTCCGACGAGGGCCCGCGCTACCCGGGGACCTGCCGGGACCTCTCCCGGGGCGAGCAGGCCCGGCGGGCTGCTCGCCGGCCCCCGGCCTGGAGGTTCCGCGTCCCGGACGGCCCGGTGTCGTTCCGGGACCGATTCCACGGAGAATGTTCGTTCGACGTCGTCGCGACGGTGGGCGACTTCGTGGTGGCCCGCGCCGACGGGGTGCCCGCCTACCAGCTCGCCGTGGCGGTGGACGATGCGGCCATGGGGGTGACCGACGTCCTCCGCGGCGACGACCTCCTCCCCTCGACGGCGCGGCAGCTCCTGATCTACCGGGCCCTCGGCCTTCCGGTTCCGGCCTTCGCCCACGTCCCGCTGGTGGTGGGCGCGGACGGCGAGCGGCTCGCCAAGCGGCACGGGGACCTCTCGGTGGGGGAGCTCCGCGAGCGCGGTGCAGCGCCTGCCGCGGTGGTGGGGCTGCTCGCCGCCGCCTCCGGGCTCGCTCCTCCGGGCGCGCGGGTCATGCCGGCCGACCTCGTGGCAGGCTTCCGCCTGGAGGCGGTCCGGCGGGGGCCCGCGCGGGTCGACGGACGGAGTACCATCGCCCCGTGAGCATCCTCCGCTCGTGCACGGATCCGCGCTGGGTCGAGGTCGCCCTCTCCGACCTCGACGCCACCCTCGGCGACCACGCCCATTGCGAGAAGAAGGCGGCCGCCACCGCGGTGAAGCTCGTCGCCGACAACGCCGACAGGCCCGACCTGGTGCGGAAGCTGGCCCGGCTCGCCCAGGAGGAGACTCACCATTTCCTCGCCGTGCTGAACGAGCTGGCGCAGCGCGGACGCACGCTCCCGCCCGACACCGGGGACCCGTACGTGCAGTCGCTCCTCCGGCTCGCCGGAGGGGGCCGGGGCCGGCTCGCGGAGCAGCTCCTCGTCTGCGCGCTCGTCGAGGCCCGCAGCTGCGAGCGGCTGACGCTCCTCGGCGAGGCGATCGCCGAGCCACGGCTCAAGGAGTTCTACCAGCGGCTCGCCCGGTCGGAGGCGGGCCACGAGACCCTCTTCGTCGACCTGGCGAAGGCGCACGGTGACGGCATCGACGTGGACCGGCGGCTCGCCGAGATGGCCGACGAGGAGGCCGCGCTGGTGGCCTCCCTCCCGCTCCTGCCGCGGATCCACTGAGCGGGGAGCCCCGGCCGGGGCGTCGGCTGTCGGCCCCGCCGCGGCGCGTCCGGAGTTTCCGACACCCGGGCCCCGCAACCCCCCGGATTTCCGGTGGCCGGATCCTGGCAAGCGAGGTGCAATCCCTCGTTGCAACCAAGGAGGACGTCATGACCCGCAAGACCCCCACCATCATCGGCGCCGCAGTCGGACTGGCTCTCTTCCTCGCGCTGGGCCTCCTCCCCGCGCTGCTGTACGGCGGGTACGCGGGCGTGATGCTCGCCAGCGGGATCAGCGGCGCCCCGGTGCAGGCGACCTTCCTGGTCCGGGCCCTCATCGTCATGGGCATGGTGCTCGGCGTCACCGGCGTCGGAGCCCTCTTCGCGGTCGGCGGCGCCGTGGTCGGGGCGGCCATCGCGGTGCTGACCGGCGTCCCGGCGAAGAAGGAAGCCGCGAAGGCCGCCAAGGCCTAGCGAGGGTTCAGGCTCCGGACGAGAGTCCGTCGCCCGCAGGGCCGGCCCGGGAGGGGTCGGCCCTGCGCATCTTCTACCGCCCCGCTCCCAGCACCGCGTCCACCGTCTCCCTCAGGTACCGCGCCGCGACGCCGAGCGTCCGCTCCGCTCCTCCCGGCGTCCGCGCGATCGGCGGAGCGACCTCCATCACGTCGCCGCCGGCCAGCCCGACCTCCCGCCCCAGCCGACGG
>Ga0316617_100000602_pt1 | contig 10047 bp, 9 predicted proteins | sample OWC_Aug_M1_C1_D2_FD_207801 | JGI IMG/M metagenome (GOLD analysis project Ga0316617, IMG submission 207801) | Wetland soil microbial communities from Old Woman Creek delta, Ohio, United States - OWC_Aug_M1_C1_D2_B | ecosystem: Environmental > Terrestrial > Soil > Wetlands | place: USA: Ohio... | reverse complement strand
GGAAACGGTGGCGCTCGCGCGTGTCGGCCCAGAAGTGCTGCAGCGCTTCGTCGAGCTCGCCATGCAGCACCAGGGCCGCGTCGTCGCCGACGTAGTCGAAGATCGTTGCCGTCTGCTCGAAGAACAGCGGCAGGTAGTACTCGATGCCGGCGGTGGCCAACCCGGCACCGATGTCCTTGTAGATGCGGTGGCGGCTCGGGTCGCCGTCGATCTTCTCGCGCCAGCGCGCGCGGAAGGCATTGCGCGCCGCTTCGTCCATCGGAAATTCGCGCCCCGGCAGCAGCCGCACCGCCGGTACCGGATACAGGCTGCGCTGCGTGTCGGGGTCGAAGGTGCGGATCGAGTCGATCTCGTCGCCGAACAGGTCCACCCGGTAGGGCACCAGCGAGCCCATCGGGAACAGGTCGATCAGGCCGCCGCGCACCGCATATTCGCCCGGGCTCACCACCTGGCTGACATGGCTGTAGCCGGCCAGCGTCAGCTGCGCCTTCAGCGCGGCCTCGTCCAGCCGCATCTTCTGCTCGAAGTGGAAGGTGTAGCCGGCCATGAAGCCGGGCGGCGCCAGCCGCGTCAGCGCGGTGGTGGCGGGCAGCAGCACCACGTCGAGTTCGCGACTGCGCACGCGCCACAACGTGGCCAGGCGCTCGGAGATCAGGTCCTGGTGGGGCGAGAAGCTGTCGTAGGGAAGGGTCTCCCAGTCGGGGAACAGAGCGACGCGCAGCGCGGGTGCGAAGAAGGGCAGCTCATCGGCCAGGCGCTGCGCATCGGCCGGGTCGGCGCAGACGATCGCCAGCAACTGCCCTGCCGAGGCGCGGGCCTGGGCATGGCGCGCCAGCAGCAGCGCATCGGCCGAACCGACGGGGCGGGGCAGGGAATGGCGCTTCCCGCGGGCGATGGACGGCAGCAGCATGGACGGTGCGGACAACACAAAACGCCCCGCAGCGGCGACTGCGGGGCGGTGGCACGATTGTAGGCAGGCGCCTGGGCCCGCGGGCGGCGGCGGCTACCATTGGCATGTGCCTGCCGCCTCTTCGTCCACGCCACCCGCCACCGCGCGCTGCTTTGCCCTGGTGCCCTGTGCCGGCGTCGGCGAGCGCGCCGCGCAGTCCGGGCCCAAGCAGTACGCGCTGATCGGCGCACGCGCCATGGTCGCGCACACGCTGGCGGCCCTGGCAGCCGTCGCAAGGCTGCAGGCGACGCTGGTGGTGCTGGCCCCCGGCGACGCGCAGTTCGACGCGCATGCGGCCGATTTCCGGGGCGAGCGCGCCTGGGTCGCGCGCTGCGGCGGCGCCACGCGCGCCGCCACGGTGGCCAACGGTCTGGCCGAACTGCAGCGCCGTGGCGCACGCGACGGCGACTGGGTGCTGGTGCACGACGCAGCGCGCTGCCTGCTGCGCCCCGAATGGGTGGACCGGCTGATCGATGCCTGCCTGGCCGACGCCGTCGGCGGGCTGCTGGCGCTGCCCTTGGCCGACACGCTGAAGCAGGCACGCAACGGCCGCGTCGAGCGCACGCTGGAGCGCAGCGACAAATGGGCCGCGCAGACGCCGCAGATGTTCCGCCTGGGCCTGCTGCGGCACGCGCTGGGCGCGGCCGGCGCGGCCTTCACCGACGAGGCCAGCGCGGTCGAGGCCGCCGGCCATGCACCGCTGCTGGTGCCCGGCGAACTGGAGAACTTCAAGCTCACCTGGCCGCAGGAGCTGGCGCTGGCCGCGCGGCTGCTGCGTGCACGCGAACTGGAGGCTGCCGCGTGAGCCTGCCGCTGCGCATCGGCGAAGGCTGGGACACGCATGCGCTCGCGGCCGGCCGCCCGTTGGTGCTGGGTGGCGTGCACATCGAACACAGCCATGGCCTGCTCGGCCATTCGGACGCCGACGCGCTGCTGCATGCCATCACCGACGCACTGCTGGGTGCGGCCGGGCTGGGCGACATCGGCCGGCATTTCCCGGACACCGACGCGGCCTTCGCAGGTGCCGATTCGTCGCTGCTGCTGGCCGAGGCCGCACGCCGCGTGCGCGCCGCCGGCTGGGACATCGGCAACGTCGACAGCACCATCGTCGCGCAGGCGCCGAAGATGGCGCCGCACATACCGGCGATGCGCGAACGCATCGCCGCGGCGCTGGCCGTCGCGGTGGAGTGCGTCAACGTCAAGGCCAAGACGGCCGAAAAGATGGGCCCGGTGGGCGAGGGCCGCGCGATCGAGGCGCGCGCCGTCTGTCTGCTGCAGCGCGCGGCTTAAGGCGCCAGCTTCAGGCGCAGTCGCGCGACCAGGCCACCGTCGGGCGCGTTGTCCAGTTCCAGAGTTCCGCCCATGCGCTGCAAGGACTTTTCCACGATGGCCAGGCCCAGGCCAGCGCCGGTGGCCGCGGTGCGCGCGGCGTCGCCGCGGAAGAAGGGCGTGGTCAGCTGGCCGAGCTTTTCCGGGGCCACGCCCGGACCCTGGTCGCGCACGGTGACGATGACCCACGGCCCGGTCTTCGCGTAGCTGACGGTGACCACGGCGATGCCGGTGTCGGTGCTGCGGCCGTAACGGCGCGCGTTCTCGAACAGGTTGGAGAACACGCGGCCGAGCTCGGTCTCGTCGGCCATGACCGCCAGGTCGATGGCCAGGCGCGAATGGATGCGGATCTCCTTTGGATCGCGGAAGGGGCCGGCCTCGCGGTCGATCAGCTGCGACAGATGCACCGGGCGCATCTCGGTGTCGCCGGGGCGCGCATAGTCCATGAACTTGTCGATGATGGCGTCGAGCTGCTCGATGTCCATCGCCATGTTGCGCTTGGCCTCGTCGTTGCCGACGCTCATCTCGGTTTCCAGGCGCAGCCGCGCGAGCGGCGTGCGCAGGTCGTGCGAGATGCCGGCCAGCATGACCGCGCGGGCTTCCTCCACCTTGGCCAGCTCGCGCGCCATGCGGTTGAAGCCGCGGTTGACTTCGCGGATCTCGCTGGTCAGCGTGTTCTCGTCCAGGCGCGAATCGAGGTCACCTTCGCGGATGCGGCTGGCGGCGAAGGACAGATCGCGCAGCGGGCGGTTGATCAGCCGCGCGATCACCACCGAGCCGACCAGCGTGGCCAGCAGTGCGATGCCCATCCAGACGAACCAGGTGCCGCTGGTCAGCGGCCCGGCATGGGCGGTGTCGGACTGCAGCCAGTAGCGGTCCTCTTCGATCGAGAATCCGACCCACATGCCGGGCTTGCCATTGACGCTGCGCGCCACCACCGCGTCGGGACCGAGTCGCGACATCAACTGGTCGGTGACGTTCTGGCTGAAGCGGTCGATGGCGTAGCTTTCCCAGGTATCACTGGGCTCGCGCGGCAGCACGCGCACGGTGTTCTGGCCGCTCATGGTCTTGACCAGCGCGACGCGGTTGATCGGGTCCGCGGTGCCCAGCGCGGTGCGCGACAGGTTCACCAGTTCGGCCGTCTGTTGTGCGGCCTGCACCGCACGCGGCTCGAACTCCAGCGCGCGTAGCGTCTGCACCCAGGCAAAGATCCCACCTGCCAGCAGCAGCGCCAGCAGGAAGAAGGTGCGCCAGAACAGGCTCAATTCAACGGGTTGGCGGGCCACGATGCGTCGTCGGGGTGTCGATCGGGGTTGCAGGTCCACCGCGCGAATCGGCCGGGCGCGGTGGTTGCGACTCGTGGCATGCGGCGGCACGCCGCCAGGGCGTGCCGCGGCCCCGCCGCCGATCGACGATCAGTTGCTCGTACCGTCCGGCACGAAAACGTAGCCCACGCCCCATACCGTCTGAATGTAGCGCGGCTGCGCCGGGTCGGGCTCGAGCATCTTGCGCAGCCTGGAGATCTGCACGTCCAGGCTGCGGTCGAAGGGTTCGAACTCGCGGCCGCGCGCCAGCTGCGCCAGCTTGTCGCGGCTCAGCGGCTGGCGCGGGTGCCGCACCAGGGCCTTGAGCATCGAGAACTCGCCGGTAGTCAGTGAAATCTGCTGGCCTTCCTTGGACAGGCGACGCAACGACAGGTCGAACTCGAAGGGGCCGAAGGTCACGGTCTGCGCATCCTTCGACGGCGCGCCCGGCGCTTCCGGCACGGGCCGGCGGCGCAGCACCGCATGGATGCGGGCCAGCAGTTCGCGCGGATTGAAGGGTTTGGGCAGGTAGTCGTCGGCGCCGACCTCCAGGCCGACGATGCGGTCGACGTCCTCGACCTTGGCGGTGAGCATGATGATCGGCGTCATGTCCTTGGCCGCGCGCAGTCGGCGGCAGATGGACAGGCCGTCTTCACCGGGCAGCATCAGGTCCAGCACGATCAGGTCGACGGTGTCGCGGGTGAGCACGCGGTTCAGCGCCTTGGCATCCTCGGCCAGCAGCACGTCGAAGCCTTCCTGCGCCAGATAACGGCGCAGAAGATCGCGAATGCGTGCGTCGTCGTCGACAATCACCACCCGGTTGGGCCGGGCGTTGGGCGTCTGGGTCATTGCGGACTCCAAATTTGTAACAACGGCATTGTGCAAGTCTTTTTGAGCCCGGTTCTGGCCCTATTGACCGCCTGTTACAGGTCTTTTTTGTGGCCTGTGGGCCGCGACGCGTCAACCCGTGACCAATGCCACACGCTTAGTTCAGGAACTACCACGCCAAGGCAGGCCATGAAGACCGTCCGCACCCGATGCACGCGCGCGCTGAGCTTGTTGAGCTTGTCGCTGGCCACGCTGCTGGCCCAGGCCGAGACCCCAGCACCAGTGGCCAACCAGCTGTCGCTTTCGGCGTCGGCCAGTACCGAAGTCGGCAACGACGTGCTGGTGATCACCTTCTCCACGCAGCGCGAGGGCGCCGACCCGGCCATGGTCCAGGCGCACCTGGCGCAGGCGCTGAATGCCGCGCTGGCCGAAGCGCGCAAGCTGGCGCGGCCGGGCCAGGTCGACATCAGCACCGGCAACTTTTCGGTGCAGCCGCGCTATGCGCCAAAGGGCGAGCCGATGAAATGGCAGGGCGTGGCCGAGCTGCGTGCCGAAGGCAAGGACTTCGACGCGCTGACGCGGCTGGTGGGCCGCATCCAGACGTTGAGCGTGGCGCAGGTGGGCTACCGGCTGTCGCGCGAGGCCCAGGACAAGGTGCTCGCCGATGTCAGCGCGCAGGCCATTGCGCGCTTTCGCAGCCAGGCCGAGGCCTACGCCAAGGCCTTTGGCTACACCGCCGTGAGCATCCGTGCGGTCGAGGTCAGCACCAGCGAAGCCACGGCGCCGCCGACGCCGCGCTTTCGCATGGCCGCCTCCGACGTGGCGGCGGCGCCGCCGGCCCTGCCGGTGGAGGCCGGCAAGTCGAACGTCAGCGCCACCGTCAGCGGCTCGGTGCAGATGAAGTAGCCGTCGGCGCCAGGCTGCGGCGCGCGGGCGTTGATAGCATGGTCCCCCTGACCCAGGGGGAACAAGGATGACCGAGCCGGTGTTGCGTGACCTGCAGTGCCTCGATGGCCGCGGCCTGCATCGGATGGCCTATTGGCAGTGGGGCGATGCGGCCAACCCCAAGGTGCTGGTGTGCGTGCACGGCCTGACGCGCCAGGGGCGCGATTTCGATACCCTGGCCCGCGCCCTGGCCGACGAATACCGCGTGGTCTGTCCCGACGTGGTGGGCCGAGGCCGCTCCGACTGGCTGGCCGATCCGATGGGCTACGGCCTGCCCACCTACGTGGCCGACATGGTCAACCTGTTGGCCCGGCTGGACGCGCAGGTGATCGACTGGGTCGGCACCTCGATGGGGGGCCTGATCGGCATCGGCCTGGCCAGCCTGGATGGCGCGCCGGTGCGCAGGCTGGTGCTCAACGACGTCGGGCCCGTGATCGAGCCGGCCGCGCTGCAGCGCATTGGCAGCTACATTGGGCAAAGCAGCTTCTGGGCCACGCTCGACGAGGCAGCGGATGCGTTCTGGACGCTGTCGCAGGGTTTCGGGCCACACAGCCGCGAGCAATGGCTGGCGCTGACGGCGCCGCAGCTCAAGCCGGCCACGCAGGACGGCAAGGCGGGTTTCGTCGCGCGCTGCGACCCGGCCATCGCCGTGCCCTTGCGCGTCGTGACGCCCGAGCTGGCCAAGGCCGGCGAGGCGCTGCTGTGGCAGAGCTACGACCGGCTGCGATGCCGGACGCTGCTGCTGCGTGGGGCCGAGTCCGACCTGTTGTCTCAGCAGACCGCAGCCGCCATGACCGAGCGCGGCCCGCGCGCGCAGTTGCACCAGTTTGCCGCCATCGGCCATGCGCCGACGCTGGTGCAGGCCGACCAGATCGAGGTGCTGCGCCGGTTTCTGCTGTCGCCATGAAGACTTCGCTCGGCAACGCGGCGCTGCGGCCCGACAGCGAGGCGTCGCCGATCGTGCGCCTGGCCGAGAGCACCGAGGGCCAGGGCCTGGCCGGCGGCGACGCCGGCGCCGAAGCGCTGCGCCGCGCGCGCAGCTTCGCCGAGCCGCTGCTGGTTGGACAGCCGCTGGACACCGGCGAGGATGCGCTGGCCCATGCCGACGGCGTGGCGGCCATCCTGCAGGGTATAGGCGCCGCACCGTCGATGCGCGCCGCCGCCTACCTGGTGTATGCCGGCGACTATCTGCAGCGGCCCGAAGAGGTGGTCAGCAAGGCCTTCGGCGAGTCCTATGCCCGGCTGGTGAGCCACACGCGCAAGCTGGTGCAGATCCAGCGGTCGGCACGCGATGCGCAGGTCGAGACCCAGCGCCGTGCGCTGCAGACCGAGCGCGTGCGCAAGATGCTGCTGGCCTTTGCCAGCGACCTGCGCGTGGTGCTGCTGCGCCTGGCCTCGCGGCTGCAGACGCTGCGCTACTACGCAGCCAGCCGGCGCGACTGCCCCGCGGCGCTGGCGCGCGAATCGCTGGACGTGTTTGCGCCGCTGGCCAGCCGGCTGGGCATCTGGCAGATCAAGTGGCAGCTGGAAGACCTGGCCTTCCGTTTTCTGCAGGGCGACGACTACCGCCGCATCGCCGCGCTGATGGACGGCAAGCGGCTGCAGCGCGAGGCCGCAGTCGAGCAGGCGCGCCGGCAGCTGGCGGCCGAACTGGCCGGGGCGGGCCTGCATTGCGAGGTCCAGGGCCGGCCCAAGCACCTGTACAGCGTGTGGAAGAAGATGCAGGGCAAGGGCGTCGATCTGGCGCATGTGTTCGACCTGCGCGCGCTGCGCGTCATCGTCGACGACATTCCCGCCTGCTATGCCGTGCTGGCGCGCGTGCATGACCTTTACGCGCCGGTGCCCGGCGAATTCGACGACTACATCGCCAAGCCCAAGCCCAACGGCTACCAGTCGCTGCACACCGTGGTGCGCGGCCACGACGGCGCGGCGCTGGAGGTGCAGATCCGCACCCACGCTATGCACGAACATGCCGAGAATGGCGTGGCCGCGCACTGGGCCTACAAGGAGGCCGGCGCCCGCGGTTATGCCGGCGTCAGCGCCTCCGGCGACTTCGAGGAGCGCGTGGCCGATGCGCGGCGCGCGGTGCTGCGCCAGCTGCTGGCCTGGGAGCGCGAGGTCGCGCAGCGCGACGCCACCCAGTCCCAGGCCGAGGGCGGCATGTTCGACGACCGCATCTACGTCTTCACGCCCCAGGCGGCCGTGATCGAGCTGCCGGCCGGCGCCACGCCGGTGGACTTTGCCTACGCGCTGCACACCAGCGTGGGCCACCGCTGCCGCGGTGCGCGCGTCGATGGTTCGCTGGTGCCTTTGCACACGCCGTTGCGCAACGGCCAGACCGTGGAGGTGATCGCCGCGAAGGAGGGCGGCCCATCGCGCGACTGGCTGAATGCCGAGCTGGGCCTGCTGAGGAGCCCGCGCGCTCGCGCCAAGGTGCGTGCCTGGTTCAACGCCCAAGAGCAGGCGTTGACCATCGCGCGCGGCCGCGAGATGGTGGAGCGGCTGCTGCAGCGCGAAGGCCGCACCGCGCTGAAGCTGGAGACGCTGGCCGAGCAGCTGGGCTTCAAGCAGGCCGATGCCTTGTTCGAGGCGATCGGCAAGGACGAATACTCGCTGCACCAGATCGAGAACCTGCTGCGTCCGCCGGCACCAGCACCCCACGCCGACGAGTTGATCGCGTCGCGCCGGCCGCGCGCGCGGCCCGAAGCCGACAAGGGCGGCGTGCTGGTGGTGGGTGTCGAATCGCTGCTGACGACGCTGGCGCGCTGCTGCCGCCCGGCGCCGCCGGATGCCATCGGTGGCTTCGTCACACGCGGCAAGGGCGTGGCCATCCACCGCGCCGACTGCAGCAACCTGCGCCACATGGCCGGCCGCGCGTCCGAGCGGCTGATTCCCGTGGCCTGGGGCACGCGCCGTGCCGACGCGCCGGCCGCCTACGCGGTGGACCTGCTGGTCGAGGCCGACGACCGGCAGGGCCTGCTGCGCGACATCTCCGAACTGCTCGCCAAGGAGAAGATGAACGTCATCGGTGTGCACACGCAGTCGGTCAACGATTCGCGCGGGCGCACGGCGTGGATGACCTTCACCGTGGAAGTGGCCGACACCAGCCGTCTGGCGGGCGTTCTGGCCCAAGTGGGACGCGTGGCCGGCGTGCGTCGGGCGCGGCGCAAATGAGGCGCTGCCGCGCTGCTAGAATGCCGCCTTCGCAGGCGCGTAGCTCAGCTGGTTAGAGCACCACCTTGACATGGTGGGGGTCGTTGGTTCGAGTCCAATCGCGCCTACCAACTGCCGATGGAACGAGCACCGGGTGTCACTGCCCGGTGCTTTTTTCTTGGCCGCGCGCCGGCAGCGCATCGGCGCCGCGTTCTGCCGGCGCGGCGTTGATCATGTGGGTGGCCATGTCGGCGAAGGCTTGTTCGACGCCGCGGCGCAGCGCGTCGTCGGCTATCTGCTCCCGCAGCGCCTGGTGCATGCAGGTCATCCAGCCGTCGCGCTCGGCCTGGGCGATCTGGAACGGCATGTGCCGCATGCGCAGTCGTGGGTGGCCTCGCTCTTGCACGTACAGCGGTGGCCCGCCGAACCAGCCGCTGAGGAACTTGAACAGGCTGTCCTCGCTGCGCGCCAGGTCTTGCGGGTGCAACTCGCGCACGCTGCGTGCGCCCGGCAATTGGTCCATCAGCTCGTAGAAGCGCCGCACGAGGCGCCGGATGGCTTCGGCGCCGCCCAGGCGCTCGTACACGGTGGCTTCTGGCATGCGCCCATTGTCTTACGACCCGGGCAGCGTGGCGCAACGCAGGCGCGCAAGCTCGTGTCGGTCGCCGAACTGGAGCCTGGATTCCGGCTGCCCCGCGTGCAGATGCAAGGAGCTGTTGTTCAGGCGAACCGTCTCAGGCCAGGCCGATCCGCCGGAGCTCGACGGCGAAAGGCCCCGCCTGCCTCGCGGCAATCACCAAACCGACCTGGCGGATCCGGGCCGGGTCGAGTGCTGGCGCACCCTGGACCTCGCGGCCGCGGAAGCTGGGCCGGAATGCGGCGAGCGGCAGTTGCACGGTCTGCCAGTCGACCCCCGTCGGAGCGAAGCCGGCTTGGTACGCCAGGCTGTCGAAGCCGTCGTCGCTGAACAGGCTCAGCTTGTACTGCCTGTGGTCGCCGCGCACATCGATCAGGCAGACCGTTGCGCCGGCATGCCCGCGGTCGGCGGGGCTGGAGCGCACCGAGGCAAAGCCACCGTTCCGCTCCAGCGAGACTTGCCCTTCGAACAACGCATGGCCGCGGGGGTCGTGCCGCAGTCGGCTGTGCGAGACGCCGCCCATCACGCGGTCGTCGATGGCTGCCCAGCCCTGCACGGCGCTGGGGTCGCCAAAGTCGAACAGCCAGATGCCCACGTCGGCATTTTTTTTAGGGCGAGGCAGGCGTCCGCTGGCTGCGCTGCAGTGGAACTGCGGCGAGGGCGGCCGATCATGCGCCGGAACTCACCGCATGCGGGGCGGGTCGCTAGCGAAAGCACGATCGGACGCAATGAACTCGACCGTGCCGCGCCGCCACGGCGGTTCATGCCGAGGCTCAAGATCGCCGCGGTTTCCAGTTCGGCAGCGTCTGTATGGCGCGGTATTCCATGCACCCATGCACCGCGATGCTCGCGGGCCATAGGTTCGACCGTGTCTATGAGTGTCGGCCAGCTAACGTGTCACC
>Ga0316617_100000599_pt1 | contig 10065 bp, 11 predicted proteins | sample OWC_Aug_M1_C1_D2_FD_207801 | JGI IMG/M metagenome (GOLD analysis project Ga0316617, IMG submission 207801) | Wetland soil microbial communities from Old Woman Creek delta, Ohio, United States - OWC_Aug_M1_C1_D2_B | ecosystem: Environmental > Terrestrial > Soil > Wetlands | place: USA: Ohio... | reverse complement strand
GACGCACGCCGCAACGGCGCGGTAAATGGCTGACAGACGCATGGTGATCCCCTCCGGTGTGTTCAGTACGGGCGCGCCGGGCGGAAACCGGCACCTCCGGGCGCCTCAGTTTATGCGAGGTCCCCCGGGCAGCGTCAGACGAAGCTCAACCCGAGAGCGTTCCCCTCAGCCAGTAGTCCGCGACGATGCCGGCGAAGATCGCGGCCCCGAGCCAGTTGTTGTGCAGAAACGCCTTGAAGCAGCGCGCGGGGTCGCGCCCCTTGATGAGCGTGTAGTGATAGAGCGCGATCCCGCCCGCGACGGCCAGTCCGGCGAAATACATCGCGCCGAGGCCGGCCATTCGCCCGACATGCGCGAGGATCACGAGCATCGCGATGTAGCACACGAGCACCGCGACCAAATCGAACCGGCCGAAGGTGATCGCGGACGTCTTGATCCCGATCTTGAGATCGTCCTCGCGATCGACCATCGCGTACTCGGTGTCGTAGGCGATCGCCCAGAACACGTTGGCTGCGAGCATCCACCACGCGATCGCGGGGATGTCGCCGACAGTCGCGGCGAACGCCATGGGAATGCCGGCGCCGAACGCGATGCCCAGGTACGCCTGCGGCACCGCGAGGAAGCGCTTCGTGAACGGATAGGTGGCGGCGAGGAAGAGCGCGGCGACGGACAGCCCGATCGTCAGCCGGTTGAGCGGCAGGACCAGCAGGAACGAAAGGAGGATGAGCACGAATGCTAGCGCGAACGCCTCGCGCCGCGTGACCCGGCCGGCCGCGATCGGCCGCTCCCGGGTTCGGCGCACGTGCGCGTCGAACCGTGCGTCGGCCATGTCGTTCAGCACGCAGCCCGCGGAGCGCATGAGGCCGGTGCCGAGTACGAAAATCCAGACGATCAGCCACTGCGGGCGCCCGTCCGCGGCGATCCAGACAGCCCACAGGGTCGGCCAGAGGAGCAGCAGAATCCCGATCGGCTTGTCGAGCCGCATCAGGCGCTCGTAGAGGGTCAGGCGATTCTTGATCAGGGCGAGTTCCACGCCCCTATTTTCGCAAGAATCGTCCTTGAACGACGGGCGCCCCCAAAAACAAGAAGGGGCGCCTTCCGCGCCCCATTCTCGCCCGCTTGTTGATCCTGTCCCCGATCCCTAGATCCCCAGCCACTTCGTCAGTTCGGCCATCTGCTTGTCGTCGCCGAGCTGGTAGCCCTTGAACTTGAGCTTCTCGAGAACCGCTGGACCATCCTTCGACGTCTCGAGCGTCAGGAAGATCTCGCGGATCTTCTCGATGTCCGATGCCGGAACGTTCGGCGAGGCGACGAGCAGCTTGATCGGCACCGGCTTCGACTCGAATAGCACCTTGCCGCCCTTCGATTGCCATTCCTTGACGACTGCGCCGGCCGCGGTGATGCCGACTTCGTAGAAGCCGTTCTCCATCATGAACGGGATGCCGTCCTGATAGCGGGTCGTGCCGAGATCGATTTTCTTCGGATCGGCGCCGAGGTCGCGGAGCGTCGCGCGCACCATCCAGGCGGTGATCGAGTCGGGGTCGGGCATGACCATTTTCGACTTGAGCACGTCCTGCGGCTGCTTGTAGGGCGCGTCCGGCTTCATCAGGAAGCGCGCCTTGTAGTCCGTGAAGCCCTTCGTCACCACGACGAGCTTGTACCCGGAGTCGCGCATCGCGCGCAGCGCGTGATGCGTCGGGTGGATGTAGGCGAGGTCGTAGGCCTTCGCCTCGAGGTTCTTCTGCAGCACCGGATACTGATCGACGGGCACGAGCTTGACCGGGCGCTTGATCGCCTTCGAGATTATCTCGCCGAGCTCGCGGTAGCGCTCCCGGGTCTCGTGCGGCGTGATGCGGTAGGTCACGCCCTCGTTGATGCCGAAGACGAAGTCCTGTTGCGCGCCGGCGGGCAAGGCGGTGGCCGCGAACGCCAGGGCGAGCAAGAAGCGAACGAATTTCATGAGGGTCGCAACTCCGAGGATCGGTGTGGATCGACGCGCACGATTATAGGCAGCGTCCGGTGCGCGCCGGAGGGCTTATGTCACGCCCCTCCCGGCCGTCGGGCGATCCGCCCCCGCCGCTCGTCGGATGGGTGTGACTTTTGAACCGGCGCAGCACGGTGCGACCGACTCGAAGCGCCGCTCCCACGAGCGCCACCGCGCTGGGCTACGCCTTCAGCAAATCCGCGCGCCCTGCGGCCCAACGCTCGACATGGCGGGCCGCGGAGTCGGGGAATTCAGAGAGCATGCGCTCTGCCGCCGAACGTGCTGCCTCGACGAGATCGGCGTCCTGCACGAGATCTGCGAAGCGCAGCAGCGGCACGCCGCTCTGCCTGACGCCGAGAAACTCCCCGGGGCCGCGGAGCATCAGGTCCTCGCGCGCCACCACGAATCCGTCCGCGTTCTCGAATATCACCTTGAGGCGTGCGCGTGCCGCTTCCGAGAGCGGGTTGCGATAGAGCAGGATGCAGGCGCTCTCGGCGACGCCGCGGCCGACCCGCCCGCGGAGCTGGTGGAGCTGCGCGAGGCCGAAGCGCTCGGCATGCTCGATCACCATGAGTGACGCGTTCGGAACGTCCACGCCGACTTCGATCACGGTGGTCGCGACGAGCACGTCGATCGATCCCGCTTTGAACTCCTCCATCACGGCCGCCTTTTCCAAGGGTGTGAGGCGCCCGTGGACGAGTCCGACGCGCAGCGTCGCGAGCTCCGCCGAAAGCGCCGCGTGCGTGTCGATCGCCGTCTGCAGCTCGAGCGCCTCGGATTCCTCGACGAGCGGGCACACCCAGTAGGCCTGCTGCCCGGCGCGGCACGCCTCGCGAATCCGCGAGATGACTTCGTTGCGGCGACTTTCGGCCACGAGCTTCGTCACGACGGGCGTGCGCCCAGGCGGCAGAGTGTCGATCACGGACACGTCGAGATCGGCGTAGTAGCTCATGGAGAGCGTTCGCGGGATCGGCGTCGCGCTCATCATCAGCTGGTGGGGGATTGCGCCGTCTTCCCCGGCGGCTGAGCCCTTCTCTCGCAGCGCGAGGCGCTGGTGAACGCCGAAGCGATGTTGCTCGTCTACGATCGCGAGCGCGAGCCGCGCGAACGCCACGCCTTCCTGGAACAGCGCATGCGTCCCCACCGCGATCTGCGTTTCGCCGCGGGCGACCGCTTCCAAGGCCGCACGGCGCTCCGCCTTCTTCTGCCCGCCCGCGACCCACACGACCCGCACGCCGAGCGGCGCGAGCCACTCGGAGAACTTGCGAAAATGCTGTTCAGCGAGGATTTCGGTTGGCGCCATCACGGCAGCCTGGTAGTCCGACTCGACCGCACGCAGCGCAGCGAGTGCCGCGACGATCGTCTTGCCGCTCCCCACGTCGCCCTGCAGGAGCCTGTTCATCGGATGCGCCGAAGCGAGGTCCTGCGCGATCTCGCGCCACACGCGCTCCTGGGCCGGCGTGAGCCGGAACGGGAGTCGCGCGAGCAACGCGCGGGTGAGCGCACCGTCCGCGCCGAGTGAAGGCGCGCGCTGCGCGTGGCGAGCGCGATAGTGGGCCCGCATCGAGAGTTGCTGACCGAGCAGCTCGTCGAACTTCACTCGCCGCCACGCCGGATGCGCATGCGCTTCGTAGCTCGCGAGATCGGCCCCCGGTGGCGGGCGATGCAGGGCGAGCACCGCGTCCGAGAATCCGGGCAGGCCGAGCCCGGCGCGAATTTCGACGGGCACCGTCTCGGTGAGCGGGCAGCTCGCGAGCGCCTCGTCGACGAGCTTCCGCAGTTCCCACTGCGGCAGGCCGGCGGTGGTCGGGTACACGGGCGTGAGCGACGTCGCGAGCGGCTCCGGGCGCCGCAGCACGCGAAAGCGCGGATGCACCATCTCGCCGCCGAAGAAGCCGGGCTTCACCTCGCCGAACGCGCGCACCTTCGCGCCTGCCATGAGCGCCTTCTGCTGGCTCGGATAGAAGTTGAGGAACCGCATGACGACGAGCCCGGTGGCATCGCGCGCCTTGACGACGAGCTGCCGGCGCGGGCGGAACGCGACCGTCGCCTCGACGACGTCGACCTCGACGAGCACCGGCTCGCCGCCGCGCGCCTCGCCGACCGGCGTAATCCGTGTCTCGTCTTCGTAGCGCAGCGGCAGATGCAGGACGAGGTCACAGCGCCCTGCGAGGCCCAGCTTGGCAAGCCGCTTCGCGAGTGAGTCTGCGCCCGCGGATGCGCGATGACGAGCGACGGGTGAAGGGTCCGCAGCGGCGCGACGTGACGCCACGGCCTTGTCGTTCATCCCTCGCGCCCCGTCACCCTTCGCCCGTTGCACATCAGTGGCTGCCGATCACGAGCACCGCATCCGCCTCCATGAGCGCGCCGCGCGGGAGCGAGGCGACGCCGATCGCGGCGCGTGCGGGATAGGGCTGCGGGAAGTACCGCGCCATGGCTTCGTTCACCTTCGCGAAATGCGCGAGATCGGCGAGGTAGATGGTCACACGCACGGCATCAGCGAGCGATCCCCCGGCTGCCTCCGAAACCGCCTTGAGATTACGGAACACGCGGTCGATCTGCGCTTCGATGCCTTCGACGAGCTGCATGGTCGCCGGATCGAGCCCGATCTGGCCGGAGCAGTACACGGTGTCGCCGCAGCGCACGGCCTGCGAGTAAGTGCCGATGGCCGACGGGGCGCCCGACGTGGAGACGATGTCTTTTTTCATCACTGTGTACGCTTCGAGAGGGGAGGCGCGAATGTTAGCAGCCTCGCCCGCCCCTGCCGGTCGACGCGACATGGGGTTCGCCAGAGGAGTAGGCTTGGCGGCCCGCCTACTGCTGTCGGGAGGTCTCCGATGAACGCTCGTGAACTCTACCCCCGAGGCCAGACCGGCCTTGCCGCTCGGTACTGCGAAGTGCGCGCACGCACCGAGGCCCTCTGCGCGCCGCTCGCCACGGAGGACTATCCGATCCAGGCGGTCCCCGAAGCGAGCCCCCCGAAATGGCATCTCGCGCATGTCACGTGGTTCTTCGAGGCGTTCGTGCTGAAGCCGTTCGTCCCCGGCTACAGCGCGTTCCACCCGCTTTTCGACTATCTCTTCAACTCGTACTACGAGTCGCTCGGCGCGTTTCATCCGCGCGCGCTGCGGGGCGTGCTGAGTCGCCCCGCAACCGAGGAGATCTACCGCTACCGGGGGCACGTCGATGCACGGGTCCTCGAGCTGCTCGAGTCCGGGAAGTCGCTCGCGCCCGAGGCGCTGACTCGCCTCGAGCTCGGGCTCCACCACGAAGAGCAACACCAAGAGCTGCTGTTGATGGACATCAAGGCGAACTTCGCGATGAACCCGCTGCGGCCAGCGTATCGCGCTACTCGCGAGCGGCGCGCAGGGTCCGCATCGCCGCTCGGGTGGATCGAGCGCGAGGGCGGGCTCGTCGAAATCGGACATGACGGCCGCGGCTTCGCGTTCGACAACGAATCGCCGCGCCATCGCGTGTGGCTGGAGCCGCATCGCCTCGCGTCGCGGCTCGTGACAAACGGCGAATATCTCGAGTTCATCGCCGCAGGCGGCTATCGGCAGGCACAACACTGGCTGTCCGACGGCTGGGCGACGGTCAAGGCACGGGGGTGGAAGGCACCGCTCTATTGGGAGCAGATCGACGGCGAGTGGTGGCACATGACGCTCGGCGGCATGGCGCGAGTCGAAGACGACGCTCCGGTCTGCCATGTGAGCTGTTACGAGGCCGACGCGTTCGCGCGCTGGTCGGGTGGCAGGCTGCCAACGGAGGTCGAGCTGGAACGCGAGCTCGCATCGCTGCCGATCGCAGGCAACTTCATGGATAGTGGGGTGTTTGGGCCGCGGCCCGCCGCGGCGGGCAATGGCCAATGGTTTGGCGATGTCTGGGAGTGGACATCGTCCCCGTACACGCCCTACCCCGGGTTCCGACCGCTGGCGGGCGCGCTCGGCGAGTACAACGGCAAGTTCATGGCGAACCAGTCAGTGCTGCGCGGCGGGTGCTGTGCGACACCGCAGTCGCATATGCGCCCCACCTATCGCAACTTCTTCTACCCGCACGACCGATGGATGTTCGCAGGCATCCGGCTCGCGGAGGACGCAGGGTAGTTCGCGGGAGCGCGTCGGCACCTTCGCACGAAGCACGCTCGCCAACAGAGACGCCTGGAATCCGACGCATCGCGAGCGAGGCTGCCTTGTCCTCCCCTGTCATCGCCAATCTCGAGAAGCTCGTCGGCACGCCCCGCGACGGCGCGCTCCTGCGCTTTTCGCTGGGCAACGAATACTTGAAGCTCGGCGACCTCGCGAGCGCGATCGCGCATCTCCGCGAAGCAGTCGCTCGCGATCCAAACTACTCCGCCGCATGGAAGCTGCTCGGGCGCGCCCTCGCCGACAGCGACGCGCCGATCGCAGCGCTCGATGCCTATCGGCGCGGCATAGCCGTCGCCGAGGCGCGCGGCGACAAGCAGGCGGCGAAGGAGATGACCGTGTTCGCGCGCCGTCTCGAGCGCCAGCTCGGCACGGACCCGTCGACCTCCGAGGGCGGCTGACGACGCTGCGGGGACCCGGCACACGGGCATCCGCCCGCGTCCTCACGCATCGCTGGAGGCGTTCGGGTGACAGGCGACATGATCCTCTGCACGCCCGGTTCGCGGTGCGCGAGCCGCATTCGCGTCGCATGACGCGTGCTGCGAAGCAACTTCAAGTTCCGCAACGCAAACGTTTGATCGCAATACGCGCACGACGATTTCTCGCGCTGGAAAAGCGGCGACGCACAATGTTAAATGTCGTGAAACCGCCTGGTGACAGCGGTAATTCTTCACATGAGCGCGTCGTGGAAAGCAGACACACTTCCAACCCATGCGGCAGGGATGCACCGCCGCCAGCGAGCGAAGTCAAGCCCACCCGGCCACGCGGCCGGTCAACAAAAAATGCGGGAGGGAGCGAGCGATGACGGTTCCGGTGTTTCTGGTAGCCCCCGAGGCGAGCATTGGCTGGCGAGTGAGCTTTGACGGCGCCCGCGAGGCGCATTCCTTCGTCGACAAGCGGCTCGCGATCCGCTACGCGCGGGACTGGGCCGAAGCGAATCGTCCGAGCCGCGTCGTCGTGCTCTCGCGTGAGGGTTCCGACGAAGCCCACTGGGACTACCCGCCGCTGTTCCTGCTGCGTCGCCGCTGAAGCGATTCGCACCAACCGCGCGCGTACGATCGCGATCGCGCGCGGCAACACAGGGACCTACGGCCGGCAGTGGCTCACTCACCGAACCGTCGCCCGGCCGGCAGGTACCCTCGAAGCATCGTCTTCGATCGAGTTCCACCATGACGAAGTCATCCCGCCGCGCGCTCTGTTGAGACGGGCGCATCCGCGAGCACGGACGACCACGTCGCGCATCGCGGCGCAGAGCGTATCCGTCGTCGGGAAACGGTCCGTCTGCGAGTCGAAGGTCACGCTGCGGCGATCGACGAGGTCTGCGGCGGCACGATCAAGCCGCATGCGCATCTGCCTTTTGGCTTATTGACGCCCTTCTCCTGCGGCGCGTAAGGTCGCTCGCATCGTGCGACGCACCCGTCGTGCGCGCGCGGTTCCATCAACGGAGCCGCGCAGGTTCCCGACCAGGAGGACTTCATGGCCACCAAGCGAGCCGCTGTTGTCTCGATCACCGATCTCTCCAAGTCCATCGACAGGGCGGTCGCCATCGCCGCGAAACGAGTGGCGGTGAAGCCGGAGGCATCGACCCTGTTGCTCAACTGGGAGATCCTCGGCCGCATCCTCCGCGAGTTCGAAGACCTCAACGCCGCCGACCAGTTCGCGCGCGAGGTCACGCAAGCCGTCAAGCTCGCAGGCATCCAGGCCGACCCGGCGATCGTGAAGATCGGTCGGCAAATCCTCTGCGGTTTCATCGAGCGCGGGAAACTCCCCATGCAATTGCCGCGCGGCTGACCGTCGCCATCGGCCGGCGACATGTCGACGCAGGAGACGGGGCTCTCATGCCCCAGCGCGCAGCCCGACATGGCGGGCGCGCGTGTGATCGGCCTGATCAGCGGGACTGCCGAAGAGCCGCGCATCGCCTATCTCAAGCAGAACGCCGAGGTCCCGGTATCGGCGGTGACCGGGCTCGGCGGGCTCGAGCCCACTCAAGTGTTCCGGTTCGCGGCGCGCTGCGAAGAGCAACGCTGCGTGCACTTCGACGGACGGCGCTGCAGTCTGGGCGAGCGTGTCGTGCAAACGCTCGACCCCGTCGTCGACGCGCTGCCGTCATGCCAGATCCGGGCGACATGCCGGTGGCATGCGGAACAGGGCGGCGAGGCCTGCCGCCGTTGTCCGCAGGTGGTCACCATGATCCCGCGCGCGAATAACAAGCTCAATCGCGCCGCCAAGCCGCAAGGGCCTGCCCCGCTGGCCTGACGCGATCGCGATGCGGCAGGGAGCGGTGGGCCCAATCGGCCCGCCGGCCGCCCGCCATCGCTCGTCGGTGCGAAGCACGCTACGTCGTCGATCCTCGACGCTCCTGTTCGTCCTGGCGCACGCTGGTTCACGCGGCCTCGTCCTCGCGCGCCGACAGCAGCGTGGCGGCCGCGGTCAGAGAATCATCAGCCCAAGGGCCGCGCCAAGCGCGTAGATGACGAACGCGACGAGCGTCCTCGCTTGCGCCGGCACGATACGAGGGGTCGCGTCGGGATGCCTGAGCAGCGTTCGCGCGGCGCTCGTCGCCGGAACCGCCGCGACGAGCCCACCAAGCGCACCCGCCGGCACACCAAACGCAAGCGAGACGACGAGGAAGACGAACGCCGACGCCACGAGGGCAGCGAAGACCCGCGCCGCGCGCCGTCGTCCGAGACGCACGACAAGCGTGCGCTTCCCCGCTCCCGCGTCGGCGCGGCAATCCGGGAACTCGTTGATCCAGAGAAAGGCCGCGATCAGGATGCCGAGCGGCACCGCCAGCCAGATCACCCACGCCGCGATCGATTGCGTCATGACGAGATAAGTGCCGGCGCACACCAGCGGACCATAGGCCGCGAACACGGCGCCCTCGCCCCACCCGCGATAAGAAAGCTTGAACGGCGGCGCGTGGTAGAAGAACGCGAGCGCCACGCCGACGAGGCCGAGCCACAGCACGGCCGGCTCACGGAACGCGACGATCGCGAGCCCTGCCACGATACAGATCGCATACCCGGCGATGGCGATTGCCCATGTCTGGCGCGGTGTGAGCAGCCCGTCCACGAGGACGCGCTTGCCGCCCGAAAACGGACTCCGGTCCTCGGGCATCACGGCCTGGTCGGCGCCGGAATCGAAATCGAACACCTCGCCCGAGGCGTTTTTCGCCCACTCGAGCGCGAAGATGCCCGCGACCACGACCGCGAGCCAACCCCAAGCCTGCGATCCGTCGCGCACCGCCGCCGACGCGCCGAGAAGGATCGACGACACCGACGCGAGCGTGATCTTCGGATCGGCGAGCCGCCAGAAGCCGGCGTTCCAATCGAGTTGTCCGGGGACGCTGCTCATCTGTTGGCCGCGATGCAAGGCGGGAGGCAGCTGAGAATGCCACGCGCCGTGCTGGCGCACCAGCCCATGCCGAAGAGCGACTCCACGATGCAGGCGCCGTTCATACCGTGCATCCCGTGTGCTTCGCGATCAAGCGCACGATGTTCTCGCTCGCGGCGTGCCGCTTCGGTAGCCTGCGCAGCGCCGGGAACTCATGCGCCATGCCTTCCCAGATCTCGAGCTCGACCGCCGTGCCGAACCGGTGCGCGTGTTCAGCCGCACAAATCGACTCATCGCGCAGCGTCCCTATGCTCTCCAACCGAAAGAGGGAGCGGCGGAAAGCCGCTGAGGTCCCCGAACAACGGCGATGCCGAAGATTCGACCACGCGCTCGGGCGCGACGCACATGCCGCGCGCCCGGCCGAGCCCGGGGTAAGTGAACATCGGGTCCGAGCGCTCGTTCGTCAGCAGGCGAAGTGAGCGCATGGTGAGATCGACGGCCGGCGACAGAAATCGCTCAATTTCAGCACCCTCTCGCAATCGCCCTGCCCAAGTATGCCGCGTCGCCCGCCGCGCGAGAGCGGAATGGACTGCGTGCAGCCGCCTC
>Ga0316617_100000598_pt1 | contig 10069 bp, 14 predicted proteins | sample OWC_Aug_M1_C1_D2_FD_207801 | JGI IMG/M metagenome (GOLD analysis project Ga0316617, IMG submission 207801) | Wetland soil microbial communities from Old Woman Creek delta, Ohio, United States - OWC_Aug_M1_C1_D2_B | ecosystem: Environmental > Terrestrial > Soil > Wetlands | place: USA: Ohio... | reverse complement strand
CATCAAACTGAATACGACAAATCATAATTAGACACCATTAACGACGTCTGCTCCACCCATCTCCTGCGCGCCGAGCACGGCGTCGCCCGACATGCATCGCTCAAGTGTGGCCTCGTCAAAGAACTGCGACGCGCTCGCGTCGAGAAACTCGGCGCCGAACTCCGTGCGGAAGTTGTCCGCGTCGCGGGCCTTCTCACGCGCGGCCATCTCGAGCACGGCCGGCGACGAGCGCATCGAAAGCGTGGGCGCGTGTGCGACGAGCGTCGTGCTCGGCCTGCCCCAGTTGTCACGGTGCAGCGTGTACAGCAGGCCGCTGCGTACCCACGGGCTGGACACAAGCAGCACCTGTCCACCAGGCAGCACGCGCGGCACGATGGCGCTGAAGATTTCGGAGTCGTTGACCTTGTAGTTCTCGTCGCGGAAGAACGCGCACTCTTCGAGAAGCGCCGCCGGGATGTTGCGCCCGCGCACGGCGCCGCCGCCTGCGGTTGCTGCCACGGGCTCGATGCTGACGCGCTTGCCGTCGGGCCGCTCGAGCACGACGCTCTCGCTGCTGTGCTTGTTGACCAGCATCGACGCAAGGAAGCTGTGTGCCTCGCACTCGCCCTTAATCATGCTGAAGCACTCATTGGCCAACTTCAACTTGGGCGCGACGATGGGCACGAGCGCCGTCTGCCCTCGGCCCACGAGGTCGAGCGGTACGGTGACGGCCAGGTGCAAGAGGCGCAACGACGAGAGCTTGGTCTTGCCCGATGCGCGCCCGCACACCGCCGCGAAGACGTTGCGAGCCTCGCGCGGTACCGTCTCGACGTCGCCGAAGATGTCGCGGGCGCGGGCGCGCTCATCGCCGCGCAGCTCGCGTGGCTCGGCGCCGTCGAACGCGACGCGAGCCATGGCGCGCTGGCCGGGCTCGAGCCGGACGCCCAGCGCATCGACGAACTCCGTGAACGTCGCGACGCGCGGCTTTGCTACTGCGCGCCGCACGGCCATCACGCATCACCGCCCGACGACAGCGCCGCAATGCCAGCGCGCACCGCTGCCGAACCGCGCAGGTCGACCACGTCGGCGAGCGGCTCGATGTGGGCGTCGCACGCGAGGCGCGGCTCACGCTGGTCGGTGTACCCGCGCACCGTGGCCGCTCGACGGCAGACCCAGCACGGGTGCGACATCGCCGCGCGCTCGAGCAGCATCGTGACAGCTTCGATGGCCGCTGCGTATGCGAGGACGTTGGTCATGCGCCGCGCACCAGGTCGCGCCACCAGCTGGCCTGCGTCTCTGCCTCGAGCAGCGCGTCGTGCATCTCGCGCACACGCGTCTCTCGCGCATGCTCGCGTCGCTCGAGGTCGGCAATGGCAGCGCGCAACTCGGCGACGGTGCGAGCTAGCTCCGTCATGCGCTGGCGCATGGCGTCGACGCCGTCGGCGAGCACCTGTGCTTCGCTGAGGTGACCGCGTCGCTGCACGACGGCGGCGGCCTCGATGGCCCGTGTGATGGCTCTCGCCGTGTCGTCACTCATCCGAACATCTCCATCTGCACTGGCATCGACGTCTTGCGAGGCTGCGGCTTCGTCGTCTTCTTCTTCGGCGCCGTGCGCTTGGCCCAGTGCTTCAGTCGCGCGGTCGCGATGGCGATGTATTCCTGGCTCATCTCGACGCCCACGACCTCATCCCAGCCCGCAAGCACGGCGCCTATCATCTCGGAGCCAGAGCCGCTAAACGGCACGAGGATGCTCCTTGGCTCGGGGCCTGGCGGTGGCAGCAGCATGCGCGCGAGGTACGTCGCAAGCTCGATGGGCTTGACCGTTGGGTGATGGTTCGCCGTTGGCCTGTTTTCCCGAACGCCACCGTCGGAAGCCTTGCTCGTGTTGATTTCACCGCGCCCGTGCCCATCGGTGATTCGCCTCACAACCGGAGGCAGTTCATCACACCCCGCCTCACGCTCGCTGCGGCTCGCCTTCGCGGTGTAGAAGAACCGCGAGGCGCCGCCGGAGTCGCTAAAACCACCAGCCGTTCTAAAAGAAAACGGAAGTATCCCCCCAGAAGCTACGTTTGCGCGAAATGGAGTGCTCACGCTCTCGCCGCTCTGCTCATCCAGCATCGCCGCTGCAGCCTCGTCGAGCAGCACGTTCGCGGGCCACCGCCCGTTCTCGTGCGCCGGGTTCGCGCCGCTGAGGTCGCAAGTGTTTGCCCAGCTGTGCTCCCACTGGCCACCTTTCGCGCGTATCGCCTCGACGCCCGCGCTCATCGCCGCACGGTCAGCCTCGCTCGCGTAGGCGATACGGCTCGCATCAATCGCCAGACCGCCGCACCCGTGCGCCAACGCGTTGTGCGCCACGGTGCCGTCGAGCGGCTCGCGCGCTAGCACGATAGGCTCGTGCGCTGGCTTGAGCGCCGTGCCGTAGCCGTTCCAGCGTGCGGCATCGGGCGTGGCAGGAGCGGTGATGAAAAGCGTGTCTCTTATCTCGCTTCCATCCTGGTATGCTTCTTTGCTGCGCCCGCTGGTTGCGCCATAGGCGCATTGACCCCTGATCCTAGCGGTGCCGGTTAGCTTGCGGCTACTCACCACTTCGCGCTCTGCGCCTGCTGCCGCGTCGATGGCCTTGCTCACGTCGTGCGACTTCGGAAAGCCGCTCCCATACAGCCACGCGAGCTGGTCGCGCACCTCGAGACCGGCATCCTCGATGCCGCACACGAGCCGGTGGTACGTGCGCGTCCCGCCGAACGCGAGCAGGTGCGCGCCTGGCCGAAGGCACCGCCGCACGTTGCGCCAGAACGTCGCGCCGGGCACTGCGGCATCCCACGCCTTGCCCATAAAGCCACGACCCTCGGCGCCGTCGAGGTCGTCCCATGTGCGAGCCTTGCCGTCGGGCGAGAGCCCGTAGGGCGGGTCGCAGAGCACGGCGTGGTAGCCGCTGCCCACCAGCTGCACCATGTCGGCTGTGCGCAGGTCAGCTTGCACGATGCGCCACCGCGGCTCACTCATCGTCGCCACCTAGCACCTCGTCGCTCTCCGCCTCGATGTCCTGCACCATCCACGGTGGCAGCGTTTGCGCGGCGCCCTGCTGCTGTGACACCTCGACGCGCGCTGCGACGGTGCGCGGCACGCCCGCGCCGGTGACGTCTGCGAACGCTCTGGCGACGTCGACGAGGGCCTTGCTGGCCTTGGCCGGGTCCGTCGCAGCGACGGCCAACGCGAGGCGACGAGCACGCCGCAGGTCGCACACAATCTCGGCGCGTAGCGAAGCGACGTTCAGCTCGTCGAGCCGAGCCCTGACGTGCTTGCTGGCAACCACGGCATCGCTCGCGACCGTGCTCTGCGTGAGGCCCCACGTCGCGGCGAGCGCCTTCACCGAGCGCTTGCCGCCCCAGTGCCCGCGCCGCATCACCTCGACGATGTAGCGGATGCGTGTGAGCGGGTCGGTCTCTTCGGGCAGCGGCGGCCAGTTCTCGGGCGCACGGCCACGGAGCGTGAGGCGCAGCTGCGAGCCGGCGACGCGAGCGGCGACGCGCTCGAGCTCGTCCTCGTCGGCGGCGCCCAGGTCGAGGGGCTTGTCGCGGTCGGCCACGGGCCGGTGCATACGACGTCGGCCGTCGACCGGCCCACGTCGCCGGGGATGCAAACCTCTCCCCGATGCTGCGGGAACAGGTTGGGAACAGGTTTAAGTGCTTGTTTTCGTTGGCTTTCGACAGTTGCAAGCACAATCGCGTAGGACGGCGGAAAGTATCGCCGCCGTGTGTACACCTTCGCGGTTTGACGCAAAGGTGACGTAACGTAACTTTTGCCGTTGGCGTGGGTCGAGGCGCCGCGCGCGCCGGAGGTGGAGGAGGTAGGGCCGCGGCGTTGCCCCGTTCGCCCTGTTCGCCCCGTCCGTCTGCCCGTTTGTCGCGACGTTGGCCTTTACGGCCCTCGCGCCCGTCGACCCTGGCAAGGGTAGCCTGTAGTGGTGCATATGGCCGTCTGGGTGCCTTCTCGTGCCAGCGTTGGCGTTCTGCCGTTGGCCGTTGGTCTCGAGGTTGCCGTGTTGGCCAAGTCGACCGGCCCGAACCTGTTCCGGGAACACATTCGGTCGAGACCCCATTTTCCCGCTGCAGGAACGTGTTCCCGGTGGGGCACCACCTACGGTGGTGTGCCCCCCGGTCGGGAACAGGTTCCGTACCTGTTCCGGGAACAGGTTGGGAACAGGTTGGGAACAGGGTACAGGTTTCGGATTGACGCATTGACGCACCGCGTAACAGTCCACCGAACCCTTCATCATCCGTCTGACTGGCTTGACCACTATGCGCATCGTCACCACCCGATGACGCGACGACCCATCGCGCGGCGCGACCTGCGCCACCCGTGTTCACCAGGCGCCCTTGCGCAACGGCCATCTGCCACGCGCCCATGAGCGTTTCGCGCTTGACAGCGATGACCTTCTCGATGGCCTTGGCGCCGGTCACCGATGGCGCCCTCGCGACGACCGCGACGATGCGGTCAGCGACGCCAGCGAGCATCTGCTCGCGCCGTGCGTCCTCGGCCACCACGGCCTGTTGCTGCGCTTGCTCGCGTGGCATCCACTCGATGCGGATGCCTCGAGACTTTTCTGTCACCGGGTCGACGTCGCCCTCATCGACCAAGCGGATGGTCTCGGGCGCCGCTGGCGCGCCAAGATTGCTTCGCGTGTGCTCGATGCGCACGCAGCCTTCATCTCCGCTCTTGACGAAGCTCACGACGCTGCCAGCTGCTGCGGCGATGGCACTCGAGCCACGCAGCCGCTCGATGCCGGTGCGCGGGTTTTCGCCCGACGTCTTGCCCTCGTGTGCGACGATAACGAAGGTGCTGGCGGTGCGCTCGCTGACCTCGGCGAGCATGTAGAGGTACTGCCCGATGGCCGAGTCGTTCTCGTCGACGCCCGGGGTAAACGCACGCAGCGAGTCGATGATGCACACGGTGATGCCCTGGCAGAGCGCGACGAGCCGCTCGAGCGCGTCGGGCGCCGTGAGGTGCAGGCCCGGGTAGTGCGCCGTCTGCAGCCTGTCGCCGAGCGAAGCGAGGTCGACGCCCATCGACCACGCGAGTCGCTGATACCGCCAGTCGGTGATCCACTGCCCCTGCTCGCCGTCGAGGTGCAGCACGCGGCCCGGCGCATCGAGCTGCATTTCGTAGCAATCCCAGAGGCGCCGGTGTCCAGCGGCCACGGCCAGTGCGAACGCTTGCACGGCGAACGTCTTACCGATGCCGCCGTAGCCGCTAATGATGACGGGCCGCCCCGGCGCGAGGCCGAGGGCCTTGCACAGCCACGGTATCGGCCGCAGCGGCTGCGCGATGTCGCCAGCGGAGCGCAGCACGAGCGGGCGCGCCTCGGGCTTCGCCGTGCGCGCTGGCGCCTGTCGCGGCGTGGGCCGGTAAGCGTCGAGCTCTACCACCTCGCCGCCGAGCACCTGGTCAGCGAGGCCACCGGGCGCAAACGGGTGCGGCTCGTCGGCCACCGCCTCGGGCGCTGGCGCCGGCGCTGGTGGCGCAGGCGGCTCTTCGGCCCGGCGCTGTAGTCGCTCGAGGCTGCGCAGCACCTCGGGCGGCATCGTGGTGGTTGGTCTCGGCTGCATGTCGTCTCCCTCGCTGGTCACTTCGTCCCCGCTTTCGCCGCTGCTGCCTTCGCCGCTTCGCGCTTGGCGACAATGCGCTCCTGCCTACGCGCCGATTGCCATCGATGGCTGCAGGTCTCACAGCAGCACCGCTGCTGCTCACGCCACGGAGCGAAGAGCCGCTCACAGTACCCGCACGCGCGCTCGGGGCGCGGAGCTTTCGGCGCGCGCGTCACGCCCACGGGCCTGCACCGCAGGCAATACCGGCGCAGCTTTCCGCCGTGCCTGTGCGGCGCGAGCGCTCCGGCGCCGCACTGCGCGCAGGTGTACGCATACACGCTCGCCGGGTCGGCTGCGCGCATGGCCTCTGCCGTGCGCTGCGCCTCATCGGCTGCCGCGACGACTGCCGCGTACATGGCCGCGCACCGGTCGGCGAGCGTGTCGCCATGCTCGACCTGGCCGCCAGCGGCGAGCGCTGCCTTCTGCCGCAGCACGGTGGCGTCGTGGTGGCGCCGCTCGCGCCTGAGCTTGCCGCGCAGTCGCTCCTGTTCCGTGCGCCGCACGTCGGCGCATGGGTCGCAGTAGAGCCGTGGCGAGCCGACGCGAGCCTGCTGGATGGCGGCGCCGCACTGCGTACACGGCGCCTGCAGGTCCTTCTTCTCGCACCGCCCTTCGGCGACGAGCTGTGCGCGTGCGCGCGCTGCCGTCTCGCGATTTGACCTGCGAATGTTGGCCAGCCTGCACGGCGGGCAGCGCTTGGCCGCACTGCCTTTGCCGCGCGTTTTGTTGGGGTACTGCGCGCCGCACTCAGGGCACGTGAGCGTCTTCGGCAACGTCTTCGCGCGCTCGACGCTGAGCCGCTCGATGTAGCGCGCGCTGCGCCAGCGGCGCCCGCACGCGTCCGAGCAGCAGTACTGCGTCGCCGAGATGGTGGTGAACGTCTTGTCGCACCACCTGCACCTCTTCGCCTTGATGCGCGCCGCTTGCCGCTTGGCGTTGCGGCGCGTGGCAGAGTCGAGGTTGGCAAGGCGCCGCATCTCTTTCTTGCACGCCTCGCCGCAGTAGATGCGGCGCGGGTCGCCGGTGACAGGGCCTGCGCACGTAAGGCACTTGCGCGACGGGTATCGGCCGGTCATTGCCTGTCCGCCCTCTCTTCCGCTGGCGCAGGCCCGTCGACCAGCTCGCGCACCATCGCGACGACATCCTCGACGCGGTCGAGGGCGTCGTGTGCGTCGAGCGCGTGGCCCGTGTGCGATGCGTGGCGCTCGCTTGCCTCGAGAGCGCCGAGCGCCGTGTGCAGCCGCCGGATGCAGTAGGCGTGGCGCACGCGCGTGGCCGCGTCGTCGAGCGCGACGCCCGCCTTGGCAGCGACGCCGCGCCGCAGGCCGCGCAAGGCCTTCAGCATGTTCTCTTGCCCGATGAAGCCCTGCGTGTCGAACGCCCGCGCAAGCGACTCGTCGCTGAGCTTGACGCCGTCGCGCCTGCTTTCGCGCAGCACCTCGAAAAGCCAGCCCATGAGGGGCGACGCGAAGTGCTCGCGCCCCAGCCCCAAGATGTGCTCGAGTTGCCCGTAGCCCTCGAGCAGCGCCGCCACCACCTGGCGCTCGCACTCGGGCGCCGCGACGGGCGGCGGCCCGTAGGCAACGGAGCGCTCGAGCAGGCCCAGCGCCCGCACCTCGACGCGCACGGCCTCGACGATGGCCGCAGTGGCCGTGGCGACGTCCGTGGGCACCTCGACCTCGGCTTGGCCAGCGGTCACAGCCGCACCGCCTTGGCGGCCCAGCAAGCAATGGCCAGCGCGTCGCGGGTGTGGGCGTTGCTCTTGCGTGGCATGCCCACGACGTGCTCGACGAGCCACGCCTTGATGGCGTGGTCGTGTGCGTTCGCGACGCCGAGCAGCTCACGGCGCCATTCGGCCGCGGTGGTGTAGGTGACGACGACGCGGCGGACGGGCGGCCCTGCTGCCATGATGGCCCCGCGCAGGGCGCCGACCAGCTCGCCGGCGGCGCGCGCGGTCTCGATGATGGGGCTTGCGGTCGCGGCCGAGTAGGCATGCTGCGGGCATTCGACGACGATGGCGTCGGCCTCTGCCAGCGTGTACAAGGCGCCGCTCTCCATGCTTGCTGGCCACGGCATCAGCGCCGACTCAACGTAGCGGTACTGAACCAAGTCGCCGCCGCTGGCGCATGTGCCCACGCACTCGACGTCGACGATGCCGTAGGCGTGCTGGCGCGGCCCCGTATCGACGCCACAGATACGCGCAACGCGCTCTCGGCCGCTCACCGCGCACCTGCCCGCACGGCTTCGTTACCGCCGCAGAGCTCAAATGTCGCTGCGCCGACGAGCCACGCAGAGGCGCCGACAAAGGCGAACCACGCGACGTACACGGCCGCAGCCCGCACCGCTTGCCACGGACTCACAGCGCACCCCGCTCAGCTTCGGCCGCAAGGTAGCGGTCGACGTCGCGCAGCAGCTGGGCGCGCACGGGCACGACGGCATCGAGCCGCGCCCGTTCGTCGGCGCGCAGCCATGCCGCAGCGGAGACGCGCCCTCGAGTCCACCGCTCGATGCGAGCGCGCATCGACGCACTAGGCAGCGTGAGCCGGTGACACCTGTAGATGACGCTCTGGCTTACGCCGAGGGCCTTCGCAGCCTCCGCTTCGCTGATGGCGGCGCCGCGCAGGAAAGCGAAGAACAGCCGCGCCGCGGGCTGGTCGTCGAGAACGTTGATGGTGTGGTCTCCCATGCGTGGCTTGTACGGCAACAAGACGAACTTTGCAAGAAAGCAAGAAAAGACTTGACGGCGAGCAAGCCCACGCGCTACTGGTGGCGCATGCACACCGAGACCCCCGACGCATCCGACACGCCGCCCATCGACGAAGCTACCGCGCACCGCATCCTCGACGCCGAAGCCGACGCCGACGCCCGCTGGCGCGAGAGCGCCGACGCCTACGCATGGGTGCTCGAGACCGAGGAGCGCGGCTGATGGCCGTCGATGTCCAGTGCGACCGCTGCCGCAAGGTTTTCTTCTGGTCGTCGCTATCGCGCGGCTCGTTGCCACGTCGTGGCGACATCTACTGCGCGCCGTGCGAGCAAGCACGCGACGAAGAGTCGCGCCACTGGCGCTCCCGCATCGCCGAGCGACAGGCACGCGGCGAGACGCCTGTGGACGTCGACCCGACGCGCGGTGACCACCGGTAGTCATGCGCCGACTCACGCCAGAGGAGCGCGCCATCGTGCCAGACTCGCGGCTGGTGCGACGTGCACGCCGCCTGCACCCGGTGCCTGCCAGCACCGAGCACTGCGCCCGCATCGCGCCCGCGAAGCTGGCGCGGCTGGCCGCCGAGCAACCGGAAAGCGCGCTCACCGCGGCGCTGCGGGCGCAACGGCCACGGACGCGAGGTGAGTGCGCCGACGGCCAGCGGCCGTGCCCGTGGGTGTCATGCCGCCACCACCTCTACCTCGACGTGGTGGGCGAGCACGGGTCAATCAAGCGCAATTTCCCCGACCTCGAGCCGTGGCAGATGCAACACACCTGCGCGCTCGACGTTGCCGACCTGGGCGGCAGGCTGCTTGAGCAGGTGGGCGAGCTGATGAACATGACGCGCGAGCGGGTGCGTCAGATTGAGACCATTACCCTCGCTCGCGTTGTCGACCCGATGCGCGAGCACGCGGGGCCGAACGCTGACCCGTCGCGTGTGCTCGAGGAGACAGATCGCATCGAAAAGAACTGGCAGGAAACGCGGGCACGGCTCGCGGGCAAACGGAAGGAATGACAGGGAAAATGAACAGCACCACCGCCACCACAGCCATCATCGCCGCCAGCGCGGCGCCCATCGAGCCGCGCGACATGGCAGAGCTACGTGCCCTTGCACAAGACGCTGCTGCCAGCCGTTTCTACGGCGCCGCGTCGCCAGAGCAGGCCTTGATGCTGCTCGTGACGGGCCGCGACCTTGGTCTCTCATATTCGCAGGCGTTGCGAGCGTTCCACGTTGTCCAGGGAAAGCCCGTGCTCAGCAGCGCGGGCATGGTTGCCGTGTGTTTGCGCAGCGGCGTTTGCGAGTACTTCCGCGTCGTGGCCAGCGACGACGCGTCTGCAGCCGTCGAGGTCAAGCGCCGCGGTGACCCCGCGCGCAGGGTGACCTTCACCATCGACGATGCGCGCCGCGCAGGGCTCGCCAACCGTGAGACGTGGAAGGCATACCCGTCGCGCATGTTGCTCGCGAGAGCGCAGGCGTTCGCGGCGCGCGAAGTCTTCCCCGACCTGCTCCTTGGCCTCTACGACCCCGACGAAGCTGCAACGCCCGCAGCGCCCGTGCGCGGCCCTGTGCGCCCCGTGGAGGTGGCAGAGCTCGACGTCGACGTGGTCGACGTGGTCGAGGCAGCGCCCGACTATGCGGCCGAGATAGCGGCGTGCGACTCGCTCGACGCGCTGCGTGTGCTCGGCGAGCAGCTGCGCACGCGCTGCCCCGCCGACCAGCGAGCGCGACTGCGCTCTGCGTTCG
>Ga0316617_100000597_pt1 | contig 10070 bp, 9 predicted proteins | sample OWC_Aug_M1_C1_D2_FD_207801 | JGI IMG/M metagenome (GOLD analysis project Ga0316617, IMG submission 207801) | Wetland soil microbial communities from Old Woman Creek delta, Ohio, United States - OWC_Aug_M1_C1_D2_B | ecosystem: Environmental > Terrestrial > Soil > Wetlands | place: USA: Ohio... | reverse complement strand
TGACAGCATCAATGGATTTGTCCGCCAGCAAATCACGATAATCGGCATACGCCTTGATCTCAGGTCCGCCGCCTTTATAGGCCGCCTTGAGCGTTTCGAGTCCTGCGTTGCGCCGCGTGGTATCCACATCGCAGACCGCGACAACTTCCACATCGTCCTGGTTGCGGAACCCGTCAATCAGCCTGTTGAACATCAGCTTGCCCATGCCGATACAACCGACACGGATCCGTCCGTTCGCTTTTGTGCCCTGAGCCCAGAGGTTCGATGGCAATATCAACGGCGCCCCGGCGACAGCTAGCCCCCGTAACATCATCCGACGCGTCATCTTCATAAGAGTCCCCTTTGTGATAATCGTTCTACCTTACACCCGTTTTTTCTCGTCAATAGGCTCTAATTATCCAGTTGCTTGAAGAAGAGGACCTTGTGTTCGTGATAGCCTTTGTTTGCCCCCCCAGCGCCGCCATACCAGGTGCCTACCTTGCCGTTAGGATCCACAGGCGTGGAGCCCAAGGGATAGGGGTCACGCCAGACTAGCGCCACGGCACGGCCGCCAGCCAGGGAGCGCATTTCCGAGAAGGAGATCGGCGCAATGGATTCAGCCTGGAAGACATAGAGGAAGAGCTGCTGACGGTCCGACAGGGAGTCCAGAGAGAAGGCATACATCATTTTTCGGTCCGCCTCAAAGATCGGCACCATGGAGGCAAAGTTCTTGAAGATGGTCTGGCGCATCATTTTTTCATCCGAGTACCAGGCCATACGATCTTTATCCCCATAGAACTCAGCAAGCGTTGTGGAAAAATCGCGGTTGAGGTTCGATTTCGCAACCTCGTTGGTGAGGGTTCTTGCCCAGGCATCCACAAAAGTCTGCCAGGTATTCTTGAGCACACCTTCGGTATAGTTCTGTTTCGGCAATGGCACTGCACCTGACGCAACCGCATAATTGTAGGGGGTACGGTCCAGGGCACACCCGAGAATCGGCGCAACCGTGGAAAATGGATTGATGCGCACATCTGCTTTTTTCGGCAAGGTACCATCCGCTGCCGACGCCATATAAAAGTTTTCGTAGATCTTATCGCGATCGGTTTTCTTCGGATCTCCGTTTCCATGATCATAGAGGCGTATGGTCCGGAAGAAGGCCTCGCTATCATCTTCGTTCGGGTCATGGGTTTTTCGCGTCCTAAAATTCACATGCTTCATCCCTTTCAGCGGATCATAATTATAGGGACGGACAATAAAGCCTAGTTCGCCAACAGACTGGAGCCGCTCCGCTCCCGAGGAGGAGAGGAAGATATCAGCGTCACGCCCCTCTTTGCCGAGCAGATCACTGGTCACGGTGTGGATTCCTTCAACTGTGTAATTCGGATCGCTCATACCACCGCCCGGCTGTTTCCCGTTACTGACCCAGTTGACCACGTAGTGATTGAAACGGGGATCGGGCACCTCGAGGCTGTCCCACTCATACGGCATCTCCCAGGGATCTGCAGGTGACCCCGCCATCATATCTGCGGGGGCTGTCTGGAAGTAGAGTTTGGGCATATTAGGCAGCATAGGGCCTGGGGGAGAGGCTGGCGCTGAATCATAAACGGTCGAACCGATCACGACCTTCATCGTCTCGATCACAAGGGCCAGATTGATCTTCGGCCCTACAAAATTATTGAACTTCGCGCCATCACTGTCCGCCATCTTAATGGGGGCGCTCGGGATATTGACCTGGACAGGAGTCCATTGATAACATTTATTTTGGAGATTCTGCGCATCACCGACACCATCTATTGCACGGGGGTTGATCGTTGCTGTTCCTGTGAACTTGACATCATCTGCCGGGTTGAAGATGATATCCGTGGTCAGATTGGGGTTAGAGTTGTTCTTGTCAATCCTCACAAAACCCTCGACGTTGAGCGTGTAGGATTTGATCCGGGTGTCCACATTCTTAAAGGGATAACAGACCCGGACTTGAAGTCCGAAGCCACCTGCCATTGCACCCGGATCGTTCACGAGGTTCAAGTTGTATTCCGTCACCACGTTAGGATGTGCGCCGGCTATTCGGGAGGTGATCATCGGCATAATCGCGTTTGCCAGCCGGACTTGGCAAATCATCGGTGCCAATTTCGAGGAAGGCGCATCTAGACGCATAACCCCGACGTTATCTTTGGACAGATAATCCGCGAGCATCGCCTGGAAGGGCCAGCCATTCTGTGCAATCCGAGGGAAGTCTGGAAAAACCTCCCTGATCTTTGCCGAGAAGGTACTGTTCATCACCGGCCCCACGCCATCTGGGGTCACAACAAGCGAGCCTGGAGCAAAGGGCTGGTTGAGCAACACATTACACGCCGCTTGATTCGCGGGAGGTGTCTTGGCGTAGCCGTCGGCCACCAGGACGTGGTTATAGGCATCATTAAAATTAAGATTTTTTCCATCTTTCAGGAATTGGATATAGGGACTGTCTGAGGGGCCTCCAAAAAAGTTCTTGTTCGCGACCGCCATACAGGCGTAGAAATCCTGTAGCGAGGCATAGTGCACATCGTTACTGCACTGAATACTCATTTGCCGCGCCACGGTGGAGTCTGTCGGCGGACTAAAAAGACTCGCCACGCTCACCAAATTCGAGGCATTGCGATCGGGTGAGATCAGGCAGTTGTTGATATTCACCATATCGGAGAGGTTCACACAAATATAGGCATACCGTCCGACATAGTTTTTACCGCCGGAACTCTGAGCTATATTGGCCTCGATGTCAATCTGGCTCTTAATCGGCGTACTCAACCGACGCCACTGCGTATCCAGCGAATATTTACGGGTATCATTGACGAGGGCGGCAGGTAGAAAACTCAGGGCCTCTAACGAGAGCACACGCGCATCCTCCATCTCCGGAGTATTGGTTTCAGAGGTAAAGATACGGCCGTCAGCCTTCCAATGATTCGGAAATTTCTTGCCCGTGGCCGTTGTTCGCAAATCCTCATCCACCTCGTCCATGGCTCGATTCAAGGCAGACTCCAAGAGGTGCCGCGCCGTGATGGCATGGCGATAGTTGGAAGAAGCCTGTCTCTCCACGCGCATATAGATCGCGAACGACACAGCGCTGATGATCATAAAGCTCAGAAAGCCCAGTACCACCAGGAGGGCTGAACCCTTATCTTGAAATCTTGATTTCTTGCTCATACGTTTGACTCGTTTTAAAAGCATGCTGAGAGACCTCTTGAAGTGAAAAATAAAAAATTAAAAGCAGCAAATGCTCTTCACTTTCCACTTTCCATTTTCAATTTTCCACTTTCACTTTTCTACTTTCCACTTTCCATTTTCCACTTTGGTTGGCTCCTACTGCTGTTTCGGCCGGCCCCGGTTCGGGAAGGAGATCGCAGCTGAAAACTGGTCCGCCAGCGGATCCCGGGTACGGGGCATGAAACGAAGCTTGTAGGGCGAACCCCACGGATCGCGGAAGGCGCCGTTGATCATCTGGGCATTCAGGAAGACAACCCTGTTTTGACCCTCCCCTAACAACTCCTTAAGATTCGCTTGCGTCGCCTCAATTTCTTTGCCATCCGAAGGCAGGTCTGTCGGCCAGCCATCATACGCAGCTTCATACGCCAACCAGGCGCCGATCAGCTGACGGGTCTCGGTGTTCGCCTTGGCCACGCGCGCATAAACACGTGCACGCGAAACCGCTGTGGCGGAGGTCGCCATCAGAATACCGATCATCCCCACCACGGTCAGCATCTCAACCAGTGTAAAACCTTTATTTGTTCTCTGCATCTCTCCTCCTAATCCACCCAGGTCTTGATATCATCGCGTCCACGAACGTCACCCTTGCCCTTACCAAGCGTCTTGTCCGGACCGCAGGAGGCGGCACCCACATCAAAACTGGCAACCGCATTAACGTTCACAACTGCACTTACCGTCACATATGCAGGGAAGGGATTGGCTCCTAAAGCCCCACCCTTCGGATCATTCACGGCTGTAAACCCGTTCAACTGCACGGTCACCCCTTTTAACGAGGGGTTAACAATCGTCGTACTCGCCCCGGGTTTGGCCGTGTACCCTCCTGAGGCCGCAGGAACAAACTCGGTGACCGCACGCTGTCCCTGGCCACTGTATTTCACAAGCCTTAACGCCCGTAACGGCATCCGGCCGCTCTGCGCATCCGCACCATCCTCAAACCCGGTACCCGTGAGGGTATAGAAGAGCAGGGTCGAGCCACTAAAAACCTGGTTTTCCGAAAGAGGTGCATTGGCCCCCTCAAAGAGACTCTTGGGCAGTGAATTCTGATCAATCGCCATACTGGCATCACGCTGGATCGCGCCGAAAATAGCGCGCACCTGCTGATAGGTGTCGGCACGGTGCTTACCTGTTCGCCACGCCTGGCTGCTCTGCTGGAAGATCATGCCGAGCATCATCACGATCATAATCATGATGGTCGCGGCCACCAGGACCTCGATCATTGAAAAACCGGATTGTTTAATTTTTACATTCATTGCTGCTCCTGTACGGGCGACCTGCGCGTCGCCCCTCTCGGCCACCCCTACTTATCCGCAGGCCCCTGAAAACGGGCCTCTGCATAATAGATGGGCTGTTTCTCCAGCCGCGTGACCTTCTCGCGTGTCGTCATCTTCGAGGTATCCATGTCCAAGGAGCGCACCATGATCCCCATGATCCGCTTTGACGGTGCCGGCGCGATGACACAATACATGGCGTAGGTCTGATTGCGCGTATGCTTGAAACCGGACAACTGGGTGGCGTTATAACTGGTTACAGCGGCATCTACAACCGCCCATACAAAATCCGGGACACTCTGGCTGATATCAAACCCTACGCTTGGATCAGCAGCGGTCATATCATACGTGTTGGCCCATTGACTCCATTCTGTCCAGGTCACCTGGGGACTGCTGGCGGCTGCGACCGCCACATTGAGAAGATAGTCAGCAAACATGGACTGCTTCAGATCTGCCTGGCTCTGCATACTTTCACGCAACCCCAAAGGAAAGAGGATAGCCATGCTCAGCACCCCGATAGCCAGTACAAAAACAGCCATATTGACTTCGATCAACGAAAAACCAGAACGCTTCATGATGCCACTCCTTTAATTCAAGTTGACCTTGTCACCACCTTTGATCGTACCGTTATTTTCAACCGTGATGGTGGAGATCTCCTTGCCATCCTGGGCAATGATCGAGATCGTTGTCGGTGTCGCACTGCCGTCTGGCTTGAACATCACGTTGATCTGCTTCGACGAGCTGGCCCCCAGCTCCCTAAAATAGACATTCTTCGGAAAGAAAGCGATGGGCGTGGCCTCAATGCCATAGAGATCCCCCATCTGCCAGTTCGCCGTATCATTTCCCCCCGAGGCCTTTTTAAAACACCAGAGGAGTTTGGGAGGAGGCTGGAAGGGTAGGCCCGTCAAACCGGAGGTCAGATCATCGCTGTAGGTCGCATCAACAACCGTATTCTCGACATCCGTCCATCCGGTGCGTGAAATGTTATACACCCGCCGCGAACCAAAGGTGTCCGGAGTAACGCTGCTGGAATTGGCAGCACTCATGCTGAAAAGCGTGTTGAGCGGCGTAAATTCATCACCGATCATTCCATTCTGAACACTGGTGACCCGTCCGAGCGCCTTGCAAACGACATATACGGGCGTGACCGTCTGCAGATCCGAGGACGCTGCATCATTCTTGATATTGTAACAGACGAGCGCCATACGCGTCCCATCAATGCAGGCCCGCTGGCGCGCCTGCTGCAACATCGCGACAAGGTTGGAAACAGCCCGGCGGCGGGACATGCCTCGAACTGCAGAGAAATAGCCTGTCACGGCGACGGTCGCCAAAACACCCATAATGGCCATCACCGCCAACAGTTCCATCAAGGAGAAACCCCGCCTGTTCTTTTTGCTCTTCATCTCTGTTTCCGCCTCTTTTTACCGGTCCACATTCACGGTGTCCGTTGCTAAATTAAAGGTCACCTTGTAACAAATAAAGATACCCGATTTGTTCGGATCCGGATAGCCGATCTTGCAAAGATCCGGAGCCACTTTTCGTTCCAGTGCTTCGCGCAGGGAGATAGTACCAAACCCCGGCACCTGGGTCAGCAAGGCAGACGTGTCGAGATATACCTTCTTGTTGTCTTCCAGCATGGGGCCGAATACTTTTGCATTGTTATCACGAAAAGAGACTATAGTCTGATCTTGCCCGGGCTCCAAAGCAACAGGCCAGCGCTGCTCTTCCGTCCGGTAATTCGTCAACGCCATCTTCAAGGCGACACAGGTGGCATTGATCCGTTGCTCTTTGGCCTGCTTAATAGACTTCATCGCCGCCCCGGTCGCAAGGGTCGCAATAAGCGCCATCACCACCAACACCAGCATCAACTCGACTAAGGTAAAGCCTTTTTTCATATCTCTCCTTACTTCCCGGCGCTCCAGCTCTGGCGATTGTCCTGGGGATTGCGAGCACCCCAGCCGCCGTTCTCCTTGCCCCTGGGTCCGCAGGACCAGACAATCGCCGACGCGCGAATCGTCGCACCATTTCCGGGGATGACCCCCAGCTTTGCATCAACACTGTCTATCTTGCCGTCCAAATCCACATCCACCCGGAACTGGAGAATATGCTTCATGAGTTCTCCGTCCGACGGTAGCGAGCCCAAAGAGGCTGTCAACATCGGTTTCTTGCGGATGATACGTTGTCCCCAGGGGGAGAACAAGCCAAACCTCTCCGGGCTGTCCTGGTTGATAACGACGTCACCATCCGCCGTGGTCTTAACCGTGGTCACATCGAGCAAATCCGCCTTCTGCAGGACCTTACAGACGGCGTTATCCACATTCCCCTTGCTGTTAAGAATCTCTTCCGGCCACGATTCATACTTCTGAATGTAGAGGGTCAGTGCCGTTGCGACATTCGAAACCAGCTCCTGGGAACGGGACTGCCAGGCAATGGTCTGTACAACACCCAAAGCACCTGCCATGACCGCCATCAGGAGCCCAATGATCCCGACCACCACCAGCATCTCAACCAATGTAAACCCTTTGTTTGCGCGTTGCTTCATAATCCTTTCCTCAGCACAGGCTTGATGCATCAAGCCCCTACATCTTACCACCGACAATATCATCCTTGATCCACTCCTTGGCTTGGGACCCTTTATAGGCTGGATCCGTACTGGGTATCCAGGGCGGGAAGGTCTTGCCGTCAGGACCCGCCGACCAGATTCTGAAACTTTGATAGGGCGGCGCGGAATGGTAGAAGAACTCGCGTCCCCAACCATCGGTAATCGTGGCAGTAGCCAGGGCAATATCCTGTCCCATCATATTCCGCACCACCAGCCCTTCTCCTCCACCGCCCTTGATATCCACCCCAAGCGCCTTACCTGCAAACGACGACACTATTTTTTCAAGGCAGGGCAGCCAACGAATGGCTGATTCGTTCTCCAGTTCGCGTTGCGTAGTGAGGAGTTCGCGCAACTCCTTGATATCCTCATTCGAGGAGCCAGGAACCCGGCTGGAGGGATTATTTTTCATCCATTGCGCCTTCCGATAAACATCCAACAGGGGGGCATTGGCCCCGTTGTCCGGATGCCCCACCAACTCGACGCGGGGCAGGAGGAAGGACATCAACCCGAACTTAAAGCCCTTGTACCTATCCCAATCATCATCCGTCGGACTTAAGCTGTTAATCGCTGTATTGAGACTGATCACATTACGGGGCAGGTAGTGAATCGGGATCCACTCATCCAGCTTAACCGGCGTGGGATATTCAAAAGCAATCGGCTGCGCACGGGCTGCGGCCTGGGCGCGGCCCTCAATCCCGTTGATCGGTTGACCTGTCTCCTCGTCCACGCTGGAACCCGCCGTGACGGATGGATTTCCATAAAGGCTCACGGCTGGGTACATCCCATATGCGGAAAAGTAACCTGACATGGCGTTCTGGAGACGCTCCAAGCGTGCAGTCGTGATGGCACGGGCCTTGGCATCAGAGGCAGGCCCCATCAACTTGAAGGTCGCACCCAACAGAATGCCGACAATCGCAATGACAATCATCAGCTCGACTAAGGTAAAACCACTCGTGTTTTTCATACGTGAACCCTCCTGTTAGCAATGGATTACATGGTCTGTTGACCCATGGTGGTGATGATCTGGATCATCGGCATGAACATGGCCACCACGATGGTTCCGACGATCACCGCGAGGAAAATGATCATGATCGGCTCGATAATCGAGGTCAAGCCGGCGACTGCGTTGTCCACTTCATCGTCATAGGTATCAGCGATACGCGTCAACATGTCAGCCAGCGCACCCGTCTCTTCACCGACTTCGACCATCGAGATCACCATCGGCGGAAAAACCTTGCTCTGCGCCAAGGGGTCGGTCATGCTTTCGCCCTCCTTCACCGCATCATGGACGTTCTGGATCGCCCGGGCGATCACGGCATTGCCCGACGTGTCGCGCACAATGTCAAGAGCCTGCAACACCGGAACACCGGAGGAGAGCAGGGTCCCCAAGGTACGCGTCATGCGCGCGATGGCCGTACGACGAACCAAAGAACCCAGGGCTGGCATCCTCAATTTGCAGACATCAATGATGTAGGCACCGCCTGTTGTCTGCTGGAAGACCTTGAAGAGAAAGACGAAACCGGCAATGCCACCCAGGACAATCAAGCCGTTATTCATCACGAAGTTACTGGCATTCATCACAAACTCCGTAATCGGCGGCAAGGGCTTATCCCCTAACAGATCACGGAAGATATCCTTGAACTTAGGAATCACCATCACCAAGAGAAAGCCGGTAATGCCACAAGCCGCCAGCAAGACGATGACCGGATAGATCATCGCGCCCTTCACCTTGTTTTTAATCTTCTCAGCCTTTTCTGCAAACTCGGCCAACCGGTTCAGCACAATTTCCAAAACACCGCCCGCCTCACCGGCCCTCACCATGTTGATGTACAGATGATTGAAAATCTTCGGGTGATTCTGAAGAGACTCGGAGAAGGTACTGCCGCTCTCGACAGATTCGCACATCTCTTTCAAGGCTTCCTTTAACGTGAGATTGGGGGTTTGGCGCTCCAACACGTGGAGACCTCTCAACAGGGGCAAGCCAGCATCCACCAAGGTCGCCAGCTGTCGCGTCAAGACGGTCAGATCCTTCTGCTTGACGCGCGAACGCAGAAACTTCGGCATCTTGAGATTGATATTAATGTCCGTGGCTTTCTTCTTGGGTGCGGCCCTCTTGTTACCGGCCGGAGCAGAAGCGCCCTTGGCCGGCGCAGCTCCCCCACCCGTTGAAGCGGCAGGCGACTCCCCCCCAACCATACCAATAGCCGTCGGGAACAACCCCTGACTCCGAACTTTGGCAATGGCCTGAGCCTGATTGGGGGCCTCAATGGATCCCCGGGTCTCTTGTCCTGATGAATCAACAGCACTATAGGCAAATTTGGGCATAGGTCACATCTCCACTACACACGTATCAGAATAAACAGAAAATACACTTTTACTGTGTATTAAATAATACCATAGAATGACCATCCGCCACAATGAAAAATTTAGGTGAGCATGAGGTCCCCGAAGCACTCCGGGAGATGAAAATTGCGGTCCGTGAGCGGCGCCCAGGAAACCCAGTGGGGACGTGAAGTGGAATTGCCGCATTTATAGAAGTTGCCCCGCCAGCTCTTTTCGGTAATCGTTCCTGTATAACGCTCCATGAGCGCCCACGGCAGCCGGTATCGCAAGGTCCAATCCAGGGCCTGTTCCGGCTCCACCACCCGCGGCAACGAGGAACGGATCTCGATCTGGCTCCCCCACGCCCAATCCAGGGGTGTCCACCTGGCAAAACCATTGGGACCCCGGGTCGGATCTTCGATGTAGGAGGCCAGCAACGTCCCGCCCGCATTGATCTCGATGTTAAAGTACCCCTTGCCCCGTATCGGCTGCACAAAAAACTCCACGCAACTGTCGGTGTAAACCGGACTCTGATAGGCGGTCTGCACGGACCTGACATGCGCCTCCCTGACGCAAAACTGCACATAAAGCGCGACGCCGTCGTGCAGGACGTAAAACCGGGTCTCCGGCGCGTAGCCGTTCGACTCGGGACGGACAAC
>Ga0316617_100000596_pt1 | contig 10077 bp, 4 predicted proteins | sample OWC_Aug_M1_C1_D2_FD_207801 | JGI IMG/M metagenome (GOLD analysis project Ga0316617, IMG submission 207801) | Wetland soil microbial communities from Old Woman Creek delta, Ohio, United States - OWC_Aug_M1_C1_D2_B | ecosystem: Environmental > Terrestrial > Soil > Wetlands | place: USA: Ohio... | reverse complement strand
CAACGCAGAATGGTTCCGCGGTCTTTCGGCGCGGTCTGTCCGGTCTCGGCAATGAAGGAGCGGATCGCCTCTTCCATGTTTTTTGGATTGTAGAAACGCTTGTCATCCGGATCAATAAAGGCGGTGAAGGCCGGTGCTGCTGGCGTGATGGAATCCACTTCCTTCCACTCCATGCGCTTGCCGTCCGCGATTTCCCAGATGCGCAGGAGTTCCTGTACAATCCAGGTGCCCATGCAGTTACGCAGGAAGCGGGTGTTGCCGATGCCCCCTTCGTTACTGAGCCCGTGCGACATGGCTTCCGGCGTGGTGATGGGCTTCTTGATGAGCTTGCCCACCAGGGACCAGGTACCGGAGCTGATGATGAGTGATTTCTGCGTGTCCTTGACCGGGGCGGCTGCGAAGGCGCTGGCGGTATCATGGGATCCGATGGCGATCAGATCCACTTCGTTGATGCCGATCATCTCCGCCAGCTTGGCATGGAGTTTGCCGATCTTGGTTCCGGGCTTGACGATCTCCGGCATGAGGGCCTTCTTGATGCCGAGGGCCTTGAGCATCTCCTTGCTCCACTTGCCTTTCTTGGCATCCATCATCTGCGTGACGCTGGCAAAGGTGGAGTCAATCGCGGTGCAGCCACCGAGATAGTAATAGAAGAGTGCGGGGATGGGGAGGTAGATGCTGGCCAGCTTGATCACATCAGTCCGGCGTGTGGCGGCCCAGAGCATCTGGTTGGATTGGTTGAACGGCTGGAAGTGGTTGCCCGTGATAGCATAGACTTGCTCCGCAGGAAGGCGGCTCTTCACCTCGTCGCACATGGTGTCGAGGCGATGGTCGCGATAACAATACACCTTCCCGATGGTGTCCCCGTCCTTGGTGAGAAAATGGCCATCCGCGCCCCAGGTGTCAATACCGATGCCGTCGAGATGGGGGCCGAACTGGCGTTTGGCGGCCTGGAGTCCCTTGACGATGTTCTGATAGATGTAGGTGTCATCCCAGTGTGTACGCTCGGTGATGTCGCCGGTACGGTCTGCGCCGAAGAAGGTCACGCCTTCGTGTGCGAAACGGTGAACTTCCTCCATGCGGAAGGATTTCTCCGAGAAAAAGCCGACGAAGCATTTACCGCCGGAGGCCCCGAGGTCAACGGCGAACAGTTTCTTTTCACTCATGATGACTCCTTGTTGTGTCGTTTTCGTGTGACGGTGTTGGGTGAGCGTGTTCCGTGTGCGCGGCGTGTGGCGTCTGTTCCTGCGCGTGCTCTTTGCGCAATGGACGGCGGCGCCTGCCGCGCCGCGGGTTACGGCTGTGCGAATGTTTGGCCGCAGGTGCATCTTCGGCCACCACGGTGAAGACCGCCTCAGGATCAACAGCCTCCGGGGACTCAGGATTGATCTTCTCTTCCTCGACGTGGCGATGGGCTGCATCCCATTCTTCTTTGAAGAAGGCTTCCCAGGCCTTGACCTTTGCGAGGTCATGACCTTGCGCCGTCTGCACAATGCGGCAAAAGGCCAAGGCCTCCAGGAAATCAGGATGGCGGACAAAATGGGCGCAGCGCCGTGACCCCCGCTGAGGCATCTCGTCAAAACGCCGTTGCATGTCGAGGATCGCCGCGGCCGTGAAGAAGGTCATCTTGGGAATCTTCAAGCGCTCCGCAATCGAGGCGAGGGCGTTACGCGAAACATGCGGGGAGAGCATCTTGTGCTGCGGATGGTGAGCAGTCTCGTGCTTGACTTGCTCCAGAAAGAGGGTGTAGTAGAGGCAAGCGGTCCGGAGCCCGTTCGAGGCGTCCTCGGCCGAAGGGTCATTATCCAGAGTCTGGAGAACCTTCCAGATGAGCGCATGCTTGCCGCCAGAATCATGGATGTGCTTATTGAGTTCGGGCAAGAGATCCTTGAGCAGTTCCAGCTCCCAGAGGAGGTGGAAGGCATGGCTGGATTTGTTGTAGGTGAAAAGTCGGTAAACCTCTTCGCAGACGCGGGGGGGAGAGGCTTTCAAAATTTCAGCGTGGTGCTTCAGGATGGCTTTGCGGCTGACGCGGTCAATCGTGAAATCCAACCGTGCGGCAAACTTGACCGCACGCATCATGCGCACCGGATCTTCCTGGAAACGGATGTTGGGATCGCCGATACACCGCAGGACGCGCTTCTCTAAATCTTTGAGCCCGCCGACATAGTCAATCACCGAGAAGGTCTTGATGTCGTAGAAGAGTCCGTTGACGGTGAAGTCGCGCCGCTTGGCGTCCTCTTCCGGCGTACCGAAGGTGTTGTCATCGGCTTGATAAAGTCCGTTTTCAGTCCCGTTCTCCTGGGGCTGACAGCGGAAGGTACTCGTCTCGATAACCTTCTTGCCGAAAATGATATGCGCAAGGCGGAAACGACGGCCGATCAGGAAACAGTTCCTGAAGATCTTTTTGATTTCATTCGGCCGTGCATCTGTGCCGACATCAAAATCTTTGGGGTGTCGGCCAAGGAGCAGATCCCGTACGCTTCCGCCCACGAGATAGGCGATGTGACCAGCGGTGGAGAGCCGGTACAGAACTTTCAAAGCATCCTCGTCAATGTTTTTACGAGAGATGCAATGCTCGCTCCGTTCGCGTATGACTGGCCCTTTTTTACGTAAGAAAAACATAATCACTTAAAGTAACACAAAATTGAGGTTACATTTTCGCAAAAAGGGGAGCCGAAAACAAGGAAACAAACAGGATTTTTTAGGGGTGGGCGGAGAGCTCCTCCCATAATACGTTAAGTCGTTTAACGGAAACGGGATAGGGCGTTTTCAGCTCTTGGGCGAAGAGCGAGACTCGGAGCTCTTCCACCTGCCATCTGTAGGCGCTGAGGAGGATCTGGTTTACGGGGCGGGGATTCTCCTCGCCGATGAGATCCGTGTAGCGTGTCCAGACAGGGGCGATCTCCTGCTCTTTGCGCTGGTCGCCCGCGGGATTCGTCTTCGCGCGCTGGATGCGGATCCGGCAGGCCTCGAGATACCGGGGAACCTCTTTCAGGTGGAGTTGGGGTGTGGCCTCTGCAAAACCCGGGAAGACCAGCCAGGCCAGTTGGTCAAGGATGCTTTCCGCGGTGGAGGCCTGGAGTTCACGGGAGGCGTTCAGCATCGTGGTCAGTTCTGAGGCGCTCTCCAGGATCGAAAGGACCAGCCGCGTGCGTTCCACATGAAGGGCATGGAGCCTCGGCAGCTCCTGCGTCAAGCGTGCCTTAAACGTGGCTTCATCCCGGATCACGGGTTTGTCAGCGGTAAAGGCCTCCCGCAGGGCAGCCCTGCCAATCTCCTGACCGAGTTGCGCAGCGGAACTCTCCAGTTGAGAGAGGTAGAGTGCGGCCTGGCGCGGAAGCGAGGGTGCTGCCGCATACCGCTTCCACTCTTTTCCGAGGGCCAGGGCAAAGAGTCGGCAGACGCCCTTTTCATGGACCGCCGCGGCCTCGGCAGCCTCGCTGAAGAGACGCAACGAGACGCTCTCGCCTTGATCCTGTAAAGCAGGATAGTGGAGGATCGGCCAGCCCGCCTTTCCGACATCCACCTGCGCGGGGAGTTCGCCCAGATCCCACGCAATGATATTGTCCCGATGCCATTTCGATGCGGGACGCTGATCTGTTTCAGCGGCGGTTGTTTTCGGGGCGAAGAGACGGGCGAGGTCGCGGCAGTCGTATCCGTTCCCGAGCTCACGGCCCTTTTCGTCCACCACAACAAACCGCATCCGGAGATGGGAGGGACAAGCCTCTTCGCGCCAGCCGTCCGTAGGAACCCGGATGGCGCGCACCGCGTAGATCGCATCTGCGAGGGCGTTGGCTAAAGATCCGCGCCCGGGCGTCATCCGGGATCTGCAGAGTCCGAGTGTCTCGTCGTATGGTTGTAACAGCCGGCGCACCTTGGAGGGCAACACCTGGATCATCCAGCGCATCTTCTCCTCCAGGAGCCCCGGTACGAGCCAGTCGCTCTGCCATGTCGCGACGCGGGTGAGGAGTGAGGCTGGCACGTGACACGTGACCCCGTCATCACGTTCGCCCGGTGCGTTTCGGTAGGTCAAGGCGAGCCGCGTGCCGTTGAGGGTGATCGAATCCGGGAAGTCGCGTGACAGGTCTTGCGCCGGTGGAAAATCACTATCCTGCATCACGAGGTCGCCGGGTGTTTTCTTCAGCCACTCCCGTAAGTCATGAGCCGAACAGATTGTTGACGGCAGGCGCGACTCATAAAATGCAAAGGCCTTGTCCGGATCGAAGAGCACGCCGTGCTGGCGCGTTTTGGCTTCCGCCTCAAGGAGCGCCGTTGTCCGCACCATGTTTTCGATAAGGAAGGGCGGCCACGGTTTGGGGAAAGCGCCGGGAACCAGGCCTTCGCGGATGAACAGGCTGCGTGCCTCCGTTGGATTGATCCGGCTGTAATCACGGACGCGCGACTCCACCAAAACCAGGCCGAAGAGGGTCACGCGTTCGCGCACGCGGGCATACCCGTGTACTGGATCCCACTGTGCGGAGTGGTAGCTGTATTTGCAATGGCGCTTGGCAATCGGCTCGATCCACGCGACATCAATGCAGGCTGCGGTCCGTGCAAAGAGACGCGAGGTTTCCACCAGTTCCCCCGCCATGATCCAGTCACGGTTGGGAGCGGCTTGGGCTTTGTGCCGTGCACCAGCTTCATTCTTGGGCGGCTTGGACTCTTTGAGCTTCATCAGTCCCGAACCGGGGAAGAGTGCGAAGCGGATGCCCCTCGCACCCCTGTAATCATTGGCTTCAGGATCGCGCTGTCCGATGGTATTGAGAAGGCCGGTAAGGAGCGCCCGGTGGAGTCCCATGTCGCCGCCGGCGGATTCGCCAACCGCCAGCTGACTGTCTTTGCAGAGTCCCTCCAATTGTTCCCGGAGGTCAATCCAGTCGCGCATCTTGGGATAGGAGAGGAAGTTTTCCTTGCACAGTTTCCGGGTAAAGGTCTGGGATTTGCCCTTGGTCTGATCGTGGTACCAGCGCCAGAGCCGGATGATCGCCGCGAAGTCGGAGTTGGGGGTCAGGTAACGCGCATGGCACTTGTCAGCTTCAGCCTGTTTTTCAAGGGGACGCCGGCGCGGGTCGTCACACTCCAGTGCCGCCACGACGATCAGGGCCTCTTGCAGGTTTTTCTCGTGATGGGCCGCAAAGAGGATACGGGCGAGGCTCGGCGCGATCGGCATCCGGGCGAGTTCGCGTCCCAGGCGCGTCAACATCCATGGCGTCGCCTCCTCGTCAATACGCTGTTCATCCGGCTGGATGGCGTCGAGGAGTTCCAGTTCGCGGTAACCCTCGCGGATCATCGAGGCGCCGGGCGGTTCAATGAAGGGAAAGGTCTCGACCTCGCCGAGCCGCAAGTCCATCATGGTGAGGATCACCCGTGCCAGGCTCGACCGGAGAATTTCCGGCGGCGTATAGTCATCGCGCTTCTTGAAATCCTCTTCGCTGTACAACCGGATGCAGATGCCGGGCGCGAGGCGTCCGCAACGTCCCTTGCGCTGGTTGGCGCTGGCCTGTGAGATCGGTTCGATCTGCAGCTTCTGGACCTGCGTGCGCGGATTGTAGCGGCTGATCCGTGCGAGTCCGGTATCAATCACGTAACGGATCCCCGGCAGTGTGACGGAGGTCTCCGCGACATTGGTGGAGAGGATGATGCGACGGTTGGAGGAGAGCTTGAAGGCGCGCTGCTGTTCGCCCGCAGGGAGCGAGGCGAGCAGGGGGATGATCTCGGTGTTCGGAAGGCGGCGTCCGGTGAGCACCTCGGTCGCATCGCGGATGTCGCGTTCGCCGGGCAGGAAGACCAGAATGTCGCCGGAGCCCTCGGTTATCAGTTCGTCAACCGCATTGGCAATCTGGCGGGGGAGGTCCGCGTCGTCAGTGTCTTCCGGTGCACGCCAGCGCGTCTCAATCGGATAGAGGCGTCCGGGAACCGTGACGATCGGCGCCTGATGAAAGAAGGTTGAGAAGCGCTTCACATCGAGTGTGGCGGAGCTGATGATGATCTTAAGGTCCGGCCGCCTGGGCAGGATGCGCTTCAGGATGCCAAGCAGAAAATCAATATTGAGCGAACGCTCATGCGCCTCGTCAATGATGAGGGTGTCATATTTCTTGAAGAGCCGGTCATGGCGCGTTTCCGCGAGCAGGATGCCGTCGGTCATGAATTTGACGACCGTATCTTTGGAGAGCTTGGATTCGAAACGGTGCTGGTATCCTACGCGTCCGCCAGGCTCCTCGCCGAACTCCTCGGCTACACGACGCGCCATGGCCAGTGTCGCCAGCCGGCGGGGCTGCGTACAGCCGATCATGCCGCGCACGCCGCGTCCGGCCTTGAGCGCAATTTTGGGAAGCTGTGTGGTCTTGCCTGATCCCGTGTCCCCGCAGACAATGACCACCTGATGACTCCGCAGCGCCGCAATGATCTCCTCGCAATACGCGCTGATTGGCAGTTCCGGCGGGAAAGTCAGGGGTCTATCTTGGGAGACAGTTGGCATAAGAGTCGGCAGTTGGCAGTTGCAGTCGTCAGTTGGCTCAATGTCTCCAATAGGCATTCAGTTGTCCAGCAATAACGCAATAAGGCAATTATTTCACCCTTTATTTGCTCGGCTTCGCCAACGCTTCCGTGATCTTCTGTGCGACCTCCTTGGCGAGGACCGCAGAGCCTGCATCCGTGAAGTGGACGTTCTTGGGCTGCTGGATCTTTTCGAGCTGGGGCAGACAGAAGGTGTAGAGATCATTGACCGCAATCTTGTTCTCGGTCATGATCTTGAGGGCGGCCTCGTTGTATTTGCCCGGGCACTCGGGTTCGCGCAGCGGGCTGGTGCAGCCGGGAACAACAGGTGTGGTGGTGGCATAGATGAGCGTGGCGCCCGTGGCTTTCATCTTTTTGACCATCTCTTCCATGTTCTTGGTGTAAACCTCAATGGAGGCCTGCACCGGGTCTTCAGCTTTGGAGGAGGGCTTGGAGGGGTCATCCTTGGAGACATGCTTCAGGTCATGCAATCCAAAGTTGAAATGAATGACATCCCATTTGTGGCCCTCGAGCCAGCGGTCAATATTTTGAACGCCGTGGAGGGTCCCTGAACAGTTTTCAGGACCGAGGTTCCCGTTCTTCTCTTTTTTCAGCGGACGATAAAGGTTGGCTTTGCCGTCCAGAAGCTTGCGGACCTCCAGGTAATAGCCGATCGAAATGGAGTCGCCGAGGATGAGGACATTGGGCAGGGCAGGATTGGCGGTTGTCTCCCAGCTGACCTTGGCTTTTTTTGTCTCAGCCTTTGAGCCGGACTCGGGCGCCGAGGCTGTCTTGGGTTTGTCCGCGGCGGCGAAACTGAGTGTCGCTGCAAAAATTCCGCAACTGATGATGCTCATGAATGTCGACTGTGTGATCATGGTTATCCTCCTGGTGAATGATGTGTAAATGAATACGAATTTTGCAGAAGAATAGCATATTTGTGCTGAAAGGGGAATAATGGAATGGTGGGAAAGGAATGATAAAATGATGAAAGAGAGGATGAGAGATGGGTGAGACAGGGAGGGACGGCGGATCGCCGTCCAAGCGGTCGATCCGACCGCCCTCCCAAGATATTCTAATCCTTTAATTTCTCCTTGCCGAAGCGAAGCTGTCGGAAATCCTGTTCATCCTGTCAAAAAACCTTTTCGTGTTGTTCGTGTGTTTCGTGGGTAACTATTGATGTTAAAGCCAATAAAAAAGCGACGGGATCGCTCCCGTCGCTGCAACTCTAAACAGTCCGTAATTTTAATGTGCTTTTACTGCCTAGAGAAGTTGTTTGGCCGCCGCGACAATGTCGCGGTCATGCGGCAGGAAGGCGTCTTCAAGCGAGTAGGCTTGAGGTGCGATGCCATCCTTGGCTCCGACGCGCAGGACAGGGGCGTCCAGCGAATCAAAGGCTTCCGCCATGATGCGAGAGGCGATCTCGCCGGTAAAGCTGCCGATGCCGACGCAGTGGCTGGCCACGACGCAGCGTCCGGTCTTGCGGACAGAGGCCAGGATGGTCTCCATGTCCAGCGGGACGAGCGAGCGGATGTCCACGACCTCGGCCGAAATGCCGTCCTTGGCCAGCATATCTGCCGCGCGGAGGGCGTCATAGAGCATCGGACCCCAGGTCACGATCGAGACTTGCGAACCTTCGCGCTTGATGTCAGCCTTGCCCAACGGCACCAGATGCTCGCCCTCGGGGACGACACCCTTCATGTTGTACATGATCTGGGATTCCACGAACATGATCGGATTGTTGTCGCGGATCGCGCTCTTCAGCATGCCCTTGGCATCTGCAGGGGTCGCGGGATAGACGACATACAAGCCCGGAATGTGGGCGAACATGGACTCCAGGGTCTGCGAGTGCTGACCGCCATAACCCTTGCCGCCGCCGACCGAGGCGCGATAGACAACCGGCACCTCGATGTTGGCGCCTGACATGTAATGCCACTTCGCGGCCTGATTGGAGATCTGGTCAGAAGCCATGAGACCGAAGTCCATATACATCAGTTCCACCACGGGCCGCAGTCCGGTCATGGAGGCGCCCACGGCTGTTCCGCAGATACACGCTTCGGAGATCGGCGAGTTAAAGACGCGGTCACGGCCGAAGGCCGCTGTCAGACCCTTGGTCACCTTGAAGGCGCCGCCGTATTCCGCGATATCTTCACCCCATTGGACGACGCGGCTGTCACGCAGCATCTCTTCGATGAGCGCCTCCTTGATTGCGTCCTTGTAGGTGAGCTGTCCGTCTTCGGTCCGCTTGATCGCGGGAATCTCGCCGACAGGTTTCGGGTTGGCAAACGCCTCGGGGACGGTCTCGACACGGGTGTCGGTGTACATGTACTTGATGACGTCCGCAGGATCAGGATCCTTGGACCATGCGGCTTTGGCCGCCATCCGCGCATTGCGGTCAGCCACCTTGGCCTTGAGGTCCGCCAACTTCTTAGGTGTGATGCAACCGCAGTCGAGCAACTGCTTTTCGAACTGTGCGATCGGGTCATTGGCCTTCCATTCGGCCTCCTCCTCCTTGGTCCGGTACTCATTACGCGGATCGCCCAGGGAGTGTCCGTAGTTACGGTAGGTGTCAAACTCGAGCAGGACAGGGCCTTCGCCCTTGCGGCAGATTTCAACCGCACGGCGCATGGCGCTCATGCAGGCCATGATATCCATGCCGTTGACCACCTCGGCGTGCATGTTGTTGTCCGAGAAACCAGCTGCACGGCGTGCGACGCAGGAGACGCCCGCGACTTCGCCGTCAATGCGGCCTGTGAAGCCATAGTGGTTGTTGATGACCGCATAGACGATCGGCAGTCCGTACGGATTATGGGTATAGGTCTCATCCGTGAACTGACCCATGGCTGCCCAGTTGAGGGCTTCCAGCACCACGCCGTTCGCATAGGCGCCGTCACCCGCGAAACAGCAGGTAACCTTGCCGGTCTTGAAGTAACGGGAGCTCATGGCCGAACCGGTTGCAATCGGCACGCCGCCACCGACGATGGCGTTTGCACCGAGGTGTCCGGCCTTGAAGTCCGCAATATGCATCCCGCCGCCACGCCCCTTGCAGTAGCCGTCCTCTTTTCCGAAGAGTTCCGCAATGGCCCGGTAGACGTGATCTTCCAGCGCCTCTTCCATCAGTTCTTTCTTCTTGCTGGCCTTGGTCTGGGGAATACGGGCTTTCAGCTCCGCTTCACTCATGCCGCGGATCGCGACACAGCCTTTGGCCAACGAGTCGCCGTGGCCGCGATGGGTGGAGGTGATAAAGTCGTCATAATTCATGGCCGCGCAGCAGCCGACCGCCGTGGCTTCCTGGCCGATCGAGACATGGGTGGGTCCGCGGTACTCATATCCCTTGCAGGACTCATAAGCACCTGTGCGCAACTTCACGATCATCTCTTCAAATTCACGGATGGTCAGCATGTCTTCCAAGACATCAATGGCCTTTGACGCGGTGAGCGTGCCCGCCTTCAGTTCTTCTTTCAGAGAGCCCTTGTATTGATAGGCAGGGATCTTGCCAAGATTATAGGTCTTGGGCTTGAAGTCCGGCTTCAAGGTACTCAGGTAGTTGTTTCGTGTTGGCATTGTCTGTTTCTCCTTATG
>Ga0316617_100000593_pt1 | contig 10097 bp, 9 predicted proteins | sample OWC_Aug_M1_C1_D2_FD_207801 | JGI IMG/M metagenome (GOLD analysis project Ga0316617, IMG submission 207801) | Wetland soil microbial communities from Old Woman Creek delta, Ohio, United States - OWC_Aug_M1_C1_D2_B | ecosystem: Environmental > Terrestrial > Soil > Wetlands | place: USA: Ohio... | reverse complement strand
GAGTTCGGCCGGGGTCTGGCGAACTACAGCCGGGACGAGACGGACAAGATCAAAGGCCTGCACAGCGACGCGATCGCATCGGTGCTGGGCCACAAGCCGTACGACGAGGTGATCCACCGGGACAACCTCGTCATCCTGGAGGCGGCGCCGTCCGGACCGTCCGCATGAGGTGACCCATGAGTGAATGCGATATCCGCGGGATGGCCCGCGACGCGCGGGCCGCGGCCCGCGACCTGGCCCGCGCCAGCGGGGAGCAGAAGGACCGCGCGCTTCTGGCGATGGCCTCGGGGCTGACGGAGTCCCGGGCGCGCATCCTGGCGGACAACGCCGGAGACGTGGCCGCGGCCCACGCCGCCGGTCAGACGGCCGCCTTCGTGGATCGCCTCACGCTGACCGAGCCCAGGATCGAGGCCATGGCCCGCGGGGTGCGGCAGATCGCCGATCTCCCCGACCCGGTGGGGGCCGTGACCGGCATGTGGCGCCGGCCCAACGGCCTGCAGGTCGGGCGCATGCGCGTTCCCTTGGGGGTGATCGGGATCATCTACGAGTCTCGACCCAACGTGACCGCGGACGCCGCGGCATTGTGCCTCAAGTCGGGGAACGCCGTGCTGCTGCGCGGCGGGTCGGAGGCGCTCCGCACGAACCGCGCCATTGCCGACGTCCTGGCGGCCGCGGTGGCCTCGGCGGGCTTGCCGGCGGCGGCCCTCGCCGTCGTGCCCTCGGCGGACCGGGCCGTGGTCAAGGAGATGCTCTCGCTCCACGGCCTGATCGACCTGATCATCCCGCGCGGCGGCGAGGGGCTCATCCGGGCCGTCCGCGAGGGGTCCCAGATCCCGGTGATTGCCCACGACAAGGGGCTGTGCCACACCTATGTGGACGCCTCGGCGAACCTCGCCATGGCCGGCGAGATCGCCTACAACGCCAAGGTCGAGCGGCCCGGTGTCTGCAACGCCATGGAAACGTTGTTGGTACACGCGGAGGTCGCGCCGGCGCTTCTTCCCGCCCTCGCGGCCCGCTTGCGCGCGGCGGGCGTGGAGGTCCGGGGGTGCCCTCGCACGCGAAGCCTGGTTCCGGCGGCGGTTCCGGCCACCGAGGAGGACTGGGATACGGAATACCTGGCGCTCACGCTGTCCATCCGGGTGGTGGACTCGTTCGAGGACGCGGTGGTCCACATCGCGCGCCATGGGTCGGGCCTGGCCGAGGCGATCGTGACCGCCGACCATGGGCGCGCCATGCGCTTCCTGCGCGAGGTGGACGCCGGCGCCGTCTTCGTGAACGCCTCCACCCGCTTCACCGACGGGTACGAGTTCGGCATGGGCGCGGAGATGGGGATCAGCACGCAGAAGCTGCACGCCCGCGGACCCATGGGGCTCCCCGAACTCACCTGTGAGAAGTTCATCGTGCTGGGAGACGGACAGATTCGCGACTCCCGGAAATGATCCGCCGCGGCGCGCCGGGAGTCGTCCGGCGCGTCGACGAGGAGCGGTCATGCGCATCGGGATCATGGGCGGCACGTTCGACCCGATCCACCTCGGCCACCTCCGGGCGGCCGAGGAGATCTACTGGGCCTTCAGCCTGGACCGGATCACCTTCGTGCCGGCAGCGCGCCCGCCGCACAAAGAGGAGGGCGTGGTGGCCTCGGCGCTGCACCGCTACGAGATGGTGTCGCTGGCCACCGTCTTCACCCCCTACTTCACCGTCTCCCCGATCGAGCTGCAGCGGGAGGGAAAGTCGTACTCCGTCGAGACGGTGCGCGAGTTCCATCGACTCTCCGGCCCGGACACCCACCTCTACTTTGTGGTGGGGGTGGACGCGTTCCTGGAGATGTCCGAGTGGCGCGAAGCCGAGGAGCTCCTCACGCTGACGCAGGTCATCGTCACGGCGCGGCCGGGCTGGCGCCTGGACGAGGTGGAGCGGCTGCTCACGCCGGAACAGCGCCGCCTCTTGGGGCGCCCGACGTTCCGATACTGCAAGGTGAGCGAGGTCGATCCCGAGCGTATCGAGAAGACGCCGGTCCCGCGGGAAGTGCTCTTGGTGGAGGTGGTCTCGCTGGATATCGCCTCTCGAGAGATCCGGCAGCTCGTCGAAGAGGGGCGGAGCATCCGCCACCTCGTGCCGGACACCGTGGCAGCGTACATGGCCAAGAACAAACTGTACCAGCGACCGGGGCGCGGCCGCTGATCGGACCGGCCGACCCGTCCGGGGCGCGGCCGGTCAGGAGGGAGGAGAGCCATCGACTCGACGGAGATTGTCGAACTGGCAGCCGACGCGGCTGCGGCCGTAAAGCCCAGCTACCTGGCGATCCTGGATTTGCGGGGTCTCTCGAGTTTCACCGACCATTTCCTGATCGCCGGGGCGGACTCGGCGCGCCAGGTGGTGGCGATCGCCGAGCGCGTGGAGGAGCGGCTGACGCAGGCGAAGGTGCGCATGCTGCACCGTGAAGGCGCGCGCGAGGCGCATTGGATTTTGCTTGACTACCAAGATGTCGTCGTTCATATTTTCGACGAGCAAACTCGGCAATTCTACGATCTGGAGCGGCTCTGGGGAGACGCGCCAAGACGCGTGATGGTCGGCGGATCTCCTGCCCGGATCGAATAGGAAGATGCCCCGCGGCGGATCCGAACACCGGTTCGGTCTCCGGCGTGGGGATGGGCACAGAGGACCTCGCGAATGCACGGCGTCAGCCCTGTCTTCGCGAGGATTTGTATTCTGGACTCGCGGACGCGGCGCGTCTCGTGATCTCGCGCCGCGCGTCGAGGGGAGAGGCGGGCCGCGACGCGGTCCACGCCCTGCGCCAGGGCCGGGTGGGGCGGCGCGACGATCGGTGACGGTCAGGCGCTCCGCATGCGCGGGCCGTTCGTCCACGGGAGGGGATGAGAATGTCGCTCAAGGGGGCCAAGATCGAGAAGTTCCGGCAGCGCCTGGTGGCTAAACGAAAAGAACTGCTCAACGGGGTCCGTGGCGCGAACGTGAAAAGCCTGGAGAGTACCGGAGAGGAGATCCAGGACATCGCGGACCAGGCCAGCAGCGCCTACACGAAGGAATTCCTCCTGGCCATCGGCGATACCGAGCGCCGTCTGTTGAAGCAGGTGGACGAGGCGCTCTACAAGATCCGCCAGGAGAAATTCGGCCTGTGCGAAGGGTGCGGCGAGATGATCGGCGAGCGCCGGCTCGAGGCATTGCCTTTCGCCAGGCTCTGCATCGCCTGTCAGGAGGAGGAAGAACGGGCCAAGGCCGAGCGGTGATCCTCGTGCGCCGCCGGCGATGTGCGTCGCCGCGCGGTTGGCCGTCCCTCCCCGCCGGCTGCGCCCCCTGGTCGCCGGGATCGGTTGTCGCCGACCCGTCCGACTGTTTGGATCCTGCGTCCCCATACAGGTGGGTTGCTCTGGTGTACGCCTCGGCATCGCGTCGCCTCGTATCCCGGTCCTCCCCGCGAGGGGCCCTCGCCTCTGTCGGCCGTCGCGCCCTGGCGATCTTCTGTCTGCTGTCGGTGCTGCTGGGCGGGGTACTCGTTCCCGTCCTGGCATCTGCCCAGGCGCCGGAGCAGGCCCCCGCGGGTGCCGACACCCTGCGCGAACGGCTGGCCGCGGGGCAGCGTCTGGTCCGCGATCTTGCCGCCCGTCCCGCCACCGGTCCCATCGTCCTCGGCGTCCTCGTCCTCTGGATCGTGTGGTGGGTCCCACGCCTCCTCCGGCACGGCGGCGCCGGCGCGCCGCACCGTGGCACGGCACGGCGCCTGGCCCGGCGGGGACACTACCTGGAGGCGGGGCATCTCTACGAGCAACTGGGTGACTGGGAGGCCGCCGCCGACGCCTACGAGCGCGGACGAGCCTATCTGGAGGCGGGAAGGATCTGGGAGCACCAGAACCAGCCGGCCAAGGCGGCCCGGCAGTACGAGCAGGGGAACGAGTCCTTCCGGGCGGGCGAGATGTACGCGCGTGCCGGCAACCACCTGCGGGCGGCGACCCTCTACCAGAAAGGGGGGCACGACGTCAAGGCGGCCGAATCCGCCGAGCGGGCCGGAGATCTGGAGCGGGCCGCGACGCTGTATGTCAAGGTCGACGCGTTCGATCGCGCCGGCGACCTGCGTTTCCAGATGCGGGAGTATGGCCACGCGGCCGAGCTCCTCGAGCGAGCGCTGGGCCGCCAGCGGCGGGTGCCGTCGGAATCCGAGCCGTCGGCCGTCGCCGCCCGGGCGTTGGCGCGGCGCTGCGCGGAGGCGTTCGTCAAGGCCGGCCAGCCCGCCAAGGCGGGCGCCATCCTGAAGGACCACGGCATGGAGGTGGAGGCGGCGGAGCAGTATTGCCAGGCCGGGGAGTGGGAGACCGGACTGGGCCTCCTGGTGCGCCATCAGCGCTTCGACCAAGCGGCGCGACTCTGCCGAGAGCTGGGCCGGGAGGCGGAACTGCGCATCGTGCAGGGGGAGCGGTACCTGGCCGAAGGGCGCGAGGCGGACGCGGCCCCGGAGTTCGAGGCGGGCGGGCTCTGGTGGCGCGCCGGCGAGATGTATCAGCGCGTTCGCGAGCACGCCAAAGCCGCCGAGATGTACGCGCGGCACGGTGACGAGGAGCGCGCCGCCGAGATGTACGCGGCGGCGGGCCAGCCGCGGTCCGCGGCCGTCTCGCTGGAGCGGCTGGGGAAGCGCCCCGAGGCGGCGCAGTACTACCAGCAGGCGGGAGACCACCGGGAGGCCGCCCGGGTCCTGCAGGAGATCGGGGATTTCTTCGGGGCGGCTCGGGAGTTGCTCGCCGCCGGCGTCGGCGAAGACGCCATGGCGCTCCTCCAGCAGGTCGAGCCGGAGTCGGAGCGGTATTTCGAGGCCACCGTCCTCCTGGGCGACCTCTTCCTGGAGCGGAACCTGGACGGGCCCGCCCGGGAGAAGTACGAGCGAGCCGTGGCGCTGCGGCCAAGCGGGCCGGAGTCCGTCTACCCCGCCTACCAACTGGCTCGGATCCAGGAGCGGCAGGGTAATCTCCAGGAGGCGCTCCGGCTGTACGAGAAGGTGGTGGCCGAGCAGTTCGATTACCGGGATGTGCAGGAGCGGGTATCGGACCTCTGGGATCGTCTGGCGGCGACGACGCAGATCGTCGGCGTCCGCGAGGTCACCCCGCAGAACGTGCCCTCGCGCTACCGCATCCTGCGGGAGGTCGGGCGGGGCGGCATGGGGATCGTGTACCAGGCCGAGGACGCGGTCCTGCAGCGTCCGGTGGCCTACAAGGTTCTTCCCGACGCAGTCCGGGAGGACCCCCGGGCGCTGGAGGATTTCCTGCGCGAGGCGCGCATCGCCGCCTCGCTGCACCACCCCAACATCGTGACCATCTACGACGCGGGGCAGGCGGCCGATGCGGTGTACATTGCCATGGAGTACGTGGAAGGCCGTTCGCTGCAGGACGTCCTGGACGAGATGCAGATCCTGCCCCTCTCTCGGGCCCTGGATATCTTCCGGCAAGCCTGTCGCAGCCTGATTCACGCCCACCGGCAGCGGATCGTCCACCGGGACGTGAAGCCGGCCAACATCATGGTGACCCGCGACGGCGTCGTGAAGCTGATGGACTTCGGGTTGGCGGCGGTGGTCTCCCACGCCAGCGCCAAGGTGACCTCGGTGCGCGGCACCCCGTTCTACATGGCGCCGGAGCAGATCACCGGGGAGGCGATCTCGGCCCTGTCCGACCAGTATGCGCTGGGGTGCACGCTCTATCACATGGTGGCGGGCCGGCCGCCCTTCGTCGAAGGCGACGTGCTGTATCACCACATCCACACCGAGCCCGCCTCGCCGCGGCAGTGGAATCCCAAGATCCCGGTGTGGCTGGATGCCATCATTCTGCGCACCATGGTCAAGCTTCCCGCCAAGCGGTTCCCGTCGGTTGAAGTCCTCCTGCGCGAATTCGAGCAGTGCCTGGCCGACCCAGGCGTGACGCGGGTTCTCGGGGATGTCGCCGGCTGAGCGTCCCCGGTCCCGGCTGGCGCCCCGGGACGTCGCGGCCGGATTCCTGCATCTGATCTTCCCCACACCCTGCCATGTCTGCCGGCGCCCGTTGAATCTTGGGTGGCACGGCGCGCTCTGCGGGGCGTGCTGGGCGGCCCTCGAACGCATGCCCCCGGCCGGCTGTTCCCGCTGTGGCTGGCCGTTTCCCGCCGCCGCGGGCGGCCACGGAGCGGCGCAGCCGCTCTGTCAGCGCTGTCGCGAGACGCCCGACGAGTTCTCGGTCGCTCGGGCGGCGCTCCGGTACCGAGACGGCGGGGTTGCCCGGGCGGCAATCCTGCTCGGCAAGCACGGCGGCCACCTTGGGGTGTTGCGCCACCTGGCTCGCCTCCTGGCCGAGGAGGCGCCCGCGCTGCTGCCCCTCGGCGACTGGGATGGGTTGGTGCCGGTGCCGCTCCACTGGTCCCGTCGCTGGCGGCGCGGGTTCAATCAGGCCGAGGTGCTCGCCCGGGTGGTCGGCCGGCGCCACGGCGTGTCGGTGGAGCGGCGCCTGCTGGTCCGGGTCCGAGCCACGCCGCCGCAGCAGGGGGATGCGGGGTCGCGCCGGCGGAACGTCCGGGACGCCTTCGCCGTGCGTCGCGCCGAGCGGTGCGCCGGCAGGCGCGTGCTCCTGATCGACGATGTCTTCACGACCGGCGCGACGGTCAACGCCTGCGCCGCGGCCCTGCGCGCGGCGGGCGTTGCCGCCGTGGGCGTCCTCACCCTGGCGCGGGTGGAGTGAGACGAGGCGGGGCGGATAACCTTTGACAATCGCCCCAGGTTCCACTAACATCACTCGGCTTCAAATCCGGAAGCCCAGATTTCCGCGGGGGTTGAGCTTTCTTTGGCGGCAAGCAAGGAGGGTGGTATGGCAACGCGAGTCGGCATCAACGGTTTCGGTCGGATCGGGCGGAATTTCTTCCGCGCGGCGTGCGGGGACCCCGCGCTGGACATCGTGGCGGTGAACGATATCACCAACGCGAAGACGCTGGCCCACCTGCTCATGCACGACTCCGTGCACGGGACCTTCGCCGGGACGGTGGCGGCCAAGGAACAGAGCCTGGTGGTGAACGGCAAAGAGATCAAAGTCCTCGCCAGCAAGGACCCGGCCGCCCTGCCCTGGAAGGACCTGGGGGTGGAGGTGGTGGTGGAGTCTACCGGCCGCTTCACGGATCGGACGGGGGCCGGCAAACACCTGGACGCCGGCGCCCGCAAGGTCATCATCTCGGCCCCGGCCAAGGACGAGGACATCACCATCGTCTTGGGCGTGAACGAGACCCGGTACGATCCGGCCAAGCACCACGTCATCTCCAACGCCTCGTGCACGACCAACTGTCTGGCCCCGGTGGCCAAGGTGCTCCTGCAGACCTTCGGGATCCGGCATGGCTTCATGACGACGATCCACTCCTATACCAACGACCAGCAGATCCTGGACCTGCCCCACAGCGACCTGCGCCGGGCTCGGGCGGCGGCCTTGTCGATGATTCCCACCAGCACGGGGGCGGCCAAGGCGGTCGGCCTGGTCCTGCCGGAACTCAAGGGCAAGATGCACGGCTTGGCGATCCGCGTGCCCACCCCGAACGTCTCGCTGGTGGACCTGGTGGCGGAGACCGAGAAGCCCCTGACCGTCGAGGCCGTGAACGCCGCCCTCAAGACGGCGGCCGAGGGGGAGCTGAAGGGGATCCTGGGGTATACCGACGAGCCGCTGGTGTCCTGCGATTTCAACGGGAACCCGCTCTCCTCCATCGTGGACGGCCTCTCCACCTCCGTCATGGACGGCACCATGGTGAAGGTCCTGGCCTGGTACGACAACGAGTGGGGCTACTCCTGCCGCGTGCGCGACCTGATCAAGTACATCGTGACGCGGAAGTAGGGGCGGCTCTTCCGGATCCTCCGAGGTGACGAGATGGCGAAGCTCGCGGTTGCCGATCTGGATCTGGCGGGGAAGCGCGTGCTGGTGCGCGTGGACTTCAACGTCCCGCTCGACGACCGGCAGCAGGTGACGGACGATACCCGCATCCGAGCGGCCCTCCCCACCATCCGGTACGCGCTGGATCACGGGGCCAAGGTGCTCCTGCTCTCGCACCTGGGGCGGCCGAAGGGAAAGGTCGTGCCCGCCATGAGCGTGGCACCGGCCGCCCGCCGCCTGTCCGAGTTGCTGGGGCGGCCGGTCGCCATGGCGTCGGATTGCATCGGCGCCGTCGCCGAGGCCGCTGTGGCGGCGCTCGCCCCGGGTCAGGTGCTGATGCTGGAGAATTGTCGGTTCCATGCCGGCGACGAGAAGAACGACGAAGCCATGAGTCGGGCGCTGGCCGCGCTGTGCGACGTCTTCGTCAACGATGCGTTCGGTGCGGCGCACCGGGCGCACGCGTCGACGGTGGGCGTGACGCGGTTCGTGCCGGTGTCGGCGGCCGGGTTCCTGATGGCCAAGGAGTTGGAATACCTCGGGCGCGCCCTGACCAACCCGGCGCGACCCTTCGTGGCGATCCTGGGCGGGGCCAAGGTGTCGGATAAGATCGGCGTCCTCAAGCACCTGGTCGGCAAGGTGGACGCGCTCCTGGTGGGCGGCGGCATGGCCTACACCTTCCTCAAGGCTCAGGGCATGGAGATCGGCGCGTCGCTGCTGGAGGCGGACAAGGTCGAGGTGGCCCGGGAGGTGCTCGACGTTGCGCGGAGCAACAAGGTGACCTTCCTGCTCCCCATGGATCACGTCATCGCGCAGACGGTGGCGGCGGATGCCGAGACGCGCCTGGCCGACAGCACCGCCATCCCGGCGGGGTGGATGGGGCTGGACATCGGCCCCGCGGCGCGCCAGGCCTTCGGGACGGCGATCCGCGGCGCCAAGACGGTGGTCTGGAACGGGCCGATGGGCGTGTTCGAGTTGGCGCCCTTCCGCGAGGGCACCTTCGCGGTGGCCCGCGCAATCGCCGACAGCGGCGCGACCTCCATCGTCGGCGGCGGGGACTCGGTGGCCGCTGTCACCCAGGCAGGTCTGGCCGACCGGATGACCCACATCTCCACGGGGGGTGGGGCGTCCTTGGAGTTTCTGGAAGGGATCACGCTGCCGGGTGTGGCGGCGTTGACCGACAAACCATGATATGTCGATTCGTCAATTGGTCAACTGGTCAACGGGCGCGGCCGTCGGCCGTCGCCTCTCGGTGACCAATCGACCAATCGACCAAATGACAGGAGACATGATGCGAACGCCGGTGATGGCAGGCAACTGGAAGATGTACAAGACAGCTCGGCAGGCGGCGGAGACCATCCGCAGCCTGGCGGAGGCGGTGAAGGGCGTCCCGGGGGTGGAGGTGGTGATCTGTCCGCCCTTCACGGCGCTCTCGGCGGCGGTGGAGGCGGCCGAGGGGTCGCCCGTGGCGATCGGCGCCCAGGACTGTTACTGGGAGAAGGAAGGCGCGTTCACCGGCGAGGTGGCCGTGCCCATGATCGCCGACCTGGGCTGCAGTCACTGCATCGTCGGCCACTCGGAGCGCCGGCAGTTCTTCGGCGAGACCGACGCGACGGTGGACAAGAAAGTCGCGGCGGTCCTCGGCGCCGGCCTCACCTGCATCGCCTGCGTGGGTGAGACGCTCCAGGAGCGGGAGGCGGGCCAGACCTTTGCCGTGTTGGAGCGGCAGGTGCGGAACGGCCTGACGCGGCACCTCGCGTCGCCGCGGCTGATCATCGCCTACGAACCGGTCTGGGCCATCGGGACCGGAAAGACGGCCAGCCCGGCGCAGGCCCAGGAGGCCCATGCCTTCATTCGCCAGGTGGCCGCCCAGGCCGCCAGCCCGGCGGCGGCCCAGGCGGTGCGCATCCTGTACGGGGGGAGCGTCAAGCCGGACAACGTCGCCCAGTTGATGGCGCAGCCGGACGTGGACGGCGGCCTGGTCGGCGGCGCCAGCCTGGACGCGGCCTCGTTCGCCAAGATCGTCCGATTTCGCGGGTAGTCCCGGCGGCGGCGTGGTCCGCCGCGCGTGTCTTTGATGGGGAGGTTGCATGTACATCGCATTGTCTATCGTCCACGTCCTGATCGCATCCGGTCTGATTCTGTTGGTCCTCCTGCAAAGCGGCAAGGGAGCGGACATCGGAGCCGCGTTCGGCGGCGGCTCCAGCCAGACAGTCTTCGGCGGGCGCG
>Ga0316617_100000592_pt1 | contig 10100 bp, 10 predicted proteins | sample OWC_Aug_M1_C1_D2_FD_207801 | JGI IMG/M metagenome (GOLD analysis project Ga0316617, IMG submission 207801) | Wetland soil microbial communities from Old Woman Creek delta, Ohio, United States - OWC_Aug_M1_C1_D2_B | ecosystem: Environmental > Terrestrial > Soil > Wetlands | place: USA: Ohio... | reverse complement strand
GGTCGGTTTGCTTTTCAGGTGGTCGAAACGATACAGCGTGTCGTGGGTGCAGAGGACGGCCTGCTCGATGTTCCACGCGGTGTCGCGCTTTTTGACCGGAATTTCGGAGAGCGTGATGGCGGCTTCCATCGAGCCGGTGTCGCGCAGGGTTTTGACCGCGCAGGCGATGGCGTCGCGATAGCCTTTTTCGTGAAAATCCCGCTCTTTACCCAGGCCGACCAGCAGGATGCGTTCGGCCAGGACGTTGGGCACTTTGTGCAGCAGCAGGGTGCTGCCGGCCTTGCCGTCCATGTCGCCGCCACGCAGGATTTCCGACAGGTAGCCATCGCTGGCGCGGTCGATGTCGACAGCTGGATCCGACAGCTTGCGATTGTCGAATACGCCGACCACCACGCAGGCGCTGCGCTGCTTTTCGGGCGCACCGCTTTTTATGCTAAATTCAAGTTCGATTTCCTTGTTTTCCATGTGTGTGCCCAATAAATTGCAGATTGCCGGTCAAGCGGCGATTAATTCTGGTTCGATTATTGGCGCAGGCGTGGCGGAATGTCAAAACCCCGTTCGTGTCTCGAACTCTTCCCGGAACTTTCCATGCTATATCGCCGTGCGCTGACGCGTGAGATGGCTCTAACCACGGGTGCCGTGCTCACGGTGTTGATGGCGATTGCCCTGGTGATTCTGTTTATTCGCCTGTTGGGCGATGTGGCGCGCGGCGAACTGGCCAATGAGGCTGTGTTCACATTTCTGGGTTTTTCGCTGCTGTATTTTCTGCCGGTTTTGATGTCGATTGCGTTGTTTGCCGGGGTGCTGCTGCCCTTGTCACGCATGTGGCGCGATAGCGAGATGGTGGTCTGGTTCAGTGCCGGTGTGTCGCTCACGCAATGGATGCGGCCGGTGCTCGCATTTGCGGTCCCATTTACACTGGTCATCCTGTTATTGACGCTGGTGTTGAATCCCTGGGTGCTCATCAAAAAAGCCGAATATCGCCAGGATTTGCGTAGCCGCAGCGAAAGCAGCCTGATTGCCCCCGGGCTGTTTGCCGAATCCGAAGCAGGTCAGCGCGTGTATTACGTTGAGTCGCTCAATCCCTTGACCGGTATCGTGCGCAATGTGTTCATGCAGTCACGCATCGATGGCCAGTTGGGCCTGGTGGTTGCGCGTGAGGGTTATCACACCGAGCTGTTCGATGGCTCACGCTATCTGGTGTTCAAGAACGGACGGCGTTACGAAGGAATACCCGGGCAGCTCGATTACCGCATTGTGCAGTTTGAGCGCTACTGGATGCGGCTTGATCCGGTGGATGTGAGTGCGGTTGAGCCCGGCATTCGTCAGGCGCCGATCCCCACACTGATTAATGATGCCACTCCGCCCGCCCGCGCCGAGTTGCTGTGGCGGCTGGGCGTGCCGTTTTCAGCGCTGGTTCTCGCGGTCATGGCCATCCCGATCAGTTACGTCAATATGCGTTCGCGTCGTTCATATGGATTGGTGATTGCGCTGCTGCTGTACTTTGTTTACAACAATCTGTTGTCGCTCTCGCAAGCCTGGGTGGCGCAGGACAAACTCAATCCCTGGGTGGGCATGCTGGCTTCACATGCGCTGATGGTGTTCATTGCGGTCGCGCTGTTTTACCTGCGTGCGCGGCAGCATCAACCTCGCGGGCTGCCGTCATGAAGCTGCTTGCGCGTTACCTGGCGAGTCAGGTGCTGGCTGCGTCGGCATTGGTGTTATTGGGCTTGCTCGTGCTATTTACGTTTTTCGACGTGATTGAAGAGATCGGGAGCGTGGGTCGCAACAACTACGGTTTGGGGCAGGCGGCCGTGGTGGTGCTGTTGAACGTTCCCGGGCATCTGTACGAAATCATGCCAGTGGCAGTCTTGATCGGCACCTTGCTGGCGTTGTCGCGGCTGGTCGGCAACTCCGAATACGCAGTGATGCGCGTGTCGGGTTTGTCCACCTGGCGGGTGGCAGGTTATTTCAGCGTGATCGGGGTGATGTTGTCGTTGTTGGTGCTGCTGTTGGGCGAATACATTGCGCCATGGTCGGAACAGGCAGCGCAGCGCTACAAATTATTGGCGACGCATTCGGTGGTGGCGCAGCAGTTTCATTCGGGTTTGTGGGTAAAGGATGGCTCGCGCTTTATCAACGTGCGCGAAGTGATGCCTGACAGCACCTTGAAAGGTATCGAGATTTACGGCTTTGAGACCGATGGCCGCCTCGGCTGGACCCGCGTTGCCGACCAGGCGAACTGGCGCGGCAACCAGACCTGGGATCTGCAACAGGTGGTGGAGACGCGTTTCAGTGTCGATGGCATTCAGGCCAGCCGTCGCCCACACCAGGAATGGCAGTCGGTACTCACGCCCGACATCCTCAGCGTGTTGTTGATTGCGCCGGAAAAAATGTCGGCACGCACCCTTTGGCGCTATGTGTCGCATCTCAAGGAAAACGGCCAGAAGGCGACGCGCTACGAACTCGCGCTGTGGACAAAGTTCATCAGTCCGTTTGTGATCCCGATCATGATGTTGATCGTGATGCCATTTGCCATCCAGGGGCCGCGCTCGGGCGGCACCAGTGGCAAGATATTCATGGGCATTCTGGCCGGGCTCGGCTTTCATTTGTTGAGCCGCCTGTTTGGCCATCTTGGTTTGTTGAATGACTGGCCTGCCGTGGCGGTGGCGACAGTGCCGCTGCTGATCTTTCTGACGATCGCCTTGCTCGGCATCCGCTGGGTGGATCGACGCTAATGAGCCTGCCGCAACGGCTGGCTGATTGCCTGCGCGAACGCCTGCCAGCAGACAAGGTGGCCTGTGTGCATGCCCTGCAGGCAGACTGGCTGGCCAGCCGGGTGGCCGCTGATATTGACACCGGACGCGCACCCATCGACCACCCCGGGCAACCCGGGCAACCCGAACTGATTCCGCCGCAGCAGGTGCCGCGCCGCCGTGCCGATACGCTGGTTGGCCGCGCCGCGCTGATCCATGCGCTGGCGCATATCGAATTCAACGCGATCAATCTGGCGCTCGACGCCGCGCATCGCTTTGCCGGCATGCCACCTGAGTATTACGCCGACTGGCTAAGGGTGGCGGATGAGGAAGCCTTGCATTTCGATTTGTTGAATGCGCATCTGGCTACGCTCGGCCACAACTATGGTGACTTCCCCGCGCACAATGGATTATGGGAAATGGCGCTCAAAACCGCACACGATCCGCTGGTACGCATGGCCCTGGTGCCGCGCGTGCTGGAAGCGCGCGGGCTCGACGCCACCCCGCTGATCGTCAATAAGCTGAAGGCCGCGCAGGACCTGCGCATGGTGGAGATTCTGGGCGTGATCGAGCGCGACGAAATCGGCCATGTCGCCATTGGCAGTCACTGGTTCGGCTATTTATGTCGTGCGCGTGGACTCGAACCCGAGGCGACGTTTCGCCAGTTGCTGGTCGATTACGACGCACCGCCGCTGAAGCCGCCATTTAATCTGGAAGCGCGCCGCAAGGCGGGCTTCAGCCAGCCCGAGCTGGATTGGTTGAGTCGGCTTTAGTTACAGCCCCAGCGTGGTGGCTGAGACGTGGGTTTGTGAACGCTGCCACATGGATTCGAAACTGTGGTGCAGATTCACGGTTGCGCTGGCATCGTCCAGATGAAGCGTGCCGCGCAATGCAAGCTTGTCAGCACGAATGAGCGCACTGTGATGATCGGCCACAGCAAACGCCTGGTCGGGGCGTGGCGCATCAGGATCGGCCTGGCGGATTTCGATGACATGGCTGAAGTCGCGCACCAGTTGCATCAGGCGCGGGCAATCGCGGCTGATGTGGTGAATGTCGTCGAGCAGCAGCTCGATGCGATGCCCGCCGCCGGCCACACACAAGGCGCGTAAAGCGGCGTGACGTGGCAGGTGGTCGAGGTCGAGCAGGCTCAGGTCGTGGTCGTACACGCGCAGTTGGCGCAGGGCGCGCGCCAGCAGCGCATCGAATGCTGCGTGCAGTCCCGAGGGAGTCTCAAATTGAATCATGGTGGGGCGATCTCCAGCCAGCCGGCTTCGTACCAATCGTAAAAGCGCTCGCGCAGCGTGGCTGGAAAAGCGGCAAGCTGGTGGTGGTCGGCGAGCTGTTGCAGGGCGGCGGTTTCATTCGCTGCGCTGTCAAAGGCTTCGCCGTTGATGAAGAAGCGTCCGCCGATGAACAGCAGGCGGGATTTGGGGTGCAGGGTGACGCCGGTTTTGCTGGTGCGTTTGTTAAAGGCCGCGTAGCTGATGGGCGCGTCGGGCGGGTCGAAAAACACATTCGGCTTGGGCTCGGACAAATAGCATCCGGCGAATTCCGCGATGTCGCGCTTGCTCCATTTGATGCGGGCGATCATGCCTTCGATCTGGCTCAGCATGGCGCGGTTGATTTCGCCGGGATGGGCTTGCAGGCGCAGGTCAGGGTCGGCGTAACGGCCTTCCAGGGTGACGCTGTCCTGCAGGTGCATCAGGAATCCCTGCGCCAATTCGTTGGTGGTGGGCGCGCGGAATCCGATTGAATATGTCATACAGGCATCTTCGGCCACGCCGTAATGCGCCACGTGCGGCGGCAGATAGAGCATGTCGCCGGGCCCCAGCAGCCACTCTTCTTCGGGTTTGAAATGGCGCAGGATTCTGAGCGGCGCGTCGTCCAGAATCGTCAGGTCGGTTTGTTCGCTGATCTGCCAGCGGCGGTGCCCCTGGCCTTGTAGCAGAAACACGTCATACGAATCGAAATGCGGGCCGACGCTGCCGCCGGGCACGGCGTAGCTCACCATCAGGTCGTCCAGCCGGGCGTGCGGGATGAAATTGAAACGCGCCAGCAAGGCGTCCGCTGCGGGCAGCACATGGTTGAGCGATTGCACCAGCAGGGTCCATTCGGTTTTGGGCAGGCGCTTGAAGTCACTTTTCTTGAAGGGGCCGTGGTCGAACTGCCAGTGGCTGCCGCTGCCCTGAATCAGGCGGGATTCGACGTCTTCGCGCGTCGCCAGATGCTGCATGGCGGCGGGCGACAGCAGTCCGCTGAAACCCGGCACGGCGTTGCGGATCAACAGCGGGCGCTTGTGCCAGTAGTCACGCAGGAAACGGGTGGGGCTCAAGCCGCCGAGCAGGGTTTGGGTCATGTGATCAATTATAACGATGCCGCCGGGAGCCGCCTGTTAGAATGCTGCCGGAAATTGCGTGGCCACCCCCATGACTTGGGGCGCGTGTCTCGCCCGACTCAACCAGCAGAGCGTGAATCATCACGCACTGTTAGGCGTTTCTGGCCGCAGGCTTGTGGCGGAACGCATCAATCGCTAAAGGAACTCAAGTGAAGATTGTTAAAGACACCGTTGTGACCCTCACTTACATCGTCAAGGATGCGGACGGCAATTTGCTGGAAGAAAGCAACGAGCCTGTCAGCTATCTGCACGGCGACTATGACAATATTTTCCCGCTGGTAGAGCGTGCGCTCGATGGCAAAACCACAGGCGAAAAAGTGGAAATGAAATTGCAGCCGGCGGATGCGTTTGGCGAATTTGACGAAAACCTGGTGCGGATGGAGCCGCGCGAAGGCTTTCCTGACGACATCGAAATCGGCATGCAGTTTGTCGGCTCACCCGACGGCGGCGGCGAGGAATTGCTCTACACCGTGACCGATATCGCCGAAGACAAAGTGGTGGTTGATGGCAATCATCCCTATGCCGGGCAGGCGGTGCATTTTCAGTGTGTGGTATCCGACGTGCGCGCAGCGACGGCGGACGAAATTGCGCACCGTCATGCGCATGGCGCACACGGCCACCATCATCATTGATACGCGTGGGGTAAATGCGGTCAGGCTGTTAAAATGCCCGGCTACCTGTTCTCTGTGACGGTTTGATCCAGACTATCAATGAAAACTACCTTTCTCGACTTTGAACAGCCCATCTCCGAGCTTGAATCCAAGATCGAAGAGCTGCGCTTCGTGCAGGATGACTCTGCGCTCGATATTTCGGAAGAAATCCGCCGCCTGCAGAAAAAAAGCCAGACGCTGACCAAGGATGTCTATGCCAAGCTTAACGCCTGGCAGGTGTCCCAAGTGGCGCGGCACCCGCAGCGGCCGTATACGCTGGATTATGTGGCGGGGCTGTTTACCGATTTTTCCGAGTTGCACGGCGACCGTGCGTTTGCCGACGACGCTGCGATTGTTGGTGGTATTGCACGCTTTAATGGCGAGCCGGTGATGGTGATCGGCCACCAGAAAGGCCGCGACACCAAGGAAAAAATCTACCGTAATTTCGGCATGCCGCGCCCCGAGGGCTATCGCAAGGCCCTGCGGCTGATGCGGCTGGCGGAAAAATTCAGCCTGCCGGTTTTCACCTTTATCGACACGCCGGGCGCCTACCCCGGCATTGGTGCGGAAGAACGCGGCCAGTCCGAGGCCATCGCGCGCAATCTGTACGTGATGGCCGAACTGCGTACGCCGGTGATCTGCTCGATCGTCGGTGAAGGCGGCTCGGGCGGCGCGCTGGCGATCGGTGTCGGCGATCGCATGCTGATTCTGCAATATTCGACCTATTCAGTTATTTCGCCCGAAGGCTGCGCATCCATTTTGTGGAAGAGCGCCGACAAGGCTTCGCTTGCCGCGGAAACGCTGGCGATCACGGCCGACCGGCTGAAAGCCAATGGCCTGGTCGACCGCATCGTCGAAGAGCCGGTGGGCGGCGCGCAACGCGATTGGGATGCGTTGTTCCAGACAATGCGGCGCGCGCTCACCGACACCCTTGCCGAATTGCGCAAGCAGCCGCTGGATGCCTTGCTGGACGCGCGTTACAAGCGTTTGCGGGCGTATGGCAGCTTCAAGGAAGCGCCTGTCAAATAAGGCTGTCAGCGGCGTGGTCGCGGCCGGCCTGGCGCGCCACGTAACCCCGCACGCGCGGCTGACGCTGGCGTTGTCGGGCGGAGTGGATTCGGTTGTCCTCTTGCACGTGCTGCTGGCACTACGCGTTCAACACCCGTTTCATCTGAGTGCAGTTCATGTTCACCACGGCCTGTCGGCGCACGCCGACGCCTGGGCGGATTGCTGCGGCCGTTTGTGTGCATCCCATGCGGTTGAATTGACCGTTCATCGGGTGCAGGTTGCGCGTGACGACGCGGCGGGTATTGAAGCGGCGGCGCGGCGTGAACGCCAGCGGATTTTTGCTGCGCTCGATACCGGGTTTTTGCTCACCGCACACCACCGGAACGATCAAGCTGAAACGTTGATGCTGCAATTGTTGCGTGGCGCCGGGCCGAAGGGACTGGCAGCCATGGCCGAGGTGCAACGGCGGCGGGGGTGGCTGGCGGTGCACTGGCGGCCGTTGCTGGGCGTGACGCGTGCCGACTTGCTGGACTATGCGCGTGCGCACCAACTGGCATGGGTGGAAGACGAGAGCAATCAGGACACACGCTTTCGCCGTAATGCCTTGCGTCAGTCCGTTCTGCCCTTGCTGAACACGCATTTCCCCGGCGCGGACGCCACCCTTGCGCGTGCCGCCGGTTTGCAAGCCGAAGCTGCTGAATTGCTCGATGATCTGGCGCGTCTGGATGCAGTCACCGCCATCTTGGGCGAACGGCTGGATTGCGCATGCCTTAATGCGTTATCGATGCCACGCGCGCGCAACCTGCTGCGTTATTTCATCGAGCAGCATGGCCATCCCCAACCCAATGCGCGGCAACTCAATGAGGCGTTGCAGCAGTTGCGCGATGCCCGCAAGGATGCACGCGTGTGCGTGAGTCTGGGGCGTGACGAATTATGGCGTTATCGCGGCGGTGCCTACCTTGTGCCAAGTACGCCCGCGTCCGCTGAGCCGGTGCGCTGGCAGGGCGAGACGGTTCTGCATGTCCCCGCGGCAGGCGTGGATGTAGGCCTGGATGCGGTTATGGGTGAAGGCTTGAAGCGTTCCATGCTGGAAGCAGGCGTGGTGGAGCTGGGGGTGCGCCAGGGGGGCGAGCGCCTGCGTCTGCACCCGGGCGGCCCGCATCGCAGCCTGAAAAACCTGCTGCAGGAACACGCCATTCCGCCCTGGCAGCGTGATCATGTGCCCCTGTTGTGGTGCAACGGGCAGCTGTTGTGGGCGTCGAGCATTGGGTTGGATGCCGATGCGCTCGCTGCGCCCGGCGAGCCCGGGGTGCAACCGCGGGTTGTGGCAAGGAATGAAGCACTGACGTAGCCGCTTTGTCGACAATAGATGGGGCAGGCAAGGGTGCCTCGTGCTATGCTAGCGGGCTGATTTACATGGTTTTTTGAACATTTTTACTTATTTTCTGGAGCAACACATGGCTGTCCAACGCACTTTTTCCATTATCAAACCTGATGCCGTCGCCAAGAACGTGATCGGCAAAATTGTCAGCCGCTTTGAGAGCAACGGCCTTAAGGTGGTGGCGTCCAAAATGAAGCATCTGTCGCGTCAGGAAGCTGAAGGTTTCTACGGCGTGCATCGTGAGCGTCCTTTCTTCAAGGACTTGGTCGACTTCATGATTTCGGGCCCGGTGGTGTTGCAGGTGCTGGAAGGCGAAGACGCGATTGCCAAGAACCGCGAACTGATGGGCGCGACCGACCCGAAGAAAGCGGACGCCGGCACCATTCGCGCTGATTTTGCCGAGAGCATCGATGCCAATGCCGTGCATGGCTCGGACGCACCGGAAACCGCCGCCCAGGAAATCGCTTACTTTTTCCCCGCGAGCGAAGTGTATAGCCGCTGATCGGTTGGTTTGATGCCGCAAAACCTGCTCGATTTCGATCTCGAAGGACTGACCGCCTGGTTCACTGAGCTTGGTGAAAAGCCTTTTCGCGCCAAACAGGTGTTCCACTGGATACACCAGTCTGGCGTGGCCGATTTCGCGCAGATGACCGACATCGCCAAAAGCCTGCGCGAGAAATTGCAGCAGCTGGCGGTGGTGCAGGCGCCGGCAATTAACTACGCGCATACCTCAAGCGACGGTACGCGCAAGTGGTTGTTCGATGTCGGGGTCGCGAATGGCATCGAGACTGTGTTCATCCCGGAAGATGATCGCGGCACGCTGTGCGTGTCGTCGCAGGTGGGATGTGCGCTGGAATGCACGTTTTGCTCGACCGGGCGGCAGGGCTTTAACCGCAACCTCTCCGTGGCCGAAATCATCGGCCAGGTGTGGGTGGCCAATAACAGCCTACGCGGCGAGGTCAATCGTACCAGCGGTGAAATCGCCGAGCGGCCCGTGACCAATGTGGTGATGATGGGCATGGGTGAGCCGCTGGCGAACCTTGATAACGTGGTGACCGCGCTCGGCATCATGCTCGACGACCATGCTTATGGCTTGTCGCGGCGGCGGGTGACGGTGTCAACCTCGGGTCTGGTTCCGGCGATGGATCGGCTCGCTGAGCGCTGTCCGGTGGCGCTGGCGGTTTCGCTGCATGCGCCAAACGATGCGCTGCGCGACCAGATTGTGCCAATCAACAAGAAATATCCGCTGCGCGAATTGATGGCGGCGTGCCAGCGTTATCTGGTGCATGCGCCACGTGACTTCATTACGTTCGAGTATGTGATGCTGGCCGGGGTGAATGACCAGCCCGAGCATGCGCGCCAGTTGATCGAGCTGACACGTGAGGTGCCGTGCAAATTCAACCTCATTCCGTTTAATCCATTCCCGGATTCGGGGTATGAAAAGCCGCGTAACGACACGATGCGCGTGTTCCGTGAAATTTTGCAGGACGCGGGCTATGTCGTCACCACGCGCAAGACGCGGGGAGATGACATTGATGCAGCATGCGGCCAGTTGGCAGGCAAGGTGGCCGACAAGAGCGGGCGCGTGATGAAACGAATGAATCGGGAGGCAGCGTGAAAAAGTGGATGGTGGTGGCTGTGGCCTTGCTCGCAGGCTGTACTTCTTCGAAGCAACCCGTCGAGAAAAGCAGCGGGTTCGCCAGCATGGGTGGTGCCAACTCTGCAACCCAACGTGCGCGCACCTTTACCGATCTGGCTGCAGCTTATTACGCGCGCGCCCAGTACAAAGTCGCGCTCGATGAACTGCGCAAGGCGATTACGGCCGACAGCAGTTATGGTCCGGCCTACAATGTCTATGGCCTGGTTTATATGGATCTGGCGGAAGACAAACTGGCCGAGGAAAACTTCCG
>Ga0316617_100000591_pt1 | contig 10110 bp, 12 predicted proteins | sample OWC_Aug_M1_C1_D2_FD_207801 | JGI IMG/M metagenome (GOLD analysis project Ga0316617, IMG submission 207801) | Wetland soil microbial communities from Old Woman Creek delta, Ohio, United States - OWC_Aug_M1_C1_D2_B | ecosystem: Environmental > Terrestrial > Soil > Wetlands | place: USA: Ohio... | reverse complement strand
CAGGCACAATCAACGAAGGATCCACCATCAACGGTGGTATCAAAACCAAAGCAAATGCAGAGGCAAATTCCTTTAATCGTAACACCAATATCAATCGTAACACTAACACCAATACTATGACACAGGGGCAGGCTCAGGGTCAGGTTCAAGGCCAGTCTCAGGGTATGAACAACCAGTTGTCAGGTAATGGTGCATCTAATGTTGAAGTAAACATTCAGCAGAAGGGTGCGGAAATTCCCCGCAACTTCGCTATTCCGGGTCAGGTCTATTATCCCGGTATGCCTTCTGAGTTTCTTAATGACACTCAGTTTGCGAATGCTCAGCCTGTGAAGTTCATCCTTCAGTTCGGTTGTGTTTACAACAAAATCCACCTTCAAAACATGAAGAGCGATGGCCGTGTGAAAACACTCCAGCTTACCAATCTTTATGGTAACAAGGTTGATGCTGCTGACACCGATGAAATCACATTCCTTACGGAAATCCCGGCTAATTTGAAGCTGGTGAAAGTCGGCTCGGTTATTACCAAAGCTAATAGTGGTAACACCACTACAGAGCAGGTTCTTGCTGATGCCGGTCTTGAGGCTCTTACTATTAAGGGCGCCAAGTATGTGTTGGTTTCGGGTGAAGGCCTTCAGAAGTTAACAGAGACTTCTGGCTGGGGTGTGGCTCTTGGTTACACTCACGCTGGTATTTCTGATAACGGTCAGTGGGCTGGCACCGGCACGGCTGGTGTTGGATATTCGTCAGGTAAAGCAGGCCGTCAGGCCAATCCGTTCATTCACGGTGTTGTGCTTACCGATGAGGCAACTTTCAAGACTTTAACAAAGTCAACAAAGTAAAAAACTGGGGGAGCTTCGGCTCCCCCTTAACTATTTTAATTTTAAATAAGAGGAGTATAAAAGTATGAAGAAAGTTTTGTTAGCAGTTATTATGGTTTTGTGTTTCGCGTCATTCGCGTTTGCAAACGGCCCACAGAATATGAGTATGGTTACTATGTCACAGTGCCAGTCAAGTATTTGGGGCGGACAGCATCAGAATGTATTGATGTTTTCAAATGGTGGTTCTATTGTAGCAGCTGGTGCCCTTCAGGCACAGGGTGGTCTTTTCTATACAGAGAGAGGTAGTTGGTGCAGTTATTCCAGCTCTTTCGCCGCTTCTGGACAAATTCAGGCACAGGGTGCCGTGATTATTCCGGTCAGCAACCATCAGGAGCATTATCGCTAAAATTTAAAATCTAATTTGTAGTGTGTATTGATATATGCCGTGGCGGTGAAAGCCGCCACGGTGTAATCAGGAGTTAGATATGAAGAAGTTATTATTAACAATTTTTATCGTCCTTTTCTTTACCGTTCCTTCCGCGGCAGATGATGTTCAATGGGGTATATCAGTAGGGATTGGTGATCCGCATTTCTACGGCAGGATTTCTATTGGTAGTGGTTATCCAGAACCAGTTTGTGTTTATCCTTATCCCAGAGCGATGATATATGACCCCTACTATTACGGTATGGAACCCATCTATCTTCGTGTTCCACCCGGACATATGGGAGCGTGGGGAACATATTGCCGTTATTATAACGCATGCCAAAGACGAGTTTATTTCGTTCAAGATAACTGGTATCATAATCATTATGCACCAGCATATCGTCAGCGTCACGGGCAAGGTGGTCAACCGCCACAGTATAGATATGGTCACGGACAATACGGTGGCCATCCTTACGGAAAACCTGACAGACATATAGGTGGTTTCGGAAAACAGCAACCACAAAGACAGCCACAGGCCCCAGCTGGTCGTGGTGGACAAGGTAAAGGCTGGAGATAAAACATTAGGAGTGTAAAATATGATTAAGAAAGTAGTGTTATTTGCATTATGTTTATTTGTGGTATCTTGTTATACCCCAAAGAAAACGGATGTAGCGGTTGGGCCATGCCCAGATTGTAAACCGGCCCCAGTAGTTAAGGCGCCGGCACCTGTAGTTGTTCCTGTAGCACCACCTGTAGTAAAGAAACAGATTGAGGTGCTTCCTTTCTATTTTGATTTCGACAAGGCTACCTTGAGGGATCAGAAAGAAGCGGTTGACAGAGCGGTTGCGTATCTGAATGATGATGCTAAAAAGACCGTCGAGTTACAGGGTAATTGTGATAATCGTGGGTCTGATGCTTACAATATGAAGCTTGGACAGCGTAGAGCTAATACGGTTCAAGATATCCTGATTAAAAAGGGTATTGACAAGAAGCGGCTCACAACGAAGTCACTCGGTGAGAGCAAAGCTACTGGAAATCACGCTAAAGACCGTAGGGTTGATATCGTGGTGTTGAAGTAAGATAGCCCGTCAGCTGGAAACAGCTGATTTTTATAGAGGGTAGCGGGCTTTAACTCTCCTTTCCCCCGCTCCCTCAAAATAAATAGCTCTGATTTCAACAATCAGAGCTATTTTTTTGCTCTCTGAATATAAATATTAGTGAACATTTTCGGAGGAATGTGATGATATGCCAATATATAACTTTTCGTGTAAAGCGTGTGGTAGGGAAGCTGAAGTAATAGAAACCTACACCAAATCAGAAACACCCCATCTTTGTGAATGTGGAAACAAAATGGACAAAATATTTCCCACCAAAATGACATTTAACCTGCACTACGATCCTAAGAAAGACCTTATATCTTGGGGAAACGAGGGATATTCAAGGACACAAAGATACAGGGAATACGATAAACGAGCCAAGAAAAATATTTTCCAAGTCAAGGGATTAAAAAATGAGAATAACAGCGATAATAACAAGTAGAATGAACGAAAGGGTGATTGATAATGTACAGTCTCAGCTGGCACCGTCTGATAGTTTGCTTATCTATGAATTACCCAAATTTCCTTCCAGAAAAATGGATGAGATACTTAGAACCATTGGAGACCCCGATACATTTATAATTATAGTAAGTCCATTTACAGAATTTGTCGAGGAAACTTTCATAGAGAAAATGAGAGAAAAAGCAGCGGCAATCGGGCAGAAATTTTTTGCTGCAAAACCTAATGAAGTGATAGTTGACTTGGCTCCTACTTCGGACTTGGTAAAAATAAAGATGGATGATGCTGTGGGCTTTTATAAAAACGCTTATAGGCGAATACTCGGTGACATTTCCCCTCACGCCGAATATATTACCTGTCTCCGTAAATTGACGGAACAGGTGGGCAGCGGTGTAGCATATGTTCCTGTCCAGAGGATACTGGATATGAAGGAATATGAATTAGCAATGGCGAGGAAGAAGGCTGATGATTTGTTTATTATGGAGCAGGAGAGAATAAAAGCCGAAAACAACCAAAAAGCTAAGGCTGAAATTATACACAGGGATATAGAGGCGAGAGAGAAGGCCATTGAAGAAGAATTGAAAAGGCGCGCCGATGCAAGAAAAAGGCGACAGGAATTAGCGGCACAACAAAGAGTATACAGAGAACAAAAACGGATGGAAAATGTCAGGGATGAAAGAATACTGGATGCAAAATTAGCGGCACAGGAGAATGTTCCTATAGATGCTAGACCCGGTGTTACAGCAAATCCTGTTTCAAGACCATCGGTAAAATCACAACCAGCGGTGCCAAAATCGAAAGCTTATAAACCGACAGAGTTGGAATTGAATAAATGGAATAACTGGATGGAAGATGAATGAGATTTGTGATATTCAGTTGTGGGTATAATGCAGAAAATTTTGTTGAAGGGCATATGGCGTCCATTCAACAGCAGTTATATAAAAACTATGTCCACGTTATAGTTGACGATTGTTCCAGCGATGGAACATGGGATAGAGTCCGGGCCCTTAGTGACAATAGGACGGTTTCTTATAGAACTGAAAAAAACCAAAAATGGATTGCTAATGCCCTTCAATTTTTAAATAGCCATATAGAAAGTGATGAAGATGTGATTGCTCTTGTTGACCTTGATGACAGCCTTGCACATAACACCGTGTTGAATAAGGTCGAGAAGGCATACAGAGATAAAGATTGTCGAATGACATATAGCTGGTTTAGATATATAAAGAGTAATCAAACATCTGAATGGATACCACAATATGACCAAAACACTATAAGAAAAAAGGCCTATAGAAAAGTCATATGGTCATATACACACTTGAGAACATTCAGAGCCTTTCTCTGGAAGAATATAAAAGAGAGCGATTTAAAAGACATCACTGGAAATTATTTCAAATATGCCTACGACCAGGCTATCTGTTTACCGATGTTGGAAATGTGTGCCGAACCGGAGATAAAGTTTATACCTGATGTAATGTATCTGTATAATGACAACAATCCTATACAGGTCGAAAAGATACACAGGAGAGATCAAGAAAGAACGGCGAGATATATAAGAAGCAGACCGATATATAACTATTATGAAAGAGTGGAAAACAAAAGTAGCTAAACATACGCTCGAAAATGTAAAGGATTTTTATGAAAAAGAGGGATATATTTTCCTTGATCCTCAATATTTGAACAGTAAAACACCCCATAAAGTTCAATGTAATCAAGGACATACGACCACTATGCGTCTGGATAACTGGATGGCCGGTCACAGGTGTAAAATTTGTTCTGTAAGTGCCCGAAAATACTCACGAAAAATACCCGAAAAAACACTTATAAAAGACATTACAAAGTGGGGCTATACCTTTGAGGGAACACTACAGGGGCAAGAGCCGGGCAATCGCTTGTGCGTCCGCCTACAATGTCCTGCAGGCCATATATTCGAGGTTTTGTGGAGTTCTTGGAGACGGGGAGACCGTTGCCCGATGTGTACCAAATATGACAAATACGCCCAGAGGATAAAACGATGCAGAAATTTATAATATTCGCCGCCGGATATAACTGTCAGGATATGGTGAAAAAACATATGATGTCAGTCCAGCGACAATCATTCGATAACTACGAACATATTATTGTGGATGATGCCTCTACCGACGGAACAATGGATGAGATAGAAAAGTATGCTGACGGCAGAACCACCATTATCCAAAACAAGGAAAACAAGGGATGGATATACAACGCCATCGAATATCTCAAACAACCAAATTATAATCCTACCGATGTATTAGCAATTCTTGACCTTGATGATTGGTTGGCCAGACCGAATGTTTTTGAAATGCTGAACGACATTTACAATCAAGGTTACTGGGTGACATATGGCTCTCTTATGAGGAGCACTGGGGAAATTAGGGAAAACAATCTCAAGGGATATTCAAAAGAGGAATTAGGCCACAAACAATTTAGAAAGGCGGGGTTGAATTGGAGATTTTGGGCCCTCAGAACATTCAAGGGATTTATATGGGATAATCTAAATAAAAAAGATTTACTGGGGCCGCATGGGGAATACCCGCCGACCAGTTATGATTGGGGAATTGGATTTCCGATTATAGAAATGACGCCACCGGAAAAGATATACCACGTCACGGATGTTATCTATGTCTATCACGTCCATCCGTATAATGACAAGGCAAGCAAAAGAGACAAACAGATATTTTATTGTAATTGGTTCAGAGGTAAAGAAACTTATCAGAGGTTGCCAATAGACTATGACAGCAGATATAAGTAGTGCTCCACCAAGATTTATTATTTTCTCAGCTGGATATAACTGTGCAGGTTATGTTAACAAGCATATGCTGTCCATCAATAAACAGGATTACAAACATTATGTCCATATTATTGTGGATGATGGTTCCACGGATGACACCTACGCTCTCATTCAAGAAAATGTTGGGCCGAGATCGGTAGTTTACAGAAACACACAAAATATGGGATGGGTCTGGAATGCTAACAAATATCTTAAAAACCATATCGAGAGCGGAAACGATATTATCTTTATCGTTGACCTTGATGACTGGCTACCAAAAAGCAATGTAATGTTGTTTGTATCAGACACCTATCATAGAACAAATTGCTGGTTGACTTATGGTTCATTTGTGAGAACAACCGGCAGACATACAGATGAGCTCACGGCCAGTGGATATGATAGCGATCTGTATGGCAGAAAGTTTATGCTCAAGAGGGAGTATAGAAAAGCACCCGAAAAAACATGGCGCTTCTGGGCACCACGAACGTTCAAGGCCGCTCTGTGGGAGAATATAAAAGAGGATGATTTGAAGGGGCCGGGGGGAATATGGCCCAAGGCGTGTTATGATAGAGCCATCGGTTATCCGCTCCTTGAAATGACACCGACAACAAAAATACAATTCATAAAAGAAATAATCTATGTCTATAATACTGACAATCCATTGAACGATTATAAGGTACACAATACGGAGTCGGAGGAATTGAAAGAATGGTATAGAACAAGGCCGCCTTATGAAATGTTACCTGAAAATTACATCGAGACTTCTGAAAGAGAATTTGAGCTTATTGGTCAAGCCCGGGAGGCCCTGGCGGCAGAAGAAGATAACAAGATATTGATATTTTCCTGTGGGCATAATTGTGCACCATATATCAAGAAGCATATGCTGTCCATCCAGAAACAGACATATAAAAATTATAAACACGTTATTATAGATGATGCCTCTACAGATGATACATATCTTGAGATAATGGATTATGCTGACGATAAGACCGTTGTTATCAGAAATCAATTCAACTATAAATGGCTGAAAAATGCTGTTATGCATTTGTATAAACAGATTGAAAGTGACAGGGATATAATAGCCATCGTTGACCTTGATGATTGGTTACCGCATGATAGTGTATTTCAAATATTGAATGATACATACAAAACACATGATTGCTGGGTTACATATGGAAAATATGTAGATAGCCAGAGTGGAAAAATATGGCCCTCTCACGGAGCGAGAAGAAGGGTTATGGAAACCAGAAATTTCAGAACATCTGAATGGGTCTATGTTCATCTGCAAACATTCAGAGCATTTTTGTTCAAGAAAATAGACCCGGAAGATTTCAAGGGGCCAGATGGTGAATATGCACCCTGTTCATATGACAGGGCTGTAATGTATCCGATATTGGAAATGGCTTCGGCCGAAAAAATATTTTATATCAAAAAAGGAATGTATGTATACAACTCTGGAAATGTTCTATCTGTAGTCAGGGTAATACCCACAAAGCAACAATTTTTTGAAAGATATTTCAGAGAGAAACCTTCCTATTCACTGGTGAAGAAATGGTAATTTTTATTGACAATGGTAAAGACCATATAATGACAAAAAGGATGCTTCCTATCTGGAACGCAATTGGCCATACCGTTTCGAGTACTCATCAGGGATGTCCGCCGAGGTCAATACATCTATCCTATGTTCATTTTTCTCAGGTTACAAATCTCAAAAAGATTGTGAGAATTGATGGGATATATTATGATAAGGCTACAGATTATAACAAAAGAAATCAGCAAATATCCGAGGCACACAGTAAAGCCGACGGTATAATTTATCAATCTCAATTTTCGGAATGGATGGTACCGAGATTTCTAACACCAAAAAAGAAAACGGCAAAAATGAGAGTGATATACAATGGTATTGCTGAAAATTGGTGTGGACAGCATATTGACAATGGTGTGTTTAATGTGGTAGTATCTGGTATATGGCGGCGACACAAAAGATTGCAGGAAACAATAGATGTTTTCAACGCCTTTAGAAAATTATCACATATAAAAACCAAATTACATATCCTTGGCAATTTGGTGGAAAATAAACCTGTAGATAATCCAGACATAATTTATTATGGTCATTTATCCCCGGCTGCTATGGCCGCTATATGGCGCATCGGAGATGTATCAATTCATATGTCAAAGAAAGATAGCTGTCCTAATACGGTAGTCGAAGCGATTGGTGCGGGTATTCCTGTAATTACCACAAACGCCTGTGGCGGAGCAGTAAATATGGTTTTAATGACTGAGGGATGCAAAATGATAGAGGGTGATGGTGACTACGCAAATATTGAACCGTGTTATCCATATACCAATGAATATAATGTTCTCAGTAAAAGGACTCGCGGTGACCTTGTAGAAACGTTGCTGAAGATGTCAGAAAACCCATACAGAATAAAAATGCCGGAGAGACTAAAAATAGAAAATGTAGCAAGAGAATATCTTGATTTTATGGCGGAGGTTTTAAAATGAGAGTTTATACTCTATATTTTGACACAAATTATTTTTACTGGGCGCCGTTGATGATAAAATCAATTAAGAAAGTGGAACCCCCGGAAACAAAGATAATCTGTCATATGATAAACCCTACACCGGAACAGAGAAGGATTATATTGAACTCAGGGGCCGATCCGTATAAGGCATATCAGTGGATTGTAGAACCGATAGACAAGGTTGAAATGTCGTGGCAGATAATAGAAAGGAAGGCATCATACCTATTGAAGTCCATAGAGATGTGTCCTGAGGCATTACATATACTCATTGATGTTGATATGGTGGTATTGAAACCATTGGATGAGCTGGAACAGTTAATGAAGGATCACGATATGGGTGGCATTGTCGTGAACCCCGAGAAAATTGCAGGCGGAATTTTAGCTGTAAATCCTACGACCATATCAAAAGAATTACTGACGGAATGGGATACATTTTTGATGGACGGCAAGTTTTTCTATAATAAAGACCAACCATCATTGGCGGCCCTTTACAAGAAATACTTGGGGAGAGGATTAAGATGGCTTCAGATAGATAGAAGGTATATGGATCACAAACACAATGAAAACGCCTTCATCTGGAGCGCACACAAAATAGAGTTTGGAACAAAAAAAGAAAGGTTTGAAATGTATGAGAAGAAACTGGAGGCATTATGATAGTAGCAGTTATACCGACAAGGGGCGGCAGTAAGGGTGTGCCAGGCAAAAACATTTTTCTGTTGAATGGCAGACCATTGATACATTACACATTAGATGCGGCCAAGGGCTCGATAGCCGACGAAGTATGGGTGGTCAGTGATAGTCAGGAGATACTGGACGAAGCTGAACGCTGTCAGCAGGTAAAAACTTTGAAGTGTCCTGATAATCTTACACAGGACAATTCACAGGTAGAAGGAACATTGATGTATTTTACAGAAAATGTTATGTATGATATTATGGTTTTCATTCAGGCTACTTCTCCGCTCATCACATATGAATACATCAATGCTGGGTTGAAGAAAATGTTGAGCGGTGGATATGACTCCGTGTTCTCTGCTGTTCCTACAAGTGACATTTTATTCTGGAACACCGAAGAAATGAAACCTGTAAATTATAATTATGATCCTAAAAAGCGAGAGAGAAGGCAGACAAGGATATCACCTTATGTGATAGAATCCGGGGCATTTTATATTGTCAAGCGTGATGTGTTTGTGAAGTCCGCTTGTAGATTTGGCGGGAAAATAGGTTATGTTGAGGTTCCATTTTGGACATATCCACAAGTTGACAGTATGGAAGATTTGGAAAATATCGAAAGGTTGATGAAATGAGACTATTTCTAATTCTGTTATGTTTGTTGTTTGTAACCCCCGTGTACGCTGAATGTATCTTCATTGATATAGGTCATGGCGAGAAGGATAAGTATGGTGGTACAATCGGAGCTACGGGCCATCACGAATGGTTATACAATAGAGCGATAGGCATAGACCTAAAAAAGGCTCTGGAGGCGAAAGGGCATACGGTAAAAATCATCGAAAATGCTCCTTTGAGTGAGAGAGTATTGAAAATACATGCGTCAGCCTGCACGCTTTTTATTTCCATCCATCACGATAGCGTACAACCACAACTTGACCCTAATTTATACTCTGGATATTCCATTTTTATCACCAATCGCTTTCCAGAAAGAAATTATAGCTTCTGGATGGCGTGGCATACAGCCAATGCGCTGAACAGGAACGGATTTCATCCTTCTTTACATCACGCAGAGGATATAGACGGTGAAAGAAAGACATTACTGGATAAAGATAGAGGAATTTATCTCGCAAATTTCTATATTTTGAGAAATGCATCTATTCCCGGTATACTTCTTGAATGTGGAATTATCGCAAACAAATGGGAAGCGGTAAAATTGATGCAAGATGTAACGCGAGAGAAGATTGTCAGCGCCATTGTTTCTGCAGTTGATGTTTATTTTGGGTCGATTGATAGAAATTCTGGAAAAGTTCGATAAGTCTTTCTGGAG
>Ga0316617_100000590_pt1 | contig 10113 bp, 6 predicted proteins | sample OWC_Aug_M1_C1_D2_FD_207801 | JGI IMG/M metagenome (GOLD analysis project Ga0316617, IMG submission 207801) | Wetland soil microbial communities from Old Woman Creek delta, Ohio, United States - OWC_Aug_M1_C1_D2_B | ecosystem: Environmental > Terrestrial > Soil > Wetlands | place: USA: Ohio... | reverse complement strand
AGCACCTCGCCGGTCAGGGGATACTCACGGACCTTGGCCGGCGGTGGGGGGGCGCTGCACGCGGCACCCGTCACGACGGCGATCAGAACCAGGACGCCGGCCGGGGATGAGGCTTTCATGCCTCCACTGTAGCGCCGGCGCCTGCCGTGAGCAACGGCGGCGGGACGTGCCGCGCGGCGAAGTCCACAATCTCGCGCTCGGCCCAGTAGCCGTCGTACCCGTCGCGGGCGCTCTCGATGAACCCGCAGTGGCCGCCGTAGCGGGTGACGGCCAGCGTAATCGCGGGATTCCCGGTCACCTTGGGATCGCGGAACGGCGGCAGCGCGATGAACGGGTCGTCCTCGGCCGTGATGATGAGCGCCGGCACCCTGATGCGGTCGACCACGCGCATGGCGGCCGCCCGGTGGTAATAATCGTCGGCGCCGGCGAACCCATGGTGGGGGGCCGTATACCGATCGTCGAACGCCCGCACACGCCACATGCGCCAGATGCCGCGCACGTCGTATCGCCCGGGGAACAGACGGGCCTTCTTGCGCATCCGGCGCTGCAGGCTCTGCATGAAGTTCCACTCGTAGAGCCGGTTCGCGGGCCGCTCGAGCAGGTCCATGCACGCGCCGAGTTCGAGCGTCGGCGACACGGCGCAGACGGCGTGGAGCCAGTGCGGCGCCGTCTCGCCGTAGCCCCCGGCCAGACGGAGGGCGAGATTGCCGCCGAGCGAATAGCCCGCGACGACGAGGGACGGGAGGTGATCGGCGGTGGCCAACTCGTCGAGGACGGCCTGCACGTCGCTCGTCAGCCCCGAGTGGTACAAGCCCGCCGACAGGTGCTCGGTGCCCCCGCAGTTCCGCTGGTTGAGCCGGACCACGTTGAAGCCCCGTCTGAAGGCCTTGTCGGCGATGCCCCGCATGTAGTGGGCATCGCTCGAGCCCTCGAGGCCGTGAAGGACGAGCAGCGTCGGGTGCGCCTTCGGCTCAGGCTGCCAGTGGCAGTGCGCCAGCACGCGCGTGTCCGCGCCGATCTCGAACACGCGGTCGACCGGCGCCGGCAGCCGCGGGAGCGAGCGGCGCCGCGCCCAGGCGTATATCGTCATGCGGTGGCCGCCTCGTAGCCATCGCGGCGGGTGAAAGTCGTGCATCCCCGTCAGTCTACCGCACCGGTGAGGCTGCCGCCCGGGGCCGCGCCGGCGCGGGCTGGCGAGTCCAGGCGCACACGGGGCTGGAGTAGACTATCCGCGCCCGCCGCAACGGGGCGCCCGCCACGGAGGAAGAACCGATGAGAGTACCGACGCGCCTTGCCACGCTGACGCTGCTGCTGACGCTGGCCGCGATGCCCTCGGCCGCGCCGCAGAATCCCGCGCCCGCCCGGGGCGCCGACCCCGTCGACGCGAGGCTGCAGGCGCTGAAACGGCAGGCGATCGCGGAGGTCGACGCCATGCAGGCGCTCACGCAGCAGATGATCGACCAGGTGTTCAGCTTCGGCGAGCTGGGCTTCCAGGAGATCGAGACCTCGCGCTACCTGACGGGTGTGCTGCGCAAGAACGGGTTCACCGTGACCGAAGGCGTCGCCGGCATTCCGACGGCGTGGTTCGCCTCGTGGGGGGCGGGCAAGCCCGTCATCGCGCTCGGCTCGGACATCGACGGACTGCCGCAGACGAATCAGAAGCCCGGCATCCCGTGGCACGAACCGCTGGTCGAGGGGGCGCCGGGGCACGGCGAGGGCCACAATTCGGGGGTGCCGATGAACATCACGGCGGCGCTCGCCGTGAAGCGCCTCATGGAGCGCGAGAAGATCGGCGGCACGATCATCGTCTGGCCGGGCGTCGCCGAGGAGCTCGTGGCGGCCAAGGCGTTCTACGTGCGGGACGGGCTCTTCAAGGACGTTGACGTGGTGCTGTTCTCCCACGTGGCGAGCTCGATGGGCGTGTCGTGGGGGGCCGCTGCCGGCAACGGCCTCGTTTCGATCGAGTACGCGTTCAAGGGCCAGAGCGCGCACAGCGCCGGCGTGCCGTGGCGCGGCCGGTCCGCCCTCGACGCCGTTGAACTGATGAACGCGGGCTGGAACTTCCGGCGTGAGCACCTGCGGCTCCAGCAGCGTTCCCACTACGTGATTACCGACGGCGGCGATCAGCCGAACGTCGTCCCGTCGACCGCCTCGGTGTGGTACTACTTCCGCGAGACCGAGTACCCACGCATCAAGGAGATGTGGGACATCGGCAACCGGATGGCCGACGCGGCCGCGATGATGACCGACACCACCGTGACCTCCCGGGTGCTCGGCGCGGCCTGGCCCCAGCATTTCAACAAGGTCGTCGCGGAGACCGCGCACGCCAACATCAAGGCCGTCGGGATGCCGAAGTGGGACGATGCGGACCAGGCGCTTGCCAGGGCCGTGCAGCGCGAGCTGAAGCAGGCCGAGCGCGGGCTCGAATCGGAGGTCGGGCGGCTGGGCGAGCCCGTTCGCGACGAAGACAATCGCGGCGGCGGGTCCGACGACATCGGGGACGTGTCCTGGGTCGTGCCGACGATCACGCTGCGCTATCCCGCGAACATCCCGGGCGCGATCGGGCACCACTGGTCCAGCGGCATCGCGATGGCCACGCCCATCGCTCACAAGGGATGCGCGGCCGGCGCGAAGGTGCACGCGCTCACCATGCTGGACCTCCTGCTGACGCCGGCGCTCGTGAAGCAGGCGTGGGAGTACTACGCGTCCGTGCAGACGAAGGACCAGCAGTACACGCCCCTGGTCCGGCCGGAGGACAGGCCGGCGACGTTCCTCAACACGAAGATCATGGCGGAGTACCGGGAGAAGATGAAGCCGTTCTACTTCGACTCGTCGCGGTACAAGACCTACCTGGAACAGTTGGGCGTGCCGTATCCGCCGCCGGTCAAGCCAACGGGACGCTGAAGGGACAGCCTTGGTCCGACGGCGATCAGGCGCCGGCCGCGGGTCCTGTCCGCGCCGTTCCCATCTGTGCTCGGGTGACCTTCGCTCGTCCTCCCTGCGCGCAGATGGGAAGCGCCGCGGCCACCCGCGACCGACGAATCCCGAATCCCGGGATCAGGGCCGCAGACGGTAGATCGAGAAGCGGGCGTTCCGGTAGGCGAGCGGCAGATCGAGCGCGTGCTCGGTGACGAGCACGTCGAGGCCGAACCGGCCGGCCAGCGCGCGCGCGGACGCTGGTGTGAGGCCGTTGAAGTCGCCGAGCGCGCCGATGCGCTCCGCGACCCGCATCGCGACCCGGCGTGAGTACATCGCCATCGCCGTGTCCTTCACTTCCTCGAGGTACACGTCCCTCCCGGCCGCCACGCGCACGCTCGTCGCGTGCCGCCAGGCATGCGCCGGATCGGCCAGCACGTGCGCCGAAACCGGCTGGCGGCGCAGCCAGTTCATGGCGTCCTGCCACGAGTCCTGCGGCAGCGTCGCCTGCACGACCGGACGGCCGGGATGCTCGACCCACATGACCCACGCGCCTCGTCCGGCCGCCAGCCCGATGAGCACGCACGCGACGGCTGCCGCGCGCCGGTTGCGGGTGGCCGCGCGGGGCGCCCGGCGCCCGGCGTCCGCCAGGATCCACACCGCGTAGACCGTGGCCGCGAGGTCGAGCATCCAGAAGACCCGCGACACCTGGAACTGGACTGCGAGCGCGATGCGGGCCGCGACAAGAGGCAGGGTGACGAGGAAGATCGCCACCAGCGCCGCGAGACCGAGGATCATCGCGCCTTCACGCGGGCGCGCCATGCCTGTGCGCCGGCGCCACGCGAACGCGGCGGCCGGAACGAGGGCGTAGAGCGCGGCCGTCGCCCACGCGTCCAGTTGCCACCCGGTGGCGAACAGGTAGTCCTTGCCCGCGAGCACCCCGAGCCAGGCCTCGTCCATGCGCACGAGCTGGGCGCGCAGCGGGCCCCAGCCGATCGCCCACGCCGCGGCGAGGGCCGCGCCACCGGCCACCGCCAGCAACCAGGGCCGCAGCCGGCCATCGGAGGCCATGAGCGCCACGCCTGCCCAGACGCCGCACCAGAGGGCCGTCGTCGGGTGGACGACGAAGGCCGCCGCCACAAGCATCAGGGCCGTGCCGGGCCTGGCGCGCAACACCGCCACCACGGCGGCGAGGCCGACCGCGAAGCCGAGCATGCGAGGGTGTCCGTAGCCCTCGAGGGTGTTGGCGCCCGTCATCCCGACGCGGTGCTTCATCGCCAGCGCCGCAACGACGGCAAGCTGGGCCCACGGGGAAAGACCCAGGTGCGCGGCCAGCGCCCGCGCAGCCCAGCAGAGGAGCAGCAGGGCGAGCACGTAGAGGCCGAAAAACAGCGCCGGCTGCGGGAGGCCCGCCTGCCGGACGAGCGCGGCCGCCACCCGCGGAAACACGTTGAGCCGGTCCTGGTCATCGATGACGAGGCGGTCGCGCGGGAAGGCGTCCGGGTCGAGGTGGCGGTGAATCGCCGGGAGATAGAAGGCCTGATCGCCGGTGCCGAAGCGGTACCCCGCGCTGTTGAGCGTCGCCAGAACCACGAAGACGAGCGCAGCCAGTGCCCAAATGCCGAGGGGCCACGGCCGCGCCGCGTCTTCGCGCGTCGCCATCGAGATCAGCGCTCGTCGGCGCTCGGACCGTAGATGCCGGGCACCTTGGAGCCGGTCTGGCGGAGGTACACGCTCAGCTGTCCACGGTGGTGGATGAGATGGTTCATCACCCACGACCGCCACGCGGCTGCGCGAGGCATGCCGAACAGCTCCTGGCCGTTCTGCTTGAACGTCCAGGTGCTCATCAGCTCGGCATCGGTCCGCGGCGCGAGGAGCGCGCGAACCGTCTTCACCTGGCCGTCGAACAGCGTCAGCACCTCGGCCGTCGTCGCGGCGGACCTGGGCGTGTTTTCGCCCTCGACCATGTTGAACTCCGGCTCGGTGAGTATCGTGCGCCCCCAGTGCGGGATCTCGGCGACGTGCGTGGCCAGGCGGCCGAGGCTCATCGACTTCTCGTGCGGCTGCCAGCCGAGCTGGGCGTCGTTCACACGCTCGAGTACCTTCCGCGTCACCGCCATCTCGTGATCGAACTCCGGCAACAGCGCATCGACAATTGCCATGTGCAGACTCCTCGTCGTAGAACACCCACGCGGGGCGGGACACCGCGTTCACCCGAATCCCGAATCCCGAGTCCCTACCCTACCACCTCCACCCAGCATCCCAGAAAGCGGCGGTCGCGGTTCCCGGGCGTGAGATCGGACGGTCTGAACCCGTTGGCCGGACCGACCGTCATTCGCAGCGTGCCGTCAAGCGCCGTCGGTTCGACGTCGATCTCGGCTGGGACGCCGGCTTCCAGCTCAGTCGTCCACGAACGCCCGGGCGTTTCGACACGCACCGTGTTGGTCACCGGGCTTCGGAGCCGCAAGCGCACCTTGGAGGTGAGCCGGCCGGTTCGCGACACCACCGACACGATGGCGCGGCTGGAGCCGCGCACCCAGAACCCGCTCGCTTCCGGGTACGACGCGCCGTCGTGGAACAGGAACACGAACCGGTCGAGGGTCAGTGTCGCGAGAACCTCGTGCGCCGCCATGCGGTCGAGGGCCGGCACGACGCGCACCGGCCGCACCCGCAGTTCGCCAACTGCCGCCTCCAGGCCCTGCGACGCGCGGAATCCCACGAAGTTCAGGTCGACCGGCAGGTCGAACGTGCCGTCGAAGCGGCTGCCGGGCGAGGCGTCCACGTTCCACTCGGTGAGCGCACCGCCGGCCCGCCCGGCCTGCAGGACGAGGTTGCCGGACAGGCTCACCGGCGACGTGCTCGAGGGGCGGGGCACGAGCTCGACCGTATAGCGCCCCGAGGGCAGCGCGAAGCGGGCATTGAGCAGGACGGGTGTCGGCTGCCGAGCCGTCCGCGATCCCGGCCGGGCCGACACCGCGAAGGCCTGCGTCAGCGACGCGGCATCCGCCAGCGACAGCGGGTCGTAGCGGATGCCGATCGGCCTGGCGTGCGGATCGAACGTGTCCAGCATCCCGATGCGGGAGCGGTCCTCCGGCGCCGGGCTCGGCTTGAGGGCGGCGCCGAGGGCCGGAGGCATGACGATGGTGACCAGCAGCACGGCCAGCAGCGCGCCGGCGTCGGCCCTCAGGAACGCGATCCCGCGGCCGGTCCTGGAACTGCCGCGCGCCGCCGTCCCGCGGGCCGCGAGGAGGCCGACAGCCCAGGCGCTGGCCGCGATCGCCGCCAGCCAGATCCCGGTCTGCAGCAGCGCGAGCCGGGCGGGCTGCATGATGAAGTCCGGGGCGAAGGCCCAGAGGTGCCAGTCGGGGGAGAGCCACTCGAGGAACCGCGAGATGCCGTTGCGCCCGAGCGCCAGCGTGGCGCCGCTGCGCACGGCGAGCGCCGCCAGCGACGTCGCGAGACCGACGAGCAGCAGCAGCCGGTACGCCGCGCGGCGCTCGGGCCGATCCGCCGCGTCCCTGAACTCCCAGGCCACGGGCAGCGACGTCAGCAGCAGGCCGGAAATGAGCATCCGGCCGGGAAGCGCCGTCCCGCCCCACCACATGTGAAACGCCCCGACGGTGCCGACCAGCGCGGCCAGCGCGAGCCCGATCTCGGTGGCCAGGCCTCGGGCCCGGCCTCCCGCCCGCCACATCGACCACAGGCCGACGAGGCCGAGCGCGAGCGCAGGCGCATACGGGATCACGCCGTATTCCTGGTCGAGCAGCAGGCCCGGCACGCCGCGCACCAGCGCCCGGGCGCTCATCTGTGTGCCTTCGGCCCCGCCGTACGGCGCCGACGGCCACGGCGAACCCCAGATGAGGGCATGGAAGCCGAGCCACGCCGCGACGCTCAGGACGAACGGCCCGGCGGCGGCCGCGACGAGCCGCTCGCGCGTCCACGGCGAGGGCGGCCGGTCGCGCCAGATGCGCCAGATGCCGATGGCGAGGAGCACGGCGGCCATGACGGCGTACTTCGCGTGCAGCCAGGGCAACGCAGCCGTGGCCAGGCCGAGCAGCGACGCGCGCCACGCACGGGCCGGTTCCGCGGTTGCCGCCGCGGCCGCGCCATCGCCGAGCCCCACGTCGCGGATGGCCACGGTGGCCGCCACCAGCACGGCGAAGGCGGCGGGGATCTCGGGGTAAATCGTGCCGCTGTTGGTCAGGTACGGCACCGACAGCGCCGTCGCCGACCAGGAGAACGTCGCGGCCGCAACCGAACCCGTCACGCGCCGGACCCATCGCCAGGCCAGCGCCGCCGCGGCCGCCGCGATGAGCACCATCAGGACCACCACCGCCGGGTACCCGCCCAGGGCGAATGCCGGTGCCGCCAGCAGCGGCAAGCCGATGGGATGGACGGAGTAGGTTCCGCCATTCCGACCGGGTGCGATGGCATGCGGCTCCAGGTCGGCGTCGTAATAGGCGGCGTAATCCTGCCGTGCGTGGTTGTTGTCGATGCGCAGATCGTGGTCCGTGAGCAGGCTCTGCGTGATGACCAGGTAATGCGGCTCGTCGCCTCCCGGGAACATCCCCGACGGCGCGAGCGCCAGGGCCGCCGCCCCGAAGAGCAGGGCGCTGGCGGTGAAGACGGCCAGGTAACTCCGCAGCGCCGACCACGCCCGCATCCGGACGACGAGGCGGCGGCCGCGCCCGGTGCCGAGCACCGCCCACGCGACCTGGCTCACGACGATCAGCCACACCAGCAGCCGCCCCGGGCCTGCGAACACCCGGACGACCGGCACCCAGTCGGGCAGGAAGGGAAGGTAGGGCAGGATCAGCACCGCCAGCGCGTAAAGCGGCGCGAACGAGTCTCCGGACCCGGTCCTGCCCGGTTCGCGCCCGGCGGGGAAGGAGGCCGACCCGGGAGTCCCGGCCAGGCGCAGGCTCAGCACGGCGCCGAGGACCACGGCGAGCGCCAGGCAGGCGGCCAACTGCACGAGGTCCGGCAGCATCGCCACCCTGACGACCCTGGCGCCGTTCGTGGTGACGTCGAGCGCGCCCAACGACACCCAGAATGCCGCGCCGGCGGTCATCCACGCACCCACGGTCCGGAGGTTCACAGCATCTCCTCGATGATGGTCTACAATTCTACTCTGCCCGCCGCCGCAGGCCTTCAGCGCGCGGTTCGCCCATGAAGCCGTATCCCGTCCACCTCGTCGCCACGGCGGTGCTGTCGACCGGCGCCGGCATCGTGCTCCGTCCGATCCGCCCGGACGACGAGGCGATGATGGTGCGCTTCCACGAGAGCCTCTCGGACCGGAGCGTCTACCAGCGGTACTTCCACATGATGACGCTGGCTCACCGCACGGCGCACGACCGGCTGGCGCGCGTGTGCAACGTGGACTTCGACCGCGAGTTCGTGCTGGTTGCCGAAGGACGCGAGGACGGGCGCGGCGGGCCGGCCATTCTGGGCGTGGCCCGCCTGCAGCGCATCGGCGACGGCGGCGTGGCGGAGTTCGCCGTGGTGGTGGCCGACCGTCACCAGGGGATGGGCGTCGGCGGGGCGCTGATGCGGCAGGTGGTCCGGGTCGCGAAGCGCGAGGGCGTGTCGCGGCTGCGTGCCGACATCCTGGCCGAGAACGGCCCCATGCGCAGGTTGTGCGCGCGCGCAGGCATTCCCGTTCTGCCGACGTCCGACCCGCTCGTCGTCGAAGCGGACCTCGCGCTCTGATCAGCCCAGACGGAACACGGCGAGGGAACGGCCTCCGAGGGCGTAGGCCGGCCCGGCGACGTTCGCGTCGGCCTCGCGGCCTTCGCCGTTCGTGTCAAGGACGAGTTCCCAGGCCTGCCCCAGCGGAATCGCCGGCAGCGAGAAGGTGACTGCCGCCTCGCCGGCGTTCAGGAGCAGCAGCAGCGTGTCGTCGTGGATCGGTTCGCCTCGATCGTCCACCTCGGCGATGGCGTCGCCGACGAGCATCGCGCCCAGGCACCGCGCGTGCGGCGCGTTCCACGTGGCGTCGGTCATCTCCTGGCCATCGGCGTCCAGCCAGACGATGTCGGTGACTTCCTCGTTGCGGATGACCCGGCCCTGGAAGAACGTCCGCCGCCGCAGCACCGGGTGCGTGGCGCGGAGGTTGATGAGGCGCCGCGTGAAGGCGAGCAGGTCGGAGTGCCCCGGCGTCAGGTTCCAGTCGATCCAGCTGATCTCGTTGTCCTGGCAGTACGCGTTGTTGTTGCCGTGCTGGGTGCGGCCAATCTCGTCGCCCGCGGTCAGCATCGGCACGCCCTGCGACAACAGCAGCGTGGCCAGGAAGTTGCGCGTCTGCCGCGCCCGGAGCGCCAGGATGGCCGGGTCGTCGGTGTCGCCCTCCACGCCGCAGTTCGAGCTGAGGTTGTGGGACTCGCCGTCGCGGTTCGCCTCGCCGTTGGCCTCGTTGTGCTTCCTGCTGTAGCTCACGAGGTCGCGCAGCGTGAAGCCGTCGTGGCTCGTCACGAAGTTGATGCTCGCGTACGGGCGCCTCCCGCCCTGGGCGTACAGATCGCTGCTCCCGGCCAGGCGGCTCGCCAGCTGCGAGACCTGCCCGCCGTCGCCGCGCCAGAACTGGCGCACCGAATCACGGTAGCGGCCGTTCCACTCGGTCCAGCCGGCGGGGAAGTTGCCCACCTGGTACCCGCCTTCGCCGAGGTCCCACGGCTCCGCGATCAGCTTCACCTGGGACAGCACGGGGTCCTGCTGGATGATGTCGAAGAACGACCCCAGCTTGTCGACCTCGTACAGTTCCCGCGCCAGCGCGCTGGCCAGGTCGAAGCGGAAGCCGTCGACGTGCATGTCGACGACCCAGTAGCGCAGGCTGTCCATGATCAGCTGGAGCACGCGCGGGTGGCGCATGTTCAGCGTGTTGCCGCAGCCGGTGAAGTCCTGGTAGCGGCGCGGGTCGCCGGGCGCGAGGCGGTAATACGTCGCGTTGTCGATGCCGCGCAGCGACAGCGTGGGCCCGAGATGATCGCCCTCGGCGGTGTGGTTGTAGACGACGTCGAGAATCACCTCGAGGCCGGCCGCGTGCAGCGCGCGCACCATCACCTTGAACTCGCGCACGGCGGCCATGCGGCCTTTCGCGCTGGCGAAGCGGGCGTCGGGCACGAAGTAGCCGATGGAGTTGTACCCCCAGTAGTTCGTCAGGCCCCGTTCGACGAGGTGGCGGTCGCTGGCGTGCAGGTG
>Ga0316617_100000589_pt1 | contig 10118 bp, 13 predicted proteins | sample OWC_Aug_M1_C1_D2_FD_207801 | JGI IMG/M metagenome (GOLD analysis project Ga0316617, IMG submission 207801) | Wetland soil microbial communities from Old Woman Creek delta, Ohio, United States - OWC_Aug_M1_C1_D2_B | ecosystem: Environmental > Terrestrial > Soil > Wetlands | place: USA: Ohio... | reverse complement strand
AATACGAGTCGCACGATGCTCATGGACCTGGACACCCTCGAATGGGAGGAGAGCATCCTTCGGGTCCTGAATATTCCCAGGCCCATGCTGCCCAGGATCGTTCCTTCCAGCGACAAAAGACTCTGGGGATACACCTCAAAGCACGGCCCCCTGGAACACCCTGTGCCTGTCTGCGCTGCTTTGGGGGATCAACAGGCGGCTCTGGTGGGGCAAACATGCTTCGAGAAGGGGGAGGCCAAGAACACCTATGGGACAGGGTGTTTTCTCCTGATGAACACCGGTTCCATGCGTGTCCGCTCCACGCACGGATTGATCACGACGCTAGGGTACCGAATCGACTCCCAGGACCCTGTGTATTGCCTTGAAGGCTCCGTGGCCGTGGCAGGGGCGCTCGTGCAGTGGCTGCGAGATAACTTGGGTATCATCGCAACGGCTCCCGAGGTCGAGGATCTGGCCAGGACCGTGGAAGACAACGGGGGGATTTACTTTGTTCCGGCCTTCTCAGGGCTCTTTGCTCCTTATTGGCGTGCGGATGCAAGAGGCGTGATCGCCGGACTCACGCGCTTTGTGAACAAGGGCCATGTGGCGCGCGCCGTGCTGGAAGCCAGCGCTTTTCAGACCAAAGACATTGTTGAAAGCATGAACCAGGACTCGGGTGTGGCCTTGCGAAGCCTCAAGGTGGATGGGGGCATGGTTTACAATGAACTCCTCATGCAGTTCCAGGCGGACGTGCTGAACGTGCCCGTCATTCGCCCCAAGGTCACGGAGACGACAGCGCTCGGGGCGGCTTATGCCGCGGGACTGGCCGTGGGGTTCTGGCCTGACCTTGAAAGCCTCCGCCGGAACTGGACCGTGGATAAAACGTGGCTCCCGGACATGCCTCAACAAGAGAGGGGGAAGAAATACGGCGAATGGAAAAAAGCCGTTGAAAGAACATTCAGCTGGGTTGAGCAGCAGTGAGCGTTATCCCTGGGATATGGCTCACCGTCAAGAAAAATTCAGAAAGGCCGTTTTCCGCAGCAGCTTCCAGGGCCACTGCAACCGGCAGCCTGGCCTGGGGATGATCCGCAGCACGCCGTGTCGCCGAGACCAGGCATGCCCTTTCGCGCCGTCCCCGACAAAGAAGAAGGGGCGGCCAGGAGTCTCTTGACATTCGGGCTTCCGCAGGTCCGGCACTCCGGTTGGTCAGAGGCACTCGCGACAAGAACTTCGCTCACCTTTCCGCACTCAAGACAAAGAAAATCAAAAAGAGGCATGGCATCATCCTTTCACGCCGCCTTGCCGGCCTGTGCTTGCTCGTATTCCTTGATGGCCTTTTCCAGGGTTTTGACGGCAAGGCGGATGCAGTGTTGCTTCTGATCAGGAATTTGGACCAACCGCCGGAAGACATCCCTGTCCTTGACCTTCAAAGCCTCGGAAAGAGTCTTCCCCCTGACCAGATCGGCGAGAGCCATGGCAGCGGACACAGCGCCCGGGCAGCCAAGAACCTGGTATTTTGCATCGGCAATTCGACCCTTGTCCACCTTGATAAAACACTTCATGGTATCCCCGCAGGGACCGGCTAATTCCGTGACATGATTCGCCCCTTTCAGAGGGCCGAGGTTCGGTTTTGTTAGGAAATAATTGATGGCCTCTTCAGCATAGCCTGAACTGGTCAGCATGTCGCGGATGCTGGCGATGTCGTTTTGATCCAATCGTGTATCCTGCTCCATGTGCGTTTCCCTCTCTAGTGATGCTGGCACCCGCCCTGGCCGTGGTGCCCGGCACAGGTCATATCGGTCGAGAACTCCGGGAGCTTGCCGGATTTCATGTATTCGAGGTTCTGTTTCACACTTCCTTCCACCGCCCTGAAGACGCGGACCCCTTGAGCCTGAAGCCTCGTGAGGGCCCCGCCCCCAATGCCGCCTACAACAATAGCATCCACAGCGTTGCCCGCGAGGGCCTTCATGGGCTGGCACTGACCATGCGCATGGTGGGCGTCGCTGTTGCCGATGCTTTCGAAATCTTCACTGGTGCTGTCGAGAATCACAAAAGAAGGGGCTGAGCCGAAATGGCCGTAGACCTGACTGTCAAGCCCCTCGTCCACCTGAACCGGAAAAGCAATTTTCATTTTCGATTTCCTCCACAATGGCATTCCAACGCGATAAAATAGGAATTCCAACCGGTTCTGTCAAGAGAGGAATCCCTTTACTGGTTTTTGCTGAACCTTTTGTCGGATCTTTTGTTTCTGACTTTTCCGCGAGCCTTTTCCAGCCAACCGATTCGACAGTTCTCCTCATGGTCGAATTCGGGCACATAGGGCTTGATGTCCAGGAGAGGTGTTTCATCAAGGATGTCCACGTTCTCAACGTCCAGGGAGCATCCCCGGATTTGGACAAGTCTGACGATGGAAAGCCCGATAGGATTGGGCCGTTTCGGTGCTCGTGTGGCAAAGACGCCCCGCGGTTCAGAGTCGAGGAAAGGGGTAACGGTGAGCTTGTAACCGCGGCTCTCATGGAACTGGTAAAGAAGAATCAGGTGGGAAAAACCGTCAAGATCCTTCAGTCCTTCAGCAAATTCAGAATAAAGGTCCACAGTGCCACGAATCCCTGCGGCGCCCGAGGGCTGGATGGGCATGTTTTCCAATTCCTTGAAGGGCGTGTGAATGATGCCGATAGGACGACACAAGAAAAGATCCGAGTCTTTTTTCTTTTCCATAGCAGGACATCCTATTTCATGAACGAAGCGTTGCGGCCAGCCTCAGAGGATGGAACAGCGATCACGCAAATCCCCAAAAGCAATTATATTGCATTAAGCCCCGTATGGGAATTCACTTTCTGCCAGATTTGCCGGAGCGCTGCGGCCGCCTCGGTATGATTGTCGTACTCGATGACCGTCCGGCCCGCAACCATCGCCTTCGTGAAAACCGCGTCAAATGGAATGGCGCCCACAAAGGCGTAATTTCTTTCTTCGGCATACTGTTTGATCTCGCTGGTCGAATCGGGATTGAGGTCGGCCTTGTTGACACAGACCATGACCGGCACCCTGAAAAAATCGGCCAGCTCAGCGACCCGCTGCATGTCGTGCCGGCCGGCGACCGTGGGTTCCGTCACAATCAGTGCAGCGCTTGCCCCGCCTAGAGAGGCAATGACCGGGCAACCGATTCCCGGGGGACCGTCGGTCAGGATCAGGTCCAGCTTCTTTGCTTCCGCCACCTTCCTGGCTTCCTGCCTCACCAGGGTGACGAGTTTTCCTGAGTTTTCTTCTGCAATGCCCAACCGTGCGTGGACCATGGGGCCGAAGCGCGTCTCCGAGAGGTACCATTCCCCGCAGGTTTTGAGAGGGAAGTCCACGGCCTTTTCCGGGCAGAAGTAGACGCACACGCCGCACCCTTCACAATCCATGCGGGTCACGGTGTAGTCTTCGGTGATCGCGTTGTACCTGCACAAGTCTCTGCACAGGCCGCAGGCGGTGCATTTGTCGAGATTGATGATCGCCGAGTGGCCGGCCTGAAAATCGTGGCGCTCCGTGGCTTGAGGATTCATGATCAGGTGAAGGTCCGCCGCATCCACATCGGCGTCGGAGAGTACTTTGTTTGCGGCAAGAGAAGCGAAGGCAGCCACAATGCTGGTTTTGCCTGTGCCTCCCTTTCCGCTTATGACAACCAGTTCCTTCATTTTTATTTCAGGAGAATACAGGAGACAGAAGACAGCATACAGAATGAAGAAAATGGTTCACTGATCACTGCTCACTGATGACTCCTGATTTCGGCCTTCTCTCTTGTCGGTTTTACAATCTCCGCGATACCTTCATACAATCGAACGAACTTCTCCCTCCACTCCGGCATCACGTCCACGAGCAGTTCTCCTCTGGAGTAAGACTCGGCAATCTTTCGGTCAAACGGGATTTCCATGAGAATGGGGATTCCCTCTGCTCCGGCGTATTCCCGGAGACGATCATCTCCCATGTCGGAGCGGTTGATCACCAGTCCACAGGCAATGCCGAGGATCCTCACGGCTCCAACTGCCAGCTTCACGTCGTGAAGACCAAAGGGCGTCGGCTCGGTCACCAGGAGAACAAAGTCGGCCCCTTTCATGGAGGCAATGACCGGGCAGGAAGTGCCCGGAGGAGCGTCGATGATCGTTACCTTGTCGGGATGAGCGAAGGAGCGCACCTTTCGGATAAGAGGCGGGGCCATGGCCTCTCCCACCCTCAAACGGCCGTGGATGAACTCCAGGCCATTGCGATGGCCTAGCTCGATTTCCCCCAGCACTCTTTGCCCTTCCCGGATCGCATGCTCCGGACAGACCTCCATGCAGCCCCCGCAACTGCGGCAGAGTTCCTGAAAAGGGAGGACCGTTTTTCCGATCACGACAATGGCTTTGAACTGGCAAATCTCGCCGCACTTGCCGCAGAGGTTGCATTTTGCTTCATCGACTTCCGGAACAGCGGTGGAGACGATTTCCTTCTTCTCGAAAACAGGGTGGATAAACAGATGGGCGTTGGGCTCTTCCACATCGCAGTCTAGAAGCTGCACTCCGCCCCCAAGAGAGACAGCCAAATTGGTGGCCACCGTGGTCTTTCCTGTTCCGCCTTTTCCGCTGGCAATGCTAATGATCATGTTCGCTCGGTCCATGAGGTTGCGATCTTTTTGGCTGAAGACCTAGTGGTCGCAAACATTGCCTCCCGTCACCAGGCTGTCTGAAAGATACTGACGAACAAGCGACTCAGGGGTGTCCGCAGGGGCCCCTGTGACCACTTTGATCCCGTTCTCGACAAAGAGCTGCTGGGCCCTGCTCCCCATGCCCCCGGCAATGATGATGTGGGCGCCCATTTCGTGGAGCCACTTCGGAAGGACTCCGGGCTCATGGGGAGGGGGCGTGTGCATGGTCTTGGCTTTGATTTCTCCCTCTGCCGTTTCAATGAGCGCAAACTGGTCGCAGTGGCCGAAGTGGGAGCAGAGTTTTCCCTCTGCCGTGGGCACGGCAAACATGACGCTCTGCGCCGCCGCTTTCCGAGATCTCCCTTCTGTTTCATCCTTTTTCATTGGACTCGCCTCCTGTGCAGTCTTTTTAATGATGGTTTGCACGATTTTCTCGAATTCCCTGTTAAAGGGATTGGTTTTTTCCATCAGGTCATCGAGTCTGCCCAGGTCCGCTCTTTGAACGACCTCCGGCTCAATGGGAAGACTCCCGAGGAGAGTCAGGTTTTCTCTTTCCGCCGTGATCTGGCCCCCCCGTGTCTTGAACAGATCGATCCGTTTCCCGCAGTGAGGGCACTCGAGACCGCTCATGTTCTCCACGAGACCGAGGATCTCCATTTTCACCATGCGGCAGAAATTGATAGATTTCCTCACATCCGCGAGAGAAATCTCCTGGGGTGTGGTGACAATAACCGCCCTGGCATCCGGGATGGTCTGGGCCACCGTCAAAGGTTCGTCTCCGGTCCCAGGAGGGGAATCAATGATCAAGTAGTCGAGGTCCGACCAGTCAATATCGGATATAAACTGGCGGATCACGCCGATCTTGATGGGGCCCCTCCAGATGGTGGCCAGATCTTTGTTTTCGCCCATGAGGGATTCGATGGAAATCACCTCGAGATTGGGAAGGAACTGGACCGGAATCGCTTTGCCTAGCCGCGCCGAAGGTAGGGGTCCTCCTGTGAGCCCGAGTAATCTCGGAATGCTGGGACCATGGAGGTCAACATCCATGAGCCCGACTTTGTATCCCTTGGTTGCCAGAGAGACGGCGAGGTAGGCGGCGATGCTGCTTTTCCCCACTCCCCCTTTTCCACTCATGACCAGGATTTTGTTCTTGATGTGTGAAAGACGCTCTTTGATCTCCACGTCCTGCATGGCTTGCTTGTCTTCTTGGTTTTTGTGCATCGGAAAATCATCTTTTTGTCCCATACTGCAATAAACCTCCAATCATGAATCTGTATTGCCTTATTTTTTTTGATCAGACGCCTTCTTGGTGCGCATTGGCGTTTGTCCCTCATGCAATTCAACCAGGTTCGAACCGGGCATCAGGTATTTTGAGTGGGCCAGTGTCCCATCCAGGTAAGCGTCCAGAACCGCTTCCGGCTGACCTGAAATGCCCTGGATGAGATTGATTCCGGAGGCTTTCAGCAGCTCGGAGAAATGGCGGGTCACCGCACCGCATATCAAGGTATCTACGCAAAGATCATGGATTCTCATACACCTCCGGGACAAGTCCCTCTCATCCATGTAGATCTCAAACCGGGACTTCGGGCCCTTTTCATTGAACTCAACGACCATGAGTCTCGATGCCGTGTCCAAGACGGGGGACACTTTGTTTTCCCAGACCGGTATGGCTATTTTCATTGCAAAGCACCCCTTGATTTTTTTCCGGGGCGTGCGAGCTCTTTACCCGCCGCCCATGCCTCTACCTCGGCCCATACCCCTGCCTCGACCCATTCCTCCTCCCCCACCCATACCATAATGGGGCTTGACGTTGGCTTCTGCGGCGGAGCGTAGTTCGCCCTTCTTGTATTTTTCAACCGCTTCACGCACCGTTCCTGTCTGCCCGAGAATGACCTTCGCCCCTGCCGCAGAAAGGTCGCTCATGGCGTTGGGTCCGCAATTGCCGGTGATGACCGCCGCAGCGCCTTTGGAGGCGATGAACTGCGCCGACTGGATGCCTGCACCTCCTCCGAGGGCGACGCTCTGGTTGTCGAAGGCCTCAAAACTCATGTCGTCTGTTTCTACGATCAAGAAATAGGCACATCGACCGAACCGAGGATCAATCGCCGAGTCAAAGTTTTTCCCTGTAGAACTCACGGCTACTTTCATTTCGTTTTTCCTTTCGTTCCTTCTTCGCTCCTGTTTACACCCAGTGGCCTTCCACGTTCGCTTCCGTAGCTTCAGCGTATTTCCCGTTCATGTAATCGTGGATCGCATCGGCGATCTTTCCCTTCACTCCGATAACCACCTTGATCCCCGCGGCCTTCAGGACGTGAAAGGCCTTGGGACCGCAGTTTCCCGTGAGGACCACATCGGGCTTATGAACCAGGACATTCTGGGCTGACTGGATTCCTGCTCCCTGAGCGAGATCCAGGCTCTGAGTGTTCGCGACCGAATCAAAACGCATGGTCTCCGTATCCACGACAAGAAACTTGGGCGCCCTGCCAAACCTGCAATCGATTTGAGCGCTCAGATCATTCCCCTGGGTAGTTACTGCTATTCTCATGTCTCTCGTCTCTTCTCCTTTGATCTCTCGCCTGTAGTATCCATCCGCACGATCACCATCCTTCCCTAGAGCACCTTTCGTGCCAGTTTCATGAGAAGCCTTGTGAGACTGACAACAGCCCGAAATCTCTTTTAAAATTTATGAGGATCCGCAATGAGGAAAAGGAAGGCCTGATTAAAGTGTTTCAATTATGCAATACAGAGAACTCCGTTGTTGCAGAAGTGCAGTGAGATTTAATTCTGAATCATGGTGCGGTTGCCGCTCCCACGGCTCAGACAGAGAGTCCCGAGCCATGGGGATAGGCTTTTTTGGATTTGACGAAAAGCATACTATCTGCTATTCTGAATTTCGGAAAGCGAGGAAATCATGATAACTGAAACAGCAAAAGTTGGTAAGAGAGGAACCATTGTGATCCCGGCCGCCCTACGCCACAGATACGGTTTTGAGGAGGGCTCACAGATTGTGGTAGAGCCACTTCCAGAAGGAGTCCTTTTGCGACCTGTCGTGACGCTTCCCGTCGAGATTTACACGCCCGAGCGTAAAGCCGAGTTTCTTTTAAATAACGCGATCACTCCCAAAGACTACGCCGTGGCTGTTGAGCAGGTCCGGGAAATGGGACTCGACCCCAAGCAGATCCCTCGCAGGAAGACAGGAAAACGATGAGTTCAGAGAGAGTCTTCCTAGACGCCAATATCCTTTTCTCCATCGCGTATGGGAGTCCCGGCTTAGAACAATTGTGGAGTGCCTCCAAAGAGGGAAAATACGAACTCATTGCCTCGCAGTACGTGATTGAGGAGGCCAAGCGAAACCTCGATCGCCGAGAGCAGCAGGACGCCTTGAACCGGCTCCTAAGCGAGGTGCGGGTCGTGACGGAGGCAGACCCTACTCTCCCATGTCCTATTCCTTTGCCGGAAAAAGACCGTCCCGTGCTTATGGCCGCCCTATCATCTGAGGCCGATTACCTCATCACCGGTGACGTCACCCATTTCGGCAAGTATTTTGGAAAGAAGATTCGGAGTCTTCGGATTTGCACCCCTCGTGACTTCTTCGACATCATCTCCAAGCGAAGCTCATGACAAAGAAGAAATCGCTCTTACGGCGCTGATTTCCTGCCGTAAGGAATCCCCAAGTAATCCATCCTGTACCTGAGCGCAATCGGGTTCATTACCAGCGACTCAGCGGCGCCGCCTTTCCTGCGCACCTTGCCGTTCGCCCTTTCGAGAACCCGGCGAATGTGGTAGGAGATAACGGTGTCAAGGTTCAGGGACTTATTCTCAGTTGCGTCGGGATCGGAATTAATCCCATAAGGAGAAGAGAGAGATGAATATGCTCATCAACATGAGGTTTGTAAGTGTGCTCATTCTCCTCGTCCTCTTGATGGGGGTCGGCATGCTTTATAAAAGAAGCATCGCTCAAGAAAGAGCTACAGCCTTAGGAACATACAAAGGCTACACTGAACCCGTCTACAAAGACGAGAGGAGGACTTCCGATTACCTGACAAGGATTCGTCGTTGCCGAGGCCATAGCTATTGACAGATCAAGCACATACTTCCTATAATTTGGAATATATGCAAGCGGTTGCAAGGAAAGGAATTCCAACCATGGGATTGAAAGAAAGAGCTGCCGTCCGAAGGGCTAAAATGGTGGTGAATCGTGCGGCCGATTTTGAGGAGGCTGAAGCCTGGGACCTTGATTTCTGGCAACGCCAGTCACCTGAAGATCGATTGTCCGCTCTTGTGGCGATACGCAGGGACGTCGACAAAGTGATGAAAGCACGATGGTCCAAAAGAAGATCGGCAAGGAAGAGGCCCTAGACCCTGTGGAAACGATCCAGGATTTTGAGGATTTGCTTCAACTGTTTGAAAAGCACCATGTGAGATACTTGATCATGGGCGGACTTGCCTTTATTTATCACGCAAAACCTCGTTACACGAAAGATATGGATTTGTGGATTGACCCCAGTTCGGACAATGTGGAACGAACCAATGCCGCACTCTCCGAATTCGGCAGTCCTCATCTTCTGAATCCGGATGCTGTGGAGGAGATTCTCCAGTTGGGTGTCGCACCTGACCGCATAGATCTGTTGCGCGCAATCAAAGGCGCCCGATTTTCTACGGCTTGGAAAAACCGGATCCGGGGTAAATACGGCAAAGCCAGCGCCAACTGGATCGACCTCAATAGTCTCATGCGCATCAAAAGCCGCATCGATCATCCTCGGCACCAAGAGGATGTTCGCGTGTTGCGAGAAGTGAGAGCCCGCCTAAAGCGAAAAAACAAACCCGATACATAGAAACCTCATCGTTTTTCGATGTTCTCAAAACAGGGGATGCACAGCACCTGGTCGTTGAACCGCCGAGTCCGTGTCTCCATCACCGGTTCGCCGCAGCTCTCGCAGGTCAAGCTCGCCAGGATGCGGGCTTTCTTCGGTGCCGGGCCTTCAGCGGCCTTGAACTCGAAGACCTCTGCCATGTCGGAGTCCATAATCCGTTTGGAGATTTTGGTTCTCGTTTCCTGCCACGTCTTCTCCTCTTCTTTGCTCAACCCCTCGGCTTGCATCTTGTGGTGCAGCTTTCTCATCAGCGGTCCGCTGTCTCCGTAGATGGTTGGACGAAGGACAAGGCGCATCGCTTTCCCATCCCTGCGCCGGTAAAAGGTGAAAGCGTTCTTTCCGAAGTCCTTGTGGATCAGGTTGCCTTTGCCGAAAGTGCAGCCGGTCAGGTATTGAATGGCATCAACGCCGCACATGTCGGTCTCCACCACAGCCACGATTTCCTCATCAGGCGATTTCCCCATCTCCTTCAAAGCCCACTCCGCAGCCCGGATGCCGATGGCGAGCCCAGGGCACCAGTGGCCGTGAAAATTGGTGGTCTCTTTGATTTGCCGCTCGTCTATTTGAACTGTACTCATGATCTGTTCCTCCTCTGGCAGCCC
>Ga0316617_100000585_pt1 | contig 10131 bp, 6 predicted proteins | sample OWC_Aug_M1_C1_D2_FD_207801 | JGI IMG/M metagenome (GOLD analysis project Ga0316617, IMG submission 207801) | Wetland soil microbial communities from Old Woman Creek delta, Ohio, United States - OWC_Aug_M1_C1_D2_B | ecosystem: Environmental > Terrestrial > Soil > Wetlands | place: USA: Ohio... | reverse complement strand
CACGCGGGCGACGTGCACCTGCGTCTTTACTTCGGCGAGCTTGAAGCGGGTGTTCTGCATCTCGAGCAGCGCCTGGCCGAAGAGCTTGCGCGAGCGCGCGTACTCGGTCGTGATCGCGAGCGCGTACTCCATCGCGGCGACGCCGCCGAGCGCCAGCAGCGCGCGCTCGTACGGCAGGTCGCGCATCAGCTGCACGAAGCCCTGCCCTTCCGCCGGCCCGAGCAGGCATTCGGCCGGCACGCGGCAGTCGTCGAAGAACATCTCGGCCGTGTCCCAGCCGTTCTGCCCGATCTTGTCGAGCACGCGCCCGACCCGATAGCCCGGCAGGTCCTTCGTCTCGACCATGATGATCGAGATGCCCTTCGCGCCTTTCGCCGGATCCGTCTTGACGACCACTCCGACGAGCCCCGCGTGCAGCCCGTTGGAGATGAACGTCTTCGAACCGTTCAGCACATACTCGCCACCCTCGCGCACGGCGCGTGCCCGCACCGCCTGCAGGTCGGAACCCGCGCCGGGCTCGGTCATCGCGATGGCGCCGACGAGTTCGCCGGACGCCATCCTCGGCAGCCAGTTGCGCTTCTGCTGATCTGAGCCGTAGTTGAGGACGTAGTGCGCAAGGATGCTGTGCACCACGTGGCCGAAGCTCGAGATGCCGTGGCGCCCCATCTCTTCGGCGACCACCGCCTCGTGACGCGCGTCGCCGCCGACGCCGCCATACTCCGCCGGGATGTCGGTGCAGAGCAGGCCGACCTCTCCTGCCTTGTTCCAGATATCGCGGTCGACGTGGTGCTGCTCGCGCCAGCGGGCGTCGTTCGGGACGATCTCGCTCTCGATGAAGCGCTTCGCGGCGTCGCGAAACATCTCGAGCTCGTCGTCCATCCAGGGCGATCTGTATTCGCTCACGGCCTGCTTCCTGGCAAGGATCAGAACAACGCGCCGGCCTTGGCGTCCGGATCGGCGCCGAATACCGACTTCACCTCGAGGAACTCCTCGAAACCGAAGGCACCCCATTCACGGCCGAGGCCCGACTGCTTGTAGCCGCCAAACGAGCCGCAGACGTCGAGACTCGCGCCGTTCAAGTGAACGTTGCCAGCGCGGATCCGCTTTCCAACCCTGCTCGCGTGTTCGTGCGTGTCGCCGAACACGTAGCTCGAAAGCCCGTACGGTGTGTCGTTCGCGATGCGGATCGCCTCTTCCTCGGTGTCGTACGGCAGGATGCAGAGCACGGGCCCGAAGATCTCCTCGCGCGCAATCGTCATGTCGTTGGTCACGTTGCTGAAGATCGTGGGCCGCGTGTAGAAGCCATGCGCCAGTCCTTCCGGGCGACCCGGGCCTCCGACCACCACTTTCGCGCCTTCCTTGATGCCCTGCTCGATCAGGCCCTGCACCCTGCGCCACTGGGCCTCGCTCGACTGCGGGCCCATCGTCGTCTTCGCGTCCATCGGGTCGCCGGTGATTACGGTCGCAGCCACCGCGCTCGCGATCGCCTCGACCTGCGCAAGGTGCTTGCGCGGTACCAGCATGCGCGACGGGGCATTACAGCTCTGGCCGGTGTTGTTCATCATCACCAGCACGCCGTGGCCGACGGCCTGCTCGAGCGGCGCGCCGTCGAGGATGATGTTCGGCGACTTGCCGCCGAGTTCGAGCGACACTTTCTTGACGGTGTCCGCCGCGGCCTTGTCGACGAGGATGCCCGCGCGCGTCGAGCCGGTGAAAGAGACCATGTCGATGCCGGGATGCGAGGACAGCGCGGCGCCAACGGTTGGGCCGTCGCCATCGACCAGGTTGAAGACCCCGGGCGGTACGCCGGCCTCGTGCAGGATCTCCGCCATGACGTGGCCCGAAAGCGGCGCGATCTCGGAAGGCTTCAGCACCATCGTGCAGCCTGCCGCCAGCGCCGGCGCCACCTTGCAGGCGATCTGGTTGGCGGGCCAGTTCCACGGCGTGATGAGCCCGCAGACACCGACCGGCTCGCGGACGATCTTCGTCGTGCCCTGCATCTTCTCGAACTCGAAGTCCTTCAGGATGCCGAGCGCGACCATGAAGTGCCCCAGACCCGCAGGCGCCTGCAACGGCGTGGCGATGGTCGCGAGCGGCGCGCCCATCTCCTCGGAGATCGCGAGCGCCATGTCGCCGAGACGGCTCTGGTACACGGCGACGATGCGCTCGAGCAGCGCGACGCGTTCTTCGCGGGTGGTCTGCGAGAAGGACTCGAACGCGCGCTGCGCCGCGGCTACCGCGCGGTCGACATCCGCCTTGCTGCCGAGCGAAATGGTGCCGGCCACGCCTTCGGTCGCCGGATTCACGACGTCGAGAGTCTGCGGCTGGACAGGATCGACCCACTGGCCGTCGATGTAGAACTTGCGATAGTCGCGCATGGCCGTCTCCTGGCATTCGTATCCCTGGGTGAACCCGGACTGTAGCGCAGCCTAGGCGGCTGCCGATACGTCCCCGCGTGGGGGCAACGGGGGCGCCGCCCGGGCGTGGGCGGCGATCATGTCGGCGAACCGCCCGAAGAGCTGTGCCGGAAAGTCGTGCCCGAAGCCATCGAGCAGCACGAGCCGCGCGTCCCGGATCCGATAGGCCGTATCCACGCCACCCTGGTAGGGCACGAGGGGATCCGACTTGCCGTGGATGACCAGTGTCGGGCAGGTGATCCGGCCGAGCAGCGGGCTGCGATCGCCGCTCGCCAGGATCGCACCGAGCTGGCGAAGGAAGCCGGCCGGATGGTAGCCGCCGCGCTCGACGGCCCGCCGGATCCGCGCCCGGAACTCATCGGGTGGCGTCGGGTAGCCGGGACTGCCGATCACTCCGAACAGGTGCTCGTAGTGTTCGATCAGCGTCTCGGTCGTGACCGGCTCCCGGGGCCTGCGCAGCAGCTCGCGCCGGATACGCACCGACGGCTGCGGCAGGCGTCGCGCGCCGGTGGTGGACATGATGGAGGTCAACGACAGCGTGCGCTCCGGACTGAGCGCCGCCACCAGCTGGCCGATCATCCCGCCCATCGACGCGCCGACGACGTGCGCCGCGGGGATGCCGAGCGCGTCGAGCAGGCCGACCGTGTCGCGCGCCATCGCGTCGAGCGCGTAGGGCGACCTGACCGGCAGCCCGAGCAGCGTGCGCACGATCGCGCGGCCGATACGGGGCGTTCCAAGGTCATCGAGCTTCTGCGACAGCCCGCAATCCCGATTGTCGAAGCGCACGACACGGAATCCCTGGCGCACCAGGCCTTCGCAGAACGGGTCCGGCCATGCCACGAGCTGCATGCCGAGGCCCATGACGAGCAGGACGACCGGCGCGCCGGGGTCGCCGAGCGACTCGTATTCCAGGTTGATGCCGTTCGATTGTATGGCCGTCATTCGAAACTCCAGCGAAGGCGTGTGGTCGAGCATAATGCACGACTGCATGGCTGACACCGTCCCTCCCGATCGCCCGAAGAGCCGTTCGCTCGCGCCGTTGCGGGCGCTGCTGCCCTATCTCCAGCCATATCGCGGCACCCTGCTGCTCGCCCTCGCGGCGCTGCTGGTCGCCGCGGCCGCGATGCTGGCGCTGCCGATCGCGCTCCGGCACCTGATCGACCAGGGTATCGCCTCGGGCAGCAGCGACACGGTCAATCGCTACTTCGTCGCCTTCATGGCGGCCGCCGGCGTCTACGGGGTCTTTGCCGCACTGCGCTTCTATCTCGTGACGTGGCTTGGCGAGCGCGTGGTCGCCGACCTGCGCGAAGCCGTCTACGCGCGGGTGATCCGCATGGACCCAGGCTTCTTCGAGGTGACCAGGATCGGCGAAGTGCTGTCACGCCTTACGGCGGACACGACGCTTGTGCAGTCCATCGCGGGCGTGAACCTCTCGATCACGCTGCGCTCGGCGATCTCGCTGGTCGGCAGCCTCGTGATGCTGGCGATCACGAGCCCAAGGCTCACACTGATGATCCTCGTGCTGGTGCCGGTCGTGATCGTGCCGCTGATCGTGCTCGGCCGCCGTGTCCGCAAGCTCTCGCGGGCGTCGCAGGACCGCATCGCCGACACGAGCGGCATAGCCGACGAGACGTTGAACGCGATCCAGACCGTGCAGGCATTCACGCTTGAGGAAGTCAATTCCCGGCGCTTCGACGCGGCGGTCGAGGACTCGTTCCTGGCCGCCGTCCGCCGCACGAAGACCCGCTCGACGCTGACCGCGATCGCCACGATGCTGGTCTTCGGTGCAATCACGTTCGTGCTGTGGATGGGCGCGCATTCGGTGGTGCGCGGCGAGATGACCGGCGGCCAGCTCGGCCAGTTCCTCGTGTACGCCGTGTACGTGGCCATTTCGGCGGCCTCGCTGAGCGAGATGTGGGGCGAGGTGCAGCGTGCCGCGGGCGCGATGGAGCGACTGGTCGAGCTGCAGCACGCGGCGCCCACGATCGTGGCGCCGGAGCGCCCGGTGCCGCTGCCCATGCCGGGCCGCGGTGAGATCCGCTTCGAGAGCGTCACGTTCCGCTACCCGTCGCGGCTGGAGTCCGCCGCCCTCGCTGACTTCGACATCGCCATCCGGGCGGGCGAGACCGTCGCGTTCGTCGGGCCCTCCGGCGCGGGCAAGAGCACGGTGTTCCAGCTGCTGCTGCGTTTCTACGACCCGTCCGCCGGACGCATCCGCATCGACGGAGTGGACATCGCGACGGCCGACCCGGAACAGGTACGCCGTCGCATCGGGCTCGTGCCGCAGGACACGGTTCTGTTCGCGACCAGCGCGAGAGAGAACATCCGTTACGGCCGGCCCGAGGCGAGCGACGCGGAGGTGGAGGCAGCGGCGCGCGCGGCGGCCGCGGACGAGTTCATCAGCAGGCTGCCCGAGGGCTACGAGACGTTCCTCGGCGAGCGCGGCACGCGCCTGTCGGGCGGGCAACGACAGCGTATCGCGATCGCTCGCGCGATCCTGCGCGACCCGCCGATCCTGCTGCTGGACGAGGCGACCAGCGCACTCGACGCCGAGAGCGAACGGCTCGTGCAGGCCGCACTCGAGCAGCTGATGCGTGACCGGACGACGATCGTCATTGCCCACCGGCTCGCCACCGTGCTCGAGGCGGACCGCATCATCGTGATGGATCACGGCCGCGTGATCGCGCAGGGCACGCATGCCGAACTCGTCCGCAGCAACGAGCTCTACGGGCGCCTGGCAGCGCTGCAGTTCAGTGACGCGAGCGCCGGCGCGGTGGTTCGGGCGGGATAGCCATGAACAGCACCGGTGACAACGTAAACGCGCCTGGCCAGCCCATTGGCCCGGCCGTGCCAGGCTGGACAGCCCCGCCGCGCCCACAACGCACGATTCTGACGGGGCGTTACTGCCGCCTCGAGCCTCTCGACAGCAGCCGGCACGCCGCGGACCTGCATGCGGCGAATTCCCTGGACCGGGATGGCCACATGTGGACCTACCTCTTCAGCGGCCCGTTCGCGACACCCGAGGATTTCACCAGCTGGATCGAATCCCGCGAGGATTCGCTCGATCCTCTCTACTTTGCGATCATCGACGCCGGCACGGGCCGTGCGACCGGAATCGCCTCGTTCCTGCGTATCGAACCGGCGCACGGGACAATCGAAGTGGGCCACCTGGCCTTCTCGCCGCTGTTGCAGCGGACCCGGGCGGCGACGGAGGCTATGTACCTGATGATGAAGCACGCGTTCGATCTCGGCTATCGCCGCTACGAGTGGAAGTGCGACGCATTGAACGCCGCATCCCGACGCGCCGCCGAGCGGCTCGGATTCAGGTTCGAGGGGATCTTCCGCCAAGCGGTCGTTTACAAGGGCCGCAATCGCGACACGGCGTGGTATTCGATCATCGACAACGAATGGCCGGAACGGGAGACTGCATTCCGAGCCTGGCTCGATCCCGCCAATTTCGACTCCAATGGCCGGCAACGGCGATCACTGCAAGGAACCTGACATGCGCCTCATTCTGGACCGCGCGACCCGCGCTGCAGCGACAGCCGCAACTTCGGCCCTGATCCTGACGCTGTGCGCAGGCCTGGCCGCCGCAGACACTCCGGCCCAGGGCCAACCGGCTTTCTCCAGCCAGCCGCTGCCCGTCGTGCCAGGCGCACCTGCGACCGCCACAGGCGGCAGGCCCCGCGTCGGGCTGGTGCTGGCGGGCGGAGGCGCCAAGGGCGGAGCGCACGTCGGCGTTCTCAAGGTGCTGGAGGAGATGCACGTGCCGGTCGACTGCATCGCCGGCACGAGCATGGGCGCGCTCGTGGGCGGCGGCTACGCGTCCGGCATCAATGCCAGGGGCATGGAGGAGTTCCTGCTCGGCATCGACTGGCCGAAGGTCGTCGGCGGCGTGGGCCAGTGGGAAAAGCAGCCGATCGAGCAGAAGCGCGGCGGTGTGACGTTCAGCAACCAGCTCGACATGGGGCTCAAGGACAAGCATGTCGTGATGCCGCCCGGACTCATGAACACCAGCGGCATCGACGACCTGCTGCGCACCTACGTCGCGCAGTCGCGCAACGTGTCGAACTTCGACCTGCTGCCGATTCCCTACCGCGCGGTCGCGACCGACATGGTTTCCGGCCAGATGGTGGTGCTCAGCAACGGCGACCTTGCGACCGCCATGCGCGCGAGCATGGCGATTCCCGGAGCCTTCGCCCCGGTGCGCCTCGACACCTACATCCTCAACGACGGCGGCATGGTCCGCAATCTGCCCATCGACGTGGCCCGCAGCCTCTGCGCGGACGTGGTCATCGCGGTGAATCTCGTCACCGAGCCGATAAAGGCCGAAAACCTGCAGTCCGCGACACAGCTCGCGGGACGCGCGATGGACGTCATGCTGGAAGCCAACGTCAGGCTGCAGCTGCAGACGCTGAAACCCGACGACATACTGGTAAACGTGTATGTCGGCGACATCGGCACGGCCGATTTCACCAGGGTGCCTGAGACCATCCCTCTCGGCGAGAAAGCGGCCCGGGCGGTAGCGGACCAGCTGGCCCGATATGCAGTGCCAGAACCCGAGTTCATGGCCTGGCGCGCGCGGGTCACGAAAAGCCAGGCGTTCGACGCTCGCCTGGCCAACGTCGAGTTCAAGGGCCTTGAATGGGTGGACCCGGAATACCTGGCCACCCTGACGGACATAAGCACCGGCGACGTCGTGGACAGCAAGCGCATCAGTGAGGAAGCCAGCAACATGGCTGCGCTCGCGGACATCGAATCGGTCAGCTACAACATCGCAGGCGACCCGGCGAACCCGACGCTGCAATGGTTGCCAAAGGAGAAGAGCTGGGGCCCGAACTACCTCAAGTTCGACCTCGGCCTCTACGCATCCGCGAGCGGCGACTCCGGCTTCGTCTTCTACTTCCAGCAGGAGCGCCGCTGGCTGAATTCGCTGGGACTGAAGTGGCGCAACGAGGTGCAGCTCGGCTACAACACTATCCTGTCATCTACCCTGTACCAGCCGCTCGACAGCGCCCAGCGGTTTTTCGTGCAGCCGCAGGTATTCCTGACCGAAACCCGCGAGTATCTTTATTATAGGAACGAGCGCATCGCCCAGTACTCTTTCAAGGACTTCGGGGGACTCACCGACCTCGGCGTGAACTTCGGTCGCAGCGCGCAACTGCGGGCGGGTTACCTTTATACGAGCCGCGACGTATCGGTCGACACGGGCCCTCGCCTGCTGCCCGAAGGCGACACGGTGGACGCGGGCGTCACGTCACAGTTCATCTACGACACCCGCGACGCAGCCTTCGCCCCGACCCGCGGACTGGCCGCGTCGGTTGAGTACATGTACAGCGATGACTCGCTGGGCGCCGATCGCAACTGGCAGCGGATCGAGGCGGGAACCAGGATCGCGTTGCCGATCCGCGGCGACGTGATCTGGCTGGCGGCGGCGGGAGGCTCGAACCTCGGCAGCGACCTGCCCGTCGACCGGTACTTCACTCTCGGCGGCCCGGGCAGCTTCCCCGGCCTCGAGCTGGCCCAGTTCCGTGCCCCGGAATACTGGACGGTGAGCGGCAGCTACCTTTGGAAGTTCGCCGACATCCAGACGCTGCGCGGAGAATCGATGTACATCGGAGCGCAGATCCAGGGCGGCGAGATCGCGAACTGGCTGGAAAACGTCCAGACTGTGGGCGACCTGCCGGACCTCACCGCTGCCGGCGACGCGGAGCTCGAGCCGATTTACGGTGGTTCGCTGTACCTGACGGGCCGGACACCCGTTGGCCCGATGACGCTCGGCGTCGGCGCGACGTCGGCGAGCACCTGGACCCTGTGGTTCTCGGTTGGCCGGCCAGTTGGCCAGGGCACGATCATGGAGCGCGGCATTTTCCGCTGAAGGCCGCGGACGGCAGCAATCCATGTCGGACAGGCTGACGGTCTACTGGCAGCCCGGCTGCACGAGCTGCCTGAGGACCCGGGAATTCCTGCGCGAGCGCGGTATCGGGTTCGAATCGGTGAACGTCCGCGAGGACCCCCTCGCCATGGCTCGGCTCATGGAGCTCGGCGTGCGCACGGTGCCGGTGGTCGCACGCGGGTCGTCGTTCGTCCTCGCACAGGACCTCGACGAAGTCGCCCGGTTCGTCGGCGTCGCCATCGAGCGCGACCGGCTGCCCGTCGAAGTCCTCGCCGCCCGGATTCCGCGCCTGCTCGACTGCGCGGCGGCGATCACCCGCCGCATCCCCCATACCGCCCTTGGCACGCCGTTGCCCGGGCGCAGGCGGACCTGCCTCGACCTCGCCTATCACGTGCCCCAGGTCGTCATCGCGCTGCTCGACGCGGTGGCTGGCGGCTGCCTGAGCTACGAGCACTTCAACCGCAAACCGCCTGAGGGGCTGACAACGGCCGAGGCCGCCGCAACGGCAACCGAACGCGTGGCGCGCGCATTCGGGCAATGGTGGATCGCCAATGCCCGGGCCCTGCCGCCCACGGTCGATACGTATTACGGCGTCCAGGCACTCGATGCGGCGCTGGAGCGCACGACCTGGCACGTGGCCCAGCACGTCCGGCAGCTCGAGCTGGTGCTGCACACGCTGGGCGCAGCGAAAGAAGGCAACCTCCTTCCCGCGGAGCTGCTCGACCGGCTTCCGCTGCCGAAGGAAGTCTGGGACGCCGAAGTCCCGCTCGCCTGAGCCGCTGGCCGCCCGCACGGCCGGGCGGGTCGCACTGCAGCATGACGGCACCTAAGTAGATCTACGATTGATCCTTCGTGGCCCGGAGGAAGAGCATCCGCGTGTCGTAATCGAGACCGGGCGGCGCGGTCATCCGAAGCGCGCAGTCCGGAGCAGGTGCCGGGGCAGGCAGCGGGGGGCACGAGCCCGCACCTTCCCTGACATAACAATCACGCACTGGGAGCACGACATGCGTCGTACCGAGACCTTCTACGAATTGATCCGTCGCCAGGGAATCTCGCGACGCAGTTTCCTCAAGTTCTGTTCGCTCAGCGCGGCATCGATGGGCCTCGCCCCGGCGTTCGCGTCGCGCATCGCCAACGCCCTGGAGACCAAGCCGCGCGTGCCGGTGATCTGGATGCACGGTCTCGAGTGCACCTGCTGCACCGAGAGCTTCATCCGCTCAGCGCACCCGCTGGCCAAGGACGTCATCCTGTCGATGATCTCGCTCGACTTTGACGACACGATCATGGCTGCCGCTGGCCACCAGGCGGAGCAGTGCATCGAGGACATCCGCCGCGACTACAAGGGCCAGTTCATCCTTGCCGTCGAAGGCAACCCGCCGCTCGCCGAGGACGGCATGTTCTGCATCCCCGCCGGACGCCCCTTCGTGGAACGCCTGAAGGAAGTGGCCGCCGACTCCGCCGCCGTCATCGCCTGGGGCTCGTGCGCCTCCTGGGGCTGCGTGCAGGCCGCGAAGCCGAACCCGACGCAGGCGACGCCGATCCACAAGGTGATCACCGGAAAGCCGATCGTGAAGGTCCCGGGCTGCCCGCCGATCGCCGAGGTGATGACGGGTGTCATCACGTACTACCTGACTTTCGGCGAACTGCCTGCGCTCGACCGCCAGGGCCGTCCGCTGATGTTCTACAGCCAGCGCGTGCACGACAAGTGCTACCGCCGGGGGCACTTCGACGCCGGCCAGTTCGCCGAGACATTCGACGACGAAGGCTCGCGGATGGGCTATTGCCTCTACAAGGTCGGCTGCCGCGGACCGACGACGT
>Ga0316617_100000584_pt1 | contig 10134 bp, 6 predicted proteins | sample OWC_Aug_M1_C1_D2_FD_207801 | JGI IMG/M metagenome (GOLD analysis project Ga0316617, IMG submission 207801) | Wetland soil microbial communities from Old Woman Creek delta, Ohio, United States - OWC_Aug_M1_C1_D2_B | ecosystem: Environmental > Terrestrial > Soil > Wetlands | place: USA: Ohio... | reverse complement strand
GCTCGGCCTGCAGGTCGTTGGCCTGGCGCATCTGGAAGTGCAGGGCGCGCTCGCGGATCTGCATGTTGACCTTGACGCCGACCTTCTCGAAGTCCTTGGTGACCAGCGTGCCGATGTCGCGGTAGGGACCGAACACCTCGACCACCGAGAGCTCGATCATGACGCGCTTGCCGCTCGGAAACAGGCGGAAGCCTTCGGCGTCCTTCTTGTTCAGACCGATCGAGTCGAGCAACCGGTTGGCTTCCGTCGGGTTGTATTCGGTGTACTTGAGGGCGTACTCGTCGCCGGGGTAGAAGGGGTGGCCCTTCTTCGGAACGCCCTGGCGCGGCTCGCCGGTGCCGAGAAATGCGGATTCGTTGATCTGCTTGCGGTTGATCGCAAGGGACATGGCAATGCGGAAGTCCTTGTTGGCGAAGAGCTTGCCCAGCTCCGGATCCTTCGCATAGGTCTGGTTGAAGATCACGCCGGCGTCAAAGCCGCCGGGGCTCGACCACAGGAAGATCTTGTATTTTCCCAGCTTCTGTTCGTTTTCCTTGAGGACCGGGTAATTCAGCAGGTTGATGTGGCGCTCCTGCTCGTCCAGCTCGCCGGCAATGGCGGCCAGGTTGAGCGCCTGCGCATCGGCGAAGAACTTGATCTGGACTTCGTCCATGTAAGGCAGCTGGTTGCCGGCCTTGTCCACGCCAATGTAGTAGGGGTTGCGCTTGAGGATGAAGATCTGATCGCTGATGCGATTCGACGCTGTCCAAGCCGCCATGCCGGGGCGCTCCGGATTCTCGAAGGGGCTCTGCTTACTGGCATACAATTCCGTCCACGTCTTGAACTTGGCGTCCGCCACCATCTTGTCCAGGGCTTCCTTCTTGGCGTAGCTCGCGTGGAACTGCTTCAGATACTTGGACGGCTGGAAGATGGGATACAGCCTGTCGCCGTAGTCCTTGGTGGTGAGCTCCAGCAGGAAGTTGGTGTTGGTTTCCTTGAACGTCCACTTGACGGCAAGGCTGTCAACCTTTTCGACCAGGACGGTGGAGCCGTCTTTGTTCTGCATCCAGGACGGGATCTTCGGCACGAGGTCCTTGTTCTGCAGAACGTCCTTGTACCAGTACATGATGTCGTCGGTGGTGAAGGGCGAGCCGTCCGACCACTTCATCCCCTTGCGCAGCTTGACGGTCCAGGTCTTGAAATCGGCGGAGGGGGTGACGCTCTCCGCCAGCTTCATTTCGATCGTGGCGCCGTCCGGCCCGAAGCGGGCGAGCACGTCGTAGATCACACGGTTGACGCCGTTGAAGTCCGAGGGCCCCAGGAAGCCGCGGCGCCACGCGCCGCCGTACTGGCCGATTTCATCGGCCGGGACGACGAGCGGATTCTCCGGCAGGCGCTTCTCGACCGCCGGCAACTTTCCGGCCTTGACCAGTGCGGCCAGCACGGGCGCTTCCTTGTACTTCATCGCGGGAGCGGCGGCCTTCGTGGGGGCCGCCTTGGATTCTGGGGCCTTTTTCGCCTCGCCGGCAAAAGCCGACGGAACCGCGATCAACACACACAGGCAGACGATCAGGAAAACTGTCAGTCTCTTCATCATCGTTCCTCCCATCATGGTTGCCCACTCCGTCTTTGCGGTCTTTCCTCAGCGGTCCGCCAGTATTTCGTCACGAGGGACGCCGTCACGAGGGACCCGGCTGACGGACGGCTTGTGCGCCTCGCTTCCCCTGCACCGTAGCACCGTATCGCACCATCCCGCGGCGGCACCGGACGCATCAGCGAGCCATGGCTTCGGCCAAGGGCAGAGGTACGACCGCCGGCACCACGGGTACCTCTGTGAACTTGGCCACCAGTTCGTGCGTGTTCCCGACCCTCATGCGCTCGAACATGTCGCGGAACATCCCTTCCAGCGACCCCATGAGGGTTTCCTGGACGTCCGTTGGCAGATCCCAGAACCGCTGCTTCATGCCCGCCCACGCCTTCTTCCGCGTCGTGTAGATGAACTGGGCCTCCGTCTGATCGGGCTTCCGCTCGCTGGCGTGATGGGTGAAACAGTATGCCCGGATCTCGTCCTTGACTGCCTGGGGGAGCTTCGGGTGATCGAAGATGAGGTTGTTGAAGCCGAGCGCCAGGTGGATCTCCACCGTGCCGCTCTCCGGAAACTTCCCGAAGTATTCCATGGGCAGCGTCGACGCGCCGTGCTGCACGGCGCCCGCCAGGCCGAACTCCGTCCGCCCGACCCGAGAGATCTCGGCGAGCGTATCGAAGGCAACCGGCACCTTGGCGAGCGTCCCGTCGGGTAGCACCTTGCCGCCGTGATAGGTCCCCGAGTTCACACTCACCTTCGTGATCCCAGCGCCGCCTCCCGCGGCGGCCAGCGCCTTCGGGTACGTGGCCATGAAGGCACGGAGCTCATCCGGCGTGGTGTTGTGGGCGCCGACCTCGCCGATCTCCGCCCCCACGGATATCGTTACGCCTTTCGGCTCCAACTCGCGGACCAGGCTCGTGAACTTGGCCGTCAGCTCCGCGTTCAGCCGCTGCTGCTCCACCAGCGTGGGGAAGGAGAGGTCGACCACCGTGGACGCGTCCACGTCTATGTTGAAGAAGCTGGCCGCGATCTGCTCGCGGATGACGCCGCTGAGCCGCTCGACCTCCTTGGCCGGATCCTTGGCGTAGTTCGCGGCGTTGATTTGATCGTGGTCTGCCTGCAGGAAGATCGGCCCGATGTGCCCTTCGCGCAAGCCCGCCGCCAGGACTGCCGCCGTGTACTCGGCGGGCGTCTGCTTGGCATAGATCGCCTCGGCCAGAGCCTGCTCGAAGATCAGGAGACCGGCGTCCATCTTCCTCGCGGCACGGAACGCCGCGCGGCAGGTCTGATAGGTCCACCCGCGCAGGTTCATGGCCGGCACGGTCTTGTTGTTCCACTGATCCTTGCCCCTGGCCACGTACAGGCTGTGGATGGAAGCGGGGGTGAGACCGGCCGCATGGGCCGCCTCCCGGATGGCCCAGATGGCCGCTTGCCGGACGTCCGGTTCCGCCAGGGCGGCAGCCCGGGCCCAGCCGTCCAGCATCTCCGCCGAGGGCCGTGCGCCGTTCGGCAGCCGCAGGGCCGGCCCGCGAGACAGTCCCAAGCTCCGGAGATCGGCAACAATATCCGAGACTGCGCGTGGCTCCATTCCGGTGGTCCTCCCGTACAGGCGTGGAAATCACGGTTTGTGTCGGTCGCCCAAAGTGCCAAGGGAGTGTAGCACGGACCATCGGTCGAACAAAGCGCGATCGCGGACCATGGCGCCGCGGGCGGAGACACTCTTGCGTTGTGGCGGCGTCCGCGCTGCGACGCTTCACGGCCGCCTTGACCGGGCACGACTCTCCCGGGTAGCATGACGGAAATCCCCGCCTCATTCTTGTGCGGCGGCCGGAGACCGACGGAACAGCAGCACGTGAGGGAGACGAACATGCGACGTCTTCGCGTCATTCTGGCACTGCTCGCCTTGCTTCCCGCAACGGCAGACCTCGCCGGGGCCGCGGCACCGACCGCGCAGCCGGCGGAAACCCTAACCGCGGCCGAGGATCCGCTGGGACGAGGCACGCCGCGTGGGACGGTTCTTGGGTTCATCAGGGCCGCCCAGGCGGAAGACTACGCCCGGGCTGCGGAGTACCTGGACTCCAAGCAATCATCCGCGCGGAACCGGCAACTGGCGCGGGAGCTTAAGGGTATTCTGGATCGCGGGCTGAGCGTCAATCTGAATCTTCTCAGTACCAAGCCGGAGGGCGACCCCGCTGCCAGTCCTAAACCTGACCGCCAGATCGTCGGCACCGTCAGTACGGAGACCGAAGGTCTCGACATCCTCCTGGATCGGGTCGAGCGCGGAAAGGGGATGCGGATCTGGCTCTTCTCGTCCGAGACGCTCCGCCGCGTTCCAGACGTCTACGCCGAGATCGGCCCACCGTGGATCGAGTCCTACCTGCCGAAGCCATTCGTCGAGCACCGCGTCGCCAACTACCCGGCGTGGGTGGTGATCGTCACACTCCTCGGCATCCCGTTGGCGCTCTTCCTGGCCCAACTCCTGAGCCGCGCCTTGATCCCCGTCCTGCGCCCGCTGCTTCGTTATCTCACCAAAGAGCAGGACGATCGCCAGTTGACGCGCATTGCGGGACCGATTCGCTTGCTCATGCTGGTCGTCGCTATCCACGGGATTGTCGCTCTCTTCGGCCTTCCGATTCTGCTCCGCCAATTCTGGGCGCGCGTGGCGCTGACCCTGGCCGTCATCGGCGCGGTGTGGCTCTTCAGCCGGCTGATCGATATCGTGGCGGAGTTGACGCATCGTCGCCTGGATCGCCTGAATCGACCGCATAACGCTAGCACGCTGGGTCTCCTCAGACGTCTCGGCAAGGTGACGGTGGTGGTCGCGGGCGCGCTGGTCCTCCTGTATGCGGCCGGCTTCAACATCACTGCCGCGCTTGCGGGCTTGGGGGTGGGCGGGATCGCGGTCGCTTTGGCCGCCCAGAAGACCCTGGAGAACCTCTTTGGCGGCATCACGCTCACCTCGGATCAGCCGATTCGCGTGGGCGATTTCTGCAAGTTCGGCGATCAGGCCGGCACGGTGGAGGACATCGGACTTCGCTCCACGCGTATCCGCACGCTGGACCGCACGCTGGTGAGCGTGCCGAATGGGCATTTTTCTTCGATCAGCCTGGAGAACTTCGGGGTCAGGGACAAGATCTGGTTCCACCCGACGATCCAGCTGCGCTACGAAACGTCGGCGGACCAACTCCGCTACGTGCTGGCGGAAATCCGGCAGCTTTTGTACGCCCATCCGAAAGTCGAGTCCCAGTCGGCCCGCATCCGCTTTGTCAAATTCGGGCCCTGCTCCCTCGACCTCGAGATCTTCGCATACGTCCAGGCGACCGATTACGGGGTGTTCCTGGAAATCCAGGAGGATCTCCTTCTCCGCATCATGGATATCGTCGGGCAAAGCGGGACGAGCTTTGCGTTCCCCTCCCACACGGCGTACGTCACAAGGGATCCGGGACTCGACGCCGAGAAAACTCAGGCGGCGATCGCGCGGGTCGGCCAATGGCGCGCGGAAAAAGATATGCCGTTTCCCAACTTTCCGCCCGGGCGGATCGCGCGGATGACCGACACGATCGAGTACCCGCCGTCGGACTCGGCTCTGCGCGACAAGACGTAGCAGGGTGGTGAAACACTCCTTTCTTGGTCAGGTTGCTCAAAAAGGCCCAGGTGCAAGGCGCCGCGGGATCCGAGGCGCGAGGCGTACAGAGTCCGTACGTCGCAGCGCCGCGGGAGCGCGGCAACGCCGCAGATGGGCCTTTTTCAGCAGCCTGCTGGCCTCGGCGCGAAAAGTCCAGCTATCCGCTGGACGATTCCCGGCTAGCCGAGGTACACTTTCGTCATCGAGGTGTCCGACCGGTGGCGCAGGCTCTCTTGTCGGTCGGCTCCGGTCGTGGGTGTGTCTATCAGCGCAGACCAGTCACACAGGTGAGGAGACAAGCATGAGCGCGAGACACGGTATGCGTCCCTTGACAGTCGTTGCCATGACCGTCCTGATCGGATGGCTGGCGATCGCACCCGGTATCGGCGGGGTGACGCCCGCGCGTGCGGACGACGTCGTGGATGCCCAGCAGTTGGTCGAGAAATCCCGTATGGCCTTCGAAACCTTTATCTCGGACGCGGAGATGTCTTCAAACCTTCGCGCCCTTCTTCCGCAAGCCAAGGCCGTGCTCATCTATCCGCAGATCCTGCGATTAGCATTCGTTTTCGGTGGCTCAGGCGGCAGCGGCGTCTTGCTGGCCCACGACGAGAAAACCAATACGTGGAGCGGACCGGCCTTCTACACCATCGGGCAGTTCAGCTTCGGCCTGCAGGCCGGCGGCGATCTCGCCACCATAGTTCTCGTGGCGCTCACGGATCGGGGCCTCTCGGCGCTCCTGTCCACAAGCTCGAAGCTCGGCGCCGACGCCAGTGTGGCGCTGGGCCCCGTCGGCGGGGGGGCGGAGGCCGCCACGGCCAACCTGAGTGCCGACATCATCAGCTATTCGCAGGCAAAGGGCCTGTACGCAGGGCTCTCCGTGAATGGAGCAGTCGTCGCCGCGCGCGGAGGGTTAAATCAGGCCTATTACGGAAAGGACCTCGCTCCGTCGGCCATCCTCATCTCCCGGGAAGCGACGAATCCGCACGCTGCCCCGCTGATCGCAGCTGTGTCAAAGGCTGCCGGCGGGAAGTGACGGGACGGCCGCCGCGTCGGGGGGCCCGCGGGCTGGCTCCTCCGGACGAGACGAATCGTTCGGCGGGACGGCGATCTTGTTGTCCCTGCCCTGCATGTGCGATAGGACCGCGCTCCGGGGCACTCCCACAAAGGTGTCCTTCAGGCCACCGGTCGGCGCGAATTCCAAGCCCGCAAGTGTCGCCTCCCGGCGCGCGCAGCCGATTGTGCCGCCCATCCGAGTGGCGGTCCAAGCGGTTGGGCGACCGTCGCGTCGAATAGTTCCTCCACGCCGTTCTCCAGCGTTATCCTGCGGATGTAAACCGGAGACGCCACGCCCGAGCCTCCTCCACCCCGGCATGACGCAAAGGCGCAACCGGGATACAGCATCACCGACCTCCTGTCTCGAGCAGCCAAGGCCTTGGCGTAGAGCTTTCCTGCGTAATTTTCCAACAGGTTGCCAGGCTACTTCGCCCGAGGCAAGAGGCGATTTCAAAATTCGCCAGAGATACGGAAGCCGTCAAACGGGACATTGTGGCCAAGGTGGGACACCTGTGTATGTCGTTTGGCAGAATGCGACATATCGGTTACAATACGCAAAAAGGTGTGCCACAGTGCTGATTGACTCCCACTGTCACGTGTACATGGCGGACTTCGACACGGACCGGCCCGCGGTTCTCGCGCGCGCGCGGTCGGCCGGCCTCGGCGCCCTTATCGCCGTCGGGTACGACCTACCATCGAGCCGGCAGGCAATTGACTTGGCGGAGCGGGAGTCGGATGTATACGCCTGCGTGGCCATCCATCCGCACCACGCCGCAGACCTGACACCGACCGCCCTCACCGAACTGGAAGAGCTGGCGTCTCGTCCGAAGGTGGTCGGGATCGGAGAAATCGGTCTGGACTTTTATCGAAACCTGTCGCCTCGGGACGCGCAGGAAGCCGCGTTTCGAGCCCAGCTCCACCTCGCGCACGCGCTGCGCCTTCCTGTCGCCATCCACGATCGGGAGGCGCACACGGACACAATGCGCATCCTGTCCGAGGACGCGCGGGGGTTGCGCGCGGTGGTCCTGCACTGCTTCAGCGGCGACGGCGCCATGGCCGCCGAGGCGTGGAGCCGCGGCTATTTCATCGGCGTGGGAGGCCCCCTGACGTATCCCAATGCCGGCACGCTGCGGGAGATACTCACCGGCGCTCCACGCGACCGCGTATTGCTTGAAACGGATGCTCCCTACCTCCCGCCGACGCCGCATCGGGGAAAACGAAACGAGCCGGCCTATCTCCGCCTCGTGGCCGAACGTCTGGCGGCGCTCTGGAACTCCGGCCCGGACAGCGTCGCGGAAGCCGCCGCCCGCAATACGTGTCGTGCCTTCGGAGGCCGTCTCAGGGGGGAGCGGGGATGAGCCTCGGCGCGAAACTCACCCTCTGGCTGCTCATCCCTCTACTGGGCGTGTTATTGGCTCTGGCCACCCTCACGATGCGGCGCGAGCGCAACACGCACTACCAGCAGGCGTCGGCGGAGGTGGAGCGAATCGCGAATACCATGGCCATTCCCGTCACCGAGGCACTGCAGCGTAGAAACCCGGCGGACCTCTCTGAAATCGTGAAGCGATCCGGCCTGGAGCCCGCGCGATTCGGACTGGCCGTCTACGACTCGGCGGGGAATCCCTTCTTCACGTGGGGACTGTTTGCCGCCGATCGCTCCCTTCGGCGCGAAGACCTGCGGCCCGTCCTGGACCTCCCCAGAGGCCTGAGCAGACGGGAGGACATGGGCGACACGCCGGTCCAGAGCCAGCTCATCGGCCTGAGCGTCGACGGAGCGCTCCTGGGAGGCGTCAAGGTGACCATGAGCCTGCAGGCGATCCAGGCGATTCTGGTGCGCGAACGGAATGCCTTTCTCGCAACGCTCGCCGCCATCACCTTGATCCTCATCGTCCTGATCTCGGCGCTCATCCACCGGACCGTCAGCCAGCCGCTCGGCCAGCTGACCGAGCGCATCTCGGCCCTGGCCAGCGGCAGGCCCGTCGAGGATGTTGCCATCTCCGGTCGGGACGAGGTCGCTCAGCTTTCGCAGGCCTTCAACGCGCTGGGGCGCAGCCTGGAGGAAACGCGGCGCCGGCTCGTCGAGCAAGCGGAGCACGCGGGCAACGTCATCCAGAGCATCACGGACGGCATCATCGGGCTGGACGCCAGCGGCCGGATCCGCACGTGGAACCGGGCCATGGTGGACCGGTATGGCGTTGCCGAATCCGACGTCCTGGGTCAGAACCTCTTTGACGCCTTCCCGGCCCTGGAGGAGGAGGGGTTGCGCGCGGCGGTGGAAGGCCTGCTGTCCGGCGCGCAGCCGACTTTCCTGCTGCGGAATTTCGAACACGAGACCCGTAGCCGCGGGCGCGTCGTGCTGAACTTCCGCGGCAGTTCCGTGCGACGGGCGACGGGGGATATCGACGGGGCCGTGCTCGCCATCGAGGACGTGACGGATCGCGTGGCGCTGGCCCAAGAAGTTCAGCAGGCGGAGAAGCTGGCGGTGGTGGGCCAGCTTGCCGCGGGAATCGCCCACCAGATCGGCACCCCACTCAACGTCATCTCCGGCTCGGCGGAGTACCTGATGATGGAGTCGGGCGGCGAGAAACCACGGCCCCAGGAACTCGACATCATCATTGCCCAAACCGACCGCATCACCAAGCTGATCCAGCAGTTGCTGAACTTCGCCCGGCCGGCCCGCATGGAGCTCAGATCGCTCGACCTCGGCAAACTGCTGGAGGGGCTCCTGACTTTGACCGAACACCAGATCGCCAAGGAAGGGATCAGCGTGAAGGCGGAATTCGGGAGCGATCTGCCTCCCATCCTCGGGGATGCCAACCAGTTGGAGCAAGCCTTCCTGAACATCGTGATCAATGCGTGGCACGCCATGCCGGATGGCGGCCGCCTCAGCCTGGCCACGCGCGCGGTTCCAGCGACCGAGCGCCATCGCCGGGTCGGCCGAGCCGCCCAGCTGGGCGTGGAGGTCGTCATCGCGGACACCGGAATGGGGATCGCCCCGGAAAACATGCCCAAGATCTTCGACCCCTTCTTCAGCACGAAAGGGGTCGGCAAGGGGACCGGCCTGGGCTTGGCTATCAGTCGCCGCATCATCGAGGACCATCACGGCAGCATCGACGTGGACAGCGCCGTCGGCCGCGGGACCACGTTCAGCATCTGGCTGCCCGCAGAAAGAGGCAAGACATGACATTGCACGAGCGCATCCTGGTCGTGGACGACGAAGAGCAGATGCGGGACCTGCTGGCCAAGGTCCTGGAACGCAAGGGCTACCAGGTGTCCGTCTGCGGGGACGGCACGCAGGCCCTCGCCTTCCTGGAAAGAGAGCCGGTGGATCTCGTGATCACGGACGTCCGCATGCCGGGCCTGAACGGCATGGAGGCCTTGCGAGCCATCAAGGAGCTGAACTCCGAGATCGTCGTCCTCATCATGACCGCCTTCGGCTCCATCGATCAGGCGGTCCAGGCGGTCAAGGAGGGGGCGTATGACTACATCAACAAGCCGTTCAAGATCGACGAGATCCTCCTCACCATCGAGAAGGCCCTGGAGGAGCGGCACCTGCGCCACGAAGTCAGCACCCTCCGGCAGGAGCTGCGCACGCGGTACCACTTCGAAAACCTGATCGGGAAAAGCCGAGCCATGCAAGAAGTCTTCGGCCTCATCGAACAGGTCGCGGGCAGCCGCAGCACGGTCATGGTGTACGGGAAAAGCGGGACGGGGAAGGAGCTCGTCGCCAAGGCCATCCACTACAACAGTCCGCGATCCGCGAAAGCATTCGTCGCCGTGAACTGCGCCGCCATCCCCGCGGAGCTCCTGGAGTCGGAGCTCTTCGGCCACGAGCGCGGGGCCTTCACCGGGGCCATCGCCACCAAGGTGGGGAAGTTCGAGCTCGCCACCG
>Ga0316617_100000583_pt1 | contig 10139 bp, 10 predicted proteins | sample OWC_Aug_M1_C1_D2_FD_207801 | JGI IMG/M metagenome (GOLD analysis project Ga0316617, IMG submission 207801) | Wetland soil microbial communities from Old Woman Creek delta, Ohio, United States - OWC_Aug_M1_C1_D2_B | ecosystem: Environmental > Terrestrial > Soil > Wetlands | place: USA: Ohio... | reverse complement strand
GACCTGCTCTACCGGTTCTGCGACCTGGCCTGGTTTCCCCGATTCATCGGCGAGGGCGAGCGCCGGCGCGTCACCCTGTATCAAGTCCGCGGGCTGGAGGGGGTGATGGACGGTGTGTACGCTGCCGCGCCGCCCGACGCCGCCATCAAGGTGATTCTTCAGCGCTGGTTCAACGAGGCGGCCTGACGCGGAAGGCACGACCCGGTCGGTTCCGGCCCGCTTCGCAGGATGCTGAAAAACCCGTGTTCGCCCAGGCTGCTCAAAAAGGTCCAGATGCAAGGCGTCTCGCGAAGGGCCGAGTGAGGCGTACTGGAGGTACGCCGCAACGAGTGCCCGAGCGGGACAACGCAGCAGATGGGCCTTTTTCACAGCAGCCTGTCAGAATCCGAACCGCCTCTCGCGCTGCTGATAGCTGCGGATCGCCCGCAGCAGGTCGATTCGGCGAAACGCCGGCCAGTACGCGTCGCAGAAGTAGAACTCGCTGTAGGCGCTCTGCCAGAGCAGGAACCCGGAGAGGCGCACCTCGCCGCTGGTCCGGATGATCAGGTCGGGATCGGGCAGTTCGTAGGTGTAAAGATACTTCTCGAGGTTCTCCGGGGTCACCTCCTCGATGGCGGCCTCCAGGCCCGTCCCGCGCGCCAGTCGCTCCCGGAGCAAGCCCTGCACCGCGTCCACGATCTCCTGCCGGCCGCCGTAGCCCACCGCCACGTTCAGGAAGAAGCCGTCGTACTCCCGGGTTGCCTCCTCCGCCTCGCGGATGGCATCGCGCAGCGACTCGGGCAGGATTTCCAGCTTTCCGATGGCCCGGATGCGCATCCGCTTCCGGTGCGTTCTCGGATCCTGCGCCGCGCCCCGCAGCCGATTCCCGATCAGTTCGACCAGCCCCGCCACCTCGTCGGGCGGCCGCTGGAGATTCTCCGTGGACAGAATCCAGATGCTCACCATCCGGATCCCCAGCTCTTCGCACCAGGTGAGCACGTCGTCCAGCTTGTTGGCGCCCAGGCGGTGTCCCTCCACGATATCCATCAGGCCGATCGAGCGCGCGTAGCGGCGGTTACCGTCCAGGATGAGTCCGACGTGCTGCGGCAGCTTGCTCCGCTGGATCTCCGCGTCGAGGCGCTTCTCGTACACGCGATAGAGGAGTCGGCGAAACTTCACGATGGTGCGTCCCCCCGGGCCTGGCCCGCGGATTCCGGAATACCGAAGTGCCCCGGCCGGGCGCCGCGTGCCGGCAGCACCCCCCACCACGCCCGGCGCAGAACCGGCCGCCCGGGAAGCCAGCATGCCTCGATCTTGGCGTCCAGGCCGGCCAGTTCGTTGCGGTCACTCGTCAGAAGATCGAGGGCGTCCAGCCGATGGCAGGTGACGAGCTCATAGAAGCGGTTCGGGTGGCGGGGATCTTCCCAGACCGAATGGGCGTGCCCCTCCACGCCGTTGAGGATCTCTTGCATCTCCCGGAGCAAGGTTAGGAATTCCCCGCGCCGGTCCGGTGCGATCTCGTATCCGAGCTGCATCAGGACCGTCCGCCCGGAAATCAGCGCTTTCCGGATCTGATCCTGGGTGATCCGCACCGGACGGCCGGCGGGTCTCGCGCCACCTTGGGAGCGGGCGATGAACAATCTGCGCGGATCTCCCTCGCCGTAATACGACGCCTGCCGCGCCCCGCGCCGATAGCCGCTCACGCTCCCCAGCGAGAAGGCAATGATCACACCGCCCAGCAGGCCCAGCAGAAGGAACGACCGGTCCGCGAGAAAACCTTCCGGCCGGCCGGCGGGGATCAACGCCGCCGGACGCACCATGTCGCCGTTAAGCTTGTCGGTCCTGGTCGGACCTGGGCCCTCGGCGCGCAGAAGAAGACTCGCCTGGGCCACTCGGGCCAGGATGCGGTCTCCCAGGGCGCGCCGCTCCTCCGGCGAAACCTCTTGCACCGTGTCCAGACCGCTATAGAGCTCCGCCAAGCCTTGGACGTGAAGTCGGAGCGCCTCGGGTCCCTGCCGATGCACGTCCAGGACCGGCCGCGACAACTCGCGCTGCAACGCCGCCTGATCGAACACGGTGGCGGCAGGCGCGGCGTCCACCCCGACCAGCGGAAGAACCAGCAGACCGCAGAGGCAGCAAGCCCAGAGCTTCGCCATGTCCCGGCCACCCGGCCCCTGCAGCAAGGCCCCTCTAGCAGGATGCTGAACAACCCGTATTCGCCCAGGCTGCTCAAAAAGGTCCAGATGCAAGGCGGCACCACCCATCCTACGGATGGGTACCCGGGGGCCGAGCGAGGCGTACTGGAGGTACGCCGCAGTGAGTGCCCGAGCGCGCCAACGCAGCAGATGGGCTTTTTTGAGCAGCCTGCTACGCAAGGCCGAGCAACTTCTGGAGCTTCTCCCGATCAAAACCTACCACCGCCTCACCATCGATCACGGCCACCGGCGTGGCCCGAAACCCGAGCTTCACCAGTTCCTGGAGCGCGGCCTGGTCCGCGCGGATATCTTTGGCCACAAACGAAACACCGTGTTGAGAAAGAAACTCTTTCTCTCGGTCACAGGCCCCTCACCCAGGTTGGGAGTACACGACTACGTTCTTCGCCATCGCACCCTCCACACAGACGAACGGTTGACCAATTCCCCGGCGCCGCGCGACACGCCGCAATCCCGGAAGGCACTATACGAGATTGGCCCGGTTCGGTCAACGAACGGGTGAACTCGGGTCGCAGCGTCTAAGCCGTTGTCAAAGAGTAATTTGACCGGAGAAATTTGGGAACGGCATAAGGAGCCGTAACGAAATTACAACAAATGGACAAGCGATTTCGTAACGGCTCCTAAGCGTGTCCGCCCTTCTCCCCCTCGTGCGGCCAGGGGAGCTTGCCCTGGGCGCCAATTTTGCCCAGTTCTACATTCAGCAACGCGAGCACAGCAGGCTGGAGCTGCCGGTGCACGCGTTGCCGGAACAGGACGAAATCCTTCTGGGGCGGGTTGAGCCCCTTGAGAAGCGTCACGATGGCCGCGAGCGACCCCGAGAGATGCTTCGTCAGCGCGTCGAGAGACCCGAACTGCCAGGCCAGGACGTTCCCGCCCTCTTGCTGGGCTTTCTCCAGCTCGTCGACGAGCGCCTGCCCTAGGATGACCATGAGACGATCGGAGGTCTCCCGGATTTCCGGCTGCGTCCCCGTTTGGTCCATGGATTGTTTGGACATGACGATCTCCATGTTACCGCAGAACACACACGCGATCTCGCCGGCAGCCGACCGATCAATGGCGCGGCCGCTCGCTTCGCGCGATTTGCCGTTGCCGGGCGAGGAGGCGTCGGGGTGGACGCCCGGCAAAGAGGGTAGCCCTCGAAAGAGGCTACCGGAATCCGGGCCGCGATGCAACGCCTGCGTGCAGAGAGCTTTTGCGCAAGCCGATCGATTCTTGCTATACTGCCCGAAATTCGCCGGCCCGGCCGTGTCCGTCGGCACGGTCGGGCCGGAGCGTCACTGAGCCGTTGTCAAAGAATAGAGGAGACTGCCACATGGGGTGCCTGCAGGGGAAGATCGTCGTGGTGACGGGCGCGAGCAGCGGCATGGGGCAGGCCATCGCTGTCGGGTTGGCGGCGGAGGGGGCGAACCTCGGGCTGGTGGCGCGCCGGGCCGATCGGCTGGATGAGACGGCGGCGTTGGCCCGGGCCCGCGGGTCGGAGGTCCTCGTCTTCCCCGGGGATGTGGCCGACCCTGCGCTCGCCAAGCGAACGGTCGAAGAGACGCTGAGCCGCTTCGGCCGTATTCACATCCTCGTCAACAACGCGGGCGTCAACACCTTCCACCGGAATCTGGCCGATACCTCCGTCCCCGACTGGCGACGCGTCCTGGACACGAATCTCACCGGCGCGTTTCTCTTCACCCGGTACGCCCTCCCCCACATGCGTTCCGCAGGGACCGGCCACATCATCAACATCTCGTCCGGCGCGGGATTGACTCCGAGCGCGCCGGGTGGCGTCGCGTATTCGGCGTCCAAGCATGGCGTCCATGCGCTCACCGGCTCGATCAACCTGGAGGAGCGGCGCCACGGCATCAAAGCCTGCGTGATCGCCCCCGGCGAGGTGGACACGCCCAATCTGGACCTCCGGCCGCGCCCCCCCGCCAAGGCCGATCTGGCCCAGATGCTCAGGCCGGAAGATATCGCTGCCGCGGTCATTTACGTGGCGAGTCAGCCCGAACATGTCTCCATCGATCTACTGGTGGTCACCCCGACGGTCCGGCGGAACTACCAGGCCGACTACGAGCAGTATGTCGCGGAGGGCCACACGAACGTCCCCCTGGATTGACCGGAGGTGATCAAATGAAGATTGCAGTCGCCATCGCCACCGAGGATGCCCTCCCCACGGCGTTCGTCGTCTTCCGCGGGATCGAGGAGAGCATCCGGAAAGCCGCCGAAATGGGTTACGACGGGATCGAGCTGGCCCTGATGGACAAGGACCAGGTGAGCGTGGAGCGGGTGGAGCGCCTGATCCGGGAATACGGCCTGGAGATCCCCGTCGTCTCCACCGGCCAGGTCTTCGCCGGGCACAAGCTCTGGCTCACCGATCCGGATGCGGCCAAGCGGCGGCGGGCCGTGGAGATCTTCAAGGGGCTGGTGGACGTCGCCGCGCGCTTCCAGGCCATGGTGAACATGGGGCGGGTGCGCGGCTTCATCGCCGAAGGGGAGACGGCCGAGCGTGCCGAGGGCCGCTTCGGCGAGGCGGTTCGCGAGATCGCCGCCTACGCGCGTCCCAAGGGGGTGGACCTGATCCTGGAGCCGGTCAACCGGTACGAGATCAACTTCATCAACAGCGTGGACGAGGGGGCGGCCCTCATGGAGCGGCTCGCCATCCCCGGGCTGAAGCTCATGCCGGACGTATTCCACATGAACATCGAGGACGTCTCGATCGAGGGCAACCTCACGAAGTACATCGCCCACATCGCCTACGTTCATTTCGCCGACAGCAACCGCTTGGCCCCCGGCTGGGGCCACCTCGATTTCGGCTCGATCGTGGGCGCGCTGAATGCGGTCGGCTACCGCGGCTGGACGTCGGTGGAGATCCTGCCCAAGCCGGACCCGGACTCCGCCGCCCGCCAGGCGATCCGGCATCTGCGGAAGTTCATCCCGAAGGAGGGGTAGCCCAAGAGCACCCGAACGAATTGGCCACAAGACGCACAAGAAGCACACCCGTTGAGGAATGCCTGCGGGCCATTACTTTGACGTTTGGCCCATACCTTGTGCCCCTTGTGCTTCTTGTGGCTCATCACGGAGGACGATATGGACCCGAAGACCATCCTGATCGGTAACGACCACGGCGGGTACGATCTTATCCCCCACGTCCTGAAGTTCCTGGGTGAGAAGGGCATTCCGGCGGAGCACGTCGGTTCCTATTCCGGCGAAATCGTCCGCTATCCGCATTACGCGGCACGGGTGGCCGGCGCCGTCTCGCGCGGCGAGATCGAGCGCGGGATCCTGATCTGCTCGACGGGCATCGGCATGAGCATCATCGCCAACCGCTTCAAGGGGGTGCGCGCGTCGCTGTGTACCAGCACGTACATGGGCAAGATGACCCGGGCGCACAACAACTCCAACCTGCTCTGCCTGGGTGGACGCATCACCGGGTATCTGGAGGCGCTGGACATCCTGGAGACCTGGCTCGCCACCCCCTACGACGGCGGCCGCCACGACATCTCGCTGGGCCTCATCGCCGAGGCGGAAGGAACGCTCTGCAATCCCGGCGGCTGGACGCCGGTCGGACCGATGAAATGACACCCACCATGGATGCCGATCCAGTCGGAGTCGGCGCGACCAAGATGCCAGGGCGATCTCGCGTCAGAGGCGAGACGGTCCGTCGAGCGGTTGGGTCGGCGCGACCCCATCGACCGGCTTCCAACCATGCAGGACGCGTCGGGTCTCGGCGGTGAACGAAAAGTAGTTTCCGCCGCCTTTGGCGGGCTGGTCCCAGTTTCGACTGATTTCGAAGCCAGAGAGGTGGCAAAACAGCAACGTACCGACGGCGCCGTGGGATACGATGGCGATCGTTCCGGCGCTCCTGTCGGCGCTGATGATCGAGTCGACCGCACCACAGATTCGCCTCTGAGCGTTGACCGCGGGCTCCCAGCCCAACACCGATTCGCGTGGCCGCGCGAAGAACTGATTCGCGACTTCCTCGAACTCCGCCGGGGGCAGAAAGCCAGTGGATGACCTGTCGTTCTCGCCCAACTCGTGCACCTGCTGCGCGATCAGGGAACGGTGCGCGGCAAGAACCTGTGCACCGTCAAGCGCCTTCTGCTCACGGCTGCAATAGATCGCACTGATTCCCCCGACCCACGGTTGTCTCAGCGACTCGCGCATCCGCCATAGCCCGCGGTCCGACAGCGGCCATTGCGGCACCGGCAGGTCGCGGGAGTTCACGACGTTTGGGTGGGTGATGAAATAGACGAGTCGCGACATAGTTCAGAAGGGATCCTCCGCTGGAATCGCGCTGCGCCCCAAGGGCGTCGGCTTGATTGACCAGATCGCCTCAACTCTCGGCGGGCACCTTCCCTAACCACCACGCCAAGGCGATCACGATCAACACCGTGATCAGCGAACCGGCCGCCATCACGTCGGCCGAGGGTGGCGGCGGCGCGACCGTCATACCAACGATAGTAAATCCCAGGGCCACCGCGCCCAGGGCGAACACACCGCACTTGGACCCGCGGGATATCGGCGCGCGTGGAAGATATAACCACAGGCCGGCCGCAACAACCAGACCCTCCACCGTCAGCGCCAGCGGGATGGCAGCCCACAACCCCAAACCAACCATTCTCGATTGAGGCCCCGCAAGCGGTAGCTCCGGCGCATGAACGAGCGCATCGAGCAACCAGTGGGAGAATGCCGCCGCGCCGACGAGCGCGGCGACGCGCAGCTTCATGCCGCCGGACCGTGGGAGCCACCAGTACGCCGCCAGAGCCGCGAACACTGACCAGGCCAGGCTTCCGACGAGACTGTGCGAGTACGGAAAGGTGAAGTGCGGCTGGTGGCTGGCGGCAAAGTCGGCCGGAATGGAAACCGACTCCCAGCCCAGCAAGATGAAGAGCCAGAGCACAGCATCCAGCAGCAGTGCCGCAGAAATCAGGACCCCGACATTAATGCGCCGGTCGGCTCGCCCGATGGCGAGCCCGGCACCGATATGGCCCGCAAACATCCGCACCTCCCGAGGCGATTCGCCGTGTAAAATGATCGCCTCACCACCGGCTCGCCGGTTCGGCTCCGCTCGATGAAGCAGCCGTCCGCGTATTATGCCATGGCTAGAGAGGACCTGCCACTCTCGGCAAGGGGCATTTGCGGGTCGCATGGTATGCCCCATTTCGCTCGGTCTCACGGCCCGCCTGCCACGGTGCGCACGCCCATGCCGGCGGGGTCCGGCAGGCGGGGGGCGATCATCGCACCACGCCTGTCAAGCTGTGCCGGAGGCACCGAATGAGGAAAGAAGACGGGCAGCGCGCGTCGGCGATTCGGGCCGCTCGCCGATCCTCCTTGACTTTGACACGGCCTTGGAGCCAGAATTTGTCGGCTACGATCCAAAGGCCATCGGTGAGAGGGGACGAAAGGGGGTGACGCGGACTCGCAGAGCGTCGTGGCGGTTCGCATTTTTTTCTCAGCAAAGGGGGTTACGCACATGAAGCGGATGCACTGGATGACTCTCGTGGCGGTGGTAGCCGCGCTTGGACTGGTCTTGGCCGCTGCCCCGACCTGGGCCGGCGCCAAGAAGGCGTACGAACAGGTCAACTGGAACAAGCCAAAGCCGATCGGCGAGCGGGTCGGCGGACAGAAGTACATCCTGCCGGACGGGTGGAAGGATGCGGTGAAGGGCGTCACCAAGATCAAGGTGTCGAATTTCGGCGCGCTGGAGCACGATCCCGCGACCGTGCAGAACGCCAAGGCCTTCGAGCAATTGACCGGCATCAAGGTCGAGCTGCTTGCCTGGGCGGAGCCACCGATCGTGGCAAAGACCGTGTCCATCTTTGCGGCCAAGAGTGCGTCGGTTGACATCATGTGCTACGACCACCCGACCACCTACATGCAGATGGTGGCTGGCGGCTGGCTCCACCCGATCGATGCGATCTGGAACGACCCGGGCGTGTGGAAGCTTTACGCACCGCCGACCAAGAAGGGCCTGACCGCGCCGGATGGGAAGATCTACGGCTCGATCGGCCAGGTCAAGACCATGATGCTGTTCTACCGGCCCTCCATCGTGTCGAAGCCGCCGGCGACCTGGACCGAGCTGCAGGAGATCGCCAAGAAGGCGACCACCGAGAAGATGTGGGGCTATGTCTTCTCGGCGGGCGGCGAGATGGACATCGTCTATCCGCTCCGCGACATGATCTACTCGCAAGGTGGTCGGATGGTGGAACTGCAGAAGCAGCGGGTCACCGTCAACACGCCGGAGGGCAAAAACGCCTGGAAGATGCTCGCCGACATGGTGCTGACGGACAAGAGCGCGCCGTCCTCGGTGCTCGAGTATTCGTGGATGAGCGCGTCCGACATGTTTGCCATGGGCAAGGCCGCCATGGTGGTGACGCACACCGTGGATGCGAACCGCTTCCAGGACCCCAAGAAGGCCCCAAACATCCAGAACGACTGGGCCGTGGCCCCGCCACCGAAGTGGGATGCCTCCAAGCCGGATGAGTACCACGCCTCCTACTTCGACATTGACGGGTACATGATCAACAAGTACATCTCCGACCCCCAGAAGGCCGCGTCCATGCTGTTCCTCGACTACATGCGCAGCTACGAGGCGCATTATCGCGAGTTGATCGTCGAGGGCAACGAGTCCGCGGTGATCGCCGTCTACGACAACCCGGACGCCAAGAAGATCCCGGTGCCCGAGGCCCGCAAGGCCGCCATGAGCCGCGCCGTGCTGGAAACCTTCCCGCCCGCCGGCCGCATGCTCACCGATCTCATCAAGGAGCACTTCGCCTACGCCATCGGCGGAAAGATGTCCCCGGCGGAGTCGCTGGAGAAATGCCAGAAAGCGCTGGATGATGCGGCGGTGCCGGAATAGCCACCGACCGGAAACCCGATCCCCCCTCCCGCCGCGGCGGGAGGGGGGATCGTTTCGTCCCAACCAGGGGTAACCATGAACGCCAGCACCGGAAGCGCCGGGCGGTTTCGGCTCACCAATCCGCGCTACGGCCTTCTCCTCAACATTCCGGGCCTCTTGATCGTCCTCTTGTGGGTGGTGTTCCCCGCGCTGCTCCTCTTTGCGGTGAGCTTTCTCCGCTTCGACAACGTCAACCCGGTGAGCTTCGTCGGCTTCGGAAACTACCAGCGGCTCTGGAACTCGCGCGTCTTCGCCGTCAGCGTGGAGCGTGTCCTGGTGTTCAGCCTCGGCTCCACCGCGCTGACCGCGCTGGGCGGTCTGGTCCTGGCCATGTGTCTGAGCAATGTGAGGAAGGGCGGGGGACTCCTCCGCTCCCTGATGATCATCCCGTGGGCCGTGCCGGCGGTGGTCTCCGGCCTGATCTGGAAGTGGATGTTCAGCCCCGATTTCGGGGTGCTCAGCGACCTTTTGATGAAGGCGCATCTTATCGCCAAGCCGCTCAGCATTTACAGCGATCCCTCGCTGGCCATGTGGGGCGTAATCATCGTGGATAGCTGGACCCGCATCCCATTCATGGGGATCATCCTGTTGGCGGCGATCCTCAGCATCCCCGATCAGATCCACGAGGCCGCCCGCGTGGACGGCGCCGACACGGTGAAGCGCTTTCTCTACGTCACCCTGCCCATGATCCGGGGACCGCTCCTGATTGGCCTGATGATCACCACGATCTTCTCGTTCCGGACCATCGATCTGATCATCCCGCTGACCGCGGGCGGGCCGGGCCGCGCGACCTACGTGCTCGGCTATTATATCTGGGACCAGATCACCAAGTCGCTCAACTTCGGCCTCGGCGCCGCGGCCGGCGTCGTTCTGTTCCTCATCACCTCCCTCATCACGGTGGTATTCGTCTACCTGCTCCGAGAAAAGTAGGCCGTCATGCGAGACCGCATCCTCGAAAGCAAGGCCTTGTCGTACAGCGTGGCCATCTTCGTCCTCTCCCTGATGATGATGCCGATCTACTGGACGGTGGTCACGGCGTTCAAGCCCGACACGGAAACCTA
>Ga0316617_100000582_pt1 | contig 10144 bp, 11 predicted proteins | sample OWC_Aug_M1_C1_D2_FD_207801 | JGI IMG/M metagenome (GOLD analysis project Ga0316617, IMG submission 207801) | Wetland soil microbial communities from Old Woman Creek delta, Ohio, United States - OWC_Aug_M1_C1_D2_B | ecosystem: Environmental > Terrestrial > Soil > Wetlands | place: USA: Ohio... | reverse complement strand
CATGACATTCGTTCAAAGACCGACCCTGCATCCCCGGTATTCGGGAAAAACAAACTCGTTACCTGCGGGAAGTGCCATAAAGGCGCCAATGAGAAATTTGTACCGGCAATTACACACAAGCGTCCGGGACCAATACCGCATTATGGAGAAAAATTATTAATAATTCTGACAATCGGTGTATTTGCTTTTATTGTCATACATGTCCTGCTCGAGGCATTTGCAGACATAAGAGACGCTATCTTTAGGAAAAAGGAGGAAGAAGAATGAGCGAGACCACTACAACAACACAGGAAGTCCCTGCTGAGATAGAAAGATTCGATATCATATTCAGGATACAGCATGTCCTGATGTTCACAACGTTTCTCCTCCTGAGTTTCACCGGATGGGGACTGAAGTTTGCCCATGAGCCACAGGGCTTGTCAAGCGTATGGATAAGGGTCTGGGGAGGTGCGGAGACCGCTGGACTGATACACCGGATTGCAGGTATCGGGATGCTTCTTGACTTCATATGGCATGTTATCTACCTGGCCTACCTCTTTGCAACGAAGCAGATGACTATAAACCTGAAAACAACTGTCATCCCGCTCCCCAAGGATGTGGTGGACGTTGTCAAAAACTTTATGTACTTTCTGGGCCTTTCGAAGGAAAAGGCGAGGTTCGGAAGATTTTCCTATGCGCAGAAATTCGATTACTGGGCGGTCTTCTGGGGTATGTTCATCATCGGATTTTCGGGCTATGCCCTTGCCTTCCCGATGCAGGTGTCTTACATCATCCCTCAGTTTGCATCAGAGTGGATATGGCAGCTCCTCTGGCTGATGCATAGTGACGAGGCGCTCCTTGCCATCGTGTTTATACTGTTCTGGCATTTTTACAACGAACACCTCAAGCCGGAAGTATTCCCGATGAGCTGGATCTGGATAACAGGGAAGATATCGACGGAGAAGTTAAAACATCATCACCCTATCGAATACGAATTCCTTTTTCCGGAAGCAGCGAAAAAGAACAAGAAACATTAGGGGGAATAATGTTAAGAGCCATAACTATACTTTCTCTTGTACTCATGCTATTTTCCTGCAAATGGAAGACAGATGAGCGGCCGGTGGTCAAGGAAAAGGAATCGCCGGTAATCTCATCATTGACTGAGTCCGGACTCCCGTGTTTCAAATGTCATACTTATCAGAAATTCTCTCAGGACAAAGCCGGCAAATTTTCACACCCCAAACACATAAGCTTCGGCGTACACTGCAACCAGTGTCATATTATAAAACCCCATAAAGAAGCTAATCTGAACAAGGATATCTGTAATGGTTGCCATAACCTGACGAACTTCACCTTCGCCGGCTCAGGGATGCCGGTTGCTTTTTCACACCAGGGCCATTCCAAGAGATCTTCCTGCAGCGATTGTCATCCCAAACTCTTCAACATGAAGAAGGGCACTTCCAGGATATCCATGGACCTGATGTATCAGGGCAATTCCTGTGGAAATTGTCATAACGGGAAAAAGGCCTTTGCCTCTACAGACTGCGTAAAGTGCCATAAGATGACCGCATTCAAGAAAGAACTCTCTTATCCTTCCGGAGATATGAGTCCGGCAATCTTCAGCCACGAGCTCCATACAGCTATGTTCGGATGCGAGAACTGCCATACCTCTGTCTTCAAATTCAAAAAGGCCGGCTCCGGCATGAAGATGGATGACATATACCAGGGCAAATTCTGCGGCAAATGTCATGACGGTCAAACTGCGTTCGGTTCAGCGGAATGCCAGAAATGCCATAAGTAGTATTCCTGAAAAGCAGGTGTGCCTATAATTGAGGCGCACCTGCTTTTTTATGTCCCTGAAGACAAGTCAGTGATCGCATGGGCAGTTTCAGGGCGCTTTTCCGATAAGCACGGAAGACTTTGATTGTATAACTACATTCCGGGAAACACTTCCCAGCATCCCTTTAATTCCCCTCAGCCCTCTGCAGCCGATCGCGATAGTGTCAGCCTTAACCTGTTCCGCAGCTGCAAGTATTTCGGAGGCTGGGTCCCCAAATTTGGTAAGAAACTGAAGGTGCTTATACTTGCCGGAAAGATAATTCCCTGCATCTTCGAGTATCTTCTCTGCTTCCGCAAACTCCTGTTTCCTGCGGTCTGCAACCGCCTCCTTCATCCGGTCGTCTATCTCTATCGCAAATCTTTCCGGGATATCGTAAAATGCAGAACGCTGCACATTCAGGACAGTTATCTCGAAGTCATCGTAAAAAGGCATGGCAGCCAGAAGTTTTGCTGTCGCAACCGCAGACTCTGAACCATCAGTAGCAAAAAGTATCTTCATCTTCCTCGGTATGTCCCACTCGGTGCGCTTGATGATGAGAATCGGTTTTGGTGAAGTGTTCACTACAGCCCTCGTTACACTCCCTAAAACGAATAATTTTAGCCCCCTGACCCCTCTTGCACCCATAACGATGAGGTCGGCGCCAGAAGCAGCAGCATACTCACCGATCGTTGAATCAGGATAACCCTCTTTCTCTTCCACACTCACCTTTGCCTTTACATCTTTCAGAATATCAGAGGCAGAACTGAGTATCTTTGGCGCAACCCTCTTGATCACCCTCATGATCTGGGCGTGATACTCATCCTCGTAGGGAACTTCACTTACAACATACAAGATAATGATCTTGTCCTCGCTGCCCAATTTTAAGTGTGTCAGGAACCGCGTCGCCGCCTCCGAATATTCCGAACCGTCAGTTGCCAGCAATATATTCACCTTTTCCACCTCCTTTGCCTCTGATTCCATCTTATCACAGGAAATCGTTACACACAATTTGAAGGAAGCAGACAAGTCCGCTGTCTAATATTTCCGATTCGTTGGATATATAATGCAAATCAGAGCAGGTCAGCGACGCCCCATTTCCAGAATAGTCCCTTGTGCTCAATGCACTGGAAGAGATGGAAACTTGTCAGGCCTTTTTTTCATATTGCAAATCACGCCGGAAACATTAATAATAAAAGCAAGGCAGAATTAATAAGAAAAAAGCCTTTAGACTAAAAGGAACAGGAGATACAATGAAATGTCCCCGCTGCGCTGCTGATATATCAACTCAGAAGAAATGCAGCAAATGCGGATATAATGTTGACGACAACCAGGGTGAGCTGGAAGTAGAATTTAAAGACTTCAAAACCTCGGAACTTCTCGAGATACGACACAAGAAGCAGACTAGACCTCCGGATGCAGAGACAAATATATTCATGAATCAACCTGGAGAGGACTTCATAAACAGAGAGGTGCCTGCAAACCCTTCGCTCAAAGCTAAGAAAAGTTCATTCTCTATTTTCGCAGTTGTTGTCCTGGTACTGGCGCTCATTATCGGGGGATTATTCCTCGTCCGCCTTCTGGTTCTGCAGAAATAAGTCCGACCTCTGGCATGGTAAAATTAAGTAAAGCGGAAAAAGCGGCCTGCGGTCAAAAGACTTCAGCTAATACAGCCCCATAGCTTTCCGTACAAGTCCCATTGTCTCCTGTGCGGCCTTTCTCGCCTTTTCCGTCCCCTTATCCACTATCTCCGCGAGCTGACGGGGATTTTGGATGAGCTCCTCTCTTTTGGCCCAGATAGGTTCAAGCACTTTGAAGACATTCTTAATAAGCACCTTTTTGCAGTCTATGCAACCTATGCCGGCTGTCCTGCATCCAACTGCAACCTCATCCTGCTCTTCCTTTGAGGAGAAAACCTTATGCAGCTGAAATACCGGTGAAAGCTCGGGATTTCCGACATCAGTGCGTTTGATTCTCGCAGGGTCTGTGGTCATTGTCCTTATCTTGCTTTCCACCTCTTTGGGTGTGTCGGATAGATAGATAGCGTTGTTGTAACTCTTCGACATCTTCCTGCCGTCGACCCCAGGCACCTTCGGGAACTCTGTCAAAAGCGCATCAGGCTCAGGGAAAACCTCGCCGTAGAAGCTGTTGAATCTCCGTGCAATTTCACGCGATATTTCAAGGTGGGGCACCTGGTCTACGCCGACGGGCACATACTTTGCCCTGTAGATGATGATGTCTGCTGTCTGTAGAAGTGGATAGCCGAGAAAGCCGTATGTAGCGAGGTCCCTTTCCTTCAGCTGCTGCTGTTTCTCCTTATAGGTCGGCACCCTTTCGAGCCAGCCGAGCGGAGTTATCATCGAAAGGAGCAGATGCAACTCCGCATGCTCCAGTATCCTGGACTGGAGGAATATGGTGCACTTATTTGGGTCGAGGCCGGCTGCCAGAAAATTTACCAGAAGATCTATTACCGAATCATGCAGCCCTTCAGGATTTGCATATCCAGAGGTGAGCGCATGCCAGTCAGCCACAAAGTAATAGCAGTCGTATTTGTCCTGCAACTTCACCCAGTTCTGGAGCGCGCCCACCAGGTTGCCGATGTGGACCTTTCCGCTTGATTGCATTCCGCTTAGTACCCTGTCCAAGTTTCCTCCTGTCAAAATCAAAAAGCCTGTTATTATCTCTTTATGTAAGGCCCACTGTCAAGAAACTGCGAATGCGATACCAACCTTTCTAAATTGGGAAAATGTAAGAAAGAATGCCTACGGGTGGGGCGTTATAGCAACAATTGTGATTTGGTTTTCTTTCGCACCATAGTACCAGAAGATTCTGTATGCCGCTGGCGTTGCTTGTTCGGCATATGCCTCAAAAACTTTTTCACCTTTCGGGCCTTTGAGGGTTGTAAATTCATGAGTCCGCAGGCCGGGATGTGTTGGATTGTGGGAGAGGAACTGAAGTGCCTTTTTTACTGCGTTAGTTAACCAGATAATAACTGGTTGTGAGAGGAGGCTTCCTGAAGACAATCGTCAAGGGGGCGAAACATCAGGCGAAAGATATTGCCGATCTGCTGACCTGAGAGGACAGTGGCGCCTTGTCAACTGATTGTCAAAGAGTCGGAATAAAATTCTTGCCAAAGACATGAGGCAAATCAGCTTCTGGAGGCCCCGGGTCAGGTCTACACATCCAAAGCCCGGCCCTGCCTGCCCCTGCCATTCGGTAATTAATCAGTTGCGCAATAAATAATAATTGAATACAATAGAAACGTCATCGCATCGGCCTGTGATACTCCCGACAGTTGATGGGCTGAATAAATTGATCGGAACGAGTAGGAGGAGATTTTATGTTATCCAGAATTATCGCTATCGCAGCAATTCTTGCAGCCGGATTTATAGGCTTGTCAGCCGAAGTGCAGGCTTCTGATACACCGCTCAAGCCTTATGTGCTGGCCTCATCCGGGGCAGGCACAATCACCTCAAAGCTGCCGGAGGTCAAAGCCGCTCTCACCCAACAGGGCTTTACCATAGCCGGTGAATATTCCCCATATAAAGGGGTCTATGTCGTGGTGGTCACAAATGATTCTCTCAGGGACAATGCAGCCAAAACTGAGCTGGGCGCTTATGGAGCTGTCCAGAGGATTTCGCTTGCCGAGACACCGGCAGGGCTCCAGATCGCCTATACAAACCCTCTGTATTTCAGCCAGGCATATCAGCTGAAGGGAACTCTTGCCGATGTGTCCGCTTCTCTTGAAAAAGCCCTCGGCAAAAAAGCCGACTTCGGGTCAAAAAAGGGCCTCACGCCTGAAAAGCTTCGCGCCTACCATTACATGGTCATGATGCCATATTTTGAGGACCAGGTACAGCTCGCGACTTATCCGTCGTATGAGGCGGCTGTCAAAACTGTTGAAGCAAACCTTGCCGCGCACAAAGGGGGATGCACAAAAATATACAGGGTTGATCTGCCCGCACGGAAAGCCTCGGTCTTCGGTGTCGCCATAACCGAGGGAGAAGGCGCTGATGCCGCTGTAATGAAAGTCACCGATACCGGAGAATTGAAGCATACAGCCCATCTGCCTTACGAACTGATTGTTTCTGAAGGTAAAGTCATGATGCTGCACGGAAAGTTCCGCATCGCCGTGGATTTTCCTGATCTGACGATGGGGACGTTTATGAAGATCTCGGGCGCGCCTGCCGGGATCGAGGAAAAGCTTAAGCTGATCGCAGCAAAGAAATAGGCAGAATCGGCGCGGCGAGCCTTCTTGCAGGAGGGCTGCTATGTGTTAGTCGCCCCAATAGACCGGCAGTGTCGCGGAGCTTTGGCCGGACCTGATGCCGATGTGACCGTTCGAGGTATGGCCCATAGCCGATAGCCTAATTTTTAAGCGCTTTCTTCTATTTATGTCCATGGCCCCAGGCAGATATATCAGGCGGATAAGGCCATGAAGTTTTCCGATAGTAAGTTCCTTATTTTCTGCCGGGATATTCCTCAGTTCGGATTCTACGCAGAGCTGTTAGACACAGAAACCAACATCTTCGATCAACGAGGTTAGACTAAAGGTTCAAGTCGAATTTGCTTAGTCAAATACCACAATCCAAAACCTGACCCTCACATTCTGTCAAATGTGTAGACCCGCCCCTCGTCCGTTCCTTCTTATGCAAAGACGACGACCTCGTAGTGGTTCGGATCAAATTCAATATTGCCGTTATTCGGTCTTCCTCGCCATGATCAATTTTTATGCAATGGTTACGGTGTATAATTATATAAACCTAATCAGGAAGAAAATAATAAGGAGTTATCATTTGAATATACTTGTACGCAATTTGCCTAAGGTTGTAACTGAAAGAGAACTATTGCAGATGTTCCTGAAATTTGGAAAGGTAAAGTCATTTAACATAGTCACCGACCAAAAAACAGGCGTATCAAAGGGGTTCGGGTTTGTTGATATGCCGGAACAATCCGAAGCCGAAGCAGCAATCAAAGCCCTTGATGGCAAATTTATCCGGGGCCAGAGAATAAGGGTAAAAAATAGTACACAATCCAGCCAGACTCTTAAGGAGCACAAGCCGGAAGGAGCTTGGGAGAAACACTCTCAGACAAGGGAAATAAAGGGTGCACACATAGGACGCACCAGCACCGGAAGACCCACAGGAAGATTCACTGAAAAGCCGACTGGAAGATCTACTGGCAGACCAACTGGAAGACCCCATGAAAGACCGACCGATAGAACTACTGAACGATCGACCGAAAGATCCACTGGTAGACCCACCAGAAGATTTACTGATAAACCAGCTGGAAGATCTACGGGTAGACCGGCCGAAAGATCCTATGAAAGACCTAGCGGTAGACCTGCTGACCGACCGACCGAAAGATCCACTGGCCGACCCACCAGAAGATTCACTGAAAACGCGGCTGAAAGAGCTACTGGAAGACCGACTGGAAGACGTACTGGTAGAACAACGGAAAAATCCACCCAGCGACCTGGCGGTAGACCCAGTGGAAGATCTAATGCAAGGCCTACTGGAAGATCTAAGCGTTAGCTCATGTCCTTGATAGTTCCTGCCCGCGTCCCTGTCACTCTTCTATTATCGATTCAATGACAGGTTTGTCTTCTGTCTTTTTCTTCATTTTCCGGGGAAAAAGTTGGCCGTCAGCAGAGAGCTCAGGAACAGGAAAAACCCTCCGGTTGCAGAGAGTACGTCGGGGCTTGTCCCCCTGAAATATGCGGGAGATACACTCTGCCGAGGACCGCACCCGTCAGGAGCGCAACAATGGGCAGCACATAAAGTACCGATACCTTTTTCAGGAATGCAAGGGACTTCATGTTCACCCTTACCTTCTCCCCCCACCTTTGCGTTGACAGGATTGAAGGCCTCGGTCTCGATCCATCTTGTTGTCTCAGACCCCGCGCCTACAAAGACTTTTGCCATATTACCTTTCACACTTTTTACTATGCCTTCGTTTGTCATAATTTGTTATCTCTCAGGATGATGAAGAAAATATGAACCTAAGAACAGGAGTTGGCGGGGCTGACTTGAGCGACTTTGCCCTCTTTTCGTTAGCTGTTATTAGCGAAATGCAGCGTTAAGCAGCTGTGAGTGTCTGAACCCGTAGGGTGAGTTTCACAGCTGTAGCGGAATAAGCTTAGAACGGCAGAAAAAGGGCGTCCGAAGCGAAAGGCAGTTTCGCCAACTACCGAATATAGGATGAACAGTAACAAGCCTCTGCAGCGCTTCGGAAACTCTGAAAAGTAAGCTCCATCTAAAATAGATTTCTCACAGAAGCAACATCTTTGATCAGCGCGGTCAGACTGAAGAGTTGAAGTCGGATTTTCCTAGTAAAATACCATAATGCCAAGCCTGCCACGCCGTTTTCAGTTTTTCACGGTTGTGCCGTTTCCCCTGAAACAAATCAGATCCTTTCCGTAGCCTTTCCGTTTAACGTTTGGTAGAATGGTAAATACAGGAAGGCAGGCATGGCAACATACAACACTGAAATCTCGCAGTTCCTTGATTACTTGGGGGTCATTATTGTAGTCATCGATCCCGACCAGAAAGTCAGTTATATAAACAAGAAAGGTTGTGAGATCTTAGGATATGAAAAAGAGGATATCCTCGGAAAGAATTGGTTTGACAACTTCCTTCCGGAGAAGATAAGAGAGGACTTAAAAACGGTTTTTGGCAAGTTGATAGTGCAGGAAATTGAGCTTGCTGAATATTTTGACAACGTCGTCCTTGGGAAAGATGGCCAAGAGAAAATCATTGGATGGCACAATCTTGTACTAAAGAATGACGCGGGAACAATCGTAGGTATCCTTAGTTGGGGAGAGGATATTACACAACGCAGAAGGGACGACGAGAAAAGAGAGACTCATGTTCAGGAACTTGAGGACAGGGTAACTGAACTCAAGTCGGTGAAAATGAATATACCCATTTGCTCATTGGAGAAGAAGGATTTAGCTGAAGCAATGAGAAAACATTATCGCCTTATCTCAATAGAAGGCAAGTGCTCCGAATGTCTGCATGTTCTCAAGATGGTTTCGCAAATAAAAAAATAAAAGTCAACGCGCTCATGCGGTCACTGCAAAAGGTAATTTACAAAGGAGGGTTACTATGTCTTCAGCTTTAAGGGTACAATTCTTATCCATAGCTTTGTTCGTATTTATAGGGATATGGTTAACAGGCTTTGAGAAGGTCCATTGGTTCCTTTACGTTCCTGTTATTGCATTGGCTTTTGCAGGAATAACAGGAATTTGTCCTGGGCTTATATTTTGGAAAAAAGTCGGCCTCAAATAATATGCCGTCTACTTTCTTCCTGTAATAAACCCTTCTCAACACCCATCAAATAGAGTAGACTTTGACCAGAAACCAGTGGTCGACGAAGACAAGGGCATAGGCTGCGGCTTCTGCGCCGGCATACGCCCCTTCGGCGTAAGGGAGATGGTCGAGAACGTATAATTCCCCCTGAAAGCGACCTGCTACTCCTCGCGCTGAAGGGTACTGAGGGAAATCGAGGTTCAGAGGTATACCAGGGGCAGATAGCAGATTATAGGCTGTTTTAAATATTATGGAGAGGCTTGCAAACTATGTCATAAGGAGAACTGTCTAAATGGATATTAAGAAAGAAATAACCGACATTATTTATCGTGCGTGTGCATCTCCGGACCATGAATTAGAAGGTCAGGAGGTATGGGCTGAGATGATTATGGATATCTTCCGTAAAGTTATAGAAGATCAGAAGGTATATTGCGGTAAATGTTCGGTCGAGATGGAAACGATAGAGGTCACTGAAGATTCAACGGGTAATCTCCGGGAGAATTTAAAATGTGAAAAGTGCGGGGCTACATCTGTTTACTTTATCATAGGTAAGGATCAGGAAGATGATTTAGCAGCATTTAGCGGCAGATAGAAATAAATTGGTTCGCCGTTAGTAGCAGGAGGGCAACATTCAGCAGGCGCCCGCGACCCGGTCACTCTTCTATTATCGATTCGATGACAGGTTTGTCTTCTGCCTTTTTCTCCATTTTCCGGGAATAAAACCTGGCCGTCAGCAAAGAGATCAGAAACAGGAAAAACCCTCCGGCTGCAGAGAGTACATCGGGGCTTGTCACCCTAAAATATGCCGGGAGATACGCCCTGCCGAGGATCGCACCCGTCAAGAGCGCAATAAAGGGCAGCGCATACAGCACCAATACCCCTTTCAGGAATGCAAGGGCTTTTATGTCTATCCTTACCTTCTGACCCACCTTTGCGTGGACAAGATTGATGGCCTCGGTCTCGTGCCCTCTTGCTGTCCCAATGTCGCAGGAGTCCTTTTGGCAGCTTCCGCAGCAACCCGCACCTACAAAGACTTTTG